>Ga0315282_10004097_pt1 | contig 25604 bp, 18 predicted proteins | sample YL17G07_20_MG_FD_203693 | JGI IMG/M metagenome (GOLD analysis project Ga0315282, IMG submission 203693) | Sediment microbial communities from Yellowstone Lake, YNP, Wyoming, USA - YL17G07_20 | ecosystem: Environmental > Aquatic > Freshwater > Lake > Sediment | place: USA: Wyoming | collected... | reverse complement strand
CTGGAGAATTTTTTCTCAATCACGGTAAAGTCCTTGACACGCTTTTGAGGAACTTCCGTCTCCCTCTTCACGCGCAACTTCTTCGCAAACTCTTCTTCTCTGCCGAGATACTGGCTCAGAGTTTCGCGCCTGACAAGAACTTCCTCTATATCGCCGTCTCCGCCGAGATACCTGTCAATCGCTGACGCCACTCGCCTGCCTGATGCCACCGCCTCTATCACCGAGCCGGGGTTTTTGACAGCCTCGCCAGCGGCAAAGACCGACTCAGTCTGTGTCTTCCCGCTTTCAGAGTCTGCCTCAATAGTTCCATACTTACTCACGGCGACCTCGCTGCCCGAAACCAAAGATAAATCGGGAACCTGACCGACAGCGATTATTACAGCGTCGCAGTCAAGCGATTTGGTCTTTGACCTGTCAAATGTGGGGCAGAACGCGCCGGTTGAATCAAAGACCGAGATGCAGCAGATAAAGTCAACGCCTGTCACCCTGCCATTCTGCCCGCGGACTCTCGTCGGACCCCAGCAAGGATGAACCTCAATCCCTTCAGCCCTCGCATCCTCAATCTCCCATTTATGCGCGGGCATATCTTCTTCCGATTCAAGGCAGGCAACTTGAACATTCCCGGCGCCCAGACGAAGCGCTGTGCGAGCGCAGTCAAGAGCCACATTTCCACCACCAATAACGAGAACCCTCTTACCAGCGAAGAAACCCTGTTTCAGTTTCCCTGACGCCTTATCCCGCAACAATTCTATTCCGAAATAAACGCCCTGAAGGTCAACGCCCTCAACCATCAACCGTTTCGGCGCCTGCGCGCCGATAGAAAGAAGCACAGCATCAAACTGACCAGAAATATCCACCAGAGAGTCTATTTTCACGCCGGTCTTGATTGTGACCCCTGCGCTGGCGATTCTTTTCAGGTCTTTCTGGAGAGCCTCTCTCGGCAATCGGTATTCCGGAATCGCGTATCTTAGCATACCGCCTGGCTCAGCCTCAGAGTCAAACACTGTTACAGCGTGTCCCTTGCGCGCAAGATAGTATGCAACTGTTAGACCTGCTGGTCCCGCGCCTATAATCGCAACCTTCTTTCCTGTCGGTGCGGAAGAGGGACGCTTCTCGTAATCACCGCCATCATTTTCAGCGGCGAACCGCTTCAAAGCGCAGATGGAGATTGCCTTATTCACCTCGCCGCGGCGGCAAACATCCTCGCAGGGATGAAAGCAGACATAGCCAAGCGTAAAAAGGAAAGGCACCTTCTCCAGAATAACTTCCGCCGCCCTTTTATAGTCGCCATCCTTTATGTATCGCACATACGCTGGCACATCAATTCCAGCGGGACAGCCGTTCTTACAGGGAACAAGTTTTTTCTCTCTGTCTGCTGGCGTTATATCTTTATCTGTGAGAGCGCCTGTCGGGCAGACTTCAACGCACGCCCCACAGAACTTGCAGCCCGAATCAGCCAGACTCTCTTTCACACTCCCGACAATAACCTGACCACTATGAAATGTGAGCCCTAACGCTTCAATCCCGCGCAGCGCGCCGCACGCGCGCACGCAGCGCGCACACGAAACACAGAGATTATAGTCGCGAACAAAAAGAGGCTCATCTTTTACGACAGGCAGATTTTTAGGAACGTATCTTGGCAAATCCTGTGGAACGCCGATAAACTCCGCGACTCTCTGAAGTTCGCAGTTTCCGAGTTTCGCGCAGCACCTCTCAACCTCGGGAACGTTTGCTGAACACTGGGTTCTCGGACAACCGCTCGCCTGAGCGCAGCCAAGGCAGGCGTGCGGATGGTCGCGCAAAATCTTTGCGAGATTCTCACGCCTGAGGCGCTTCAGGCGCTCGCTGACAGTTACTATCTCCATTCCCGCTTCTACAACTTTATCACAGGCTGTAACAGGTTCTGCGTGACCTGAAACTTCCACAAGACAGAGTTTGCATCCCTCGTATTCTTTTTCTGATTCGCCATCAAACCTATCTCTGCCGCGGAAAACAACGTTCACAGACTTTGCCTGACGCGGACCGACCAAATCAGGATGAGAACAAAGACGCGGAATATAGATTCCCGCTTCTTCAGCCGCCTGCAGAATAGTATGACCTTCCTGCGCCTCAATCTCTTTTGCGTCAAAGGTTATTTTTACAGACATAGCCACCACCTTGAAACATTACCCGCAGACTCAATTTACCCGTGGACTGAAGTCCACGGCTTTGGAATCACCACGAGTGGATTATCGCGCAGGGAAAGCACGCTTTTACGCAGGGCAAATCTGTCATCTTGTATCCGTGCGCCGGCTTACAGGGACAGCAGGAATACTTTATCTTCTTTCGCTGACCTGCCACAACTTTCGCAACTGGATTTTCGTTCAAAGGGTCGTTCTCATCTTCGCCAACTTCAAGCACACCTGCAGGGCAGGCGCTGACACAATCTCCACAGCCGTTACATTTGTCAGTGTCAATCGTTATAAAGAATTCGCCTGAGCCATCTTTATATCCATAGTTCGCCAGCATATTATGACTTCCCTTTTTCAACAATTGTCTTGCCGAAGAGTGCGCCGCCTATTCCGCCTGCAATCTGCGGGTCAAGAGTCGGCTTGCACGGCTCAACCCCTATCTCCTTTGTCAGACGCTTGACGACACCGACATTCTTGGCTATTCCGCCTGTAATTGCAAACTCTCTTTCAATGCCGATTCGCTCCAAGAGCGTTGCGATTCTGTGGGCCATTGCAGAGCAGTAAGCGGCAATAACTTTATTTTTTGGCCATCCAGCGCGCAGAAGCGCAGACGCCTCGCTCTTTGCAAAGACGACGCAGGTGGACGATACAGGCGGCGGCTCCGCTTCTATGTCAAATGAGAGTTCGCCAATCTGATTTATCGGAACATTGAGAAGGTCGGCGAAAACCTCCATTCCGCGTCCTGTGCCGGCAGCGCATTTGTCATTCATTAGAAACGCTGTCACCTTACCCTTATCATCGCAGCGAATCGCCTTGCAGTCCTGTCCGCCCATATCAAGAACAGTGCGGACTGAGGGTCCGTGCATAAAATTTGCGCCTCGTGCGTGGCAAGCGATTTCCGTGATTGCGCGGTGGGCAAACGGAACATTAACCCGTCCGTAACCTGTTCCGACAATATAATGGATTTTGTCAAGAGTAAGACCTGTCCCCTCAAGAGCCCAGTCCATCGCCTTTTCGGCGCTCTGAGGGCTGTCTGAGCCTGTCCTCATATTTGAGTAGGCGTAGAGTTTTCCATCGCACATAATCACAGATTGCGTGCTCACCGAGCCGACATCAACGCCCGCCGTGATGATTTTCGCATCCTGCCATTTCACGTCCGGCGAGGTCCAGCGAGACTCAGTCCATCTCCAGAATTCTTCAGCCATATCTATACCTCCGCTCTTGTTCGGAACTGATTAGCCACTAATAAACACGAATTGCCACGAATCTCTTGTACGAAGGAGAAATCTTTGTCTGTTCTCTTCAACTCCATCCCAAATTTCATTTGTGTTCATTCGTGTCAATTCGTGGCTAATCTATTTTCCACAAGCGATAAGGGCGGCGCCGTATGCACCGACAAATTCAGGCGCATCCGGAATCAGAACTTTGCCCTCAAGGTCTTCTTCAAGGGATTTCACGAACCCGACATTTCTTGCGACTCCGCCGATAAGGACAATCTCTTTCTGAATTCCAACCCGCCTAACCATAGAGGTGATTCTATCCGCGATAGCGTCGTGCACCGCGCGCGCGATGTCAGGCTTCGGGATCTTTGAATGGACCAGTGTCACCACTTCGCTTTCAGCAAAGACAGCACACTGCGCGTTCATAGGGACAGGTCTGGTTGATTTGAGTGAGAGTTCGCCCAATTCCTCAACTTTCACTTCAAGCGCTCTCGCCATCGCTTCGGTGAACGAGCCTGCGCCTGCAGCGCATTTCTCGTTTATGGCGAAATCCATCACTCTGCCTGTTTCGTCTGCCTTTACTGCGCGCCCTTCTTCTGCGCCGACATCTATTACTGTTCTCGCCGAAGGGAAAAGCGAGACCGCGCCTTTCGCATCAGCGCCGACCTCGGTAACAGAATCTTTCGCGAACGTGACCTCTTTCCTGCCCGCGCCTGTTGCGACCACATTTTCCACGCGCGCGCGTGAAAGACCCGCCTCAGCAAGCGCTGAATCATAAGCCTTCTCGGCAGCGCCTTTCGTATCTATGCCCGCAAGAATAATACCTTTTCCCAGGATTTTTCCGTCTTGCACAATTACCGCTTTGACTGTTTTTGCACCTGCATCTATTCCTGCCGCTATCATTTCTGCTGACCTCCTGTGGTAACTTTCCTCTTTTCCGCGTCGTCCGCCTGGATACCCCCGGGCTGAAGCCCGGGGCTTGTCATCCGCGGCGATGAACGCCGCGGCTTGTTATTTCGGTTTTTTGATTCCGAGGGTCTCCATAAAAGTGTCTATGCGCTACATTGTGCGCGCCTCATCAAATTCTCTTTCATCTCCCATATTTCCTTCAAATGTCATCACGGGAAAACCAGCCTTCTGAAGCGCGAGCCTGTTTTCGGCGATTCCGAGAGAGAGACCTTCGCAGCCGCGGTTGTAATGAAGCATAACCCCGTTCAACTTCCACTGCTTTGCTATGGCAATCATCATATCGCTTTTATATTCTGGATGGTAGAAGTGCTGATACTCGGGTTTGCAAAGATGCCAGTCTGCCAGCATACGGCAGGCTTCCTCGCGGTTTTTCGGTTTCTCTTTCGGAAGCGCTCTGGGAACGAACTTTCCGTTCTTATCCCATACCCACATACCTTCAAGACCGAACGTGTAGAGCGAGCCGATTGAGATGCAGCCATATTCTTCCATATATCTGAAGATTTTCAGGAATCCCCAGGGCGGCTGAGTGTCACTCATTACGCGGCACTGCTCGTTGGCGACAGCGGCGATTCCACGCTTCACCCTGTCAAGAGTCTCTTCATAGACCTCCTGATAGAAATCCGTCACCACCTTCCAGGACTTCTGCAGAGTGACGAGAACGTAAAGCGAATACATAGATTTTTCATCAAGAGGCGCGGGGACTGCCTGATTCAATTCGCATATCTTCGCCCAGATGTGGGTGGTTCTGAAATCGTTCCAGCACGCCTGAATGAACTTTTCGTCATCAAACTTTCGTCCTGTCACTTTTTCAAGCCAGTCAATACCGTCCAGGAGTTGACCGACCACGTAGTTCAGACGGTTTTCATTCAACTCTGCGTAAGGTCCGCAGGCTACATCAACGCAGAACATTGGAATATCGCCTTCCAGGTCACGCACAACCTGATACCATTTTGCGTGCGAGCAGCAGATGTGGTCCTGCCAGATAAAATCTGGTTTGGGAAACGGAATTTTCTGACCCTTCTCGTCTGTGAACGTATAGGTGTCAAGAAGGATAGTGCCCCAGTAGTTTCTCATATATGCGCAGAGGTCGCGCGCGAAACCGGCTTTCTCAACCGCCTCAAGGCATTTGTTTGAGAACTCTTTCTGGAATGCGACCGAGGCGGAATAGGGTTCACTTGTTACGCTGAAGACGTCATCTCCGAGTCCAGCAGGGACAGCGTCAAAGGTCCAGGCGCCACCCGCCCAGCGAAGTCCGCCTTTCTCCTTCGCTTTGACGTAGTTTTTGTAATAATTCATTCGTATCTCTTTCGCTTTGTTCCAGCATTTGAGCGGCTCTGTCTTATACTTCGCCATCTTCAGGCACCTCCAATATTCGCTTAGAACAGGTCTTCTTCTTTCAGCATTTCCAGGAACGCTTCAATGCGGATTCTGAACTGCCCGACAGGCACAGTAACATCCAGTTCAAGGAAGAGTGTCTTGATGCCATTTTCGTCAAGTGCCTTGCGGACAGCGGGAATGTCCAGTTCATGCGGGTCGCAGAACTTCTGCTGAATCACTATCGCGCCGGAAACAGTCCAATCCTTCGCGAACTCATGTATTCTTTTGAGGCGGAGTCTGTCTGGCCAATCCTTGCTCGGGCAGGGTGTTCGCTTCACATAACGCTTAGCTATCGCTAAGAGTCTATCCTTATCAGGTTCAACCTCTTCCCAGAAATAGCGGGTTCCCGTGCAGTGGTCGTCGGTAACGATTGTGCCGCCGACAGATTCTACCATCTTGATAAACCTTGTGTCGTCATCCTCGCTTCCCAGAAGCATCAGGCGCGTGCCTTTCGCAGTCGCAGGGACGCGTCCGTTCAACTCTTTCAGTGTATCTTCAATGATTCTGGAATGCTCTTCTTTGTGAACCATCTGGCTGGAGACGACCATATACATAGACTCCAGTCCTGTGACAGGCGGCGGCGAGTTCTTGCGCAGTTGGTAAACCTTCTTCATAAGTTGCCTTGAGCGGTTCATAAGCGAGATGCCGCGGTCAAGGTCAGTATCAGTTATCTTTTTTCCCGTCCACTTCTCAACCGCTTTCCTGAACGCTTCCAACTCGCCTCGCAAGAACGGCACAGCGCGCGGACTCTGGACGTTATTCGGCATCGGCAAATAGTAACTGAACTCTGTCGGAACGTGCAGGTCCCAAGAAGTGTAAGCCTGACGGATGTGAAGGCAGGACTGCGCTATCATAATTCCGTCAAGGTACTCGTAGCGTCCCTGAAGCCCCTGAGCGAGGCAGTCACGGCAGAAAGGGCAATACATCGCAAATATATGCGGCTCGGTGACGTTCTGCGGCTCGTGGCTTCCGAGAATGCGCACAGGCAAAACATTAGCCGCGTAAAGAATCTCCTCAGGCACATAGGTGCAAAAGTAGCCCAGAACCTTCCCGCCCGTCTTCTTCTTCCACTCTCTCGCGTATTCGTGGCGAGCATCATACCACTCACTAAACATCTCTATCATAAATTCGTCCCTCCTAAAACGAGCGCAAACAAGGAAAATCTGTGTTTATCTGTGTTTATCCGTGGTTCCTCTTCTTGGCAGAAAACCGTTCAGAAATAACTTCACCAGTTGCTCGCTCAGACGCCTTTCTGATATTCCCTTTCGCGGGTCATACCACATATAAATCCAGTTGAGCATTCCAAAAAGGCAGGTTGTAGAAATCCAGACATCCAGTCCGCTTCGCCCGTGCTTTCTTTCTATCTCGCTTACCAACTGGAACGCTATCTTGAAGTACTCTCTGCGAATCTTCTCAACTTTGCGATAGTACTCGCCATTTAGCGATTCCAGTTCGCGCGAGCAGACCTTCAACTCGCTCATATTCTTCAAGAAATGGTCAAGATGGTTTCTGACCAGCGCCGCCAACTTCTCCTTCGGATCTGTAAGAAGCACAAGCCTCTTCTTCAGACTTCCGACAAGCGAGTCAAATGTGCGAAACTGTATCAGGAAAAGCATCTCCTCTTTGCATCGGAAGTAGTAGTACAGGCTGGAAAGACCAGTTTTCGCCTCTCTCGCCACCGCTCTGACAGAAGCCTTTTCGTAGCCGTCCCGCGCTATAACTTCAGCCGCGACTTTCAGAATCTCTCCCAACTTCCTGTCGCGACTTTTCACCTTCTCTCCTTCCACGCAGACAGAACCCATTCAGTTCCTTTAGAGTTCTGTATCGGACGTTCGTTCTAATAATACCGGACTATGCGGTCTCTGTCAAGAAAAAAGATGAAATTCCTTCTGAAATGATGCATATATCACAGCCTGTGCGGGGAGGTTATCTCTGAAATATAGGCAGATAGCAGAGAGGGGTTTCAAGCATAAGACAGCCGATAGCGGTTGAAAAGGACTCTCCATATCCGCCGCCCCAGCCATCCCTGCCGCCCCAGGAGCCGTTCGGGCGCTGCTCGGATAAGAGCAATTCATACGATTTTGGATACCACATATCCCAATCCTTTCCTCCCGCCTGATACATCGCCTGGCAGGCGTAGAGGTTGCCGTACCACATCCATTCTGACGCGTGGAGCGGGTTGGTAACAGAAGCGATTTTTCTTCTCATAACGTTGAGACCCATTTCCAGTTCTTTTGACTGGTATTCACCAGCTGCGTTGAGGACGCTGACCGCTGCTGCGGTCAGGGTGTAACTTGTGGAGCCACCGCGAAGCGTATATCTGCACCCGTTAGGACCCATACATTTTCTCACATAATTCTTTCCCTTCTCTATCACCTCTTTTGGAACATTTATGCCGGCGTTTCGGGCGGAGCGAAGAGCCTGGACCTGGGTCACAGTGACCGAGCCTTCGTCTGAAGGGGTAAATCCGAATAAGTGGGAAGGATAATAATACCAGCCGCCGTCAGGACTCTGGGAACTGATTATTACTCCGACAGCCATTTGCAATGCTTTCTTCACGCGCTTGTCATACTCCGGGGGAAGATTGCCATAAGCCTCAGCAAGAAAGAGGGTGGCGTAGCCGTGTCCGTGCATACGGCACTGGTTGTCATCTATGTATCCCCATTTGTCCTGCTGGCTCAAAAGATAGTCCACTGTCTTTCTCACCTGTTCGCAGAACTCGCCTCTATTGTATGTTTGCCCGAAGCCGAGGAACGCAAGACCTGCGAGGCTACTTGCTGCTACCTGGTAGTCAGAGCCGAAAGAGCCGTCCTGATTCTGCTGCGTTTTCAGGAACTCCAGACCTCTTCTGGTTGCGTCCTTTGTCGCTGTGTTGACGGGGTCAAGAATCCCGCCCTGAGCGGAGACTGGACTGCTGCCGCGCAGGGTCAGCAGGCAAACAGCAATAACGGGTAAAAAAATCACTAAATAACGGGGCTTCATATCCCGGCAATCCTCCTTACCTTCTTTCGTCTTTCAGCATCTTTAGCATCCAGTTATAGTACCTTTCAAGATGTTTTCTATATTTTTCCGGGAATTCATCGCTATCGGGCATTTGGACATCCTCACGGCTGCGCGCTGGAAGGTCCAGCCTATACGGGATTGCGCTGCCTTTTTGCCTCCGGTTTCGTTCTTGTTCTCTCTCCGTTTTCCCCAAGAGTGCTTTCTGGCGCTCACTGTTGGGCTGCGCAGGAGTACGCCCGCTTGGGTCTGTCTTATTGGCATTTCCTGGCAGCGGTCGGGAGAGCGGCTGTTCTTCTTGCGCCTTTGTGATAAGGTCGTTGAGCAAATTTATCGCCTCAAGTTGCTTCTTCTGAGTTTCATCACCCGGGTCCTCTTCAGAGAGTCTGCGTTCTGCAGTCTTCATCTTGCCGGCGATGGCTTCCAACAACTTCTGCTCCTCTGATGAAGCGCCGCTGGGATTCTCTTCTTTTTTCTCCTCTTCGTGCTTCTTCCAGGCGCGCTTGAGAGACTGGAGTTCTTCATCCTGAAGGTCTTCTTCCCTCTGCTGAGAGGGGGACTCTGTGGTCGGTTTGTCCTGGGGCGGCTTATCCTGAGCGCAGACAGTAGTCAGCGTGAGAAAGAATAAAGCGAACGCCGCGGAAAATGTGAGAGACAAGGTAAGATAAAATCTCATCTAAGTTGTCACCTTCCTGGTTCTCGCATCAGTTCTCTATAGTATCTTTCAAGGAGTTCCTTATATTTTTCAGGGAACAGTTCGCTACTACCTGCGTCAGCGTCTTGGCGGTCGCGCGCAGGAAGGTTACCCCATTTATCCGCCTCAGTACCGCCTCTTTGCTTCCACTTCAGTTCTTGCTCCCCCTCCACCTTTCCTATGAGCGCTTTCTGCCGCTGACTATCAGGCTGGGCAGGATTTGACCTGTTCGGGTCTGTCAATTTCTGCTGTTTCTGCTGCTGACCCTGTTGCTGCTGCTGTTGCTGCTGTTTTTGTTGTTGTTGCTGTTGTTGCTGCTGTCTCTGAGCCGCCTCCTCCGCCCTCTTTATGAGGTCGCTGAGCAGGTCTATCGCCTCCAGTTGCTTCTTGCGGGTTTCGTCGCCGGGGTCCTCTTCAGAGAGTCTGCGTTCTGCGATTTTCATTTTGCCGGCGATGGCTTCCAAAGGGTCCTGCTCCTCAGAGGATGCGCCGCTCGGATTCTCTTCTTTTTTCTCCTCCTCGTGCTTCCTCCACGCACGCTTGAGAGATTCAAGTTCCTCCTCTTCAAGGTCTTCTTGCTTCTGCTGAGGAGTTAACTCTGTTGTCGGTTTGTCCTGTGGCGGCTTATCCTGAGCGTGGACAGATGGCAAGGCAAGGAAGCAGACAGTAAGCGCCGCGCATATCGCGAAAGTGATAAATAAGAATCTCATTTCTTCCCCTTTCTACTTCTGCCCTTCTCTGCGTTTTTCAATCTGTTTGAGAATAGCCTCTCGCATCTTCTCTGTTAATGCGACGATTGTGCCCTGTCTATGCGCGAGGCGGTTTATTATCTTTTTCTGGATAAAATTGGGTGGGCCGCTTTGCAGGAGAGCGTCGTCAATCTCCTTTGTCTGCTGGTGTGTTTCGTTCTGCATCTTTTTGAGCATTTTCAGTTCAGCGACAGGGGGGATAAGTGGGCGCTTGCCGCCGCCACCGCCCGACTGTCCTGGTGGCTGCGGCTCCCCGGGTTTTTCTTTAATCACACGCTTCAGTGCCTCTAAGAGCGCCTCAAGTTGGGCGATTATTTCGCTCTCAACGCGCTGAGTATATTTGTCTGTATCTTCCGCCACCAGGAGTTCTTTCACCTCTTTCATATCTAACGCGACTGTTCGCAGGACTCCGCCAAACACTGCCGCATCCTCTTCATCAAGTTTTTTTACGACATTGAGAGTCTCTTCCTGGAGCGCGCCTTCTTCTTCTGCTGCCTGCTTGAGCCGGAGTTTATCTTCGCGGGCGAATCTGCTTTCTGCGCTGATCGGTTCTTTATCATTCAGTTCAACTGTGTTCTTGTTCACTTCAAGTTGTCTATCGCGGATTTTGCGCAGAGCCTCTTCTATCTGGACGAGTTCTTCTTGCTGGCGCTCCTTTTCCAGTTCATCTGCTCGCTGCTCAAGTTCGTCTTGTGCCTTTTTGAGCGCTTGAAGCGCGTCTTTTTCGTCTTGCTGTGCGCCGCCTGGGTTCTGCTGCTGGAGATTACCCTGAGCGCCCTGCATACTTCCCTGCGATTTTTTGAGTTGTCTTCCTGCCGATTCTGACTGCGGGCTTTTGGGCTGGCTCTGCTCAAGCTGTTTTCCGACTTCACCTGTCTTTTGTTCCGTCTCTTTTTGCTCTCCCGCGAGTTTTTTCATCTCATCTTCTGCCTTTTTAGCGAGTTCGCGCTGCTTCTCTTCCTCAAGCGCTTTTTTTGCTTGTTCCAGTTCTTTTAGCGCTTGCTGCTGGGATTGTCCTGCGCTCTGCGACTGAGTTCCTTCTTTCTGGAATTGTTCGCCTGCTTTGCTCATACTTGATGAGGCGTTCTGGGTTGATTTTTGTGCTTGCTGGACTGGCGTGTTCTGGTCGCCCTCTTTTGCCATTTTGCCGATTTGGTCTGCTGTTTGTTTAGTATCCTGGGCGAGTTGCTGCTGGTTACCTGCTGCTTTCTTAGAGTCGGATTTGGAACTTGCGGCTTGGGCAAGTTGCTGAGTCGCTTTATCCAAGGATTCTTTCGCTTGCTGGAGAGACTTTTTTGCCTGTTCCTGACTTTCCCGCGCTGGATTGCCTTTTTGCTCGGTGAGTTGCTCTGCTGCTTTTTGCATTGCTTCTTGCGCATCGTTGAGCGCTCCAGATGCTTTCTGAAGCGACTGGGACTGCTCGCCCGAAGATGATTTTGCCGCCTGATTCACTTTATCCGCCAGTTCTGAAGTCTGGTCTTTCAGTTCTTTCTGCTCGCCTCCGAGGCTTTCCATACGCTCAGGCTGTCCTTTTGTGACGGTTTCGCTGGTTTTTTCGGAGAGGTCTTGCTGTTTTTGTATAATTTCGTCCAGTTGTTTTTTGATGTTAGCGAGTTCCTGGGCGAGTCTGGAATCTGTGTCCTGTCCGCTTTTTACCGGGTTTGTTACAAGTTCTTGCTGGCGTTTAGCGAGGGCGTTCAGTTGTTGTATAGCGTCTTCTATATCTTTTATGCGCTGGTCGCGGTCAGTTACGCCCTTTGTGCCTTCAAGGATTTTCTGCTCTTTCTCTATGAGTCCTTTGATTTGTTCAATACTCTTGCGCAGTTGATCCAGTTCTTTTATGGCCTCTTCCGACTTGAACTTTCTTCCGACAAGTTCGTTGAGGAGGTCGGCGAGTTTTTCAATTAGTTCTACTTCTTTCGGTAGTGCTTTCCAGAACTCCTCTTTGAGGAGCGCGTTGCGAACAACTTCCATATCTTCAAGGATGAGGCGTTCGCGGATAGCCTGCCAGGCGTTGCGAAGGCGCTTCGCATCGTCGGGCTGTTTCTCTTCCAACGTTACTGCCAGTTCTTCCATCTTCTTTTCTATCACCTGGAGTTGCTCTTTCACCTTAGCCTGTTGTGCCGCGAGGTTCTCGGGCTTTTTGCCCGCATCTTTTTCCTGGGCGAGACCGCTCAAAGAAAAGAGCGAGATAATCAGCGCCGCAGAGAGCGCGCAAAAAAGCAGGGTTTTCACTTCTATCTCCTCCTTATTGAAAATTGTCTGTTCACAATCTTATACAGTTGGCACCGAGTAGATGTTTGTTATTATTTTTTTTCTTCAGGGGGCGGATTCTTGCCCGTGCCTTTAGCAGCATCCTCGGTCCCCTCCTTGATTTTTACCTGTCGGTCTTTTACGATTCTCACGTCGTTGATGATTTCGTGAATAGTTGACCACTTATCCAGTTCCTTGATTATGTCCCGAAGAGTATCAATAACTGTTGCCTGTTTCTTGTAGATGCTGTCAAATAGTGGTTCCAGTCCACCTTCTTCAGGCGTTTTTTTCCGCAAGTCATTTATTCCCTGGGCTATTTCAGGAGATTCCTTCTCCGCCAGAGTTTTCAGCCTCTCTTTCTGGGTGCTGAGATTCTCATAGTCAAACTCTTTACCCAGTTTGTTTGCCATTATTCCTTCAAGGACATCTTCAAAGTCTTTCGTGGATATGCCGAGGTCTCGCGTGACAGAGCGCTGGTCAAGTTCCGCTTTCAGAAGCGCTTCTCTCGCATCCTTATCGTAGGTTTTGGACCGAAATACTTTCTCACTCACACTGTTAGTGTCTTCCCTGGTCAGTTCCTGAACATTCAAGGCTCTTTTCAGTTGCTCTTTTATTCGCAGGATGCGTTCCCGGAAGGCGCCCTGGAGTTCCTCTGATGTGACTATGGAGATTTTGAATTTCTGCGACTGCCCCGGCTCCTCAGAAAGAGTGTTGTAGTCTGTCGCCTGAACGTAATAGATAATGTTATCACCCACCTTTGCCGCGAGCGGTTCAAGTTCAAACGGGTATGATATTTTGACCTCTTTCTGCCCTTCAAACTTCACATCTTTGAACTCAAGCGTTTGTTCCTGTCCTGTTGGCTGCTCGCTCTCCTTCATCTTGTAGAACTTCAGGCAGGCGGATTTGACCCCGTAATCGTCTGAGACTTCTATCTCCAGAGGCAGTGTTCCGTTTGCCGTCATCTCCCTGTTTATACCCGGCTTCACTATTTTGACTCTGGGCGGCGAATCCGGGCGAACACGCAGATAGTACATCAGGGGCTTGTGGTTGGTGAAATTATCAAAGCCGTCAATATCGGTCAGTTCAAAGAAGTAGGTAACACTTTTTGTGAGGACGAATTCGCCCCTGACAGTTTTTCCACCCTCTATTTTATCGCCTTCAAAGAGATTGCCGCCCGCCAGGTTTGTTATCCCTTTCAACTGGACTCTCTTGAGAAGATTATTGGCTGTCGCGACAAATCTCACTTTGGAACCCGCAGGGATATCGCTTCTTGTTCCTCCATTCAGTGGACTCTCCTGTGGCGTATTCTGCATTCCGGTGTACTGTGGGTACTCAAACCACAGGGAAATCTCTTCCAGGAAGGGTCTGACCCTCACATCAACTTCATAGACAGGCGTGCGCGCATCTCCGCCTTCCGCGTGGAAACTGAACGGCTCATTCACATTCTCAAAGACCTTCTTGAAACTGGAAACGCCGTAGCGGAGCATAAGAGCGCTGTCATAGTAGTTCTGCGACCTGGACTTTGAGTATATAGTCACAGTATTTGGGTGCCTCTTTCCGACAGAGCGTATTTCCACTTCCAGGTCGTCGCCTTTCGCTATCGTCCTTGGAATATTCACGCCTTCAAGTTGGCAGTATCTCGGCCACTCTGAGGCGCTGAATGGGCTGAAGTATCTTTCAAGAAAGATTCTGGCGAACCCCGGCTCGGCGGCGCAGAATGAAGTGATGAGAATAATAATGAGCGCGCAGAGAAGCCATATCTTGACCAGCCCTGATACAGAAAAGACGCCAGAAAAGCGCATAGGCGCCACAATCTCCTGCGTCTGGCTTATCGTTGCGGCGACAAGTTCTGATGAGTTGAAGAACCCCTCTTCTTCTCCCGTCCTCGCAAGTTGGACAGAACTTATGAGGCTGTCGTTCAGTTGGGGGTATTTTCGTTCCGCCGCAATTGCGACCTCGTCGTCTGAGACTCTTCTGGCAAGCGGAGCGAGAAGCGAGCGCCACAGCACAATCGCAGCAATACAGCCTGCCAGGCACAGAAGAACAAGCCTGGCAATCGCGGGAAGAGGGGCAAGAAAGTCAAAAAGGAACATAATGATGCCGCATGCGCCCGCAGTCGCCAGAACTGCGCCAACCCCCTGAAGCACAACAAGCGACTTGAGCCTCTTCCTCAGCGCACTTATCTTTTTCTGAATCGCATCAGCAGCCATTTCTACCTCCTGCGCCACTCCAGTTGAAAAATCACCTCTGAAAAATCGGAAGATACTGCAAAGGAATCTGCAGGATAAGCGTCGCCATAGCGGTCGCGTAATTTGGACCCACAAGGTCTTCCCACCTACCGTCAGAATACTGAAGTTGGAGAAGTTGGCTTCTTATTCTGCTCCACCAGGAAGACCAGTAATTTCCCCCCGCCTGAAAAGCCGCCTGTATCGCGTAATAATGGCAATAGTAATAATCAAATGTCTGGCGACCCGCTTCAAGCACCGACTCGCGCCTATCAGACCCTAACGGCTCATCCCCGACAACAAACTCCTGAAACATTGTGCGAAGCCCCGCCTTCACCTCTTTCGCGCTATACTCGCCAGCGCCCTGAAGTGCACAGACGCCGGCTGCCGTCAGCGCCAGAGAGGTGCGCGACTCCATCCTGAATCCTTTCTCGTCAAATATCTGGTAGTAGAATCTGCCATTTTCAGCCGCGCTCTTCTTCACGTACTCAATCGCATTCCTTATAGTGTCAGGCGGGACAGCGATTCCGCAGTTTCTCGCAGCACGAAGCGCCATAATCTGGCAGACAGTAACAGACATATCTGAGTCCTGCGAGTCAGGCTTGTAACGCCACGCACCCTGCGAATTCTGCGCGCGCACAATAGCCTTCACAGCCTCCCTCAGTTTCGCACCGACATCGTTTCTGTCTGTCATCCCATAGACCTCTGCGAGGAAAAGCGTCGCAAACGCATGACTGTACATACGAGACTCGCTGTAAGTGATATAACCGTTTTCATCCTGGCTGTTGAGGATAAACTGAAGACCTTTCTCTACATTCTTTCCGTATTGACCGCGTCCGGGCAAGTAGCCGCCAGCCATAAAACTCATACAGGCAAGTGCTGTGACGCCGACGTGTTTGTCGTTTTTTCCGACGTAACTGAAGTTCACTCTTCTACCTATTATATCGCGCCAGGAACCATCGCTTTCCTGACTATTTGCCAGGTACCGCAGTCCCCGCGAAACAGCCTCTCTTGTGGTAGAATCATATTGCACGGCGGGCAAACTGTCTCTGTCCACCTCGGAGTCGTCAGCGAGGATAACTGCACAGAGCGAGAGTAATGCGAATGCGAAAATTGTGCTCGGTCTGACCCTCGCGGAATTCTTGATGCAGAGATTCACGGTTTCTCTGCCCCCTCATAGAGAGTTATTCTATCTTTTCCTGTTATCAATATTCTGCTGCCGAAGATTGAGATATTACCTGGCTCGTAATCCTCCGCGCCTGTCCGGTTCTCCCGCAAGTCTCCCGAACCATAGAATTTCTCCTGCGAAACCAGTTTGCCTGTCTTCGCATCCACCAGGAGAATTGTATCAGTGGTCGGCAAATAGATAATAGAACCCCCGATTGCAGGATGCCCCAGAAGCACAAGTATTGCCCTCTCAAACGCTTTCCAGCGAAGTTTTCCGCTTTCAAGGTCAATAGCGACAACCTGATTGCCAGCAAGTATCACATTCGCGCCGAATATTCCGACCACATATTTTAGACTGCACTCGTAGTCGTCAAATTTCACCCGCCACTTGATTTTTCCAGTAAGAGTGTCAAAGGCGTAGATGTATCTTGAGTCAAGCGGCGCAATGATAAGAGCATTTCCCACCAGAAGTGGCGGGCAGTTTGCAAAAGAGAGCGCTCGCGGCTGAGTATAGTATCCTCTCGCAGCCCGAAGCGGTATCTGGCTGTACTCCGTAATCCATCTTATCGCGCCGGTTGAGGCATCCAGCGCGCAGACAGCGCCCATACTGGTGCAGACAAAAAGCGTTTTCTCATCTTCTGACGAGGTTATCATAGTTGAGAGCGGCTCGCGCGCGTCAAAACCGAACATAGTCAATTCAGTGCCGTTTGAGACCAGCGGAACACTCCACTTCATAGTCCCGCGAAGCGCATCAAATGCGACCACATAACTTGTTACCATCTGACCTCTCACCTTCAGTTCGGCGAAGAGTGTCCTGCCTGACACGAGGGGCGGTGAGCCGAACGACCAACTCTTGCTCTCAAACGCCTTTTTGAAAACGCGGTCATCTGATGCAACCCAGGCAATCTTCCCTGAGTCAGGGTGAACTGCAAAAAGCCCTCTGCGAGGCATAGGCACTTTAGCGGCGATGCCGTAAAAATCCTCGCCCGGAGTTACCTCAATGAGGAAATTGACAAAGACCAGTTTGCCCTGGTCTTGACCGAGGTCGGCGAGGACAGGCGCAACTATGATGTCAGGCGCGAGAAACTGACCCGCAGATAGAGGCGATGGGCACTCAGCGCGAAGCCTACCACCGGTAATATCTCTGATAAATAGAGCACTCTCTGTCGCGCAGAAGAGTTTTCCGTCTGCGAACGTGGGGCAGTAGTTGAACTCATCAAACTTGCGTTCAACCACCGCGTATCCGCCGAAACCGAATCTGACCCTGCTCTGCGTCTCAGGGAAGAAACTTGCAGACCACAGTTTTTTCCCCAATCGGGGCGAACTGGAACTGTTTCTGCTTCTTGTGTTGCTCGCGCCAACTGTATAGCAAGCGTCAGGCGCAGTAAGGGATTCAGAGTAGCCCTCACTCGCGTGCGCGCGCGGGAGATTCTGGAGAAAACCGGACAGCCTCACATCCGACCAGCCGGCAGGAGGCTGCGGCAACTTCTTCGCTTTCACGAGAAGTTCTTCCGCTCTTTTTGACTGGTCTGCGCACGAGAATGCGGCTAACGCTTTCAGAAGTAAAATCTTTCCTTCTCCTTCGCCGGCGGGCAGACTGTCAAGAAGGCTGTCGTAGTATGACGCCGCTTGCGTGTATTCGCCTCTTTCCAGTGCTATATCGCCCAGAATAGAAAGAGACTGTTCGCTTGCGCTGGAGAGCGGGTATCTTCTGGGGATTTCCTGAAGGAGTTCTGTATTGAGACTCTCCTTGGCTTTTTCAAGTAGGCGTTTTGCAGGCAGGTCAAACCTGAACCTGAGTGCGCGTTTGCCCTCTTCAGGCAACTTTTTCAGTTCCTGCCTCAGGAAAAGTTCTGCGGAGAGATACCTTCCTTCCTCTGCCCGCACTACTTTATCAGAGTAATTCTGGAGGATTCTGGCGTAATTTGCCGCCACAGCATCCCAGAGTTTGAGGGAACCCAGCCTTTCAAGCGTTTTCAGTTCTTCTTCCAGGTCTGTGAGGGCGAGTATGTGAAGGCGGTTGCGCTCACCTGATGCTTCCTGCTCTCCAGACTCCTGTGCGGCGACAGGAGCGGCTGGACAGCAGAAGAGCATTGCGAATGCTGTACAGATTATGGCGATGCCGGCTTTCACAGGGACTCACCTTAGACAAGTTTCCTCATTTTGCGCCCAACCCACTCAATAGTGATAAGCGCGGTAAAAAGGGTAATGAGTTGCCACTTGTTCCAGAGCGGCTCTTCGCTCGCCTCAGTAGAAATAATCTCCTGTATAGATTCAATCGCGTCAGGCACTTCTTTGACCTGGGAGAGTTCATAGTATTTGCCGCCGGAGAGTGTTGCCATTTTCTGGAGAAGTTCCTTATTCATTCTCGGGTCTTTCTTCTCAATAACTGGAACCTCAACCGTGAATGTTGTAAAAGCGAGTTCCGGTCCTGCGATAGTTCCTATCCAGACCTTGTGTGGTCCGACTTTTGTGGGAGTGGTTGAACCGAGGTATTCGCCCAGATGTTTGGAGTTCAGGTCCATATCAAGGCTTTTTCTATCGCCGCCGGGCTCTTCAATATAGACAGTCTGTTTTGGCTGTGTGCTCGGGTTATAGTCTCTGTCAAGAACATTAGCGACAAGATTCACCTTTTCGGAGAGGAAGTAGGTGGTTTTTCCGTCTGCGGTGGCGATGGAATAACGCTTTGTTTTTCCCAAGAGGATTCTGGTTGCGAGGAATCTTATTGCCTGACCGTAGAACCTGTAGAAGTATTTATCGCCGACCCCTGCGCGCCAGCGCCAGGTCTCGTCCACGCCGACAAACATAGAGATTCCCAGACCGCAGTATCCGTATGCGATTATCGGTCTATACTCTAACTGGTCGTTTCTGTCTGTCGGGTGAACTGCTAAGACGACAGCGTTAGGCTTTGCCTTCCTTGCGGGATAGTACCAGAAAAGCCCTGCGAGACTGTTCTCTTCGCGTCTGTCATTATTCTCCCACAGTTCAATATTTTGCGCAACATCAGGTTCAAGGCGCATAACGAGGCTCTCTTTTCCGTCAGGCGTAAGTCGCAGGTGGTATCTCTGTGTCCTCGTTTCCGACCAGCGCCAGACTTCGCCCGGTCTCAACTGCTCTGCTTCAACAGGCAGGAGTTCTGACAGAGGCGTGTCTCTATAGGAATCAGGGTCGTAGTTTTCGCCTGCGATAAAGAGGAGTCCGCCGCGCATCTTGAGGACAAACTCGCTTATCCACTCCATCTGTTCCCTTGTCAGTCCGTGGCGGGAGTGAGCAGGGTCCACATCACCTATCATTATGACATGATAGTTGTCAAAAAGTTCTCTCTTCGTCACAGGGAACTCGGTAAGTGGCGGAACGCCGGGCGAACTCTCCTGCGGAAACCCTTCATCAGCGGACTGCAGAATGCACTGGACCTTCATCGTCGGGTCGCGAACAAGCGCTGTCTTGAGATACCTGTATTCCCACCGCGGTGCGCCCTCAATATAGAGAACCTTTATCTTCTCATCCACCACGCGAAGGCTGAATGTGAGGGCGTTATTATCCTTGAACTGCTCGCCCGGCTTCTCAGCGACCGAAAGGGTGACCACGAACTCGCCCTGTTCTGTGGGCTTGTAAACTATGCCGTCTCTCTGCAACTCTTCTTTTCCCACAAGAACTATCTGCTTGGTCGCGACCACAGTATCGTTGAACCTCAAACTCACTGTAGTGGTCTCATTCTCAAATCCCTTGCTCTTTATGGTGAAGTTGAAAGTCACCTTGTCGCCAACCAGAGCCACTTCCCTTGCGTCAACGCCGACGAGGATGATGTCTTTCGGCTCCTCCGGGTTGCCGACGCCGATGGTGTATATGGGGATTTTCTTGAGTCCAGCCGCTTCAGCGACAGATTCAGGCTTGAGCGTGCCGCGGTTGTTTCGTCCGTCAGATATTATGATGACGCCTGCGATGCGCTGACCTTTCAGTTGCTTGAGCGCATCGGATGTAGAGTCTGCGAGTTTGGTTTCAGAGCCCTGCGCCTGAAGTTCCCCAAACAGGTCTGCCCCGGTTGCTGGTTGCGCGGGTTTCTGCTGTGCGCCTTCAGCAGTCTTTTCCGGCTTGACTACGCGGAGTTTCTCCCCTTTTCTGCCTTCTCCAAACTCGCGCAGGCCAGTGGAAAATGTGTAAACCTTGAGCGAGTTCTTCGCCAGGAGCCGCTCTATGAAAGCGATGTCTTTATCTGAGAGCGTCCTCTTGACCAGTTCCATTCGGGCAGTTTCTCCCAGTTTCTCTTCCGCTACGCCTGTAACTCTGGCGAGTTGGGCAATCTTGGCAGGGTCTGTATATATATCCTTGAAACTCATACTGAGAGAATCGTCTAACAGAACAGCGACATAGGAGTTGCGAACCTCGCTCACTTCAGTTGAGATGACCGGCTCAAAGATTACGAACAGGATTGCGAGAATAATAAGAGTGCGCAGAAAAGCGAGGAAATATTTATAACGCCGAGATGCTGTGCCTGTCTCTTTCCGATAGATAAAAGCGGCAAAAAGAATAACGCCCAGAACGATGAGAACTATGACCCAGTTCTCCGGACTCTGGAGAAACTTGAATCTGGTAACCTTGCTTTCGCCAGTGACCTGAGACTGAAGAAGGTAGAATAGAGCGGTCATCAATACCTCTTCTCCAAAAAAGAACGGAAAGCCGATTCAGCCTTCATCCTTCTCACTTCATACTTGCCCGCCTTAGCCTGCATATTTCACCGCCGAGACGCGGAGAGCGCAGAGAAACCCCAAAAATCAAACCTCACAAGGCAAATGAAAACCAAACTCCAAATGACAGTTCGTCACAGCTCGCCCGCCGTAATACGGGTCGCCGCAGGCCTCTCTCAGAATCTTCTGTTTTCCCTTCTTGACCCTTTTACTTCTGCTTTTTCTCTGCGTCCTCTGCGCCTCCGCGGTGAAAAATCCGCCTTAGGCGGACTTACCTTTCGTATTTACCGAATCGCAGCGCCAGAAGAGATTCAACAAAAAGGAGAGTCAGAACAGCAAGAACCACATACCACCACATCTCTCTTGCGCCTGTATCTGTCTTTCCTTTTGCCAGTTTCTCTTTCACCTCTTTATACTGTGTGATTTCGGGCTTCACATTCGGAAACGCTTCTCGGAGGTCTCTCTGAACAATCTTCTCCATATCACTTTCCCTGGTATCAACGTTGACTGAAAAGCATTCAGTCCGTTCCGGTGCGCTCCCGGGGACAGTCTCCTGAGCGAATATCACTTTATAGATACCGCTTTTGTCAGTTTCGCTATGAGTAAGGAGAAACTCCTGCTGTTTCTCCTCCGGTTCCTTCTTTTGGGACTCGGAGGGCACGGCACCCAAGGGCGAGAGGGTCTTCCTTACAGTCTCCCCTGTCGGCACAACAATATGCACTTCCTGCGCAAACTCTTCTGAAGGGACGACCTTCTGGTACGGCTCGCCTACCAAGATATTGAGTCCTGCTTCAGAGCCGCGGGAAAGATACGAGACAGCCTCGTTCAGAAAGCACAGAAAGAACGGGCGTGTAGCCCAGGCGTTCCACTCCATAGAAGAGGTGGTTGTGACAAGCACGGTGCGCCCTCTGCCGTAACTTTTCTCAATCACAGCGGGCGAGCGGTCAGAATCATTATAGACAGCGAGTATTTCTGTGTCTTTCTTCCCCTGCGGAACCTCGGTTTTGTAATAGACGTATGTTTTGACAGGCGTCAGAAGTTTGCGATAATTCTCAGGCTCAAAAAAGCGGAAAATGGGATGACTGAAATCAAGCACTTCAAGCCGCAGAGGAGTCATCTTCTCTTTGTCGCCCGCCAATTCCAGGAGTTTTGCCGGCAGAAAACCCTGCCCATCGCGGAAGAGGAGTTCGTTATATCTTTCAGGAACCACCATCTCGCCCAGGAAGATGAAGAGCGAGCCTCCGTTTCTCACATAACTTTCAATCTCAGACGCTGTGTCAGGTGAGAAGTCGCTGACGTTCGCAAGAAATACCACATCAAAGTCTTCCAGTCTTCCACGCGAAGCGTCTTTTGTCATCTGTTCCAGGTCGGCCTGCGTGACAGACCTCGGCTCTACTACGGAGAGTCTCTCGCCAGTTAGCGATGCCGAGCCAACCCTGAACACCGCCTCAAGAAATGATGTCTCACTCCTCCACGGCTCAGGAAGAGGCTGACCATCCACAATCAGAATACTGACCTTATCGCGCACCTTCAGCGCGAGAAACCTGTTATTATCAATCCCGAGAGGGTCTGTTCTACTTGCCACCTGAACCCAGTGGTATCCCCTGTCTCTGAACTCGTGAGTGAAGAACACTTTCTTAGATTCACCCGGCGGCACAGAAACTGTAACGCTCTGCTGCGTTACATCATCAACAATGAGAGAAGCCACAATATCGCCGAAGTCCTTCGCTCCGAAGTTTCTAATCTCAGCCTCAAAGCGCACAGGAACCTCTGTGCCGACCAGCAAAGCGTCTGCCACAAGCGATGTCACCGCGAAGTTTGGCGACTCATCTTCGCCGACATCAATGATTTTCAGTTCTGTGTTTCGCTTTTGAAGCCCCTCCATAACTGCTGTCAGCCGCTTTGAGCGCAGCACGTCGTCTTCAAGCCATCCGTACTTCTGACAATCCGTAATCAGAAAAAGCGTCTTGGAGCGGCTGGGTTGCGCAGCGCCAGGCTCAAACCTGTCAAGAATCTTCAAAACCTTTTCCAGCGCGTTCGGCACATTCGTGGTTTTATGAGAGGTAGAGACATCGCTCAAAGCAGCGACAATGCCTCTGGTATCCTCTTTCTTGTTGCTTATCGTTACAGGCGTGGGAAATAACCCTTCAGTGTCCAGGTCGCTGTTCATAAGGCATACAGCGATTCTATCTCCCGGCTCAAGTTTCTCCACAAAAGACTTTGCTGCACTCAGCGCTCTGTCAAGCGAAGTTGTTTCGCCTGTCTTGTAGCCCATACTGAAGGAGTTATCTATCAGAATGACCCAGTTCTTTTTAGGTTTGACAAGTTCCTCTAAGAGTCCGCCGCCTTTCACCATCGGACCTGCAATCGCAAAGACCAGGAAAAGTATTATCGCTGTCCTGATAATTAGAAGGAGAAGGTTCTCAATTTGTAGCCTCCGCCTGTTCTTCTTCATAGCCTGAAGCAGAAACTCCATAGCGGCCCAGATAATTCTCTTGTACCTTCTTCTGTTGAGAATGTAGATGATTATCGGAATTGAACAAAGCACAAAAAACCAGAGAAGAGTCGCATTCGTGAAAGTGAACATTACACAGAACCTCCGGTTCCGCCTTTACTCACCCTGGCGCTGCGCATAGCCAAATACGTGGTCAGCGCGACGTCAAGCGGAACACCTGTATCCATAAGAACGTAGTCAACCCTGTTATTACGGCAGCCTCGCTTCAGTTCAGTAAGAAACTTGTCCAGTTCCTCAAGGTACGCTTTCTTCAGTGCACGTGGGTCGGCAATAAGTTCAGGATACTCCTCAAGACCCTCAAAAAGTGTCATAGACTCAAATGGAAAAGTCCTCTCATACCTGTCCAGAATGTGAAACAGAAGAACTTCGTGCTTCTTGTGCCGCAGGTGCCTCAAGCCGAACATCACATTTTCGATACTGTCGAACATATCCGATATTATGATGACTAATCCCTTTTTTGTTATCCTCTCCGCCAAGTTATGCAGAACTGTTCCGATATTGGTCTTCTGACGTGGCTTGCACCTATCCATCTCATAAAGAACCTGCTTCAAGTGTCCGCCTATAGAACTGGCTGGAACAAACTGATGAATGTCCCGGTCAAAAAGCGCCATCCCCACAGCGTCCTGCTGGCGAAGCATAAGATAAGCCAGAGACGCCGCTACGTAACAGCCGTAAGTGTATTTGGTCACCTCAGGGTTTGAGCCGTAACGCATAGATTCGCTCGTGTCAAGAAGTATATGCGAAGTCAGATTGGTTTCTTGCTCATACTGCTTGATATAGTATCTATCGCTTCTGCCCCAGACCTTCCAGTCAATATACTTTATGTCGTCGCCAGGCACATACTCTCTGTGTTCAGCAAACTCCACAGAGAAGCCGTGATAAGGGCTCCTGTGAAGCCCAGCGATAAAACCCTCTACTATGAGACGTGCCTTCAGTTCCAGACGCGATATCTTTGAAAGCGCCTTCGGGTCAAGATACTTCCTGTAGTCTTCCGCAATCTCAGGCATAGATAACCTCGGATACCGTCAGAATTAGCCGGCGGGCTTGCTCGCCGCGTCACTGTGGGATTTCGCGCCGCGCAGGCGCGGCGGCTAAACTTCTGCCTTCTCCCTTACTCTTTCGGCACGTGCTCAAGAAGTCTGTCTGTTATGTGGTCTGTGTTCACTCCTTCCGCTTCCGCGTTGAAGTTCGTTATCAATCTGTGGCGAAGAACAGGGTGAGATATAGCCGCGATGTCATCGCAGGAGACGTAATATCTGCCGTAAAGGAGCGCTCTCGCCTTGCCGCCGAGAATCAGATACTGCGTCGCTCTCGGACCTGCGCCCCAGGAGAGCCACTCCTTTATAAAGTCAGGCGCTTCCTGCTTTGTCAGCCTCGTCGCCCGCACAATCTTCATCGCGTAGTCTATTATATGGTCGGCTATCGGAACGCGCCTCACTATCTCCTGAATCTGCAAGATGTCTTTTCCGGAGAGAACCTTCTTCAGTGTCAAATCCTGAATTGTCGTCGTCAGACGCATAATATCCATCTCTTCCGTCTCTGAAGGATAGTCAACAAAGATATTGAACATAAATCTGTCTAATTGCGCTTCAGGCAGAGGATAAGTTCCTTCCTGCTCAATCGGGTTCTGCGTCGCGAGGACGAAGAACGGCAACTCCAAATCGTGCCTTCTTCCGCCCGCAGTCACCTGATACTCCTGCATCGCCTCAAGAAGCGCTGCCTGAGTCTTCGGCGGAGTTCTGTTTATCTCATCGGCGAGAATAATGTTGGCGAAAACCGGACCCTTCAAGAACACCAGCCGCCTTTCACCCGTCGCTTTATCTTCCTGTATCACTTCAGTCCCGGTTATGTCGGCAGGCATCAGGTCGGGAGTGAACTGAATGCGATTGAAATTCAAATCAAGACACATAGCAAGGCTCTTGATAAGAAGCGTCTTCGCCAGTCCGGGGACTCCGACAAGAAGGCAGTGCCCTCTGCAGAAAATCGCAATCAGGAGTTGCTCAATAACTGGCTGCATTCCGACAATATTGTGCGCCAGTTCCTTCTTTATTGTCGCGTAACCTTCCTGGAGATGTCTCACAGCCTCCATATCGCTTGTGGACATCTGCGTCTCAATCTTCTCTTCTACCATTTTGTTCCTCCTCAATGAATAAATAGTTTTCAAAACGCCAAGGGTAAATTGTAATCTTATCGCCGCATTTCCGCGAGGTCAACAATTTTCCCGCTTCTGAATGTTTAGCCGCCGCAGCGCCGCAGGCGCTTTACCGAAAGTGGCTGCGCCACTGCGGCGGGGTCCCATCCGCGGGCTGAAGCCCGCGGCTAAACTCTCCGATACATATACGTGTGCGTGACTCTTCTGTTGGCGGGAAAGTTTAGCCGCCGCGTAGAGAAAGTGGCTGCGCCACTGCGGCGCGAAATGCCTACTGGTGACATCCCCGGCGGTAAATTCGCCGCACAGCGAACGGCTTTGGAATGTCTGCCTATTCACTACTCTTTATCTTCTCCTCCACAAGGTAGATTTCAAAACCCTTCACGGCAAGTTTCACGGCAAGGTAATGAAGACTATCAGCAGAGTCAAA
>Ga0315282_10004095_pt1 | contig 25606 bp, 22 predicted proteins | sample YL17G07_20_MG_FD_203693 | JGI IMG/M metagenome (GOLD analysis project Ga0315282, IMG submission 203693) | Sediment microbial communities from Yellowstone Lake, YNP, Wyoming, USA - YL17G07_20 | ecosystem: Environmental > Aquatic > Freshwater > Lake > Sediment | place: USA: Wyoming | collected... | reverse complement strand
GCCCAGCGTGTCCTCTACGCCGTCTTCGAGCGACTCAACCGACTATGGCCCGACAAGCCTCTCCCAGCTTTTACACAACGATCTTGACGCTACCACGTGCGCTCCCCGGCTTGCCTTCTCCTGCCGGTTCGTGTATATTCCACGCTCGCTGCAAGCCCGGGCGGGGCTGTAGCTCAGTTGGTGCAGAGTACCTGACTGTCGATCAGGGGGTCGCGGGTTCAAGTCCCGTCAGCCCCGCCAATCCCCTCCGCATTTCCCGTGGGGCAGCCGTCTCTCTTGCCGTAGCCGCACGCCGGATAGGCCCCGATACGAGGGCGCACACAGGCCGGAACGACTGTCTCCGAGCGCTGACGGAGGGGTTGACACCCCGGCGGCGCTCCTGTATCCATTGCCGCTCGCGGGGGCTAGCCGGCGCCGGCTCGGGGTCGAGCCGGTCCCTGAGGAGGTCAGTACGGAAGCATGCAGACTCCGGCAAACGGGGAGCCGGGGAGAAGCCCGAGGCGCGCGGAAGCTTGGCGGCAGACAGCGCGTCCGAAGGCGCAGACCCCGGCTAACGATGGTTTCCAGACTACAACCCGATGCACCTCCCGCCAGTGGCGGGTAGGTGCGACCGCCCTGTTGGCGGCCATAGCGGCGGTGCTCGTCATGGGCGCCGTGGCAGCGGCTCAGGAGGCGGAGGCGCCGGTGCGTGATCCGGGTAGGCGGGTCGCCACCAGGATGTCCCGCGAGGAGTACCTGCGCACGGTCATCATGCAGGACGCCGAGACCGCGGCCACGCTGGTGCCGCGCATCCTCGAGTTGGCGCCGGACATCGATCAGGGCCTGGCGTACGACGTCGCCCTCGCGGTCGCTAGGTCTTGCAGGAACAAGGGCGTTCGGCCCGCGCTGTTCCTGGCCCTGATCAAGATCGAGTCCGACTACAATCCCAACTGCCGCTCGTCGACCAACGACCACGGCCTCAGCCAGCTCCACGCCCAGCCAGTCTACGACGTGCAGGACAACATCGCGGGTGGCGTTGCGGAGTTGGCTGACGCTATCAAGGCCGAGGGATCCGAGCGCGCCGGTCTGGCCCGGTACAACGGCGGCCCCCGTAAGCCCGGCGTGTCCTGGGCCTACGCAGACCGCGTGCTCGCGCTGGCGGGCCAAGCCCGATAGGCTCTGACGAGCCGGGGCTTGGCCGCGCCTGAGCCCCGGCTCCCGCCCGCTCCTCCCAAGCTTGCCCTTGCCCCCACCGTTGCGAACTGAGCCGGCTCCGTGTCCGGCGCGGCCGGCAGGTCGCCCTCGGGCGTGCACGAAGTGTCTCTCCGTACGGGACGTACAGCGCATCTGCTTGTCTGGTACAAGTCCGAACGCACACCTCGGACACGAGGACGCTCGGTTGGCCCGCGCGCGTCAGTTCATCCAAACCGCCGCATTCCGCTCGGCCGTCTTTGGCGCCGGGTTCTTCCTGTACGCGTGGCTGCACGTTGACACGGCAGCGTCGTACTACGCTCCGGCAGCCACCGCATTCCCGATTTTCGCGACCACCGCCGCCTTCGCAAGGGCCACCCTCGTCCACCCCGGCGGGCCGGTCCAGTACGTCGCCGCGTTCCTGTCCCAGTTGTACAGGCTGCCCTGGGCAGGGGCGCTTGTGCTAACGACCATCGCCGCTATGGCGTCCCTCGCCACGGACGGGTACTTCCGCGGCCTCGCCGGCGGGCGGCGGGTAGCCGTCGTCCGCTTCGTCCCGCCCCTGCTGATGCTCACGCTCTGCAACGTCCTGGCGTATCGCCTCGCGCCGATGCTCGCCGCTGCCGTGATCTTGTGTTGCGCATGGCTGTACTCGAGAGCGGCTTCCGGAGGAGAGGCGCGCCGCGGCGTCACGGTGGTCGTGCTCGGCGCGTTGGCGTACCTCATCGCCGGGGGCGCCACTGTCATCTACGCGGTGCTCTGCGCCCTGTCCGAGGGGGCCCACCGCCGGCGGCTGCCCGCGCTGATCGCGCTTCTCTCGGGTGAGGCAGTCCCGTACCTGCTGGGCGTGGCCCTCCTGGGCCTGGGGCAGGCCGAGGCGTTCACCGGCCTAGTGCCCGGCGACCCCGGCAGCGTGGCGGGTGCGCCCGGCACCGCTGTGGGAGCGGCCCTGGTCCTGGCTGTCCCACTGATGGCCGTGGCGCGGATACTGGCAGAGATGCTCGGCGCCCGCAGGACGGAGCGCGGGGCGACGCCGGGTCATCTCGTTGTCGCGATGTGGAGCCGACGACCTCACCCCCGGTCCCTGGCTACGCCAGGGATCGCCCCCTCTCCGCTAGCGGAGAGGGGGAACGGCCGGAGGCCGGGGGGTGAGGTCAGGTCAGCATGCGCTAGCGCTCGGAGAACGAAACGACCCTGCGGGGCGGCGCCGGTTGTGGCGGAGGCGCCGACAGCACGAGGCCCGGGGAAGAAGAGCCTCAAGAGGTCGAGGCGAGCAGGCCCGGAGCCTGCCCGGATGCCCGCCCCCACTCCACGCGTGCACTGGCGCCGGCGGCCCGCCGTGCGTTTGGCCGCCCTGCTGTGCGTGTCGACCGTGGTGCTGACGATCTGCGACGCGCGTGCCCAGCGCACCGTGCTCCGCATCTGCGAGCTGGGGTGGGCCGGGCGGTGGGAGGATCTCTTGCGCACCGCCGACCGGCATCCGCTGTACGCTGCCGCGCCCGTGGCTCAGGCCGCCGTTCTCAGGGCGCTCTACAACACCGGTCGCCTGCCCGATCGCCTGTTCGAGTACCCCATGAGCCCGGCCCAGATGGGCGTCGGGGTCGCGCAGGCCGGCGTCGATGTCGGGAGCAAGGTCGATGTGAACCTGCTCAACGCAACACTGGAACAGGGCTACTTCGCGCTCGGCGACGCGGACCTCCGTCTGGGACTCGTCAACGAGCACGAGCACCGCGCACAGGAAGCCGTGGCGACCTACGGGGAGGCTTCTCAGGTGCTGAAGAGCTTGGCGCTGGTCAACATCGTGAAGGGTCGCCCCCAGGCGGCGAAGGTATTCCTCCGCAGCCTGAGCCATCGCGTCGGATATGGTGCTTGGGCGCGCGGCATGCTCGCCGGACTGGACGCCGACCCGAGTCTGGCAGGTGACCCGAATGTGGACGAGATACGCGCCCTAGCTCTGACCGAGGATTCGGTTGCCGATGACATGTCGGTCGAAGGGCGGCTGCTGGCCCTGCTCGACCGCAACCCGCGCAATCGAATGGCTTTTGAGTACCTCATGGCCCTGTACCTCCTGACTCGGCAGCCCGGCAAGGTCGTCGCTCAGTTGGGGCGGCTTGACGATCTGGGGTACACCGGGATGCCTCGTACGTACGAGGAGGCCGTCCTGCTGTATCAAGGCCTCACCGGGCGCGATGTCGGTCTCGGGACTCGCAGGGTCAGGATGGAGACGTGCCTGGCGTATGACCGGTTCCGTAACGACTACCGCGCGGCAGAGGCGCGACCCGGGGGCTCCACGATGGCGGAGCTTGCGCCCCGGCACGGCAACACGTTCTTCTACTACTACACATTCGGGCTGTCGGGGGTGGGAGACCGGTGAGACGCCGCACAGCGTTCCTTGCCGCCTTGGTCGCCCTGGCCCTACCGGTTCTGTGCCTCGGAACGCTGTCTTGCGCCCGTCCCGCCCCGCAGAGCGCGGCCCCGAGCTCGGGGCGACGCCCGACCATCAGCCCGGACTACTCGGACCTTGTGATACCTCCGAACATAGCGCCGCTGAGCTTCGTGATCCGAGAGCCGGCTGCCCGCTACGTCACCCGTATCAGCGGCGCGTGCGGCCGGCCGATCGAGATCGACAGCGCGAGCCCGAAGGTGACCATCCCCCTGACGCAGTGGCGTGAGCTGCTTGCGGAGAACCGGGGCGGCGAGATCAGTTTCCAGGTCTCGGCGCGGTCGGCGGACGGCACCTGGCAGACCCACGAACCCATCGTCAATGCGGTCTCCGCCGACGGCATAGACGGCTACATCGCCTACCGGATGATCTACCCCGCCTTCAACCTCTGGCGCGACGTTGAGATCAGGCAGCGCGACCTGTCCACCTTTGACGAGTGGCCGGTCCTGCGAGGGCACAGCATCGGGAACGGGTGTGTGAACTGCCACACGTTCCGGTCGGGGCGGACCGACCTCATGCTGACGAGCACGCGCGGCCAGCAGTACGGCAGCGCGGCGGTCCTGGTGGAGGGGACTGAGGCGACCAAGCTGGACACCAAGTTCGGCTACGCGTCCATCAGCCCCGACGGTCGGACCATCGCCTACTCGCTCAACAATGTGAAGCAGTTCTTCCACTCGGCACGAACGGAGACGAGGGATGTCCTAGACCTGGACTCGGACCTGGCGCTGTTTGACGTGGCCACGCGTACGGTGTCGACGAGTCCCCAGGTCGCCGCCGAGGACCGCATGGAGACCTACCCGGCATGGGCCCCCGACGGCCGGGCCCTCTACTTCAGCAGCGCTCCCCTCAGGTGGAAAGCCGGCAGCGGCTTCCCGCCTGAGGGCTGGGACAAGGTCAGGTACGATCTCAGGCGAGTGGCGTACGACCCCAAGGAGGGCGTCGTTGGCGAGGCCGAGACGGTCGTCTCCTCCGAGGACGTGGGCGGGAGCGTCCTCGAGCCACGAGTCTCCCCAGACGGTCGTTTCCTGCTGTTCTGCGTGTGCGGCTACGGGTGCTTTGCCGTCTACCAGCAGAGCAGCGATCTGTACATGCTGGACCTCGGCACGGGCGAGTGCCGCCGCCTTGAGATCAATAGCGACGAGTCCGAGTCATGGCATTCCTGGTCATCCAACAGCCGCTGGATCGCCTTCAGCAGCAAGAGGCAGGACGGGCTGTTCACTCGCACGTACATCAGCCACGTGGACGCGGACGGGCGTGTCAGCAAGGCTTTGGTCGTGCCTCAGGAGGATCCCACCTACTACGACTCGTGCCTCAAGACGTACAGCGTGCCCGAGCTCACCGCCGAACCGACTAGGGTCAGTGCGGACGTGATCGAGCGGGCGGCCATGTCGACCGACAAGGTAGAGGTCACGCTGCCCGATATCCCGATGGCACGGAAGGCACCGGGCGGGCCCAAGCCCGTCGTCCCACAACCGGAACGCGAGTAGGCGCGGGACGTTACCCGGTCTGGTCCATACCATGCCGGCGCTCGAGCTCTCGCCTGCACGAGCCGAGCCAGTTGTGGAGGCCCTGGAGCGCGCGCAGGTCCAGGATGATGCCGACCTCCATCCGGCGCGTGAACGTGTTCGCACCGTGCCGGTGCAGCTCCCGAAGCTGGCCGTCCTCTATCGTGTGCTCGGTCGCGTGTGGCAGTGAGCTGTACTCGGTGTAGAAGGCGACCAGCATCTTCCCGCTGGGCGTGGGACCGCCGACGGCGCCGTCCACCGGAATGAGGTGAAAAAGCTGTCCCTGCTCGTAGTCGAACGTGACGTGTGGTGCTTCGTCAGGCATCTCAGGCTCCCTCGGGTCATTGGTCAACCGTACGCGCCAGTGCCATTGCGACGCACTGAGCGCCGCTTCGCCCGGCTGCGGGCGGTTCCTGCGGCGGTACCGGCCCGTCATGCGCAGGGAACCCCACCCCGCCGGCTCATCGCGAGTAGCGCGAGGCGCGGAACGAAGGACGGCGTAGTATGATGGTGGCACCTGCAGGCGCCGAGGAGGCGTGCGATGACCTACACCGTGGTGCTTCTCCCTGCCGAAGAGCGTGGCTACACCGTCGTGGTCCCCGCGCTTCCCGGCTGCGTTACAGAGGGCGATTCCCTCACCGAGGCGCTTCTGATGGCGGAGGACGCCATCGGGGGCTATCTCGCCGTCCTGGCTGACGATGGCGACCCACTACCGGTCGAGGGCCCGGAGGTGCCCGTGCGCCTTGGGGAGTGCCGGGAGGCACTCGTGCGCCGGGTAACGGTTCGCCGACCGGTGCCGGAGTATGCCTAAGCTGCCCCGCGTCACGCCGCGAGAGGTGGTGGCGGCGCTGCGTGCCGGGTTCGAGGAGAGGCGCTCGACGGGCGGTTACCTGATCCTGCGGCACGTAGAGACGGGCCGAGTCGCTGTTATGCCCTCCCACGCCGGCGACCTCAAGGCGGGCACTGTGCACGGCATCCTCCACCAAGCCGGGCTCACGGTCGAGGAGTTTGTGCAGCTTCTACGCTAGATCCGCCCCACCAAGGGGGTCGGGCGAGCCGCAGGGCGGGCCGCTCTGCTTGAGCTCGGCGCAGGGCCGTCATCAAGGACCAGTCACCGGCTGTACTTCCTCGCAACACAGACCATGAACAGGGCCATCAGGAACGCGCCGAGAACGGCCTCGCCGGCCGCAGAGGACCGCCCCACCCACCCGACCGGCGTGATGTCTCCGTACCCGAGCGTCGTGAAGGTGACGATGCTGTGGTACAGCGCCACGCCCAAGCTGTGCGTGACCTGCCATGCCGCCGAGGCGTCTTCCGGCCCCGCGGGACCTTGGCCGAGCCCGTTCGCACACTGGACGATCGCACAGACGGCTATCGTCCCCAGGCCCCAAAGCAACGCGTTCCCTGGTTTCTCGCCGTAACCGCACAGCTTCTCGAAAAGCCATGCGACTCGCAGTCCGAGCCACTGCAACACGGCTTGCCGCCACTCGTGGCCGAGACGCCACCAAGCTCTGAAGGGGAGCCGCCAGTACCTCCACGATAGCCTGGCTTTGCTGAGCGCCCGCCACGCGCCGCGTACGCCGGGGCTCGGTCCTCGCCGGACGTCGCTCCAAGGTACCTGGCCCTGCTCGCGCTGGCTTCGCATCTCCCAGTAGTAGAACTCACCTGCGCGTTGGTAGTCGCCGCTGTGTTGGAGGGCCAGCTTGAGCTGGCGATAGACCTGGGGATAGTCGCCTCTCACGCGCTGCTCGATGGCCCCGCCGGCACTCCTCCCAAACTTGGCGCCGACCAGCCGCGTCCCAGGGGGGATGCTGGCGTGCTGTAGGTTGGCGCTGCGTAGGTCAGCGCCTTCAAGATCGGCCTGCCGGGTTCTAAGGCGCTTGGGCTCCTCCGACGCAACCTGGAGGTCGCCGATATCCGTGTCCCAAAGGGCCTCAGCCGAGAGGTTCGCCCGCGCCATGCACGCCCCGTACAGGTTAGCCTGGCTCAGGTCGGACCCCGAAAGGTCCGCGTACGCCAGGTGGGCGCCAGAAAGGTCGGCCTCACCGAGCCTGGCCCCGGGGAGCAGCGCGTCCTGTAGGTTCGCCTCAGATAGGTCCACATGCGACATCAGGGCGCTCGCTAGGTTCGCCTCGCACAGGTCTGCCTGAGTCAGCGTTGCTTCGGATAGGCGTGCGTCCCGCAGGGTCGCGCCCACCGCTCGCGCGTTCGACAGATGCGCTTGGTCCAGGTTCGCGCCATCGAGGTTCGCATGGTGCAGATCCGCTTCACGCAGATCCGCGTCCGGCAAGTTCGCGCCAGACAAGTCCGCACTGCGGAGGCGTGCGCGCGCCAGGTTCGCCTGGTTCAAGTCCGCGCCCGACAGGTCAGCCACGACCAGCAGCGCGCCAGACAGCTTCGCTTGGGACAGCACGGCGCCCGACAGGTGCATCTCAGAGAGGTGCGCTCCGGCGAGGTCGGCCTCACTCAAGTTGGCCCCCCCTCAACGGCCCGCCGAAGTCGTTCCCTGATATCATGTGGCTTGCTGGAGGAGTGGAACTCGCAGCAGGCCCCCTTGTCGTTCCCCCCTGCGCCGCTCCACGCCGGTAGGCCGCACAGGACCACGGTGTCGCCGTGCCGCGCGAGCTGATGCGTGCACCGCCCTGCCCCATACGGAGTGTCGATGGTCTCTCCGTCTGCCTCTTCGTCTAGGTTTACGTACCGAACCCGGTGACTCACTGCCTACACTTCCCAGCGACCCGAACCCGCCTCCCCTGCCGACGGGGACGCCTGCGCTCCCAGGCCCGCTAGCCACGCGGGAAAATCGATGGCAGCACAAACCACGTGAGGGACGCCACGCACAGCGCTATCCCGACCCACGCCTTCGTACGGGGGCTCTCCTTGCGTAAGAGTGACAGCACCCCACAGACCAGCCCGAAGACGATCACGCCCAGGTAGACCGGCACCCAGAGGCAGACCGCGAAGCCAAGCGTCTCCATGAGGCCCGCGTTCCCCCTCGCGCTTGCGCCGTAGAGGAGGGCCGTCATGGCCGCGAACAGCACGATGGCAACGATACCTGAGGTCAGCGCGACCCGCCCGTACACCGGCCCGCTGCGTCTAGGCTTCGCCATTCCCGCTCGCCTCCGAGTCCCCGCCCCGTGAGGGATTGGCCACCCGGTCTCGGTAACCTGCATGACTTAGCGGCGCGGACGCCGGCGCTCCTGAAGGCCCTGTCACGCCGGCCGACGAACAAGGTGCTCACCTTTGACCACCGCGGGAGGTAGCTCGTGCCCCAGGCACTCAGCGCTCTTGACCCATTCGCGATCGCGCTCTGGACGCTCGTCCTCTCCGGGATCATCTTCATGATCTACCTGACGCTGGCCCTGGGCCGGTTCCTGCGGGCGGTCGAGCAAGTGCGCCAGCGCTTCGAGCTACTCGCCGAGCAGCTTGGTGTCGCCGCCAGGTCCGCGGAGGCAGCGCTCGGAGTGAAGGCGCCGCCGCCCGCAGTCGCAGCCCCGGTGGCGGATCCCCTTCCGCCTCCGCCGGCGGCAAGGCCCGTAATGCCCCCTCCGTCCGCTCCGGCACAGGTCGCTGCGGCTCAGGCGGCGCCCACATCGGGGGGTGACCGCACACCGTGAACAGGCTCGAGATCGTCATCACGACCGAGAACGCCGTCTGCGTCATGCGTCTGACGGGCGAGCTCGACGTCGCGACGGCGCCGTCGCTGCGCGACGAGATCGCCAACGCCGTGGCGAAGGGCGGGCCGATCCTGGTCTCGCTCGAGAAGGTCGAGTTCCTCGACAGCCGCGGCATCGGCGCGCTGGTCGCCGGCACACGGCAGGCCCGCGAGTCGGGCACGGACGTCGCCGTCGTGATCGTGTCTCAGTCGCAGCGGCACAGCATAGAGGTGCTCAAGCTCGAGGCTTTCCTGACCATTCGCGCCTCCGAGGCGGAGGCACTGCGCGCGCTGACCGGAGCCAGCGAATGAGCGGCCGAACTCTCGTCGAACTGAGGGTCGCCCCCGACGCGGAGCTGCTGCGGAGCGCGCGGCTCGTCGTGTCCTCCCTAGCGGCCGACCGAGGGTTCTCACTGGAGGAGATAGAGGACCTGAAGCTCGCGGTTCAGGAGGCTTGCGCCAGCCGTCTGCTTCTCGGCCTGGCAAGGTCGACCGTAAGCGTTACGATAGGTGACGAGGCCGGCCTGACCATTGAGGTGAGCGGCGACGTTGAGGGCTCGGGCGAGCCGAACGAGGACGCCGCGATGTGCCTCGCGCTCGCCGAGGCCCTGGTCGACGAGTACACCGTCCGCCGGAAGGACGGCGTCGAGCGGATCGTCCTTCGGAAGGCTCCGGCCGGCGCATGAGACGCACTATCACCCCAGGGCCATGTCACTGTCCCGACGCGTGGTCGTGCCGACCTCACCCCCGGTCCCCGGCTGCGCCGGTGATCACCTCCTCTACGCTCGCGGAGAGGGGGAGCAGGCCGGGGCGTGAGGTCGGCAGCCGGGTGGGCCGGCCGGTCGGCAATGGCACCACCCTGACCTCCACCCCACAGCCGGGCGTCCCGGGCGGGAGGGCGGCCTGAATGCCCCTCTCCGAGGCCGAAGCGGACCTCTTCAGGCGGGCCCAAGGCGCCGATTCCGAGGATCGCGACGCGGCGCTGCGGTCTCTGTCCGCGCAGTACCGCCCCCTTGCCGGCGAGGTGGCTCGACGGCTCTTCCCTCACGGCCCCGGGGCTCTTCAGCTTGAGCGAGCCGCGCGAGATGCGCTCGCGCGCTTGCTGACCGTCTTCGAGCCGGCCCCGGACGCCGACTTCGCGGGCTACGCGCGAGCGAAGCTCCGCGGGGAGATGGAACGCGGCCTTTTCGCGCTGGCTCAGACAGTCGAGGTGGGGGACGGCGCAGCGGCCCGCGAGGCCCTGCTCGCGCTCTATGAGCGTCTCGCCCTGTCGCTTGCGCGCAGGTTCGCGGAGCGCGGGGAGCCGGTCGAGGACCTTGAGCAGGTAGCCCGCCTCGGCCTGCTCAGCTCGATCCGGCGCTTCGACCCGGACCGCGGGGTGCAGTTCGCCACGTACGCCACGCAGACCATCGTCGGTGAGCTGAAGAAGCACTTCCGCGACCGAGGGTGGGGGCTCCACGTCCCCCGGAGCATGCAGGAGCTGAACCTTGCTGCCCGCAAGACGGCGGATGCTCTCACGCAGGAGCTCGGCAGGTCGCCGACGATCGCCGAGATCGCCGGCCACCTCGGCAAACCGACCGAGCTAACCCTCGAGGCGCTGGAACTCGGGCAGCAGGCGTATGAGCTCCTGTCGCTCGACGAGACGCCCGGCGATGATGACGAGGGGGCTGTTGGCGAGGCGATCGCCCGTCCCGACGCGTCGGGGGTCGATTTCCGCGAGCTCGCGGAGGCGAAGGTGCTCCTCGACGGGCTTCCGAAGCGGCTGCGGCTGATCGTCGTGTGGCGTCACCTGGACGGGCTGTCTCAGACTGAGATCGCCCGCAAGCTTGGCATCTCGCAGATGCACGTCTCACGGCTCTACCGGAAGGCGATCATCGCCTTGCAGGAGCTGGTTACCGAGGGTGAAGGCAAAAGCGGGTAGCGGGAGGTAGTTGGCGTGTCGGCTCCAACGACGGATGGCCGCGGCGGGCTCGCCGGCAATGACATCCTGCAGATTCTGCGCCGGTCGTGGCACTACTTCGCGCTCCTGGCGGGCGCGATCTGGCTCATCTACCAGGTGCGGTCCATCCTCGGGCCGTTCCTCATCGGCATCGTCCTCGGCTTCATCCTCGATCCCGCGCTCGACAGGCTTCAGCGCCGCGGCTGGTCGCGATCCAGGGCGGTGCTGTTCGTGTTTCTTCTGGGCTTCCTAACCGTTCTGGCGATAGTGCTCGTACTGGTCCCGGTGCTCCTGTACCAAGCGAAGGCCCTGAGCGCCACGGTCTCCGAGAGCACCAAGCGGCTCGAGGTATGGATCGAGACGATGCCGGGGATGGAGGCGTCCTTTGAGGAACCGCCGCCGGACGCGACCGCCGAGCCGGCCCCATCCGGGCCGTCCGGGTCGGAGCGGCCGGCGGAGTCGGCGGCCCCCGAAACGGAGTCGGCCCCGCCCCCCATCTCCGCGTCTGGGCGGCAAGAGCGGCGGACGCCCGAGGAGATCGCGGCCAAGAAGGCCGCGCTCCGTGCGCAGTGGGACAAGTGGTACGCGAAGAACCTGCCATCGTGGGTGCCTCAGGGCATCGTCGACGCGCTGCCGGCGCCTGACATGTCGGACCCCGCCGCCGGGCTTGCCATGTACCGGGGCCGCATCGCGGAGTGGGGCCAGCGCGCGGCCGCGAGTATCGGGGGCGCGGTCTGGGGCTCGGTGGGGCGGCTGTTCTTCTACATCTTCACGCCCTTCGTGGCGTTCTACTTCATGCGCGACATAGACTCCATCAGGCGGCAGGTCTGGGCGTGGATCCCCGACCAGTATCATGACCGGTGCAGGCGGGCGTCGGGTGCGCTCAACTCCATGCTCGCGAGGTACTTTCGGGGCCAGCTCCTCCTCATGTTCCTGGTGTTCTGCACCTGCCTTGTAGTGCAGATTCCCGTTCGCCTGTGGCTGGGTACGGATCACATGCTCCTGGTGGCCGCCGTGGACGGGCTTCTGTACGCGGTCCCGGTCGCGGGCGCGTGGGTTGCTTCCATCACGGCGGGTGTGGTAGGTTATGTGTCCGCCGACGGCAACCCTTGGCTCGCCGCCATCGCGATGGTCGTCCTGATCCAGGTCGTAAACGGCGTTTTCGATCAGGTCGTCAGCCCGAAGATCGCCGGCGAGAAGGTCGGCCTGCATCCGCTGGTCGTCATCTTCTCCGTGCTCGCGGGAGCGACGCTGCTCGGGTTCGTCGGCATGTTGGTCGCGGTGCCTACCGCCGCCGCCATCAAGATCGCGATCGACACGTTCATGCCCGAGGTGCTGGCCAAGGAGCAGGAGAGCGCCGCAGAGGCCAAGACATAGCGCCCATGGCATGAGACCGCTCATCCCGAGTAGCCGCGTTCCGCGCGGCGTACCGAGGGGCGACCCACGAGGTGACCGCCGTGAATCGCGGCCCGACCGTTGATACGCTCAGGCGCCAGTTCATCGAGTTCTTCGTCTCGAAGGACCATCGTGTGTTGCCGAGCGCCTCCCTCATCCCGGCCAGCCGGTCCACGCTGTTCACGGGCGCGGGGATGCAGCCCTTCGTGCCGGCCTTCCGTGGCGAGGCCGACCCGCCGGCCGTGAACGTGGTCACGGTTCAGAAGTGCGCCCGTTCCGGCGACATTGAGGAGGTCGGCCGGACCCCTCGCCACGGTACCTTCTTCGAGATGATGGGCAACTTCTCGTTCGGCGGCTACATGAAGAAGGAGGCCATCGAGTGGGCCTGGGAGCTTGTCACCGAGGTGTGGGGCATCCCCAGAGGGGCTTGCTGGGCGACCGTCTACCTCGATGACGACGAGTCCGAGGCGCTCTGGCACAAGCGCGTAGGCCTCCCCATGAACCGAATCCTCCGCTGCGGCAAGGAGGACAACTGGTGGCCCCAGACCGTCTGGGACGGCCCTTGCGGGCCTGACACCGAGATCCACGTGGACCGGGGCCCGGGCTACTCGTGCGATGACCCCGGCAAGGGGCCCCTAAGCAAGGGCGACCGATTCACCGAGATCTGGAACCTCGTCTTCCAGATGTACAGCCAACACATCGACGGGTCGATGGAGCCGCTCCCTCGTCCGGGCATCGACACCGGCCTCGGCCTCGAGCGGCTCGCGTGTGTCATGCAGGACGTGCCGACCATCTTCGACACCGACATCTTCCAGCCGATCCTGCGCGCGACCGAGGCGGCCTCGCGCGAGCACGGGACGGGTGCCGTCTACGGAGACTCGCAGGCGGTGTCGGTGGCGATGCGCGCCATCGCGGACCACGCGCGGGCGATCACCTTCATGATCGCCGACAAGATCCTTCCGTCCAACGAGGGGCGCGGGTACGTGCTGCGCCGAATCCTCCGACGCGCGTTCCGGTACGCGCGCGTGCTGGGCCTGACGAGGCCTTTCATCCACAAGCTCGTGCCCACCGTGACGGATGTGATGGCCGTCGGGTATCCGGAGCTGCGCGAGCTAGAGGCCACGACAAGCAAGATCGTTAGGTCCGAGGAGGACAGGTTCTGCTCCACGCTGGAGCAGGGCTTGGCGCGGCTGGAGGACCTGATAGCGGGCGTGAAGTCGTCCGGCCGATCGGTCCTGCCGGGGGACGAGGTGTTCCGCCTCTACGACACGTACGGGTTCCACAAGGAACTCACGGTCGAGCTCGCCGAAGAGGCCGGGCTCACAGTCGACAATGAGGGTTACAGCAAGGCGCTCGAGCGCCAACGCTCGCGGTCCGTTTTCAAGTACACCGAGTCGGCGGCGGAGAAGGCCTTCTTCGTGAAGCTGGCGTCGGAGCTGCCCCGCACGGAGTTCGACCGCGACGCGGCCGAGCTGGAGTCGCCTATCCTGGCTGTGCTCGGGGAAGACGAGAAGCTCGAGTCTGCGGAGGAGGGGCAGCGCTGCGCGGTCGTGCTCCCGCGGACGCCGTTCTACGCGGAGAAGGGCGGCCAGGCTACCGACCTGGGCGCGGTGTCGACGGAGACCGGCGAGCTCGCCGTCGAGTCCGTGCAGGAGCCGGTGGACGGGCTTACCCTACACATCGGCACCGTCTCGACCGGCCACATCGAGCCCGATCAGCCGGCCCGCGCCGCGATCGACACAGGCCGCCGGGCAGGCATCCGTCGCGCGCACACGGCAACGCACCTGCTGCATTCGGCCCTGCGCCGGCACCTCGGCCCGCACGTGGCGCAGGCCGGCTCGCTCGTCGAGCCCGACCGTCTCAGGTTCGACTTCTCACACTTCGAGGCCGTGAAGCCCCTGGAGTTGTGCGCCATCGAGCGCACGGTGCAGGAGAACGTCCTGGCCGCGCACCCGGTCGGCACAGGTGTGACGACCGTTGGGGAGGCCCTTGCCGCAGGCGCGATCGCGCTCTTCGGGGAGAAGTACGCCGAGCAAGTCCGCATGGTCAGCATTGGCGACGTCAGCAAGGAGCTGTGCGGGGGGACTCACCTGGCGACAACCGGCGAGGTGGGGCCGTTCGTCATCGTGAGCGAGTCCTCGGTCGCGGCTGGTACGCGCCGCGTTGAGGCCCTCACCGGCCTTGCGGCCGCGGACTTCGTCCGCTCCGAGCGCGACACGCTGCATGCCGTGGCGACCGGCCTCGGCGGCCCGGCCGGCGAGGTGCTGGCGCGTCTCGGGGCGCTGCAGGAGACCGTGCGCGAGCTTCGCAAGCAGGTTCAGGAGCTAAAGCGCCGCGGCTCCGGGCCCTCCGTGGAGTCGCAGTTGTCAGGCGCAGTTCAGGTAGGGGGCGGGGTGAGCCTGGTCACGGCGCGGCTGGACGACGCCGACGCTGACGAGCTGTCCGGCCTCGCGGACCGCATCGTTGAGCGGGACGCAGGGCTCGTGGCGGTGATCGCGTCCGCCGGTGGCGGCAAGGTGCCCATCGTGTGCAAGGCCGGCGAAGCGGCCGTCGCGGCAGGCGTCGACTGCGGCAGACTTGCGGGGGCGCTTGCCCGCATGTGCGGCGGCGGCGGGGGCGGCAGTGCCGCGTTCGCACGGGCCGGCGGCAAGCAACCGGAGAAGCTGGACGAGGCCCTCTCCGCTGCGGCGGAGGTGCTGAAGGGGCTGCTGGCTTGACCCGATAGGCCACGCTATGCTATACGGTAGGTTGAGCCCGTTAGAGTCAAGAAGGGCATCATCATGTTGCGCATCAGCGCCTGTGTCGATATGACTTCGGGAGGCTGAGATCGAGTGCCGACCTACACATACCATTGTCGGAGCTGCGGGGGGGAGTTCGAAGTCAGGCAGCGCATCTCCGAGCCGCCGCTCCGCAAGTGCGCCCGCAACGGCTGTCACGGGCCTGTGGACCGCGTGATACGGTCCGTGGGCGTCATCTTCAAGGGCTCCGGGTTCCATGTGAACGACTACCCCGACAGCAAGGGCCACAAGCGCGGCGACGGAGCCAAGAAGGACGCGCCCCCGACCGATAGCAGTCCGGGGAGCACGACCGAGACCAAGCCGGAGGGCAAGCCGGGCTCAGAGACAGACAGCAAGAAGGACCATAAGCCCGCCACCAAGGACGCCAAGGTCTAGCAGGCGCCGGCCTACGGCGCGAAGCATAGGTCCTTCACCCGAATCGTGCCTGATGCGGCCTGCTCCTGGGCCGTTCCGTGCAGGCCGACCATAACGCGGTCGACCTTGCCCAGGTCGAGCTTCCCGTTGTCGTCCTTGGTCCACTCCCCCAGCTTGAACTCATCGAACGGGATCGTGATCGTTGTCCAGTCCTCGCTCGCGGGCGGCGCGGGATCGGCGTACCACTGCGCCCCACCCTCGCCAAGCATAACCAGCAGGCCGTCGATGCCGGGCGGCACGGTCGCCTTGTACTTGAACTGAAGCGAGCCGTAGCCGTCCGCCAGACCAACCGGGCATGAGACGCTCGGCACCGCGTACATGTGCCGCCCGCCGGGGAAGGAGTACTCGAACTCCATGCAGGCGGAGCCGTCGGGGGCCTCGTCCGGGTACGTGAGGGTCCACACGACGGCCGGGTCGCAGCCGGCAGACCACGAGCCGGGCGCGTCACAGACAATCGTTGCGGGCTTCGTCGCGCGGTAGGGCTCCTCCGACAGCCGAGCGTCGGCAAGCGTGAGTTGTCCCGATACGTCGCCCTCGAGAACCAGGCCGAACCACGCCCGCCGCACAGACGACCACTCGAGAGGCGACTCCGGCAGCGTGTTGAAGTCCGCCGGAACGAGTGACCCGACGGGCATGTTGTCCGTCACCCACTCGCCCGTGGTCGCGCTCGGGCCTAGGCGGTACCAGCCGTTCGCTACTTCGCCGAACACCACCAACGCGAGCCGTGGCGCCTTGCCTGAGTCGAGCCGGAGGGAGTACCGCGCGCTGAAGGACTGCGGCGTAGCGCCGCCGATTTCCACCGGGCCGCCGAGGCCCAGGAAGCGGCGATCCTCCCCCTTCTTGGCGAAGGCCAGGACATCGGCCTGCTCTCCGTTCGGTCCTGAAGCGCTCATGGTGAGCGACGCATCGACGCCCGATGCGCCGACGATCGAGAGGCCGCGGAGCCCCTTCTCCGCGCCGCCGAGCGCAGAGCCGGCCTGGTCGGCCGCACTGGGCGCGGCGAGGGCGGCCGACGCCAGGGTGAGCGCGGCCATCAAGACACGCGGGAATCGCATAACCGCCACCGCCTTCGTCTCGGCCGCGTCAGCGCGCGGCCGTGTTGGTGAGCTCAATGTTGTCGAGGTACAGCGCCGTCTCGGCATCCGCGTTGCTGACGAATCCGAGCCACTCGAGTGAGCCCCAGTCGGGGCTCACGTCCGGCAGGTTGCCGAACGCGTGCGTCTCGCCACCCGGCAGCGTGATGCCGAGTGCCCATGTGCCCTTCGAGTCGGGACCGATGCCCGCCGATACGTCGAAGCGCACCCACTCGCCGACGGGCACCCGAAGCAACTCGTTGCCGGCAACGGTCAAGGCGCCGCCGACCACCCACAGGCTGGGGCCCGACTTGTACGGGTCCGACGCGTCCCTCCACTCGTGGTAGAACTCGGTCTCGGGCGCGATCATCAGGTCGAAGCGCACGCGCGAGACCCCCGCGGTATGGCCGGGCTGCCACCACAGGTGAGGGTTGAAGGGGAACTGGAGTCCTTTGGCGTCAAGAAGCTGCAGGCACCGCCCCGGCCCGGTCGGGTTGTCGACGACACCGATGGCGTCGCCCTTGTTCTCGACCGACACGGTCGCCTTGAAGGGCCGGGAGCCGGGCGCGTCGTTGTCGAAGTCGAGGCTGAAGGTGAGCGGCGGCGGAGGTGGTGGCGGCGGGGCGAAGCGGACGTCCGGGAACGTGAAGCTGCCGGCCAGCGCCGCCCACTCGGCGTCGCCGTACACTCCGGCCTGTGCGTAGTCGAATGGCGCAAACCCGACCTGCGGCGCCGGCGAGCCATCCCTCAGCGTGAAGTCCCCGTGCTCAGGATCGACGAACAGCGGATCCGCGACGATCGAGCCGGCGTCCTTGCCCGGCGCTTGCCACTCTTCGAAGGTCTTGCCCTCGAAGTCGATCGGCTCGCCGCTCGCGTCCCAATAGAGGTTGCTTGCCAGCTTGACGTTGTCGTCCGACCACGCGCCGCCGAACAGACGGCCGCCATTCCAGTAGACGATGCTGTGCTCGAATGTGAATGACAGGTGCGGCTCCACCCGCGACCTCTGGAGCTGCCCGTCCATGCTGAAGGCGAAGATGCTGTTGCTGATGTGGTTGTTCTCGCCGTAGTGCTGGTGGTAGCCGCCTGTCTTCACGTTGTAGACGAGGTTGTTCTCCAGCACGATGTCGCTGCTACCCTCGTCGTTGTAGAGCCCCCATCCGCCGCGGCCGTACCGGTCGTACGAGTAGACATCGTGTACGCGGTTGTGGCTGACCGTCGTGCCCGGCGACTTCCCCAGCGTGTAAACGCCGCCCATGTCGCTGAGAACGCCCCACCCGATGTGGTGGATGTGGTTGTAGTCGATGGTGTTGCCCGCAGCCAGGCTGTCGCCATAGCCCCACGTCCAGCCCACGGAAATGCCCGTGTAGAAGAGGTCCGAGATGTCGTTGTGGGTGACTTTGTTGTCGCCGCTTTGCCCGATCCAGACGCCGATCGCGCCCATGAAGATGCGGCTGAGCGAGTGCATGATGTTGTTGTCGACCGTGATGCGGCCCGTACGGTCCGCGGTGTCGGGGCGGATCGCGCCCTCGCCGATCCGCACTCCGCCGGCGCCGAGGTCGTGGAGGTAGCTGTGCGTGACCGAGCAGTCCGAGCAGCCACGGCGGAACCAGACGCCGTAGATCGCGGAGTGCGCCAGCTCGCAACGGTCGAAGGTCACGTTCCGCGCGCCGTCGACCATCACCAATGCCGGCACGCTCGCCGCCGCCTGTCCGTCGGAGTGGCCACCTGGTTCCAGCACGTACTGTCCGTAAGCGAAGCGCAGGCCCCGGAAGGTCAGGTTCTCCACAAGCAGCCCGAGGCTCGGCTCGCCGGCGACCACGATGAACTGCTCCGCGACGGGCGCGATCACCTCGGCCTTGGTCATGTCCTCGTCCGGCAGCGGCTTGTAGTACAGGGTCCCGTCGCGAGCGAGGTACCACTCCCCGGGGCTGTCGAGGGCCGCGAGGTAGTTCTCCAGGTGGTAGCGCTGGCTCGGTCCCCACTGCTCGAAGGGCCACCCGGCCGGGCCGGTGGTGATGACGGCGCCCTGGGCGCGGTCGATGCCGGCCACGCGGAGGCGTGAGATCTCCCACGACTGGTACGCGACCACCGTCACGTCCCTATCGTCGTCAGGCACCTCCGCGATGTCTTCCGGCCTCGCCAGGAACGCGCGCGTCGGGAGGTTCGCCATCTGGCCCGTAAGAGGATCGACGAGCGCGGGCTGCTGCCCCACGGTGTAGTAGTAGAACTCGTTCGGGGTCCGCGCCCGGGTCGCCCTGGCGCCGTTGACCCAGAGCTGCTCGAAGTACCATTCGCCCGCCGCCACCTCGGGCACGTGCGCGATCCATGTCCCGTCCTCGCCCGGACGGAACCCCGCGATCCGCCTCCCGCCCGTGAACAACGGTTTCGCGCCCGGAGCCGCCTCGTACACGACGGGCGACTCAGGCGTGCCGCCGTCCTCGGGAGTGAAGAACACCGGCTCGCGCAAGGCGTACTCGCCGTCGGCTATGAGCACCCGCACGGTGCCATCGACGCCGCCCGCCGCGCGCAGCTTGCGGACAGCGTCCCTCGCGCCGGCAAGGGACGCGAGGGGCCGATCGACAGTGCCTGGCGACGCATCGTCGCCGCTGGCAGAGACGCGCAGAACCATGTCGGCCCACCCCATTCCATAGAGAATGGACCCCACGAGAGCACAGCTCACTAGGTGGCGCAGCCTCATCGCCTCGCCCCTAACCTCGGCCCTCCACCGGCCCCGACGCGGAGCGCACGCCGACCCGGAGCAAGCCGGGTCGAGGACGCCCTCAGCCCCCGGCCCCTTTCCCTGGGGAGAGGGGTGCCCGAGCGCAGCGAGGGTGGGGTGAGGGCTGAAGATCACAAGACGGTATCCGGCTCGACGTGATCGAGGTCGAACGTCTCGGCCACGGCGGGGTAGACACACTTGCCGCTCACAAGCTGTAGCCCGCGCTTCAGCGCCACCGAATCGCGGCACGCCTTCCTCCATCCCTTGTCGGCGATGGCGCAGGCGTACTTCAGTGTCGCGTTGGTTAGGGCCCAGGTCGATGTACGCGGCACGGCCGCGGGCATGTTGGTGACGCCGTAGTGGATCACGTCGTGCAGCACGTACACCGGGTCGGAGTGGGTCGTCGGCCGCACAGTCTCGACGCAGCCGCCCTGGTCTACCGCGACGTCCACTATGACTGCTCCGTAGTTCATCTGCGCGACGACCTGCTCTGGCACCAGCTTCGGCGCGGCGGCCCCCGGCACCAGAACGGCCCCGATAACTAGGTCGGCCTGGCAGCATAGGTCCTCGATCGCCATGCGGCTCGACATGTACGTGATGATGTTGCCATGGAAGACGTCGTCGATGTAGCGGAGCTTCCGCGCGTCGTTGTCGAGGATCTTCACGTCCGCCCCCACGCCGACGGCCATCCTGGCCGCGTTCTGCCCGACGACGCCGGCTCCGATGATCACCACCGTGGCCGGGGGCACGCCGGGGACGCCCGAGAGAAGCGTGCCGCGGCCCTTGTAGTACCGGCTCAGGTAGTGGTTGCCATCGAGCACGGCCAACCTGCCCGCCACTTCGCTCATTGGGATGAGCAGAGGCAGGGAGCCGTCCAAGAGCTGGACGGTCTCGTAGCCGATGGCGATGCAGCCGGACGCCGCCACAACGTCGGTGAGCTCCCGCGACGAGGCCAAGTGAAGGTAGGTGAAGAGCACTAGGTCAGGGCGGAGGTACCGGTACTCGTCGGGGACGGGCTCCTTCACTTTGAGGACCATCGCCGCCCGAGTCCACACCTCTTCGGCCGCCGTCGCAATCTCGGCGCCGGCCGCGACGTACTGCTCGTCCGGGATCGCACTGGCCTCGCCCGCCGTGGTCTCGACCACCACCGTGTGGCCGTCGGCGGTCATCTGCCGGACGCCGGCCGGCGTGATCGCCACCCTACCCTCCCAGTTCTTCACTTCCTTGGGGACACCAACGATCAAGCGGATCACCTCTCCGGAGGGGACTTGGTCGCGGCACATTCGGTGCGGCCACGACCCAGGCCTTCAGGCTCTGGCGCGGGCGGAGGGCAATGAGTATGATACGCGGCTGGTAGGGGCGCACAGCGCGCGACCCCGACGCAAGGGGGCTCAACCGCCTGATCCCCTGCGCCACCGGCCGAGCGGGGCGCGTCTACGGCTGTCAAGAGGTGAGCTTCGGATGCCTGGTGCAGTACGCCGCCTGCTAGTGGGGCGGCCCCTCTCGACCGACAGGGCTGAGCACGAGAAGGTCGGCCCCCTCGGCGGAATGGCGCTCTTCGCGCCTGACGCGATGTCGTCGGTCGCCTACGGACCCGAAGAGGTGCTGATCGTCCTCGTGGCCGCCGGCGTCGTGGGGCTCACTTACGCGATCCCCGTCGGCATCGCGCTCGCCGTCCTAGTCGCCATCGTCGCGACGTCCTATCGACAGACGGTACAGGAGTACCCGTCCGGCGGCGGTGCATACGTCGTGGCGCGCGAGAACCTGGGCCTCCTACCGGCCCAGATCGCGGGCGCAGCGCTCCTAACGGACTACGTCCTTACCGTCGCTGTCAGCGTTGCCTCAGGCATGGCCGCGATCACAGCCGCCTTCCCCGCCTTGCACGCGCATCACGTTGCTCTCGCGGTCGGCAGTGTTGTCGTGATCGCGGTCGTCAACCTGCGCGGGGTCCGCGAGTCGGCCGCCGCGTTTTTCCTACCGATCTACGGCTTCATCGCCTGTGTCGGGCTGGTGATAGTGGTCGGGCTGTGGCGTATGGCGACGGGTACGCTTGAGCCCCTTCCGCCACATACGCTGGAGGTCACGAGCGGGCTGTCCGCGTTCCTCGTCCTGCGGGCCTTCTCGTCCGGGTGCGCCAGCCTCACGGGGATTGAGGCCGTAGCCAACGGAGTACAAGCGTTCAGAGAGCCCAGAGGCGCCAATGCCGCGAAGGTGATGTCGGCTATCGCTATCGTGCTGGGATCCACCGTGCTCGGCATAACGATCCTGGCGCACAGGCTCAACGTCACGCCGCTCGGCGACACGACCGTCATGTCGCAGCTTGGGGAGTGCCTCTTCGGTCGCGGGCTCATCTACTACCTCGTCCAGGCGGCGACCGCGACGATCCTCGTCCTGGCCGCGAACACCAGCTTCTCGGACTTCCCACGTCTGTCGGCCTTCATGGCCAGAGATGGCTACATGCCCAGGCAGATGCTCAACCTCGGGGACCGCCTCGTCTTCGCGAACGGCATCGTCATGCTGGCCGCCCTTGCCGCCGTTCTAGTCATCGCGTTCCACGGAGAGGTGACTCGCCTGATCCCACTCTACGCCGTCGGGGTGTTCACGGCGTTCACGACGTCGCAGACGGGTATGGTCATCCACTGGCTCCGCAAGGGAGGCCCCGGCGCGCGCGAGAAGGCAGTCGTCAACGCCGTCGGCGCGGTGTGTACCGGGATCGTGCTCGTCGTCATCGCCGCCACGAAGTTCCGCCATGGGGCGTGGATCGTCTGCCTGCTCATACCTGCCATGGTCTACGGCTTCGGCGCCATCAAGCGTCACTACCGGTATGTCGCGTCCCGGCTAACCCTGGACGTAGCCCACGAGGTGAAGCCCGTCCGCAACCTCAACCTGCTCCTTGTCGGTGGGATCCATCGCGGAACGCTCGAGGCGCTTCAGTACATACGCACCGAGAGCGCGGAGGTGCGCGCCGTGCACGTCGAGATCGGCGGCGAGCCGGTGCCGAGGGTGAAGCGCGAGTGGGAGCAGTGGGAGCCCAACATCCCACTAACCGTGCTCCCGTGCCCGCACCGGGACCTTGCCGCGACGCTGCTCGAGTACATCCAGGAGATCCGCGCCGCCGAGGGCTTCGACTACGTGACACTCGTGCTCCCCGAGTTCGTCGTCGGCTCGTGGTGGGAGTCGCTGCTCCACAATCACACGGCGTTCTTGCTGCAGTTCGCCTTCAGACAGTACACCGGCATCGCCGTGCTGAACATGAGGTACAGGCTCTGAGCGGGCAGCCGAGGTGCGAAGCCGGTGCAGGGAACCGACATCGCGGCTGCCTGTGCACAACGTGTGGGTAGCCGGAGGTGCACGCATGACGGAGGACGAGCTTCTCGCGAGGATCACGTACGACCCCGAGGTGTTCGGCGGGAAGCCTATCATCCGTGGGCGCAGGCTGGCCGTTGAGCACGTCTTGGCGATGCTGGCGGCGGGCGACAGCCCGCACGTCATCCTTGGCGTGCCTCTTGTACGCCCAACGCGGGGCCGCATACACAGGCCCCGACTGAGGAACGAGATCACTGCACGCCGAGGGCGGCCGCAAACTTGTCCAGGACGAGGTTGCTCTGCCTGTAGTAGAATTCAATGTCCCCAAGGGTCAGCGCGTTGGTCTTGCTGGCGTGGGCGAAGTCGTGCCGGTTGAGCCGTATGCTGTCCCAGGCCGTCTGCATCGCTGTCCCCTGCCCCACCGCATCACCAAACTGCCGTTTGACATCGTCGCCGTAGAGGGCCAGAACGTCGCCCAGGTCTCTGAGCTGCAGGCCCCGGTAGACGCGATCGGCCGAGTTGCGGATGTAGGCCGAAACCTCGGGATCTTCGGTGAGTCTCGCTCTGTCACGCAGGAGCCGCTTCACGGCTTGCTCGTACTGCCCATAGATGAGCGCGAGCAGGTAGCGCACCATGATCGTTTCGATCTCTTCGATCTCCGTGGCGTAGGCACCGGTGGCCTTGAGATGCGCCCTGCAAGCCGCGATGGCCCTGTCGACCTCGATGAGCTTCATACTAGCGCCCCCCGAAGAGCATCTCCTTGGCCCTGACAATGCGGTCCCTGACACTCGTGTCCGCCGTGGTGCCGACGGTAACGGCGTCGGCGAACTTCGTATCCGCCTTTAGCTGCTCGAACCTCCTCGCGACATCAGAGGGAACCGTTCCCCCGTGCCCCGCGAATGCGGCGAACGTGGCGTCAAGTGCTGCCACGTTGAGCTGCGTGCCGTGTAGGTGGAAGGGCCGGCCAGGGAGGTGCTGGGTTAGGTCTTCCACCACGCGGTCGAAAAGCCCGCGGAACTCGTCGTTCCGCGCTCCGCTGTCGTGTCTGGACATGAAGTCGGTCAGGAACCTCTTCATGGGCTTGGCGTACTCGTCTAGGGTGGTCGCCAGTGCCAGGCAGCGGAGCACCAGCTCCACGTCCCGTGAATGCCGGTCCAGCTTCGGATTCGCCAGCATATCGCGCCACGCCGGCGTCTGGTTCATCTCCCTGAGCAAATCGCTGAACGGCCCATGGTAGACGCAGTTGCGGACTTCCTGTGGCGTGAGCTGCGTGCCACCCGTATTCAGGCGTTCGAACACGTGGTATATGCTGGTACTGTCGTCTGGGTTTACCTGGCGCATGATGAACGCTCGCAACACGCTGTTCTCGAGCGTTCCGGTGTCATCCTCACCTAGCTCCTCAAACGTCAGGCCGTTCCACTTGGAGTCCTCACCAAGCCTGAGTCTGAAGGGTACGTCGCGGGGCCCCGGGCGTAGGAACTTGCCTTCGAAGAAGCCGCAGATCGTAAGGACTCGCTGTAAGCCGTCAACGATCTGGAGTTCCGCCGATCGATCCTTGCGGTACACGTAGATGGGCGGAACGGGGAGCTGCATAAGAAAGGACTCTATGAGGAGGCTCGCCTGTGGCTGTGTCCACACGTACCCCCTCTGCATCGGTGCAGGCACCACTTCGCCCTTCCGCCACTTGGCGTGTATGACCTCCAGCGTCCAGTCGGCCGGGTAGGTGAGAAGGTCGTATCGGGCTGCCGACGCTTCGTCCTCCTCAGCGGCGCCGTCCTCGATGGCGAGGTCATCGACGTCCTCCTCAGTCGCAGACTCCACCGGGTCGGCATCGACCGCGAGCGCGCGTACGGCCATAGCAGGTCTCCTTTCACGCCGTTGGCTGGATTATACTCCACGCGCCCACGCGTGCCGTCGACCCACCGTCTGGCCCAGGCATTCGGGCTTGGCGTGGGCAGTAAGTGTGTCGCTTGTGGCCGATGCTGGAGGTGCCACCCTTGACCTACGACATCCGACAGGCCGCGCACGAACTGCGGTCAGCCATGCACCGCGCCGTGGACGAGCGCGCGATCGCCGGGATCGTGGTCGCCGCCGGCGACTCCGAGCGGCTGCTGTTCCACGAGCACTACGGCTGGTCGCGCACGGTGCCGTCGAAGCTGCCGTTGGGGCTCGACTCCGTGTTCGACCTTGCGTCGCTCACGAAGGTCGTCGCCACCACGACTCTCGCGGCTCTGGCCGCCGACGAGGGGATGCTCAACCTCGACGGCCCGCTGTCGCGCTTCTTCCCCGAGTTCGGCTCCCGGCCGCCGTCGACCGCGACCGTCCGGCAGCTCATGACGCACACGGCGGGGTTCGTCTGGTGGCGGCCGTACTACAAGACCTGCCATTCGCGTGAGAAGGTGCTCGCGGCCGTCTTCGCCGAGGAGCTTGTCACGCCACCCGGAGAGGAGCGGAGGTACTCCGACCTGAGCTACATCCTCCTCGGCGAGACCCTCCAGCGGGTCTTCGGCGAGCCGCTCGACGTCGTCGCCAGGCGGCGCGTCTTGGGCCCGCTCGGCATGGTGGATACGTGGTTCCGCCCCGGGCCCGACCTGCTGCCGCGCTGCGTGTCCACAGAGATCGAGGAGGGCTGCGACCTGCCCATCTGCGGCGTCGTGCATGACGAGAACGCGAGGGCGATGGGCGGAGTGAGCGGCCACGCCGGCCTCTTCTCGACCGCCTACGACCTCTCTCGGTTCGCGCGCGCAATGCTCCGGGGTGGCGACCCGGTGATGCCCGAGTCGGCGTTCGGCCGCCTGATGATCCGCGACGAGGCAGCCGGAGGGCACTTTCTCGGCTGGGTGGGCCTGGAGGAGGGCGGGTTCCTCAGCGACGTGTTCAGCTTGCGGGCATTCGGGCACAGCGGCTTCACGGGCACATCGATCTGGATGGACCCGGGGAACGACGTGTTCGTGGTGGTGCTCACCAACGGCGTCCATCCGAAACGCCGCGACGATGACGCCGTGATGAGCGCGCGCCTGGAGTGCTACCGCGCCGCCGTCTCGCTGGTGAGGGGCTATCACGAAGCCTACGCGGCGTTGTCTGACCACGGCTAACGCCGTGCCCTCTCGCCTGTTGCCGCTGCGCGGCTGCCGTCCTGACCCTACACCTCCACGACCTCGGGCACGATCGGCACGGTGACCGTCAGCA
>Ga0315282_10004094_pt1 | contig 25608 bp, 24 predicted proteins | sample YL17G07_20_MG_FD_203693 | JGI IMG/M metagenome (GOLD analysis project Ga0315282, IMG submission 203693) | Sediment microbial communities from Yellowstone Lake, YNP, Wyoming, USA - YL17G07_20 | ecosystem: Environmental > Aquatic > Freshwater > Lake > Sediment | place: USA: Wyoming | collected... | reverse complement strand
AGCCTCGGTAGTGCAAAATTTCAATAAAGAAGGCTATCTTTACAAAGCTAATCTCTGCGGCTAAAATAGATATGATTTTGGGCGGTTAGTTCAGTGGTTAGAACGCTTGCTTCACACGCAAGAGGTCTCTTTCACAGGGCATAGGTAACCGCCAAAACGGCAAAAAATAGATACGAAATCTTGTCCCTCCCGGACGAAAGTCCGGGATTTTTTGTTGAAAACACCTCTTGCTTCGTCAAATTTTGGAGGGGGACAAGATGATAACAATACAACCAGCAACACTGGAGCATCTTATCGCAGGATACCAGCTTTGTGCCATCACCGAAGGCAAAAGCCAAAACGCCATAGGTATCGTCACCAACAGTGTCAGTTACTTTCAAGATTTCCTTACCTCACAGGGCATGAGCACGCAGGTAATTCAAATCAGCCAGCATGAAATCAGGGCGTTCACCCTCCACCTGCAGCAGAAGAGGTGTTTCTCCAATCATCGCTTTAATCATGTTCAGGATAGGGGGCTTTCAGGACACACCATCAACTGCTACCTGCGCAGCCTCAGAATCTTCTTCTCCTGGCTTGTCTCCGAGGATATCATAGACAGCAACCCGTTTAATCGGGTGAAGATTCCACGATCACCAGGAAAGGTGATACCCACCTTCTCTGACTCCCAAATCCAGCAGCTACTTAACGCCATAGATACCACGACTGCTGAAGGGTACCGAGACTGCAGCATTATCCTGACCTTACTTGACACCGGCCTCAGGGTATCTGAGCTATGCAATCTGAAACTGATTAATCTATGGCTGGAGGAGGGTATGCTCAAGGTTCTGGGTAAAGGAAACAAGGAGCGCCTTATCCCGATAGGTAAGCAGGTTCAGCGCCTCCTCTGGCACTACATCAACCGCTATCGTCCCGAGCCAGCAATGCCTAACTACGACTTCCTCTTCCTCACCCGAGAGGGTAAGCCGCTGACCAAGGATAGGGTAGAAAAGATTATGACTTACTATGGCAAGAAGGCAGGACTGAGGGGAGTCCGGTGTTCGCCTCATACTTTGCGCCACACGGCAGCCGTGAGATTTTTGCGAAATGGCGGTGACGTCTTCAGCCTGCAAAGAATGTTAGGACACGCCAGCCTGGAGATGACCCGAAGGTACTGTGAGCTAGCTGATGTGGACGTGAAGAAGGCACATGTGAAAGCGAGCCCGGTGGATAATCTGCGTATAACAGCAAGACGCCACTCGCAACCGGCAGGTAGAACAAAGGCGAAGGCCGAGTCAGATCCTCAAGAACATATTAAGTTCGAGCCAAAGACCAGGCAAACCTCATCATTGTTACCATAGCCATTAGTGCTATGAAATGGCCAAACAGCGCGGTAATATCGGTACTGGTTACACTGGCATACGAAATTGATACCGACGGTTGCGGTTGATGACCGAACGGGTATGACGGTACCCCTGACATTCTCTGACCTGGAGCAACCTCTTGCACCCTCAACTGCCTAAGCCGCTCAGAGGCATCAGGGTATTTGCGCACCCACTCGAGAACTGTCTCCGGGGATGGCCTGTCCTCGCCTCTTACTTTGAGCTCCCCCGGGAATTCTTTCTCTAGCGTGCTTTGTAATTCATCCCATCTTACGTAGCCGGGCTTTACTCCGTTAAGGTAGAGTTCCACCGCCCGGGCAATGAGTTTGCCCGAGTAACTCGGGGCTCGTCCACAAGCTCTTAACACTCAACACCTCTTCTATCCCTACAGTAAGTCTATCCTCCGCCTATCCGGAGGTTAACGCCTCTATTACTATTTTAGTCCTAGAGCTATATTGAAATCAAGTAATCTATGTCGTTTGTGCCATACCTTAGTGATTCAGCGATGTCGGATAGCGATAATTTAGATAGAGTACTCAGTGAGATCATCCAGAAGAAGTCCAGCACCAAGCTGGAGGCGCTACTCGACGGTTATCACCTTTCATCCGTAAGTGAAGGGAAGAGTCCTAACACTATAGCCATCGTTGAGGCTTCAGTTCGCTACCTGGAGGAATTCCTTGCGAGTAATCGCCTTCCCGCTGATGTAACCGGGATTGGGGTTGACGAACTCCGCCGCTTTACCGTTTACCTTAAGGAGCGACCGCGCTTTGCCCACCACCGATTTACACACCCACAGCATGGACACCTCTCCGGGCATACCATAAATGGCTATCTCCGCGCACTACAGGCTTTCTGGTCATGGCTGGAAAGGGAAGACTTTATCGAACAAAATCCTTTTACTAGGCTGAAGATACCAAAGGCACCAAAGAAAATAATCCCTATTTTCAGCGAGGAACAGCTACGCCAGCTCCTTGGTGCTGTTGATATCACCTCCCCCATCAGCTATCGGGATTACACCATTATGCTCACTTTGCTTGACACCGGAATCCGATGCAGTGAGCTTACCGGTCTCAGGCTCACTGATGTCAACCTCGAGAGTCGCCTGCTTAAAGTGTGGGGGAAAGGGAGCAAAGAGAGGCAGGTGCCCATTGGTGCCAAGGTCCAAAAGGCGCTTTGGAAATACTTGACTCGCTATCGTCCAGAACCAGCTACGCCTCGGTATGAGCAGGTATTTCTTACTCGCGATGGCCACCCTCTAACCAAGGACAGACTTGAAGCCATAGTTGAGCGCTATGGCAAGAAGGCTGGTATCACCGGAGCACGGGTCAGCCCTCACACCTTTCGTCACACCATGGCGGTAACATTCCTGAGGAATGGAGGCGATGTCTTTAGCCTGCAACGTATCTTGGGACACTCACAGCTTGAGGTAGTGAGAGGCTATGTGAACCTTGCCCAGTCGGACATTAGCCGGGTACACCGAAAAAGTTCCTCAGCTGACAACCTAGAGTTCAAACTCCCCAGGTTACGCAGAAAAAAGGTAAGGGAAACCTAAGAAAAGGGTACAGGGATAGTCATAATGAAGGTATACCTTGAAATAGAAGAGACAGAGAAACTTGAGAGCGCAGCGAAATATCTCAGGGATAAACTCCTCATTAGGCTGCTAGCAAGACTAGGTTGTCGCATCAGTGAAGCTCTTAGTATCACAGTGGGCGATGTTGACTTTAACCAAGCCACAGTAACAATCCAGCATCTTAAGTCACGAATTCAGCTTAGCTGCCCTAAGTGTGGTGCCAGGCTGGGAAAGAGCCACACCTTTTGTCCCAAATGTGGCGGCAAAGTAGAAGAGGCGGTAGCCAAAGAGAAGGAACACCGGAAGGTGAGGACACTGCCTATGGATAAAGATACTTTAGAAGTGCTGGAGGATTATATCAAACGTGGCGGACCAGTAAATCAAAAGGGTAAACGATTCATTTTTGGCATCAATCGGCATAGGGCATGGCAGATAGTCAGAGAATCTGCTGAACGAGCGGGCCTACCTAAGCTAGTCAATCCTGAGACGGGGAGAGTGCACAACATTAGCCCGCATCGACTGCGAGACGCCTTCGCGGTTCACGCAGTAAAACTCGACGATTCGGGTGATGGCCTTAGACTCCTCCAGGAACACTTGGGCCACATTTCATTCAACACCACCGCTAAATATCGAAAGGTAGCCGGTGAGGAGCTAAAAGACTGGTATGACAGGTTATGGAACAAAGAGGTGAAGGAAGGTGGAGCTTAGACCTAACCAAGGCGGATTCCTCCGTCCTTTCGGAACAGCCTGGTTCATCATCGAGTTTCTAAAGGGCAATGGTCCCGAGGACTCTAAACGGATAGCCCCTGATGTTGGTGCTCCAATGACGGATATCCATTTTGAGTATAAGAGTGCCCTGCACCGAGCTCACGCTAGAGATGCGGCGGAGCGTGAAGAAGAAAGAAGAATAAAGCAAGGGGGACCTGCCTTCACTGAGGAACAATATAGAGAGAGGCTGGCATATTACCTTAGCCGAATACCCTACAAAGAACTCAAAATGCGATACAGCTCTTTCACCAGGTACTTCGGTCATTTGAAAAGACTGGGCTGGGTTGAGGAAACTGGTAAGACTGAGGCATCAGTCATCCAGGACGATTATCCCCCAGCGCCTTCGCGAGTATACTACCGTCTCACCGATACCGGGCGGGAAGCATCAATAGTTGAAATCTCCGACCCCGTTATGACTCTTTGCCACTATTCCAGGGAACAGCGTAGCGCCAAGACGCGCTCCTACATTAAGAGTTAAAGGGCCCTCTGAACAGGTGATTCCTCAGAAAAGCCGTCTTACCCACCTAATTTTGAATTCTAGAGTGTCTCAGATGCTCCCTTGGTGACGATTGCCGATTTTATTCCCCGGACGAGCCACGTCATTCATTCACTTTTGCTTCTATTTTAATTCCTTGTCCTCTCTCAGGGGGAGAGAAGGATGCAATTGCTTCCTCTAATTTTACTTAATGTGCTTTTGTGTGATGATGTAATTGTAATCAAAGCAATTGGGAGGTCAAAAAGCCTAAATTACCTACATTATAGGTAGCTGGCTTGGCAAGCCAGAGCAACTTTACAAGCGATAGCAGATACCGAATAGGTATCGGCACCGATACCGAAAGGGACAAGCCTATCGTCAATAGCAAGCCTTGTGTGTGGCTAGGTGTGCCATACGCTAAATCTAAAGCCTAGAGGTGATAAATAAGCGATGGACACACCAAACTATATTAAGGCACTACTTCTCCCCACTAACGGGAATAAACCTAGAGCTAGACGGGTGTGGGGAATTGACCTAGAGACTATCTGGCTTCCTTTCTTTACAGCCACCAACACTATGGGCGATACCGCTATACCAGCCGACGCTATGGGAGCTCCCCTACGACTAGGCTATAACGCCGATGGGTCGGTCAAGTTTTCTAAAACTGGGCGACCAGTAACTAAAGTCGCAAAGGACATAGCCGATAGCGTTAGACTGGTGAAGGACAACTTTACCGCTGGACTTCTGGCGTATGCCAATGGCGTTATTACCGATAACCCCGATGGCTACAAAGCCCAAGTAGAGATGGCAAGGGAAGCGGGAGAGCCTATCCTTAATAGGGATAGCGTCAACTTGAGCAAGGCTATGGCTGAAGCGGTAGCTAAAGGCGTAGCTGAAGCGGAGAGCAAAGCCAAAACATGGAGAGGGCGGGTAGCAGTAACCGCCTAAACAGGCTCTAGCGTATGGCATACCTACCCACACACAAGGGAAAGTGAGGGAAGATGGCACAGCCTAAATGGGCAACGCCTATCCGACAAGCTCATTTGGTCTCTATCTTCCTACGCAGTAGGGGCTTTTGTGTCTTTGGACACCCTCAATGCCCTATTCCAGAGCATTATTACGAGGTCTACATTGAGGGCTTAATAGCCGACTGGCAAGCCGATGACCGCCAGCAAGACACAGCCGACTGGCAGGAGGAACGAAAGCGGTTACACAGCCTAGCCGAAAGGCGATACCCACTTCGGGGTCAATTTAGCAGTATCGCAAAGGACATCTTTTTTAGCCAACAACCTCTATTCTACCTGTTAGGGCTAGGCATAAGCGGATTGACATTTAAGCCTTTTGCCAGAATTAGGTTAGCCAGTAGTTTTGTCAACCTCTATGTTGACTTGGGTGATAGCCTAAAGGGTGTGAGCAAAAACAAAAGACGCAAAGCTATAAGATACGGTAAAGCACTACCTATTGAGAAGCAAAGGGAAGTAGAGCTAGTTTGTCGGTTAGCAGTTAAACACTACCTAGATAACTAAAAGATACTAAAACGGAAGGACACCCCGTTCACTGGGGTGTCTTTTTGTTTTCAGACTGCTATTTTTAAGAGGGGCTAGCCCCTCTTTTAAGTCTCTGTCCCCCCTCTCCTTCAGAAGGAGAGGGGGATTTTTTATGAAGGCGGTTAGATGACTACTAGGCTTGACGAGCCAGCGAAAGGAGATAAAGTATGCCGCTCAAAGACCTAACAGGTAAGAGTGTCTATGAGCTTGAGCAAGAGGACTTTGAGAAGCTCTTTTGCCGGCAGTGTCACGAATATGATGACTGCAACCGAGACGACAAAAAGATACTCGGTTGTAAGGCGTTCGTGGACAGCGGACTGTGGGATGCCTTTTACCGCAAGCGACAGGGAGACTAAAAGAGGGGCACAAGCCCCTCTCTAAAATCTCTTCCCCCCTCTCCTCACAAAGGAAAGGGGGCTTTTTTATTGTTCATAGGGGGGTAAGCTATGTGGCTTTATGAGCACCGAGAGCAGCTCGGCGAATTCCAACGCTTTGCTGAGATAGCCTATTTTCTCACATTTGGGATACCCTACGACGACAAGGACGATGTTGGGCAGGATATAGTCTTGGCTCTGAAGAAGGAAGCTGATAAGCATAACGGCAAAGGCGATAACTACCTCTGGGGAATTGGGCGAAACATAGTCAGGCAGTACTGGTACAAAAAATACCGGGACAGGAGAATATTTTGCCCTCTACATGAAAATAACAGAGGGGAATGGGCAATGGTTGCCAATGTCGCGAAATTTATCTCCGATGATGGCGACGGCGATGCCCAACTTGACGCTTTAGCTACACTTAACACCCTGCCTCCAAGACTGAAGGCGATAGGTTATAAGAGACTAAATGGGGAGAGTCTCAGCAAAGCTGAGAGCTGGTATTGGGCAAAGGAAAAGAAGAAGCTGAACTGCCGTCACCATACGAACGAGCTCTCAGAGTGGGAAAAAAGACGGGTAATAGAGCTTCACCGCAAGGGTTTGCCTGTCAAGACAATCGCTAAGACCTTGGGCAGGAGCTGCGTAGCCGTTGACATGTGTTTGGTCAAAGCCGGGCTAAGGGAAGCTCCCCCCTGGATGACCAAGCACTTTGAAATAAGGAGTGGCTCTATCGCCAGCGCATCAGAATAAGGCTGGAGAGGGACAGAACCGAGAGGCGACAGAAGAGAGAGGACGAGGCAGTCAGGAGAAAGGCTGAGCAGCCGGCACTGTTCGAGTTTTAGTATTCCTCAAATTCAACAGGGTCGAGGTCAATTCCTCGACCCTGTTTTTTTATCTCTTATCCAACAAAACAAGCTATTGTGCAACGGCAGCGAAAGGTAATCAAGAAAGCGGGATGCCACTTGCCCGATTACAGCTGAGGCTGCCCACACGGGAGGGGGAGGTAAAATATTTAAACTAGCGGGAAAAAGGATTACAAACCCCTAGTACCTCAGTTTCCCCTGGCAGAGCCCGCCATGTTTCGGCATCTACGTGGGTTTATAAACCAGAGTTAATGGTAGTGGAATCCTCAGTCTTATTGCGCTAGGCACTGGGCATTCATCCACACAGCAATTACAATGGACACACTCTTTGGGATAGGTGATAACTGGAACTTCCCCTTCCCTTGACCCATAGAATACGTCCTCGGCACAGATCTCGGCGCAAGCACCGCAAGCGATACACTCTTTTGGATCTATAATAGGCGGCATAGCTTTCCCCCTTAGTAGCCTATTTCTGTCCACTGGATAACTGGCTTGCCATCTATATTCTGGACGATATGAAGCCCACTTAGCAGCGGATTAGTAAATGGATAATCGGGGCGCATGTTTAACCCCCTTGTCTCCTTCCTGTCAAGCGCCATAAGAAATACAAGCTCTCCTATATCGAATAGATTAAGTACCTCAAGACACCGCCCCAGCTCATGTGGGTTTCTGGCAATCATTATAGTATAGGTTTTCTCCCTTAACCGGTGGAGATGACTAAGACCCTGCCGTAGCAAACTTTCATTCCGAACCTGCCCGGCATAGTCATACATTACTTGCTGTAGAGCGATATTAGTCTCCTCCCAGTCTGGTCCCTCCTCCTGACCACGTAGCTGGTTGATTAACTCTTTCGTTTTCTCAATCTTTTTTCTTGTCCTCCCCACGTCAGGGTTTTCCACCTGCTGGGCATAATTGGCAGCACTCTCCCCAGCAATCCAGCCGAAGGTTGCCGCCGCAGATATACCACCAACCGCCTCATCACCGGCAGCATATAGCCCTTTCAGGTTGGTTTCGGTTTGGGCGTTGGTGACTATTAGCCCCCCACAGCGTATGGGATAGGTCATGAATTCGACAAGATTCTTTCTAACATCTATACCCTCGTCCTTCATATGGTTTATGAGAGCTAAGTTTCCCTCGTGCACCATCCAGTGCATCATATACTCATAATCCTCATCGGTCATCTCGGTGCAGTCCATGTAAACGGGCCCCTTGCCCGACCTGGCATACTGTTCTGGGATAAGTTTGTTTACTTCACACACCATATCACCATGCAGCCGGTCAGGCTTGGTAACAAAGGTGCCTATTGGCTTGCCCTGTGGGTCTTTGAGAACGCCAACCCATGTTGCCTGTCCAAACCGGGTAAGGTATTTGGGACCAATGTGACGCTGGGGCATTTCCACGTTCTGTAGCTTGGCCCCTGCCCGGTAGGCCATAGCTCGCCCGTCGCCGGTCTGAGTGCCTCCATGAGGGTCGTTGAACATCCAGCCTGGGGTTAGGCTTGGATATAACCGGGAGCACCTGCCGGTGCCCAAGATGACAGCTTTAGCCTGAAACACTACTACCTTATCTTCTCTGGTACCAGCCCCGATGGCGCCAATAATAGCGTCACCATCACGGAGTAGGTCAAAGACCATTACCCTGTTCATTATCTCTACCCCTCTGTGCAGGGCCTGGTTGACTAGAACCGGCTTCTGCATATGGCCAGAATACTTTAGGTAGGTACGCCTACGCCCGGGAAAGCAGTGCCCGGCAAACTCCCACCGCCCTTTATATTTCATGGGGATACCCCAGCTATCCCACAACTCTACTATGTCAAATGCCTTGGCAAACTGGGCACGGAAGATATCATGACTAAGGGGAACCTCACCCTTTTGTCCACGCAGCAGCTCTTGAATAAAGGCCTCTCCATCTGGTCCATGGACTTCGGGGATGTAGGTCTCAAAATGATCATTGCCAGCACGCCCAGCCCCACTGTGTAAAGCGTTGCCTTTCTCAGCGATAACAACCTTTGTCCCAAGCTCAGTTGCCCGTATGGCCGCCATTAAGCCAGCTATACCACCACCTATACATAAAACATCAGCCTTTACCAATTCTTCTTCCATAGCAGCCCCCTTACTATTGAATAAACCTAAATTGGTAGACGCAAAAGTTTTCTGGCATTGTCTTCAAAGATTTTCCTCTTCTCACCGTCGGTTATATCCATTTCCTCAATTGAGCGGATTGTTTCCCGAACCAGTCTATAGCCAATTTGACTGTCAAAGGGCATATCAGTGGCAAATAGCATGTGGTCAGCACCACAGAAGGCATAGGCACACATCAATGAGGGGGTATTTCCATAAACCGCAGTATCATTGTAGAACATGCGTAAGTAATCCACTATGCTCTTGGTCAGGTGCTCCTCATATCGGAAACCCATACGCATTTCGTTAAAGTTATCCAGCAAACTTATCCTTGTGATAAGATAAGGGACTGTTCCCCCCGCGTGATGAGTTACAAACTTGAGATTGGGATACTTCTCAAGAACGCCACTACACACCAAGCGCATCATAGCCGTTGATGTCGCATGGGGCCAGCCGAGCCTAGTCCATATTAGGTATTTTGACTCCTCCTCATTCTCATAATCTGGTATTATTGCCTCTCTTCTTGGGTGTATTAAAATTGGAAGGTCATAGTAAGCCATCTTTTCATAGATAGGCATAAACTCCGAGGCATCTAATGGCTTACCATTTATATCAGTGCATACTTGTATCCCCCTGAACCTCAAGTCGTTTATTGCCCGGTCAATTTCGTTTAAAGTGGCATCAATGTCATTCAGCGGCAGGCAGGCTACTGCTGCCACAAACCTATCTGGGTATTTCAGCACCAACTCGGCCATCTCATCATTAGCTATCTTTGCCAGTTCAACCGTATCCTCAGGTTTGGTAATGGTTTCTGGAGGTGGGGCGGCAATAGTCAGCACTTGCAAAAGGTCTGGGTACCTGTCCATAATTTTGAACCTCGTATCCAGGTCAAGAAGAGTCGGCACCGCCTTTACATACTTTGAACCCTTCGCCGAAGCCCATCCGCTTATTGACTTCTTATCCCTGGCCTCCAGATATTTTGGTGGCAAGATATGTGCGAAAACGTCAATCATCATAATATTCCTCCTTAAAGCTCTACTGCTAAAAAGTCGCAATCGTGTGGCCATTAACATATTCCCAATCCACGTCCATACCGAGACCTGGTTCCTCTGGGACATGAACAAACCCTTCATTGTCCACCTTGAGGCTATCTTTTACACCGAAATCCCATATCAGCTTTTCGGGCACCCACCACTCGTAGAACTCACAGTTCTTGATGGAACAGGTAACATGGAGATTCGCTGCATTCATCAAGGGATTAGTATTAGTATGAATTTCGCATTTCAAACCAAAGGCTTCGGCTAGAGTAGCCACTTTCTTGAGTTGTGTTATGCCTCCGTTAAACAATGAATCACTTCGCACGATATCGACCGCTCCCCTCACCAGATACTGCTTAACGGCGTATAAGTTACCAGGGCGCACCTCAAGACCGGCGATTGGTATGTCAAGCGAGCGACAAAGCTGGGCGAGCCCGTCTATATCAAAGTCGGAAACTGGTTCCTCAAACCAGTAGAAATTCAGTTTTTCTAGCTCTCTGCCAACCATAAGGGCTTGTTCACGGTCATAACGGCCTACCGGATCAAGCATCAGCAACATATCGTCGCCGACTGCCTCTCTTACTGCCTGACATATTTCCAAGTCCCGGCTGGGAATACCTGGTACATGAAGCTTGTAACCGAGGAAGCCCCTCGCCTTTAGTTCAAGAGCTTCCTTAGCGTATGACTCTGGATTAGGCCGTTGCGTAGAGGAGGCGTAAGCCTTAACTTTGTTGCGGTATGCCCCTAAGAGCTTGTAGATAGGAAGATTCGCCACCTTGCCGTTGATATCCCAGAGGGCTACATCTATGACGCCTAGTACGGTCTGGGGGAAAAATAGCACCCTGCTTTGCTCCCACAGTTTTTGCCAGATCCGCTCTCTGTACAGTGGATCCTCACCTACAAGAAGTGGCCTTAGTCTAGCCAGATACTGAGCCAGCGCCAGACCATTAATTCCAAAAGAGTTACCCGCAATACCTTCGTCCGTCATTATGGTAAACACGGGGACCTCATATAGCTCTTTCAAAAACGATACGCCTCCGTATTTGGGGGAGACTTCTTCGGAAGCAGGGGCATCCCGCCTAATAACACGAATCTTTATATCCTCGATTTTCATTCCTTTGCCTCCATCTTGACCACCTACCACGGCCGCACACAAACGGTTATTGCTTAATCTACCAAGTATTTCTTAGGAAACTTTGCTATGACTGTGTAGCTTGGATTTACTACATTTCCAATCCGCATCGTTCCCACTTGAGAAATTACTTGGAACGCCTCCCATTTTTCAAATCCATAATCATCCACAAGCCATTTTACCAACTCAACTTGGGCTATGCGGACGCAGTCCATCAGCGGCCGTCCGCTACCTACTGTCATGATGTGCGTACGATCCTCCATACGAGGCCACTCGACGCTTCTCCCTTCTTCAACCTCAAGCTTGATCGTCACCTCTGCCGTTGTCTCCAATGCAACACCACAAATCTCGCCGTCACCTTGGGCAGCATGGACATCACCAAAAGCCAAATAGGCGCCTTGTAACCAGACCGGCAAATATAGCCTCGTGCGCTCTTTTGTCTCAACACAGTCCATATTGCCGCCGTATTCGCCGGCAGCAAGCGACATCTCAACACGACCAAATCGAGGTGCCACACCGATACTACCCAGAAACGGGTGCAATGGAATTTCGATTCGTTTCGGTTTGCTCTCTTTCAACTCCAAGCTCGCAACCTTGCCGTCCAAATTCATCTGCCAATCAAATGTCTTCTCCGGTACAGGTTCATTAAGAAGCAACTGCTTTCCAGGTCCTTCCTCCGTCAGACAACCGAGATGTGCCAAGTGTTTTGACCGCGCATACGCCCGATTGAGTGTAATTCTCTGAATATTCACGACTAGTGTGTCGCCGGGCCTAGCTTGTTCAACGTAGATTGGACCAACGAGGGGATTCGCCGGGAAAAAGGTAGCGTTGCTGCGCTGCTTTTGTTCATCGCTAATAGGCTGCATGTTTTCATCAAAACCACCGGCGTCACGCGTATTGGCAACCACGATATCGCCACTCCTAACAACTAGGGCAGGTTCATTGGGTCCAAAGGTGTAATAGTAAATACGTGGTTCAAGTCTGTGAATTGTCCTTTCCCCCATCCTAACCTCCAGCTAACTAAAGCGTTGCTTAGACTACTTCCTAATGAATAGAGCAGGCAGCCAGGTGGACAAGGGTGGGAATGCCATGACCAACACAAGGCAAACCAGTTGTATGATAACGAATGGATAAGCCGAGCGGTAGATATCGCCCATGGTAATCGTTTTGGGCGTGATCGCCCTCATGAGGAACAGACTGAAACCGTAGGGTGGTGTCATTAAGGCAGCCTGCAGATTTACCATGTAAAGAACGCCAAACCACAAAGGATCAAAACCCAGTGACCTGATTACAGGCATGAACATGGGTGTAGTAAGCATTATTATGGCGGTATCATCCATGACCATTCCCAGAAAGAAAATAATGACCTGCATCATTATGACGACACCGAAACCGCTTACTGGTAGCACAGCCAGCATTTCATTTATGAGCCTCGGAGCACCCAGAGCGTTGTAGACATTTGTGAAGATGGTGATCCCAATCATTATCCAGAGAACCATAGCGGTCACTCTGCCCGTTCCCCAGACAGCCTGTTTGAAGTTCTGCCACTTGAGAGATCGTGTTATGAGGGCAGCGATCACGACGGCTAGAGCCCCCACCCCAGCAGCTTCGGTGGGAGTAGCTATGCCGCTGTAAATTCCCCCTATAACTGCAAGCACAAGCAATAAAGGTATGACTATACCCTTGAGAGACACAAATTTCTCGCGCCAAGAAGGCCTCTCTTCCTTTGGGATTGGTGGACCTAGCTTTGGGTCAAAGAAAGACCTCGTCCCAATGTATAGGATATACAACGCGGCTAGAATAAAGCCCGGTACGAACATGCCCAGGTACAACTTACCAATTGACACTCCTGCTATGCTACCCCAGATAATAGCTAGAACGCTGGGCGGGATGAGAAATGCCAGCAGTCCGGATGTGGCCACAGTCCCCAAGACCAGATTCTTGTCATAACCACGCTCAAGCATCGACGGAAGGGCTATGTTTCCGATGGTAATCGTTGTTGCGCTCACCGAACCACACATGGCACCAAAGACAGCACCAATACCTATGGTGCCCATAGCTAGTGAACCTTTTAGCGGGCCTGTCCAATAGTGCATACTCTTAAACATGTCTCTAGCTACACCAGTGTGCACCAGTATGTTACCCATGAAAATAAACAGCGGGACAGCAATAAGAACTTGAGATGACGTAGCACCGAGAGTTGCGGAGGCAAGCACGTAAATATGAGACGGTCCCCATAAGATAAGGCCAAACATGGTACCCACGACCATTAAGGCAAAGGCAATAGGAGTGCCTATTGCGAGGAGAGTAAAAAGAGACGCAAATAGCAGGATCGTCAATAAGCCTATGCTCATTTGTCCTCTCCTTGGTCCTGCGAAACTTTCTTCCTGAGAGATGCGATGACACGACCGTAATTGGAGATGGTCTGAAGCAACAGCAAAAACGCGCCCACCCACAAGACTATCTTGAGCGGGTAGAGCGGTGGGTTAAAGTAGGTACCGCTATGTTCATTGATCGTCCACGATGACCAAGCCATGATTGTTGCCTGCCAGGTCAAAAGCACAAAAGCTGCAAGGATTAAGGGAAAGGCGACTAGATCGAAAACTGCTCTTATTCTTGGACTCACCCGAGAGTATAAGATGTCCATTCTGACGTGGAAGTTATATACGAGAGCATATCCCCCTCCCAGTAGCACGGTAGCGGTAAGCAACTGGCCATTCACATCCCATGCCCATATCGTAGGACTGTTAAACACATACCTCATCACAACTTCCATAACTGAGATAAGCATCATAAGAACGATAACAAAGAAGAAAATTCTGCCTACATTTTCATTGATAGTATCGATGATAAGAAAAGCCCGAGCGAATCTCTTCATCTTAACTCCTTCAGAACCCCACTATAGCCACCGTTGGTTGCTGCGCCCCACTAAGTCACCTTTGTGAACAATGGAGCAGTCCTTCTAGTGAGGGGGCGCAGCAACCAACCAAGTGAATCGCACGCTGAAGATTTGTGTGATGAGTGCCCAGCTCCTTCGCTTGATGGATCCTGCCTACTCCATCGTAATCCCCTTAGCAGTAAGGTAGTCTTTTAGCATCTTAATTGCCTCGGCAGACTTCGCATCTTGTGCTGCAATTTCGTTCCAGACCTGGAGAGCGGCCGCTCTCAGTTTTGGCAGTTCACTAGGATCTATGGTTATTTCTTGGCCGCCGTATTCCCTGAATTTCTTCAAGCCTATTTCGTCGTTGAACAGATAGTTCTGATACATAAGAGGCTGCAGCTCCGCAACGGTATCTTCGATTGTCTTCTGGACATCCGCAGGTAAAGCCTTCCAAGCATCGAGGTTTGTTATGAACTCTATGCAGAGTGGGTTAATCGGGGATGGCCAATTGACATACTTGGTGACCTCCTTCCTGCCCATGAATTCCAAATCTGACGTGGTAGTCATGGCTCCATCGATAGTGCCTAACTTCAAAGCCATATATATTTCCGAAAAGGGCATGCTAACCGGAGTCCCGCCCAGGGCTTTAATATAGGCCTCGTTGGACCCTTTTGCCCATATCTTCTTGCCTTTGATGTCGTCAGCCTTCTGAAAGGCGAAGTTACTCTGAATAGGTAATGCCCCTTCCGGTAAGGGAGCTACATAGTAGACATTATGTTCGGCGGATAGGTCTCGCATGAATTTTAGGAAACCGTATTTATTGAAGAACTCGAAGACCTGATCATAATTCTGCCAGCCCAGGGGCATCCCAAAGGCTACTACGCCCGCAGGCATTACCCCGGTAGACCACGTTGCGCTAGTGAGAGCGGCGTCGTACACCCCTTTGGAAAGGGCATCAAACATTTGGTCCTCCGGGACGATGTCTCCAGGCATGTACAATGTGATGTGGAGTTTGCCGGCCAATTTCTCATTGAGCGCATTAACAAGGGGGACGCCATGAGCTATTGTGGAAGTGTCCCCAGCAGGATACATACTCTGCATCCGCCACTCTATTTGCTGCTGTGGCTTCGCAGCACAAGCTCCGAGGAAGGGCAGCGCAGCCAGACCTAGTACCAGACAGGCAATACAAACCAGTGTTAATGACTTTCTTTCTCTCATTTCAGACTTTCCTCCTCTAAGATTCTTAGTCAGCCAGCATAAGCCATACTATCTCATAACTATGTCCTCCTTCGCCGTAAGACTTTTGTCAACTGAGATTACTTACCATCCTACATATTGCCCCTCCACCGTACCATATTAATCCAGCCCTGTAACCGGTTAAAGCGGTAAACGCATAATTCTTTTGGCGTTGTCTTCGAATATAAGTCTCCTTTCAGAATCAGTCACAGCCATTTCTTGTACCGACCGAACCGTTTCACGTATATGTCTGTATCCCATTTGATTGTCATAAGGCATATCAGTTCCAAACAGCAAGTGCTCTGCACCACAAAAAGCATAAGCACAGGTCAATCCTGCTGTATTACCATAAAGGGCTGTATCGTTATAGAACTTACGATAATAATCCAACACTGGCTTCCTAAGGTGCTGCTTGTAATCATAGCCCTCGCGTTCGTTGAAATCAAAATCCTCTTCGATCCGACTGGCAAAATATGGCACCATCCCACCGGCATGATGCGTTATGATTTTAAGTGTAGGATATCTCTCAAGTACTCCGCTCATTACCAGGCGTGTCATAGCTATAGTGGTCTCGAACGGCCAACCAAGTTTATCCCATAACGAATACTTCGACCGGTCCTCAGTAGGGTATTCTGGTATCCACGCTTGTCTGTGCGGGTGAAGCCAGATTGGGAGGCCGTAAAATTCCATCTTTTCGTAGAGAGGCGTAAATTCCGGGGAGTCTAGCGGCTTTCCATTTATGTCAGTAAATATCTGCACACCCCGGAAATTAAGGTCGTTTATCGCTCTATCAGCTTCCCTTAATGCGGCATTCATGTCATTCATTGGCAGACAGGCTACAGCAGCTATGAATCTGTATGGGTATTTCATGACTAACTCAGCCAGCTCGTCATTAGCTAACTTTGCCAATTCAGCTGCGTCCCTCGGTCCTACTGCCACCTCTATAGGGGGTGAAGCCAAAGTCAATATCTGAACATAATCCTCGAATTTGTCCATGATTCGAAACCTCAAATCCAGATCAAACAGTGTTGGGACAATATCTACCCATTGTGAACCATAAAAGTTTGATGGGGCTTTCTTGAAGAGAGCCTCTCGATATTTTGGGGGCATAATGTGTGAAAAAACATCAATTTTCACCGTCCCTCCTTTCTACTAAGCAAGGAATCGGTTTTGTTGTCTTTCCCCCTTATTACGCAGAAGTCCCGCCCTTTCAACCGTTACTCAATAACATTCAGTGGTTACTTCCTCGCTCATTAACAGCCTGACTGATACTGAACTCTTCCAGTTTTGCGGTATTATGGTTCCTCATGGCTCAGTTGTTAACCCGCAGCCAGAATCACCCTCTTAACTAAAGCTTTGGTTATCTGAACCTTGTATTTATTCTTGGCTAAGGGGTTTGCGCCTTTCACCGCAATCGCCGACGCTGCCTCAGCCACTTCTTCGTTTGTCTCCCTTCCTTTCAGGAAGTCTTCGACCTCCTTAATTCTCAGAGGGATTGGAGCTACCGCTCCAAGTACTATCCTAGCGTCATTAACCTTCCCTGAATCCATCTTAATAACTGAAGCCACAGCCACTATGGAGAAATCAATAGACTTCCTTAGCCTAAATTTAATGAAGATTTGCCTGCTGCTAGGTTTCGGAGTGGGAATCTGTAGTTCTGTTACCAGCTCGTCCGGGTCGAGCATGGTTGACTTCATCGTCTTGGCGGCAAAGAAATTCGCAGCTTCAACAGTTCTCTTTGTAGTTTTAATTTTTGCGTCTAAAGCTACAAGCGCTGGCGCAATATCTGATGGACTAACTGCCACACAGCCACAATTAAAACACCTGTTTGCCTCTATTTTGATTTCGTTCAAGCCTAGGCCAAGAATATCCTCAATGTCTATGCCTCTCTTGGATTTCGGTAGTTCAGGTACCTCGACCCTGCTAGTCTTTTTTAGATAAGCACTGTTGAACTTCTCGAAAAGTTCAACAGGTTCTTTGTCTTCAACCGCTGTTCCCCTGCCCTTAAGATATAGGTCTATGGCCTCTGCTGCCCTTCGTCCCGCGGTAACGGCCTTGATAACAGAAGCGGGGCCGCTGGTTAAGTCTCCACCAGCAAAGACGCCGGGTATGTTGGTTTTCTGGGTCTGCTGGTCAACGGCTATCAAATCCCGCTCAACCTTCAATGAACATTTAGGATCAAGGAAAGAAAGAGCTGTCTTCTGTCCTATGGCCAGCACTATCTGGTCAACCTCCACTGCCACTTTAATATTAGTGTCAAAAGTGGGAGAGAAATTACCCTCGGTGTTGAAGACTGAAGTACACCGAACTAGCTCCATCCCCGAAATCTTTCCGTTAGTCTTTAGTATTCTGAAAGGTCCCCAGGAAGGCATTAGCTTAACCCCTTCTTTGACACCCTGTTCAACCTCCCGTTGGATTGCAGGCATCTCTTCACGGCTTTCTAAACATGCCATGGTTACCTGTTCGGCACCAAGACGTAACGTGGTAATAGCTACATCAACGGCTACATTGCCTCCGCCTATCACCAAGATTCTTCTGCCGGGGGGCTCTCTGAATCCGAGATTCACTTTGGTTAGGAATTCCAGACCGGATATCAGTAACTCCTCATCCTCTATCCCCAATGGCGGCTGTCCCCAAGCTCCACTGGCAAGGAATACGCTGTCGAAACCCTTCCTGAGATTCTCCAGAGTTATATCCTTGCCTACATTAGTCTTAAGCCTAAATTCGATCCCCATGTTTTCTAAGGCTTTAATCTGCTTCCTAACAACATCTTTTGGAAGTCTGTAAGCCGGTATACTATAAGTGAGCATCCCGCCTGCCTCTTCCATAGTGTCGAACAGGGTGACGCGGTAACCTAACTTTCTGAGATAGTAGGCTGCTGAGAGACCGGCTGGGCCAGAACCTACGATTGCTACACGCTTTCTAGTGCTGGTCTCAGGAAGTTTGATGATTTCATTCGCGTTCTCGAGAACATAATCACCAATAAATCGTTCAATGGATCTAATGGATATAGCTTCATCGAACTCGCCGCGATTACACTCTTGCTCGCATAAATGCGGGCACACCCTCCCCGTTATCGCCGGGATTGGATTGCAATCGAGTAATATTTTGGCAGCTTCGACCAGCTTGCCATCTCTTATTCTACTCATGTATAAGGGTATATCCACATTCCCAGGGCAACTCGAGGAACAAGGAGGGCTAACCACTCTTGCCGCTCCGAATATTGAGTGGTATCGGTTCTCTCCAGTTACGGCATTACAGGTTTTGCCACCCTTCCTTATGCACTGGAACATGCTCTCAGGGTTCCTGTAATACCAACATCTCGTCTCCTGGCATATGTTCCCAGCTATAGTTCCCATGTTTCTTATCTGAGGTGAGGCAACTGAATGGGCGGCTTCAGCAAGTACACTGTATTTTTCCGTAATGGTCTTGTTCTTCTCAATATCGTGGAGTCTAGTCAGAGCTCCTATCTTTAAGCCCTCGGCATCCTCCTTGATGTAGGCTAGGTCTGAAATGGTCTTAATGTTCAGCAAAAGTTCTGGATACTTAGGGTGTATGGTGTCCTTCAATCCACCAAGTAAATCTGTTCCACCGGCAATTACCGAAGCCTTCTCACGGTATTCAGCTAGAACTGAAACTGCTTCATCAAGCGATGTTGCATTGAAGTGTTTGAGGGGCATTAAAACCATCTTATTACCTTAAATCTTTCCTAGAGCTTTAAGAATCTTGTCCGGAGTGATGGGATTGTCATCGATCCTTACACCTATAGCGTTGTAGACGGCATTGGCTATCGCTCTCGGGGTGCAGCACGGAGCAGACTCACCGATACCGCAGGCTCCGTACTCACCGGCTCCCTTCCATACCTCCATGAGGACAGGTTCAATGTCGGGAAAATCAGCCATTGTAGGAACTTTGTAATCTATGAAATTTAAGTTAAGAGGAACTCCAGTGGTCTCGTCATAGATGATCTCCTCTGTCAGAGCTTCACCGAGACCGATGCATTGGCCACCTATCTGCTGTGCTTCCGCACCAGACGCGTGCATTACCGTACCACAGTCGCCAAGAACTACTAGTTTAAGTACCTCTACCTGTCCAGTTTCAGTGTCTACTTCCACCTCGGCAAAAGCTGCCATATATGGGTTCCCAGTTACCTCGTCTGGAAGAGCCATGGAAACAGATGAGAGAACGGGAACTAAATCTCCCCCCCAAAACAGATCACGTTTCCAAAATAGCTCCTTGATAGTCATGGCTTTTTGCGGCGCAGCTTTAACGTAAATGCGTCCGTCATTAATGTCCAGTTCCTCAGGCATAACTCCGAGTTCAGGAGCAGCTAACCCGAGAACCTGCCTCTTGGCATCTAAAGCAGCTGTATGAATAGCTTCCGGCAAAATATGAGATACAGCACTGTCTGTCTGCACTTGGTCTTTAACACTTGTCTCAGTATCCACTGTTGAGATCCAGTGTACGTCTTCCGTGCGTATCCCTAGGGTCTCAGCACAAGTAAATACACAGCAACTGCTTGAGCCAGGCCCTGTTTCTACTGTAGGTGCCTCTAAGTAAACAGTACCGTCAGGATTAACCCTGACAATAGCCTGAATGGGACCGCGACGCAGTTCTTGCCACGAAGCATTCCAAGTATGATGGAAAGAAAGGCCTATACCTCGCTTCTTTGTACCATCGTAAGTTGAGCCGTCACCTGGTTTATGCCGTTTCTCCCAGCCTATTTTTCTGGCACCCACTCGCAAGATTGCTTCCAGGCTTTTGTTGGGGAGAGGAGCCCACTTATTCCCGATGTTCTTCAGTGCCAGTTCTATTGGGTCAATTCCTAGTTTTTCGGCGAGTGTGTCCAAAGCAAGTCCCATGATGAAGTTAACTTGTATATTTCCGATCGAGCGCATACAGCTACTAGGTAACTTATTTGTATATACCACGTAGCTCTCCATTTTCAGAGAAGGGACATGGCCAAGGCTGCATTCGGCATAGTCTCGCGGTATGCGTTTTAAAGCGGCCAAAGCATGGCCAGCATACCCTCCACTGTCGCCAATAAGTTTCAGATAGACTCCTGTTATTATCCCATCTTTCTTACCTCCGATTTCGCAGTATTGTAGTTCTCTGGTGCGCCCACTCGGGAAGCTCTCTCTTCTTGTGTGCTTAAACTTTACCGGTCTACCGGTCTTCTTAGCCAATAGGGCGGTGAAGATGAAAAACGGCTGATCGCCAGTATCGCCTCTACCATGTTGACCACCCACGTATGGACAGATAACCCGAACCTTGTTCAACGGTATTTCTAGCATTTCGCTTACGTGCATCCTTGTCTGGTCCGCTTCGTAGGAATTAGACCAGATAGTTACCTTGTCATCTTCCCAAGCTGCTAGGCAACACCAATGGTCTAAGACCGCGTGAGTAGCATTGCTGTATCTGGATGCGACTTCGATTACCACGTTGGCTTCGGCAAAAGCTTTTTCCACATCCCCTCTTTCCAGTATTACATCGGCCCCAGCGAAATTGTCTGGAGGAAGCACATTACTACTAGGGGTGATTTCAGGGTGTATTACGGGAGCACCAGGCTTCATCGCTTCCCCCGGATCCAGAACAAAGGGCAATAACTCCCATTCTATATCTATCAACCTCAATGCCTCCTCAGCCAACTCCTCGCTCTCAGCAGCCACGACTACTCCTGCTTCGTCTCCCACCCAGCATACATGGTCACTGAGGACGCGCCTATCTCTAAAGTTTTTCCACATCATGCACTTATACGACACAGTATTGGTGCCATCTGTCCAAGCTGCATTGGTTGGCTTAAGGGAGGCTACCTCTGGGTCTTTGTAGGTGAGTATAGCTTTCACGCCTGGCAACTTCTCAGCTTTGCTTAGGTCAATGTTTTTAATCCTGGCATGAGCATAGGGGCTCCTCAAAACCTTCGCATATAATATATCTGGAAATCGGCGTTTAAGGGCAATGTCATCTATGAATTCTGCCGTTCCTCTCGCCTTCTCCCCCCCGTCTATTCTAGGTCGGTAAGTCCCTGTGTACCTGCGGGCAACGCGAGGTTTAAATTCTTCGGTCATTTTCTAGCCCCCTCGGTGCGCAGCTTTTCAGCAGCATGTAATACTGCCTGAACTACTGCTGGGTAACATCCACATCGGCATATGTTACCAGCAAGAGCTTCCTTTATCTCATCTACAGTCGGATCGGGATTTTCATTCAGCAAGCTTCTCGCTGCCATCACAAACCCAGGTGTGCAGTACCCACACTGTAGCGCCGTGCCGTACCCTGGCTCACACTGTTCGGCAAAGGCCGCGACGACTGGGTCATGTTTACCTAGATATTCTATGGTAACTATGTCGTGCCCATCAGTCTCCACAGCTAGAGTCATGCATGATAAGACAGTTTTTCCGTCCATAAGTACAGTGCACGCCCCACATTCCCCCGCCTCGCAGGCGACTTTCACCCCGGTGAACCCTAGCTTCTCACGTAGCACGTACGAAAGCACATGCCAGGGCTGTATGTCATGCTCCACCTCAAACTCGTACCATATACCGTTAACTCTAATTTTTATCTTACGGTGAGAAGATTTCACAATAACTCCCTCTGTAACGCTACTCCCAAAGCTTGCCTCGACTCTAGACTGGCTGTTACTCTTGCCCTTCAGCATCAAGTAGTGTTCCTTAATTTCACTTTGCTAAATTTCTATCAACTTACCTCAATTCTCAGTCCCAGCGCTTACTCTCTACAATTTCTTATGCTCTCCTGAACCGCTCCTTCGTTAAAATCCAGGAGGCTATTTAACAACGATGCCCAACCGGCTAATAAAGTTCAAGTATCAGTATATCCTCTACCATCAAGACTGTGGACAATAAGCTATGCACTCCAGTTCGATAAGCATGCCAGGAATCACCAAACCGGTTACTGCTGCTGAGCGTGCAGGCAGGTCTTTAGGAAAGTAGCTCTGATATACCTCATTCATCTTGGCATAATCCGCAACATTGCTCAAAAAGACGGTTACTTTTACTACATCATCCAGGGATAAACCTGCCTCCCCTAGGATCTGCTTCATATTCTGCAGGCACTGCCTAGTCTGAGCCTCTATCCCCTTGATTGTCTCACCTGTATCTGGATCCTGAAATCCCCCTTGACCGGATACAAAGATATAGTCCCCAGCCCTTATCGCTGACGAAAAGGGATATTTCGGCGCATTGGGTACATTCAAAACCTGCTTAGTCATGATTAAAAACTCCTCATTTTCAAACGTCTCACGGAGCTTTACGAAGTTAAGTAGGGCTGGAACTTTGGCTTTCAGATCGAATCTGTTCAAGATAGTTATAAATCGTAAACTTTGAAACCTTCAGCTTCCCTGCAATGAGCTTAATGGCTCCTTTGATTAAGAAGAATCCTTGTTCTTCCAGTTGTCTCACAATCTCAATTTTGTCCTCTCTTCCCATTGACGGAATTGCCTTTCCCACTTTTCGGATTACCTTATCTGCAATATCGTTCAGAGTGGAAACCATATCACCTACAAACGTCTCAGCAGGCCCAGCTTGTTCAGTCTCCTCCGAGATTCTGAATATGTCTTGAATAACCGTGTTAAAACCAAGAATATCTGTCACATCAAAGTTGATGCACAGTGCCGCAATTAGTTTTCCCCTATCATTCCTAAACAGCACAGTGCTGGATTTTAAAGGCCTACCATCCCTAGTTACAGAGGCATAGTTAATAGAAAGGTCCCACTCGGGTCTGCTTCTGATGTCCTTCAGTCCCCGGTCGCTAATTGGCCCACCAACGGTTCTTCCTGTAACATGCCCGTTTGCTATCTTGACTATCGAATGCTCAAGGTTTCTGAGGTTTCGAAGGTCATGAAGAACCACTTCGCAACGGGGTCCAAAGGTTCTGGCGATTCCGTCAACCGCAATTTTGAGAGACTCAATCAAAAACTCCCCTTTTAAGATCTTTCGCTTGGTATCATTAGGATTCTTTACTTTGGTCAGCTCGCGATTACTCATCAATAACCTCAGAGAACAGCTCTCTAAGAGGTACGTTAAACTTTGCTCGTCTGATAATTTGTCTTCGCGGATATAAAATAACTTTTATTAATATTAACAATTTTGTGCTACCGTGTCAATACCTTTTTCGCCAATTTTTGACGGACTCTTAAGAATTGTTTACCTTCCTTGCTAGAATGCCTATCAGCATTCATAAAGGAAAAGTTTTCTACAAATACTTTACTAGAAATAGTTAAAGCGGCGAAGCAAGTTTCTTCACCATCACTGATTCTGGAACAGCCTATGTCCGTGTGCAAGATGGGTTAACTGGCATCATGGTGTCCTACGTCAGGCTCAGGTCTTACGTCTTGGCCATGCTCTTCAAACGCGGTGAGTATGGCAAAAGCCTCGGCGCAAAACTGTTAACGCCACCAGCGCTTGGGCAATCCTCTGCCTCTTTCGTGAGCTCAGGCAGGCTATTTAAATGCGCTACCTGACATCAGCATTCTGCCAATGGAGCTGCCCCAGAGCCCTAAAATTGCACATTACGCTAGAAAGTGCAACCCAGACTAACTGAGCAAAATACCAAATGTGTAACTCTGAGTTCGGATTTCCCACAGTATTTCCAGACGCGATGGCCGTTAGAAGTCACCCAGTGTGACTCCGCCAAGGGGTCTCAAGAAAGAGGTTTCGTTATGTTTGGTAAGCACAAATCTGTTGCTTTCGTAGGTAAAAGTAGTGATTCCACAGGTATCCAGCCTTATATTCCAGAAGTGAGAGTTGTCTAACCCCAGAAGGGCACAGATAAGAACCTTACCAACCACCCGGTGGGACACCAGGGCAATGGTGTCTTCATGCTTGGCTGTGACCTGGTCTACCAGCCTTAATACCCTTCTCCTGACGTCATCCAGGCTTTCGCCCTTCGGCACTTGTACTAGCTGCGGGTTATTTAGCCACTCAGCGTACAGGACTTGATACTTTTCCTTAATGGTGTCGTGAGATAAGCCCTGCCATTCCCCGTAGTCGAAGTCTATCAACTCCGCAGCAGGAATAACGTTAATATGGTGGGAGACCGCGATTATCTTAGCGGTCTTTAAGGCGCGCTTCAGCGGGCTAGAGTAAATGGCAACTATGTTTTCATCCGCAAGGTATCTAGCTAGCAGCTCCGCCTGTTTAATCCCCATTTCGTTCAGTTCGACATCCGCTCGTCCCCTGAAAATTTCCTCCACGTTCCAGGCGGTGTCGCCGTGTCTTATAAGAAAAAGTCTGGTCATCTTTTTGACCTCCTTATAGGTAGCTTTGATAGTCACGCAGCTAACTTCGCTAGCTTCTCGTAAAGTTCCTGCATCTTGGATTCAAAATCTGCTAGTCTTTCTTGCTCCTCGCCAACGCTCTCTGCCCTTTGTATCCGGTGAACATGAGCTTGCTGAATAGCTCCTAGAGTCGCCTTAGCTACCTCCTCTAACTGCTGGTCCAAATCTAAGGAAAACCGACGGAATGTATCTTCAATGTTTTGTCGAGTTTCATACTGGAGATTTTCAACATTACGCAGGACGATTGACTCTATATCTTGCTGCAACATTCTTTTGACTCGCCGAATTGCTATGCCCTTGGGAAGCAGACGTTCAAACAGTCCTCTTGGGACCGGGCTCATGGCAGTGCTCCAGCTCTCGGTTACCCAGTAAGGCTGACGGCGTGTTACAATCCTCTCATTAGCTTTACCCGGTACATATGGTATTTCAAGAAGCTCCGCCGCTGTTCGCCATATTGTTTCAGCCAGGGCATTTGCCTTTTCCTGATGGGTGCCAAGTATTTCTTGCATGCGCTGGTTTACCTGACTTGATACTCTGGACAAGCTTCCTCCAAAAAGTTCTGGAATTACCTCAACCAGACGACTCCGCAATGTCTCCTCTATTAGTTTGATGCTGGAGGTGCTCTGCAAAATCTCGTCCAGAATTCGGAATAGCTCGGCCTGAGTCGCCTTTAACGCATTAGCACACTCTTGCTCTAAGGTCTCTATAAGACGCCTCTGATCGCCGGCAAGCAGGTCACGGGCTAGCTCACGCTGATGCTCAACCTCCCAAAGTTTTTGATTGAGTACTGCCAGCTTTTGCTCCAAGTCCTCCAGAGGAAGAGTAAGTGAGCGTTGTTTCAGGCGAAGATGAAGCAAGCCATCACTAAGAACATCTCCAGCTTTTCTGGCTATGGCCAGGCTGAGGGTATGTATCTTCTCCTCACTGAGAAACTTTATCAGGTAGCCTTCGACCT
>Ga0315282_10004093_pt1 | contig 25612 bp, 18 predicted proteins | sample YL17G07_20_MG_FD_203693 | JGI IMG/M metagenome (GOLD analysis project Ga0315282, IMG submission 203693) | Sediment microbial communities from Yellowstone Lake, YNP, Wyoming, USA - YL17G07_20 | ecosystem: Environmental > Aquatic > Freshwater > Lake > Sediment | place: USA: Wyoming | collected... | reverse complement strand
GGCGCTGCACGTCCGCGGGCACCAAGTAAACCTGGCGGCCCTGGCCCTTCAAACGCCGGGCCAGCTTGGCCGCGGTGGTGGTCTTGCCGGAACCCTGCAAACCCACCAGCATGAGCGCTATGGGCGGCCGGCCGCCCAGGTCCAGCTTGGGGGACTCGCCCCCCAAGAGGCCGGTGAGCTCCTCGTGGACGATCTTCACCACCTGCTGGGCCGGGGTCAGCGAGCGCATCACCTCTTCGCCCACGGCCCGGACCTTCACCCGGTCGATGAAGCCCTTGGTGACCTTGTAGTTGACGTCGGCCTCGAGCAACGCCAGGCGCACCTCCCGCAGACCCTCTTGTACCTGGGCCTCGGTGAGCTTGCCGTGGCCTTTCAGCTTCTTGAAAACCGCGGCCAACTTGTCGGTTAATCGATCAAACATATGAGTTTCGAGTTTCGAGTTTTTAGTTTTTAGTTTTTAGTTTCGAGTTTTTCTCCCCCCTTTTCTAAAGGGGGGCCGGGGCGGATTTTAAAATCCCCCTAAATCCCCCTTTTTCAAAGGGGGACTTTAAACCTTTGTGGATTGTGTCTCAATCTATATAGCATTGGTAGCGCAGGCGTCTCGCCTGTGCTTCTTTCTGTAGCCGCAGGCTTTAGCCTGCGCTGCCTTTCTACGTTTCTTCTAAAACCCGCAGGCTAAAGCCTGCGGCTACATTTTTTGGTGGTGGGCGGTGCCCACCCTACATCTGCATCGAATTTTAAATTATCGCAAATTTTGCCAAATGAAGCTAATCAAGCTTCCTTTCACTCCAACTGACTGTTCCACCGGCATTTTTGGCTTCTGGTTTTAACTAAAAACTAAAAACTCGAAACTCAAAACTATCCTTTAATCACCCCAAGCGGCTTCAGCTTCGCCACCTTCTTGGCGATGCCGGCGCCGTGGCAGACATCCACCACCATACTGACGTCCTTATAAGCCTCGGAAATCTCCTCGTCAATGGTGGCCCGGCCGGCGCCCCGGACCACGATGCCTTTGGCAGCCAACTCCTGGACGATGGAGCGGCCCCTGGCCACCTTCAGGGCCTGGTGCCGGCTCATCTCCCGGCCCGCCCCGTGGCAGGTGCTGCCATAGGTCTCGGTCAGGGCGTTTTCGGTCCCCACCAGGACGTAAGAATAGCGCCCCATATCGCCGGGGATCAGCACCGGCTGGCCCGTCTCCTGGTAGGCCGCCGGCGTCTCCGGGTGGTGCGGCGGAAAGGCCCGGGTCGCCCCTTTGCGGTGGATGCACAGCTTCATCTTTTTGCCGTCCACCGTGTGGTCCTCGATCTTGGCGATGTTGTGGGCCACATCGTAAACCAGTTCCAGCCCCAGGTCCCGGGGGCCGAGCTTAAAGACCTGCTCGAAGGACTCCCGCACCCAGTGGGTGATCAGCTGCCGGTTGGCAAAGGCGAAATTGGCCGCCGACGCCATGGCCGCCAGATAGCGCTTGGCCTCCGTCGAAGTCAACGGAGCGCAGCAGAGCTGACGGTCCGGCAGCTCGATGCCGTACTTGGCCGCGGCCTTGAGCATCACCTTGATGTAGTCGCTGCACACCTGGTGCCCTAAGCCCCGGGAGCCGGTGTGGACGATGGCCGTCACCTGATCCTGGAACAACCCCAGGGCCGCGGCCAGCTTTTCGTCAAAAATCTCCAGGACGTAGCCCACTTCCACGAAGTGGTTGCCGGAGCCCAGCGTCCCCAACTGGTCCTTGCCCCGGTCCATGGCAAAATCTGAGACCTGCTCCGGGTCGGCCCCGTCAATCCGGCCGTGGGCCTCGATGTGGTCCAGGTCCTGCTGACTGCCGAAGCCGTTCTTGACCGCCCAACCGGCGCCCTGGCGCATCACCTCTTTCAAGGCGGGCATGGACAGTTTCAGGTCCTTGCGCCGGGAGCCCACCCCCGAAGGGATGTTGCCGAACAGGGTGTTGACCAGGTCCTCGATGCAGCCCGTGACCTCGCCCCGCTGGAGATTGGTGCGCAAGAGGCGCACCCCGCAGTTGATATCGTAGCCCACCCCGCCGGGCGAAACCACCCCTTCTTCCAGGTTGAAGGCCGCCACCCCGCCGATGGGGAAACCGTAGCCCCAATGGATGTCCGGCATGGCCATGGAGGGGCCGACGATCCCCGGCAGGGTGGCGACGTTGGCCACCTGCTCCAGGCTCCGGTCCTCCATGATCTTGGAGATCATCGCCTGGGAGGCGAAAATCAGGCCCCTGGTCCGCATCTTCCCCTCCCGGGGAATCTCCCAGCGGTACTCGTCGATTTGCCGCAGCTTGACCATAGTCAGTAGCCAGTAGGGGCGAACCTTGTGTTCGCCCTCTTTATGTTCACCCGCTATCCAGGGCGAACATAAAGTTCGCCCCTACAGATCCAAAATCACCGTGGCCTGCCAGCCATCCCCCCGGGGCCCGATTTCCAGGTGGTGATAGGTGGCGGCCTTGATGGCGGTCTTTTCCGGGTGCCGCTCCGGGTCGAACCCCTCGCCCCAGGCGATGGCCTCGAGGCGCTGGTCCGTCAGGGAGATCACGTGGAATTCCCGTCCTAAAAAGCCATCCACGTCAAAAAGATAAAGCAGATAGTTGAGCCAGTCAACCATCAGGGCTTCCCGGTCCGGCGATTCCACCTCGATTTGCCGCTTTTCCCGGCGTCTGAGGTAGCGCCGGTCGGTCATGGTGGCCACCAGGGCGCCGGCGGCATTTTCAAAGAGCTCCGGCAGGCTGCCGCCTCGCAGGCGCCAGGCCAGGTCGGCGGTATGGGGCAGTTGCCAGTACTTGGCGTGGCGGCGCCGGGCGGAAACCTCCGGTGTCATTTGCTTAACATAAGAATTTTACAAGTTGATTCAAGCCCGCCAGTAAACTTATCTTCCGTATTGTAGGGGCGGCTCGCGAGCCGCCCCTACATTCCCGTTCGAGGCTGGTTCGCTGGCGGAAAGAGAATATATTCAACTCACCGCCGCAGCCAGTTTTTGTCGTCCCGGGCGGCGGCCTCTCCCAGTTGAAAGGCCTTCAGGTTCGATTCCAGAAACTTGGGGTTGGTGCGGGTGCGGATCACCTCCAGGACCTGCGCGGCGACAAACGGCAGACGCGCCGAGACCGTTAGCGCCCCCAACAAGACCATGTTCACCGCCAGGGGGCTGCCCGCCTGCCGGGCGCAGGCCCCGGCGTCAAAGGCCAGCAGGCTCCCCACCTGCGCCGCCATGAGCTCGAACATCTGCGGCACCTCCGGATACTGCGCCTGGCCGATGGCCACCGGATAGGGCACGATGGCGGCACTGTTGGCGATCACCAGGGTGCCTCTGTGGCAGCGGTCCAGGGCCCGGAAGGTCTCCAGGGCCTCGAACCCCAGGACGATGTCGGCCTCCCCCAGGGAGATGATGGGGCTTTGCAGCGCCCCCAAGACCACGGTGGAGACCACGATGCCCCCCCGCTGGGCCATGCCGTGGGTTTCGCTCACCAGGGGATTAAGCCCCGCGGCCAGGGCCGCCTCCCCCAGGACCCGGCTGGCCAGCAGGGTCCCCTGGCCGCCCACGCCGGTGAGAAAGATGCGTAAGTTTTCTGCTTTCTGTTTGCCGTTTTCTGTGGCGGTCATGGTTTACCTGGCTCGGCACAGGCGGGACGCCTATACCACCATTTTTTCCTGCTCACTGCTTACTGCTCACTGCTCACTTTCTTCACCGGCTTGATGCACTCGCACCACTGGACGCAGAAGGCGCAGCCGGTGCAGACGTCCGCGTCGATGAGCATCTGGGTGCCCTTGGCTCCGGGTTTCAGGTACATGGCCGGGCAGCCGAAATAGTCCAGGCAATCCCGGCACTCGCCGCACTCCCCGGTGACCTGGAAGCGGGCCTGGCGTTTCTTCCCGGTAATCCGTTGTTCATAGAGATAACAGGGGGCCTGGGAGATGAGCACCCGCACTCCCTTTGCCTCCAGGGCCTCCTTGGTGGCCGTCAGGGCCTCTTTGTAATGGAATGGATTGATCTGCCAGAGGTTCTCCACCCCCAGGCCCCGCACCACCCCGGCGATATCGATGGGTTTGCCCGGATAACCGGGCGGCGTCAGGGTCACCCCGGGGTGCGGCTGGGAGCCGGTCATGGCGGTGGTGCCGTTGTCCAGGATGACCAGCAGGAAATCGTGGCCATTATGTACGGCGTTGGCCAGTCCCGGCAGCCCGGAATGGAAAAAGGTGGAGTCGCCGATGAAGGCCACCACCTTCTGGCCGGTGGCCCGGGAGATGCCGGCCGCGGTGTTGATGCTGGAGCCCATGCAGATGAGGAAGTCGGCCATGGACAGCGGCGGCAAGAGCCCCAGGGTGTAGCAGCCGATGTCGGTGGGGAAGATGCCGGTCAGCCCCAGGTCTTTGAGGGCGATCTTCACCGAGTAGTACGTGGCCCGGTGCGGGCAGCCGGGGCAGAGGTTGGGGGGCCGGTCCGGCAAGGCCCGGCCCAAAACCTGCTCCGGTACCGTCAGCGCCGGGGGCTGATAAGATACCCCAAAATAGCGGGCGATGGTCTCCCGCACCAGGCCGGGGTGGTATTCGTAAAGCCGGGAAAAAAGGCCGGGTCCCTTGCCCCGGATAGCCACGATCAGGCCCCGGCTCTGGGCCATGGCCTTGACCGCCTCTTCCAGATACGGCTCCAGTTCCTCCACCACCAGGACCTTATCCAGGCCTTGCAGAAAATCGCCGATGAGGTCTTCGGGCAGGGGATGGGTGAAGCCCAACTCCAAAAACTTGATCTGATCGGTGAGACCCAATTCCCGAAGGGCATCGGCCACATAGGTCCGGCTCACGCCGCTGGCAATGATGCCCCAACGGCCCTGGCCGCTGACCCGGTTAAACGGGCTCGCCTCCGCCATGGTCCTGGCTCTGGACAGGGTCTCCAGCAGCCGGCCGTGGGCCACTCTAGCCACCGCCGGCACCATCACCTTTTGGAAGGGGTTCTTCTCGAAGCGGCCCGGCCCCGGCCGGGAGGCCAGGGTTCCCAGGGTCACCGGCCCCCGGGTGTGGTTCACCCGGGTGGTGGTGCGCAGCAGCACCGGCAGCCCCAACTCTTCCGACAGGGCGAAGGCCGCCTGCGCCATCTCCTTGGCCTCCCGGGGGCTGTAGGGCTCCAGCATGGGCACACCCGCCATCTTGGCGTAATAGCGATTATCCTGCTCGTTCTGGCTGGAGAAGAGAGAGGGGTCGTCGGCGCTGACGATGACCATGCCGCCCTTGACCCCTACGTACGCCAGGGTCATGAGGGTGTCGGCGGCCACGTTCAGGCCCACGTGCTTCATGGCGGTGAGGACCCGCCAGCCGCTGGCGGCGGCTCCGGCCGCCACCTCCAGGGCCACCTTTTCGTTGACCGAGTATTCGAAGGCCAGGTCCGTCTGCCGGGAGATTTCATAACTCCGGTCGCCGATTTCCGAGGCCGGCGTCCCGGGGTAGGTGGTGACCAGGGCCACCCCGGCCTCCAGGGCGCCCCGGACGATGGCCTCGTTGCCCAAAAACAGGCGCCGTTCCCCCGGTTTTCCTTGCAATAGCTCTGACATAAGGGCATCTCAGCGGAGATTTTGATCTAAAACATATATTTATAACACACTTCGAAAATTTATCGACCATAAATTTAAGGGGGCGTCCTGGGGAGGGCCACGGGCAGGGCGTGGATAGCTCGGCATGGCCGGACCAAGCCGGCAGCTTTTTACCTTGAAGGTCCGGGAGAAAATGTAGGGGCGGCTCGCGAGCCGCCCCTACGCGCACCGCCCCTGCAAGGGTGCCTGGTTTTCAGCCATGCTGGTTTAGTCCGAGATCAGCGGCGAAAAGAAGGTTTTGCCGCGGCGAATCTCCTGAATGGCGGTATAGAGGGCCGTATCTGCGTCATCCTTGAGGACGTAGCCATCGACCCCGGCCGCCTTGGCCTGGGCCAGATACTCCTGGCTTTTGTGCATACTCAAAATCAACACTTTAATGTGGGGATAGAGTTTCTTAACCCGCAGGCAGGCCTCCAGACCCCGGAGCCGGGGCATGGCGATATCGCAAACGACCAGGTCCGGCTGGGGCTGGATCTTTTCCAGGATTTCCAAGAGTTCCAGACCGTCGCCGGCTTCGCCAATCACTTGCAGGTTCGGGTCTTCCTCGATAACTCTTCTGATACCCTTCCGCACCAGCGCATGATCATCAGCCAGGATAATTTTATATAAATAATCCGAAGTCATCGCTATTCTCTCTAATTTCGCCACTAACGCCGCTTTTCAGGGGGGAGGCAAAAATACCTTACCCCAAGGGCCGGGGGTTGGCGCCCGAGAGAGTGGCGGATCAGCAGCTAAACCCAGTACGAAGTGCCGCAGAGAGAACCTGGAGGAGAGTGACGCTACCTTCCGCACGCCCGCCGCGTCCGGGGTAAGGTGAAGAGACCCGGCCACAGAACCTATCCCCCACCCCTCCTCTGCCATTCCTTGGCGGGTCACCCGGCAGCATTGCCTTTTAGGGACAGGGTTCGCTCAATTAATTTTTATTTTTTTTTGTAATGTAATTTAGTTTCTTTAAAAGGTTACAAATAAATCTTTTAGTCTTAATTCCTCTAACTTGCTTTCATCTCTTCGTAATTTTCTGGTGCTATTAATAATCACCCATCGAAGAGATGTCAATGCCCTGGGAAAAACTCTCCTCCGGCAGAGGCGCATTTTAATCACTGCCGGTTTATTGCTCCCCTTCTTTCTTTAACATAACTTCGTTAATACTCAATCCTGTACAATTATCAATCCACCCAAGTCTCCACCCTCAAAGGGTAGGGAGTTTGAAGCAGGATTTTATTTAATGCCCCAATTATTAATTATGTAACAGTCCCCTATCTCTCGCCTACTTCTTCCTGCCCCCCATCCACCAGGGGATATCCGAAGGGATCATTTTGGCTCGGAGTTGGGCCACTTCCGCCTTCAGCGCCGTCACCTCGGCTTGCCGCGGGGCCTCGGCCTGCAACTGCGCCAGTTCCCCTTTCAGCTTGGCCACCTCGGTCTGCAATTGGGCCGCTTCGCTCTTGACCCGACCGATTTCCGGCGCCAAGCCTTTGACCCCGGCCAGTTCGGTCTTCAAGCCAGCGAGCCCGGCTTCCAGTTGCCCCAGGCGCTCTTCCAACTTGGCGGCCCGGGAGGCCGTCGCCGGACCCGGGACCACCGTGTCCAGGGAATTCTCCGAGACCAGGAAATCGAGAGGGTTTTCTCCGATAGTACTGCGTTTGGCCATAATTCAGCTCCCTTCCTGGCTGATGATTTCTTGGGCCAGGGCCCGGTAATCGGCGGCCCCGGCGCTCTTGGGGTCATATTGGGTGATGGGTTGGCCGAAGGAGGGACATTCGGCCAGGCGAATGTTCTCCCGGATAACGGTATGGTACACCAGGGGGCCTTCGCGTTCCCGCAGTTGCTCCACCACCTCCCGGGCATGGCGGGTGCGGGCGTCCACCCGGCAGGCCAGGATGCCGGAGATCTTCAGCTTGGCGTTGAGGCGCTCCTGGACGATTTCCACCGTCTGCAGGAGCTGGGCCAGGCCGCTCAAGGCCATGACATGGGCCTCCACCGGCACCAGCAGCTCTTCCACCGCGGTCAGGGCGTTGATAGTGAGGACTCCCAGGGTGGGGGGGCAGTCAATGATGAGGTAGTCCCAGCGGTCCGGCGGCAGGCGCTCCAGGTTGCGCCGCAGAATGGTTTCCGCCCCCACCTCCCCGGCCAGGATCTTCTCCGCCCCCACCAGCCAGGAGGACGACGGGATGAGGTCCACCCCCGGAGCTCCGGCCTCCCTAACGAAATCCGCCAGGTTGCCGTTATCGCTAAAGATGCCCAGCACCTCTTTGCCGGCGTTTTTAATGCCGAACCAGGCGGTGGCGGAGTGCTGGGGGTCCAAATCCACCACCAGGACGCGGCGCTGTTGTTCGCCCAGGGCCGCGGCCAGATTGACGCTGGTGGTGGTCTTGCCGCTCCCGCCCTTCTGATTGGCGATGGCGAAGGTTCTCATGAGGCAGCCTTTCCCTCCTTTGGCCTGATCAATACCCACAAGTTTTTTAATTGGTGGCACAGCCTTTCCAGGCTGTGCCGAAAATCCCGCACAGGCTAGAAAGCCTGTGCCACCAAAAACGATCATAAATCGACTAGTTCTTGACTCGTGGGAAATGTTCAGCCTTTGCCCGGAGAACCGCCGAGGGCGGCGGTTCTACCTTTCCTCTCCCCGGAAAGACGAAAGCCCGGGGCGCCGCCGCGGCCAGGAACTGGCCTCCGGCCGGGGCCGGCGGCGGAACACTCGGGCTGTCATGCTTCGGGACCCGGCCTGCACCTGGGCCTCCCGGATGAATATTTTCCTATTGCCAGCATGCCACAGGGCGCGGCCGATGTCAATCTCAGGCCGGTGGGGCCGCCGAAGTTAATAAAGCCCATTTTATCCACCAGCGGGCGGCCGTGCCGAAACTGGGCGCCTGGGGCCTGATAGGCTCTACATCATTCCCTGGTTCGCCGGAATCTTCCCTAGAACTCGATGACACGTTTTTTCCCACCTGCCCCGATGGTCAGTTCATCGAAATAGGTGACCGAATCGGCCTTGGTCCAGAGGCCCACATAGCCGCTTAATGGCCGCTCGGCGGTGTATTCGAGGAGCAGTTCGTCATCCAGGTAGCCTTTTAAAGTGTTACCGGAGATTTCGGCGGCCAGGCGGCGCCACTCGCCGGTTTTAATTTCCTGGTTGACCGTCACCCGCTGCAGCCGTCGGCTGTTGACAAATTCGAACAGAACGAAGTTGTCTTCCAGGGCGTTGATGCGGAGAACGAAGTAGTTATTGACGTTCCTGATGCCGAAGGCGAGGCCGCCGGCCTGGTCGACGCTGCCGGCCACCGGTTTGACCCGAACTTTCAGGCTGGCCTCCGAAACTTCACTGTCCTTGGCGATGGCCAGGGGGAAATAAAAGTATGCTTCAATGTTATCCAGGAATTCAAGGTACTTATGCCCCATCACCTTGCCCATGAAGTTGGTCAGGCCGGCGGTGAGGATGCTCCCATATTCGGAGCCGTCCTGTTGCAACAGCCTCCGCCCCTCGGCTTCGACCACCTTCCAGTTGCCGGTATTGGTGTAAAATTCGGGGATGCGGGCCTCCTGGGCCTGCTGGAGAAAATCGTATTCGCCCTGGAAAAAGGATTCGATCATCCTGGCCACCTCGGCCTCATTGGTGATGGCCAGGTCCAGGAGCCGGCTGACGGCCAGAAGCCGGCCCACCTGGTCCAGGGCCGTCTCCATGGCGCTCGGGTCAGAGCCGCTGAGGGTGGCATCCAGGAGGTCGCCGGTGAGCTTGATCTGGAAACCCAAGCGGGACAGAATGTTGCCCAAAAAATTGAGGCGCAAGGACTTGCCATAGTAGGTCCCGGCGCCGCCGGCGAAGCGCAGAAAAATATGGTTCTGCTCCGGCTCGCCGCTTAAGTAGGCGTCGAGATTGGCGAAATGATAGCCGAACTTGGCGCTCAGGTTCAGATACTCCCGGGAGAGAATGGCATAGCTCTCGCCTCCCGGCAGATTATCGGGTCCGGTCATGGCGCCCCGGGCCATCAGGGTCAGGAGGTTTCTGGTATCCACCGCCACGCCGCCCGACCAGGTGATGCCCGGATGGCAGAAGCCCCGCCAGAGGGCCTTCATGGGTAAGGATTTTAGATGGTCCGGGGTGATGGTATCGCAGGTGGTGAGCCCGGTCTGGAGCCCGCCCCCAAGATCGATGAGATGAAGTACCAGGGGAATGTCGGTGCTCAGCCGGACGGAAGTGGCGCGGCCGGCGGCCTCCCCGGAAAGCCCGAACATCTCCTGCATGACCATCTCGTGGGCGAAGCGGATGACATCGTGGATGGTCTGGCAGCCCCGGGGAGAAAAGGCAGTCTCCCGGGGATCGGTGAGGTTCAGGAGCGCCACCTTATCCAGGAAGTCCCGCAGACGCCGGTGCAGGGGGTTCTCTAAGATGGGCCGCCTGGCAGGCCTGGCCGCCTTGGCCAATTCCGGAATGAGGCCTTGATAGACGAGGCCCTGGTCCTCACCCCGCCCGGCCACCAGGGTGATAGGGGCGCCGTCCGCCAGCACGGCGGCGGCCCGGCCGACGTTGAACAGCGCCGGGACCCCGAACTCCCGGGCCACCGAGGCCAGGTGGCTGGTGACGCTGCCCACTTCGGTAATGATGCCTTTCACCTGCCCCAGGAGCCGGGCATGATCGGGAGAGGCGGTGCGGCACACCAGGATGGCGTCCGGGGGCCGCATCCGGCCCGGTTCGCCTTCGGCCAGAAAGACTTGCCCCCCGGCAATCCCGGGGGAGACCACCTGGCCTCCGGCCAGCAGCACCGGGTGCTCGGGGAAGTCCTGGGGGATGACCCCTTTCTCCGCCCTGGCCTGAATCAGCCCCAGGGGGCGGGATTGCAGGAGGAAAAGGCGCCCTTGCTGGTCTATGGCCCATTCCACGTCCTGGGGCCCCTGGAAATATTCTTCCAGCCGCAGGCCATAACGGGCCAGGGCCAGCACCGTATCATCGTCCAGGCAGGGCCGGTCCTGCTCCCCTTCCGGCACCATGGTCAGGCGCGTGCCGCCGCCCTCCAGATTGACCAGGCGCTGGGCCTTCCGACCGATGAGCCGCCGGCTGATGGTCCCGGCCTGCTTATCCACATAAAATTCGTCCGCCGCGGCCTCGCCACTCACCAGGTGCTCCCCCAGGCCCCAGATGGCGCTGACCTTGAGCCGGTTGGCGTCGGGCCGGGCGGGGTCCACCGTATAGAGGACGCCGCTGGCCCGGGCCTCCACCATCATGATCCCGGCCACGCACATGAGGGTGTCCCAGTCTTCCAGACCATAGCGCAGCCGGTAGGCGATGGCCCGGGGAGAGTACTTGCTGGCCAGCACCTGCTTGTAGGCCGCCAGGAGATTGTCGGCGGTGACGTTCAGTTCGGTGGCGTATTGCCCGGCAAAGGAGGCCTCGCTGTCTTCCCCCACGGCGCTGCTGCGCATGGCCAGGCGCACCTGGGGATGGGTTTTGGCCTCCAGCCGCCGGTAGGCCTGGAGAATTTCCGCCGCCAGGAACGCCGGCACCTCAGCCTCCAGGACCAGGTCCCGGATGGCCCGGCTGGCCTCGTCCAGGAGTTCGGGCGCCGCCAGAGAGAGCCGGGCCAGGCGTTCGCCCACAGGCCCGGCCAGGCCGGTCTCCTGAAAAAAGAGATGGGTGGCCCGGGCCGTGATGACGAAGCCCGGCGGCACGGGCGCCTCCAGAAATTTCTGGATGAGAGCGAGATTAGTGGCCTTGGCGCCTGCCATCCTGACCATCTCCGGCCCCAGGGCCTCCAGGGGCAGGACCAGTTCCCCCGTCGGCAACAGACAACGAGGGGCAAAGATGGCCGCAATTTCCAGGTCGATTCGGTCAATGGCCCGGGAGAGCTTCTTATACTTTGCCCTGGATAAGGCGTTCAAGGCCGCCGTCAGGGCTCGCACCGCGGCCAGGAGTTCCTGATAGCGGGACCCCACCGCGGCCAGGGTAAAGGAGCCACCCTCATAATAAAGGTGCTCCAATTCCGAGACGATCCCCATGGCCGTGCGATTCTCGGCGAGGAAGTCCATGAAATGGTTATATTTTGCGGTGATCTCACCTTGCTGGTTCACCAGCAGTTGACAGACTCGCTTTCTCGTAAACAGGTCAAGGATGGGCATGGTCGCTGGTTCCCTTAAAATAGGGACATTTCCTATTTTTACCTTCTCTATCCCAGCATATTAGATATTATCTAAGAAAAATAGGAAGTGTCCCTATTTTTCCTGGGCGGTTCCCCGCCATGCTACCAACAAAATTAAGCACACCGCGGTAATTTTCAAGTTCCTGCTTTTCACGGGACCAGTTCCTGTCATGATCGTTGCTAGTTCCGGTTCATTACTCGGTACGCACCTGCCAGAGGAAGACCGGCACCGAGGCCAGCGATAGCGCCGCGATTATCCAAAAAGACTGCAAATAGCTGAAGTTGAGAAGCAGATACCCCGCCAGGACGGGGCCGGCGGCGTGGCCCAGGTCGAAGATGGTGCCGAAAGCCCCCATGGCGGTGCCGAAGTGACGCTCCTGGCAGAGATCGGCCACCAGGGCATTGGCCGAGGAAGTGACCAGGGCCTCGCCGAAACCGAAGCAGGCCGCCGCCACCAACAGCGTCGAAAAATCCTTCAGGAGCGGTATGGCCCCAAAGGACAGGGCCGAGAACACCAAACCCGCGGCAATTATGAGACGGCGGCCGTAGCGGTCCGAGGTCCGCCCCATCAGAGGCTTGGAGAGGATGGTGGTCACCACCTGCACCCCCCACAACAGACCCACCTGAAAGGCGCTGAGCCCGGCCACTTTGATGGCGTAAATGGGCAGGAAGGCCTCCAGGGCCCCCACCGCCAGCAGGTGCAAACCTTCCATCCAGGAAGTGATGGCAATGCGCTGGTCGCTCAGCACCTCTTTGATGCCGGTGAAGAGCCGGCCGTAGATCTCTTTGAAAGATAGGGTCTTCTCTACCTTGGCCCCATTCCGAGCCAACCCCAGGCCCAGGATGAGGGCCATGGTCCCCGACAGCCCGCTCAGCAGGAAGACCGTCAGGAAATCCCAGCGCGCCAGGTGCTGCCCCGGACCGCCGGTCCCGAGGAGAAAGCCCCCCACCGGGGCGCCCAACAGGGTGCCGACGATGGTGAGGGAGGAGAACCAGGAGAGCATCTCGCCCTTGCGCGAGCCCGCCGTATCGGCCACGATGGCCATGGACACGGGACCGTAGACCGCGGTGGCGAAGCCGTGGATGAAGCGCACCGCCAGCAGGGCCGTCGTGGACCACACCAGGAGATAGGCAAACGGCGTCAGGGCGAAGATGAGGAGCCCCAGGAACAGGGTCCGGCCCCGGCCGATCCAGTCGGACAGGGCCCCGGACGGCAGCTTGAAGAAGATGCCGGTGACCGTGGAGATGCCCACCACCCAGCCGATAACCTCGGGCCCGGCCCCCAGGTACAGGGCGAAGAGGGGCAGGACCGGCGTCCGGGCCAGGGCATAGGAGAACCGGGCGCAGATGCCGATGGCGCACAGCGCCCCAAAGGAGCCGGAAACGATCCTCATTTACTTACCTCTGTGCTCCTTTACTTCGACAAGGCGGCATAGAGCCGCGCAAACACCTGGAGGTATTGGGGCCGGGGACTGCCAAACATCCGGCGGCCAGCGAACTTAATAGTTTCGAAATAGAACTTGGCCCCAAAAAAAACGGAGCCACCCAACCAACTCCAAACAGCCTGATGCTTTTGAAATCGCCAATTGACTCCCCTAATGATATGACGCGGCAATAGACTATAAATTAATTGGAACTAAATAAAATCCTTGACAAGCTAATAAGAAATCAAATATGTAACATAAAATCAGAGTTACTATCTTAATATGGATCAAGAGAGGATGCCATGTCCAGTGAGGTGCTGAGGTTAACGTCGCAAATTGTGATTTCCCATGCCTCAATGACCGAATTAACTACCCAAGAGTTGGTGGAGGAAATTAAAGAGGTCTACAATGTCTTGGCTGCCATTGATGTCGGGGCGGTAATCCCTGAGGCCATGGCCGTAGGGCCGGGCGCAGAGGCCGGAGAGGTGAAGAAACCACCGGTGCCTCTGAAGGATATTGTCAAAGAGAAATACGTAGTCTGCCTGGAATGCGGCAAAAAGATGCGCACTCTCAAGGCCCACATTCGCAAGGCTCACAAATTGCTGCCGAAAGAATACTTCAAGAGATTCGGCCTGGATCCCAAAAAATATCCCCTGGTCTGCAAGGAATATTCTGAGCAGCGCAGCAAAATGGCAAAAGAAAGAGGTTTTGGTGAGCGGGGTACTCACCATAAAGCGGCAAAGAAGTAAGCGTTACTCTTTATTATCCTGACTAAAGATCCCGGGATGGGCTAATTCAGAACCGGCGGTAAGATCAGCGGCAGCCCTCTGGTTTTAATGGCCTTGCTTCGGGAAAATTACCGAGATTTCTTTGGGGAACGGTCCCCGGGGTGGCGAACTGCCCCCTACCGATAACGGGGCGATCAGATTACTCTGATCAGCCCCGATTTTTTTGGGCTAGCTGGCTAAACCGTAGCGCATGAGGAAGCCGAGTTGCGGCGCCACCGGATCAAACAACCGAGACGCGGCCCGGGTCGGGGCCGCGTCTCGAGGTGGATTTACTCGGGATGAGCCGGAGGCGCCTCCGGTTTACAGAGGCAGGAGCTTGCCGTCCTGGACCTGATAGCCCATGACCTTGAGGATGGTGGCCTGCCGATCGTTGACCTTTTCCAGCATCCTTTTGAGCTTGCCGTCCTCACTCTCCTGATAGATGGCGGTCTTGAGGGACCTTAACTCATCCATGGCCTCCCGGGAGGTAATGGCAAAACCGTTGTCATTGAGGCGCTGGCACAGGAGGGCGATGTAGGTCATGGCGACCACGCAGACAAACAGGTGCACCCGGATCTTGGAGCCGGTCCAGTGGTACAGGGGCATGAGGGTCACCTGAATGGGGCTCCGGGAATCTTGCCCGTTATCGGCCCATTGCCCGGAAACCTTGGCGCCGTTGCGCTGGGTCTCCAGGACTCCCCGCTTGGTATAGATTTCATAAACTTCCGCCACGTCCCAATCTTCCCGGTCGGTGATGAGAATATTTTTGCCGAAATGGCGGACGTTGCCGGCCATTTGACGGTGATTAAGCTGCAGGGCCATTTTGAGGCGGCCGTTTTCCCGATGGAAGCTCAACTGAAACAGGTCAGGGCTGAGTTTAAGCCGCTGGCAGAGCTGGACCAGGTGCTCTCTGATGGCCTGGGGTCCGTTTTCCCCGGCGTCTTCTTGCAGGTACCGCGGCTCCAGGGCCGCCAGCTCTTTACGCACCTTTTGAACCTTCTTGCCCAGGTCCTGGTAACTCTTATGAAAGGTCTTGGGGTCAAAGATGATGATAACCCGACGGTCACGATCCCAGAAGTTGGCCCGGGTTTCATAGTAAAGCACCTTGTCGTCTTCACTGTCCAGGTCGCTGAGACCCGGGGTGGCCCGGCCGGGCAGGGGAGAGAATTCCTTCAGGGAAATCTTGGTCAACTCCGGGGCGAAATCAGGGGCGCAAGAGGCGATGAAATGCAGCCCGTCCTGGTCATTGATACGGCTCACCAGGGCCTCGGAGTCTATTCCGCGGTGGAACAACAGGGTAACGTCCTTGACCGGCACCCCCAGGTGATCAACCCGTGCCAGCAAGTCATCCAGACCGCGCTCAAAGAACTTTTCTTCCGAAAGATTCCCGGAAAAGGTCTGATAATGCAGGGGGACCCCATGGGTCCGCTCGGTCACCAGGGCCAGGCCGATGCCCGGTTGCGGCGTCTGCCGGGTGAATTCCTCGTCCTGCAACTCTTCATCCAAGAGCCCCGGGGGCCGGGGGGTGGATTGCAACCTGGTGACTTCGATCAATAATTGCCCGTCACCTGCGGGCAGGAGGTGGTTTACCTTTCTAAAGAAGGCCCCGCTGATCCGGTTCAGATCTGTCTCATTGATGCGATCCCAGTGATTCCAGAAGTTCTGCGAGTTCAGGGACTCCAGACGCAGGGGCCGGATGTGCTGGATGTCGGTAGTTTCATACCACGTGGCCAGTTGCCGTTTACTGGTGGGGGCGATGGCCCGGTTTAAGGCCGCGTAAAATATCAGTTCCCCCAGAGACGGGCCCTTGGTGCGCTTCTTGGGAGGCAGAATCTCGTTAACTATCCCGGCCAGGTCCAGATCTTTGTCCAGCTCATTGAGCATAAAGACCGATCCGAACTCCTTGGGAGAAAACCCCCCTCTACCCAGGAGGGTGTCGATTTTGTCGGCGGTGCCCAAATAAACCTGATTGATGGTGGTGGGCTTACCGTAGACGCGTTGGGTTTCCCGGATGTAAAAATACTCATGCCCTTTTTTAACTTTTTTGTATAAATGTGCCATATCCCCTCCAATTCTAAAAATTTATTAGTTTTACTCTACGATATAATTAACACTTTAAAATACCAGGTTATAGAGACAAAGTACTCTTTTTCATTAGAGCAAAGTACTCTAAATTTCCGCCAATCTTTAGCAGGCGGGGTAATATTCAATTATTTAAGATAGTTCGGCTGAATTTCCGCCGAAGACCCAGTTGGAGGGTCAGACCCCGCTGGCGGTGATAAAGCCCATCTGAATGGCGTACTTCACCAGATCGGTATTCTTCTTCAGATTCAACTTCCGCATAATTCTGGTGCGGTGATTTTGAATGGTGCGGAAACTCAGGAATAGCAGTTTCGCAATCTCGCGGCTTGATTTACCCTCGGCAATGAGCTTGATGATCTCGATCTCCCTGGGGGTCAACGGCTCTGCCGGCCTTTCCGGCACCACCCGGAGGCTCTGGACAAAAAGGCTGGTCACTTCGTTGGAAAGGAGGGTCGAAATGTAGGTCATCCCCTGGCGAATCTTTGAGATGGCCGAGCCCAATTCCTTAGCCAAATCCTCTTTCAGGAGATAGCCATCAACCCCGGCGGCAATGGCATCGTTCAGATACTCCTTCATCCTGTGCATGGTGAGGATCAAGACCTTGACTCGGGGATAACTCCGCTTGATCTCTTTGGCCACTTCGATGCCCGGCATTTTGGGCATGGAGATGTCCAGAATCACCAGATCGGCGCTCAGGGTTTTTAAAAGCTCCAGGAGTTCCAGGCCGTCGCCCGCCTCTCCCACCACCTGCAGGTCGGCAAAATCTTCGACGATTTTCTTGATGCCGGCCCGCACCAGGGCATGATCTTCCGCCAGGACGATGCGATACATCTTTCTTAACCCTATCCTTGGAGAGGAATGGTTAAAATTACGTCGGTGCCTTGGCCTTTATGGCTAGAAATGCTGAGAGTTCCTCCCGCCATCAAGGCCCGCTCGTGCATGGTGGTCAAACCCAGTCCCCGTTGGTCCAGGTTGCGGGAACGGGCTTCTTTCACGTCAAAGCCTATGCCGTTATCTCTCAAGAGAAACCTTACCCGGTCCTTCTGTTTCTTGATCTCCACGTTGATGCGGCCGGCCTGGGCGTGGCGGACGATATTGGTCAAGGATTCTTGGAAGATCCGATAGATGTTGATCTTGACTTCGGGAGAGAACAGGGTGTCGATCTCATCCACGGCCACCGAATAGAGCATGTTGTTATTCCCACAAATCTCCTGAACCAGGTATTTCAGAGACGATGACAGACCCAGATCCTCCAAAATCGACGGGCTCAAGTCCCAGGAAAGACGGCGGACGTTTTCGATGACCGCGTCGATATAACCCAGCAGGCGCTCGCAACTTAACTTAAGCCCTTGCTGGTCCCGGCGCAATTTATTTTCAATGGCCACCAGATGAATCTTCAGCACGGTGAGGGCCTGGCCCAGCTCATCGTGCAATTCCCGGGAAACCCGGCGGCGCTCTTTTTCCTGGACGGTCAGCAATTGGGAGGCCAGCAGGCGCAGTTTCTGCTCGGAATCCCGCAAGGCCTCCCCGGCCCGTTTGCGTTCGGTAACATCCCGGAAAACCGCCTGAATCACTTGGTTGTCGCCGGATCCCACCATGATATGGGCGATTTCCACCGGAACCGTTTGGCCGTCCTTTCTCCTGACCACGCATTCATGCAACGGGCCCGAGCCGGTGGTTAAAATTCCTTCAAAGTCCTCCAGGACGTGGTCCAGCTTTTCGGGAGGATGGATCTGGGGGTAAGTCATCCCCAGGAGTTCTTCTTCGGAGTATCCCAGGAGGTCTTCCGCCCTCTGGTTCGCCTCGGTGATCCTTCCCCGGGGATCGGCCAGCACGATGGCATCGCTGGCGCCATCCATCAGACTCCGATATTTCTGTTCCGACTGCCGCAGCGCCTCTTCCGCCCGCCGGCGTTCAGCGCCGGCCCGCAGGGCCTTGATGCCGTAAGCCAGATCGTTGGCCAGGCCGATGAGCAGGTTGATTTCCTCGTCATCGAAGGCATTGACCTCGGCGGCATAGATGGCCAGAGCCCCGAAAGGTCGGGTATCCGTCAAGGGCAGGGCCAGGACCGAGGCATAGCCGCGCTTACAGGCCTCCTTTCGCCAGGGCGCGAACTGCGGATCGGTCTGGGTGTCGCGGCTGATGGCGGGCTTGCCGGTGCGGATGGCGGTCCCCACGGGTCCCCGGCCCCGTTCCACATCGGCCCAACTACCTCTCAAGCTCTGCATATACCCGTCTTCGAACCCTTGCTGGGCCATGGGCTGCACGCTTTTTTCCTCATCCGACTGGGCAAAGCCCACCCAGGCCATGCGGTAGCCGCCCACCTCCACGATAATCCGGCAGATCTCGCTTAAAAGTTCCGCTTCGTTGGTGGCCCGCAGCATGGCCTGGCGACATTCGGTGACCGCCTTCAGGGCCCGGCTCAGCTTCCGCAGGGCTTCTTCCATCCGGCGCCGCGCGGTGATGTCCCGGGCGATGCCGGCGGTGCCGATCACCTCCCCCCGTTCATTGAAAATCGGAGCCTTGATGGTTTCAATCCAGGCGATATTGCCCGCCTTATCCGCCAAAGGTTCTTCCACCCGTTTCTGTCTTCCAGTTCTCATAACCTCCTGGTCATCGGTCCGATAGCGCAGGGCTAAATCCCGAGGCCAGATATCCAGATCCGTCTTTCCAACCAAATCCGGGGCGGGCACTCCGCAGGATCGGCTAAATTGTTCGTTCACCACGATGAAGCGGCTCTCCCGGTCCTTCAGCCAGGCGATGTCGGAGATATTGCTTAAGATGGCTTCCTGCTGCCGCCGGATTTCTTCTGCCTCCTCCTCGGCCCTTTTGCGTTGAGTGATATCCAGGGCCACTCCTTGTACAAACAGGGGCCGCCCGTGGGAGTCATACACCGCCCGGGATTGATCCCTGAGCCACACGACCCGGCCGGTTTTGGACAGCATCCGGTACTCCGCCGCGAAAGGCCCTCCCCTGGCATAGCTGAGGAGCAACTCGGTCAACACCCGGTCCCGGTCTTCGGGATGGATTTGCTTCTTGAACCTCTCCGGGTCAGCGACAAATTCCTCCGGCGTGAAGCCCAGAATAGCCTCGATTTGGGGACTGATATAGATCGGGGAGGACACGTCGTCCAGCGCCGCGATATAAGTGATGGCCGGGATCTGCTCCACCAAGTTGCGGTATTTAGCCTCCGAGGTCCGCATGGCCGCCTCTCCCCGTTTGCGTTCGTTGATGTCCCGGATCACCGTCAGCAGCCGCTCCCGGCCGCCGATAGCGGCGCGCCTCAAGTTGATTTCCACCCAGTGGCGCCGGCCCTCCTTGGTTCTCGCCATAAATTCAAAGAGCTGCGGCTTCTCCCGGGAAGCCTCCGTGATCCACCGGATGGCGTCCGCGGCGGTGTACGGGGGCTCATCCAGACACAGAGCGGCCACATTCAAACCCCGGGCCTCTTCCAGGCTGTAGCCGGTCATCTGGCACCACTTCTGGTTGACGTCCAGGAAGTTGCCGGTCTCCAGGTCCACTACGGCGATGGCGTCGTTCACCGCGTTGAAAATGGCGCGGTAATTGGCCTCGGAGTCCTTCAAGGCTTCCTCCATCCGGGCGGTTGTCTCAGGAGTGAGTCTGTGGCTTGCCAATTTATGCATTCCTCTTCTCAGCGGCAGTCAATGAAATTCTGCTCACTGCTCACTGCTCACTGCTCACTCCTCACTCCTCTCCGGCCTTGAGGAGTTCCTGGGTCACCAGATTGAGCAGACCCCAGACCGCGTCCAGGAACCAGAAGCGGTCCAGGTGCGCCGGCAGGGTGAAGGACACCTGGGCCGGGAACTCATCGTCCGCCCGCCAGAGAATCACCTCCACCGTCAGACCGGGAAAGACGAGCAGGGCCAGGGCGGCATCCCCGGCCGGCCTGGTTTCCGCCTTAAGCTTCTGGCCGGCGGCCAAAAAGCCGGCCAGATCATGGCCGAACCTGGCCTCCAGTGGCGCATTGGGAAGACGGTGGTGGCCCCGGAAGAAGGTGGCCCCGCCCGGCAATTCCAGGGGGCTGAGGTAAGGCCCCAGGCCCCTGGGGTCGAGATGCAGCAGGTAAGTGAGGGCCGACAGGCAGGCCCGGAACCCCGGTTCGCCCTCCGGCGCCTGGGCCACCCGGATCTCCTGCCTGGCCGGATCTACCAGCAACTCCCGGTCCAGGAAGGGCAGATGATACAACCCATCCCGGAAGATGACCCCGGTGCGCCCGGTCACTTCCGCCGGGTCCCGCTCCTTAAGATCATTCCAGATCTCTTTGCTCACATCATTGCACTTTTCGTATGCCATGGTCTCTCCGGAGGTTGTTTGGTCCTTCCGTTCCCTGCGAATCGGCGGGGCGGCCCCCTGGTCTGGCATCCAGCAACCAAACCAAAATCAAGACGACGCGATTTAAGGGTTCCGTCTTATCTATATATTTTATATTATTTCGAAAACCAACAAAATCTAGACTTCCGGGACGCACATGAAAAAATTCTTCTATCCCGATAGCCTGGCGGTGGTGGGGGTCTCCGAGACCCCTGACAACCTGGCCCGGGGGATCGTCTCCAATCTGTTACAGTTCAATTATCAAGGGAAAATTTTTCTGGTGGGGGCCCGGCCCGGCACCGCCTTCGACCGGCCCATCTTCCCCAGCCTGCGGGATCTGCCCGAACCGGTGGACCTGGCGGTAATCCTGGCCCCGGCCCGAGTTATTCCGGCCCTGCTTAGGGACTGCGGTGCATTGGGCATCTCCCGGGTAGTGGTGGAGTCCGCCGGGTTTTCCGAAATGGGCCAAAGCGGCCGGGGCCTGGAGGATGAGGTCCGGGCCCTCCTGAAAAAATACCGCCTGCGCCTGATCGGCCCCAACGGCCTGGGCTGCCTCAACATGGAGATCGGTCTGGCCCTGCCCTTCGCCCAGGTGCGGCCCGTGCCCCGGCGGGGCCACCTCTCCATCATCGCCCAGAGCGGCGGGGTGGCCACCCATCTGATGGCCTGGATGACCCGTGAAGGCCTGGGGCTCAACAAGTTCCTGAGCCTGGGCAACAAGCTGGACGTGGGCGAAAACGAGGCCCTAACTTATTTCCTGGAGGACCCGGGCACTGCTGCGGTTTATGTCTATCTCGAAGGGATTGAGGACGGCCGGGGGCTGCTGCAGGTGGCCAGCCGGGCCACCAAGCCCGTGTTCCTGCACGCGGCCAACGTGGGCCCGGAAACCGCGGCCATCGCCCATTCCCATACCGCTTCCCTCACCGCCGACGAACAGGTGGTGGCCGCCGCCTGTCGCCAAAGCGGCCTGGTGCACCTCAGGAACCAGGCGGACTTTCTTTCCCTGGCCAAGCTGGTGGGCCAACCACCGGTTAAGGGAGACCGCCTGATGGTCTTCTCCCGCAGCGGCGGCCAGGCGGTGGTGGCCGCCTATGCCTGCCGCCGGTTCGGCTTCCGCTTGCCGCCCCTATCCGCCCCGCTGGCGAAATTTATCCGGGACCACTCCCGGGCCGGGGTTATTCACCCCGGCAACCCCATCGACCTGGGGGATATCTTCGATTTTTCCGTCTATACCGGGGTCATGGAGGCGGTGTGCCGCGACCCGGAAGTGGACGCGGTCCTGCTCCAATATGGCCCCATGGCCGAATTCGAGATTCCCGCCGGCCGGGACATGGTGCAGCGCACCATAGAGCTGGCCCGGGCCGCCGGCAAGCCCCTGGCCATCACCCTGGTGGGCACCTTGGAGGAAGAAGAGTTTTTCCGGGAAACCCTCAATTTCCCGGTGTTTCACTTTCCCGAAGAGGCCATCCGGGCCCTGGCGACCAACCGGGATCAGGCCTCCCGGAGCGCCCCCGAGGTCCTGGCGGCAATCTCTCCTGTGCCGGGCGCGGACCAGATCTCCGGCTTGCTGGCCCAGGCCCGGGACGAATTTCTGCCCCTGCCCCTGGCCCTGAGCCTCGTGGAGGTCCTGGGGGTGCCGGTGGCCTCCTGGCGCACGGTCGACAGCCCGGCAGAGGCCGCGGCGGCCGCGGCCGCCCTGGGTTTCCCCGTGGTCCTGAAACTGGCTGCCGCCGCCCTGATCCACAAGACCGAAGCCGGCGGCGTGCTGTTGAACCTAGAGGATGCCGCGGCGGTGACTGCCGCTTATCACCGGTTAGCCGGCCTGGCCCAGGAGAGCCTGGCCCCGGGGGAGCCCTGGCAGGTGGTGGTCATGGCCCAGGCGGCCGGCGGCCGCGAAGTGCTGCTGGGGGCCCGCCGGGACCAGTCCTTCGGCCCGGTGGTGGCCTTCGGGGCCGGGGGCATCGAAACCGAGATCCTGGCCGACGTCGCCTTGAGGGTGGCCCCCATCAGTGCCGCCCAGGCCCGCGACCTGATGGCTGAAACCCATATCGGCCGCCTCTTGGCCGGTTTCCGGGGCCAGCCGCCCGCCGACCTGGAGGCCCTCAGCCGGGCCTTAGCGGCCCTGTCCCAATTCATGATGCAGTTTCCCCAAATCCAGGAAGTGGACCTCAACCCGGTCAGGGTCTTCCCCGGCCGGCCCGGCCTCCTGGCCCTGGACGCCCGCATCAAGGTCGGCCTCTAACAGGGTCTCATTCCCGAGCTCCTGCTTGGGCAAGCTGCCGTAGTCTCTGGTGGCACAGGCGTCTCGCCTGTGCTATCATTCTGAGCCACCGCCAGGCGCCGAAGAATTTCGTCTTGGAATTCTCATTTTCTGTAGCGACTATTGGCGGCTGAGGCCCCGGGATTGCTTAAATTTGGAAAAATGACAAAATAATCCGCAGAGATTTCGTCGGATAAGAACTAATCGACCTCAAATATACTTCGGTAAGGGCGGGCCGCGGGTCCGCCCGCATTTTTAGAACACACCGGACCAGATCGCCTGGACCAGATTGCAAAAATGGCAGAAAGCAATTGGACGCACTTTCGTTTATTCTCGTCGGGCTGGCGGCCATCGCCGGCGGGGCGGTGAACGCCCTGGCCGGCGGCGGCACTCTCATCACCTTTCCCATGCTCATGACAGTGGGGATCCCGGCGGTTCCGGCTAACATCACTAATACGGTGGCCCTCTGCCCGGGCTACCTGGGGGGGACCTTCGCCCAGGTCCGCGACCTGCGCGGCCATGAGCGCCACTTGTGGTTTTTGGCCCCGGCCGGCGTCCTGGGCGGCATCGCCGGCGGCATCCTGCTCCTGAACACCGGTGAAACGATGTTCCGGACCCTGGTGCCCTACCTGATTCTCCTGGCCACCGGCTTGCTGGCCGTCCAGGAACGGCTGCGCGCCTGGCTCCTGGGCCGGAGCAACGGTGAAGCAACGGCTCCCCCCCACGAAGCCTGGACGATGCTGCCGGTATTTCTGGCTTCCATCTACGGGGGCTATTTCGGCGCCGGGCTCAGCGTCATCGTCCTGGCCGTCCTGGGCCTCGTGCTGGAAGACAACCTGACCCGGTTGAACGCCCTGAAGCAGATCATTTCCTTCAGCATCAACATTGCCGCCGCCATTTTCTTCCTGTTTTCCGGACAGATAGTCTGGGCGGCGATGCTGGTCATGGCGGTGGGCGCCCTGGCGGGTGGAGTCTTGGGCGGCCGGCTGGCGCGGCGGATTAAACCGGCGGCGCTGCGTCGCCTCGTGGTGACGGCGGGGGTCGTGATCGCCTTGATTTACTTCGTGCGCTGAGGAAAGACGGGAGACGGAGGACGGAAGACCGGAAAGGCTTGGTCCTCTGCCCCGGTCCTCGGTCTCCGGTCTCCGGTCATCCATAATGCCATAAGGGTTCATAGTTCTATGAGTTTTCTAATCGGTCTGGTGGCGGGACTTTTCGGCGGCCTGGTGGGCATTGGCGGGGGGGCGATCATGATCCCCCTGATGGTGCGGTTCTTCAAGTTCAGCCAGCACCAGGGCCACGGCACCAGCCTCATGGCCCTGGTCTTCACCGGTGTCTCCGGGGCCGTCACTTACGGACTGAAAGGCTCGGTGGATATTTGGGCCGCGGTATTACTGGCCGCCGCCGCTATGATCACGGCCCGCTTCGGGGCGCTTTACGCCCACGCCCTGCCGGAATGGCGGCTGAAGCGAGCCTTCGGCTTCTTCTTGATCTTCATCTCGCTGTTGGTGCTGAGCAAACCCTACCTGGCCCATCTGGCCGTGCTGTCCCACCTCGCCACCGGCTGGACCAAGATCGTGACCCTGCTGGCCGCCGGGGCGGCGACCGGCTTTCTCTCCGGCATGATGGGGGTCGGCGGCGGCGCCATTATGGTGGCGGCCATGGTGCTGCTGCTGGGCTACACCCAGTACACCGCCCAGGGGAGCGCTCTGCTGGCCATGGTCCCGGCGGGCGCCGTGGGCGCTTATACCCATTGGCGCCTGGGCAACGTGGTGACCAGGGTCCTGCTCGGCTTGATCCTGGGTATCATCATCGGCACTTACTGCGGCGGCAGCCTGGCCCATCTCCTCACCGAGGCCAACCTGCGCCTGGTCTTCGCCGCGGTGCTCATCTGGCTGGGAATCCGGGATATCCGGGGGGCGGCTAAAAAGCGATTGCTGGCGCAATCCCAAGCCGAAACGACGGCAGCTGCCGAATCGGCGGATTAAACAGGAGAATTGTTTTCTGTTTTCTGTTTTCTGTTTTCTGTTGAATTGCAAAGCCTTAAGATAGAACCAATCCTTTGGTAGGGGCACAGCTTGCTGTGCCCGTTAGCGCAGGCTAAAGCCTGCGACTACCGACTGCAAGACCATGAAGGCAAAACAAAAAGAAACCACCCCGGAGAAGTTGGCGGCCATTTTGCGCCAACACCGCCGCCTCGTGGCCTTGACCGGCGCCGGCATCTCCGTAGAGTCCGGCATCCCCGACTTCCGCAGCCCGGGCGGCCTCTGGGAGCGTTTCGACCCCATGGAGTACGCCCACATCCGGGCCTTCCGGACCAACCCGGCCAAGGTCTGGACCCTGCTCAAGGAGATGGACGCGGTCATCACCAGAGCCCGGCCCAACCCGGCCCATTATGCCCTGGCGGAGTTGGAGGCCAGGGGCCTGCTCCTGGGCGTCATCACCCAGAACGTCGACAACCTGCACCAGGCCGCGGGCTCCAACCGAGTGGTAGAGTTCCACGGCAACGCCCAGCGCTTCATCTGCGACACCTGCAAGGGCCACCACCCCCGGGAGACCCTGGATTTTTCCCACACCCCGCTCTATTGCCTGTGCGGCGGCCTGATCCGGCCCGACGTGGTCTTCTTCGGCGAAGCGATACCTGCGGCGGCCCAGGCGGAGGCCGACCAACTGGCCCGGGAGTGCGACCTGCTCCTGGTCATCGGCACCTCCGGCGAGGTGGCCCCAGCCAGCTACCTCCCTTACACCGCCAAGGAGTCTGGCGCCGTGATCGTCGAAAACAACCTGGAACCCACCCGCCTGACCCGCAACCTCACCGACCACTTCCTCCCCGGCCCCGCGGGGCAGCTGTGGCCCATGGTCATCGAAGCCATGAATAGTTAAAGGCCAAAATGGGCCTTGATACCTTTGGAAAACCCCATGTTGTCATCCTGAGCGCAGCGAAGGATCTCGCTTTCTGAGATTCTTCGGTCGCTTCGCTCCCTCAGAATGACAGGAATATGAAAAGGGGCGACCCAGCGGGTCGCCCC
>Ga0315282_10004092_pt1 | contig 25616 bp, 23 predicted proteins | sample YL17G07_20_MG_FD_203693 | JGI IMG/M metagenome (GOLD analysis project Ga0315282, IMG submission 203693) | Sediment microbial communities from Yellowstone Lake, YNP, Wyoming, USA - YL17G07_20 | ecosystem: Environmental > Aquatic > Freshwater > Lake > Sediment | place: USA: Wyoming | collected... | reverse complement strand
TTTGCTTGGCTCGCAAAGACGGGAATACGCTCTTCGGTTAGGGAGCCGATACGACCGGACACAATTCACGGCGCAAGATTCGTTCGAAAAGGGGTTGTCGGACAGTCTCTCAGGAGCCTTTTTCTGATGTTCAATCGTTTACTTTGGTTAAGCGGAAGTCTTCGTTCATCCTGAGTTGATTCAAACACATGGGGAAAAAGGTTCCTGACCCCTTTTTCGCTCACCCCGCCTCCTCGATCGCATACCCCGCCTGTGTCAGGCCGCGGCGGATTTCCTCGATGTGGTCCGGGCCGCGGGTTTCCAGCTCGAGGTCCACGCGGGCGGCATAGAGTGGCGCGTTCCTGAAATGGCGGTCGTGCTGGATTTCGAGCACGTTCGCCCGGAGCCGGGCCAGGAGGACCAGAAGTTCGGCCAGGTAGCCGGGACGGTCTTCGAGCAGGACGCGCAGGCGCATGAGGCGTCCCCGATTCTTCAGCCCCTGGCCGATGATCCGCCCGAGCAACGGACTGTCCAGATTACCTCCGCTGATCACCAGCACCACCCGGCTCCCAGCCGGCAACCGCACCACACCGGACAACAACGCGGCCAGCGTCACCGCCCCAGCCCCCTCGGCCAGCGACTTCTGCCTTTCCAATAGAAAAAGAATGGCCCGGGCGATCTCGTCCTCCTCCACCAGGACCACGTCGTGCACGTGGCGGCGGATGATCTCGAACGGGGCCCGGCCCACCTGCCGCACGTGGATGCCGTCGGCGATGGTCGGTTCCGCCGGCACCGTCACGCGCCGGCCGGCCTGCCGCGCGGCCAGGGCCGAGGGGCAGGCCCGCGCCTGCACCCCGACGATCCTCGTTTCCGGCCGGAGACCGTGGGCGGCCGCGGCCAGTCCGGCGATGAGCCCGCCGCCTCCGATGGGCGCCAGGATCACGTCCGGGTCGGGAAGGTCTTCGAAAATTTCGAGCGCGGCCGTGCCCTGGCCGATGATGACGTCCGGGTCGTCGAAGGGATGGACGAACAGCCGGCCTTCCTCGGCCAGGGCCCTGGCCTGCTTCAGGCTCTCCTCAACGTTCAGCCCGGCGGTGACGACTCTTCCGCCGTAAGCCCGGACCGCCTCCTGCTTGCTGATGGAAGAGTGCTCGGGCATGACGACCAGGGCCGGCACTCCGGCCTGGCTGGCGGCCAGAGCCACGCCCTGGCCGTGGTTTCCGGCCGAGGCCGTGACCACGCCCTTGGGACCGATCTCGGCCCGGCGGGCCAGCAGCTTGTATGTCGCGCCCCGGGCCTTGAACGAGCCGGTCCGCTGCTGGTTTTCCAGCTTCAGAAACACCTCGAGGCCATACCGCCGGCTGAGGGTGGAGGAGCGGAGGAGCGGGGTGTGCGTCACCCGTCCGGACAAGAGGGTCCCGGCTTTCTGGATGGCCTCGAGCGAAATCATCGGCTTACCTTCCGTTTCCCGGCCCCGGCCCGGATAGCCCAACCGCCTGTCACCCTGCCATCGCCCGAACCTGCCGGGCCTTGGCTTTGACCGAGGCCGGGCCGGCGCGGCGCAGTTCATTCCATTTCAAAATCAAGCGTTAACTTTGTCGGCTGCGCTGCGCGGCTCCTCGCCGTACACCACGTACTGTCTCGTCGCTGCTCGCTTGCCTTCGCGTTTCCATCTTGATTTAGAAATGGAATTCGCCTGTTCATGGACTTCTTTCCCTCTCCTCGGTCTCGACATATCCGTACGTCTTCTCGGTACGAACGTTACGGCATGTTCGAAATAGAAATGGAATCAACCGGCCTGGGAGGAGGCCTCAGCCGCCCCGCCTCCCTTTTTTGATCTGGTCGAGAAACCGCGTCGATTTGAGTTCCCGGCCCAGAAGATGCACCACATATCGGCCCAGAAACGGCTCGGCCTCGGCCAGAACGCGCGGCGCGGCGCGCAGGCGGTCGATCTTGTCCAGGGGCAGGGACAGGGCGCGGTCCATGACCTTGAGCGTGCCCGTCGAGACCGGCAGGGCCTCGGGCCCGGCTTCCGGACAGACGAGCCCACCCTGCCCCGGATCCAGGGCCGCCTGGGGAAAATCCGCCAACCGCCGGCCGCAGTGAGGGCAGACGGTCAGGTTGGGTCCGAAGCCGGCCAGACGCAAAAGCCTCAGTTCAAAGATGAAGGACGCCTCCTCCACGCGTTCCCCGCGGTCGAGCCGGCCGAGGAGCCAGAGCAAAAGGTCAAAAAGTTCCGGCGAGGGGTCCAGCGGGGCCTGGAAGCCGTCCACCAACTCGAGGGCGCGGCCGGCCAGGCCGAGGTGGAGAGGGTCTCCGGCCGCTCCTTCAAAGACGGTGATCGGCTCGCCGCGGTCGAGACGGACCAGCTCCCGGCCCGGCGAGGCGGTGACCTCCAGCCGCACCAGGGCCAGAGAGGCGAGAACGTTGCCGAAGCGCTTCACGCTCCTCTTGGCATGGCGGGCCATGCCGCTCAGCTTGCCTTGTTCCCTGGAAAAGAAGGTGACGATAACGTCGGCTTCGCCGTAGGGCGTCCGTTTCAGGATCACGGCCGTCAGCGAGTGGCTGCCAGGTTTCATGGCTTAATACAGAGCGCCATAACTTCGCATACCCGTGTTGCTCCTCGGCTCGTCACTCAAGCGTACTGAAAAGTATGCCTCATGCCCTGCCTTCGCCCAAGCCTTGGTCTGCGTTGTTCTGACGCTCTGTGTGCTCATCCTGTAATGACGTTGCGTATAAAATCAGGGCCTGTTTCCGTGTTCGGCCGGCAGGGTCAGGTCGCGCACCTCGCCGGACCCTCCCAGGGATGGCAGTTCGTTGCCGTCCAGGAAGAGAACGAGGCCGCCGGCGTTGCCGATTCGGAGGGTGAAGTATTGGTCGGCCTCCCAACTCACGGACTCGCCGGGCCGGAGCAGGTACTGCCGGATGGTCTGGCCGTCGGTTTCGATCCTAAGCCAGGTTTGAGCCAGGGCCACGGCCTTGAGGGTATGTCCGGCGGCCGGCTTGGTCGGGGCCGGGGCCGGGGTTGGGGTCGGGGCCGAAGCGATGGCAGGGAGCGGGGCGGTCACCTTTGGCGGTTCAGCGGGTTTGGTTTCAGGCGGGGCCGGGGATGGGGTTTTGGCCGGTGTTTCTTCGGCAGGGGGGGGTGGGGTGGCGCCCTCGGTCGGGGTGGTCGAAGGCTTTTCCGGGGCGGCGGCTTTGCTTGTTTCCTGGGTGCCGGCCGGAGCCGGTTGCGGTTGGGCTTGGGGTAGAGGGGAGGGAATTTTGGCCGTGATCGGACGGGCGGGTTCGATCATGCGGCGGTAAACGTAGTACCCGCCTCCGGCCAGGATGGTCAGGAGAAGCAGGCCGATGACCAGGACCGGCAGGAGGAAATTCGTGCGGTCCGGCGCCGTTTTGACGGCCAGGGTGAGTTCTTCGGGTTGCGGCTCGTACCGGCTGATGTACTGCTGCACGAGTTCTTTCTCGTCGAGCTTGAGCTGCCGGGCATAGGCCCGGATAAAGCCTTTGATATAGATCGGGGCCGGCAGCCGGGCCGAGTCGCCGGACTCGATGGCCTTCAAGTTGGCCGCCGAAATGCGGGTGATCCGGGCCACCTCCTCGATCGAGATCCCCAGTTCTTCCCGCCTTTTGCGCAGGCGGTCCCAGAGGGTTTCCGAGCCGATGTGGTTCGTCATCTCGCCTCCCGGTCAGGGATAAAATCGATCCATGAGCCGCGGAAAAGGGGCGGCCTCGCGCACGTGCTGGAGGCCGGAGACCCAGGCCACGGTGCGTTCGAGCCCCAGTCCGAAGCCGGCGTGGGGCACGGAGCCGTAGCGTCTGAGGTCCAGGTACCATTCGAGGGGTTCGCGGGGCAGGCCTTGTTGCTGCATGCGGGCGAGGAGGGCCTCGAAATTGTCTTCGCGCTGGGAGCCGCCGATGATTTCGCCGTAGCCTTCCGGGGCGAGGACGTCCAGGCAGAGGACGAGGCGGGGGTTTTCCGGGTCGGGCTTCATGTAGAAGGCCTTGGCCTGGGCCGGGTAGCGGTGGACCAGGATGGGGCGGTCGCGGGATTCGGAGAGCAGCGTCTCGTCGGCCGCGCCCAGGTCTTGGCCCCACGCGGGGCCGGCCCCCAGGCGGCGCAGCTCTTCGAGGGCCTGGTCGTAGGTCATGCGAATAAAGGGCGGCTGGACCTTTTCCAGGGCCGTGATGTCCCGCTCGAGGGCCTTCAGCTCCTCGCCGCGGCGTTCCAGCACCCGCTCGACGAAAAACTGGATCATGTTTTCGGCCAGAGCCATGATGTCATCCAGGTCGGCAAAGGCCAGTTCCGGCTCGATCATCCAGAATTCGGTCAGGTGGCGGCGGGTCTTGGACTTCTCGGCGCGGAAGGTCGGGCCGAAAGTGTAGACGCGGCCCAGGGCCAGGGCGCCGGCCTCGGCGTAAAGCTGGCCGCTCTGGGTCAGGTAGGCCTGGCCATGGTCGAAGTAGGGCACTTCGAAGAGGGTCGAGGTGCCCTCGCAGGCCGAGGGCGTGAAGATGGGGGCGTCCAGGCGGAGGATCCCCTCCCGGCGGAAAAAATCCTGGATGGCCTCGATGATCTCGGCCCGGATGCGCATCACGGCCTGCTGGCGCCGGCTGCGCAGCCAGAGGTGCCGGTGCCTGAGCAGGAAGTCGGGGCCGTGCTCCTTGGGGGTGATAGGATACGGGTCGGCCACCTGAAGGATGCTCAGGCCGGTGAGATGAAGTTCGACCCCGCCGGCCGCGCGGGGTTCCCCGCGCACCAGGCCCGTGGCCGTGAGAGAGGATTCCTGCGTCAGGTCATCGTAGCGGTCAAAGACCTCGGCGGGCACGTCCGCACGGCTCATGACCGCCTGGACGATGCCGGAACCGTCCCGGATGAGGAGGAAGCGGACCTTGCCGCTGCTGCGCTTGGCGTGCAGCCAGCCCTTGAGCGTCACCTCCCGGCCGGCCAGGCGGCTGAGGGATTCGATGCGGGTCCAGGGTCCCTGCATGCGCCTCTCCCGATCAGAAGCTGACCTTGATAGCGGATTTGGCCCGTTTTTCCGCGATCCATTCCTTGTACTTCCTGGCCAGTTCCTGATTGGCCAGAATTTCCCGGATCTGCTCTTTGGCACGGCGCTTGATCTTTTCCTCTGTGTCGTACGTCTCGACGACCTGGAGGATCTGGAGGGTGTCGGAAAGCCGGATCGGCTTCGAGATTTCGCCTTCTTTCAGGCCTCGAACGGCCTCCCGGGTGGCCGGCTCCATCTCCTCCAGCTTGACCAGGCCCATGTCCCCGCCCGACCTGGCGTTCTGTCCCTGTGAGTATTTCCGGGCCGCCTGGACAAAAGACAGTCCGGCCCGGATTTCCTTGATGATGCGTTCGGCGAGCTGGGTCTGGGCCTTGACCTCGTCATCGGAGGAGTCCGCGGGCAGGCTCAGTTGGATATCGCGCAGGAAGACCTGGCCCGGCGCCTGAAACTCCTCCCGGTGTTGGTCGAAGTAGGCCGAAATCTGGTCGTCCGGGATGATGATCCCGGGCCGCAGGAGCCGGTTGGCCAGCTTTACCCGCCCGATCTGATCGCGCACGTCCTTGCGGAAGGAGGCCAGGTCCACCCCCAAGCGGTTCAGTTGGGCCTCGAACTGTTCTTGGGTGACGTTGTTGGCTTGTTTGATGCGTTCGATGGCCTCGTCCACTTCTTTCTCTTCCACCCGGAGCTTGAGGGTCTGTATTTCCTGGGCGACGAGCTTGCGTTCGATCAACTGGTCCAGGATCTCGCGTCGCGCCTGGTTGATCTGATCCTCATCTTCCGTGGGCTGGTTCTTGAGCAGCAGTTCGAGGCGGGCGTTCACGTCGTTTAAGGTGATGATGTCCCCGTTGACCACGGCCACGATCCGGTCCACGATGGCGGCGAAGTCCGCGGGCGGGGACGACAGGATTAAAAGGCCGAGGCTCACGAGGCCGATGAACAGTGGTTTACGCATAGGTGTTTCCTCGATCAAGTATTTCCGGCGGTCTTTTCTCCGGAGACCGCCGCGGTCCGGAAGGACCTCCGGATGAAACGCCGGCGGGCCGTTTCAGCTCAGCCCGGGTTGAATTCGGACTTTCGCTTTTTTCTCGAGCCGGGTTAGCCATTCCTCCAGGAGCTTGGTCTCCATGAGGGCCTGGTATTGGCGCCGGAGATGGGCCGCGGCTTCTTCCAGGGTCATGGGGCGGCTCGGACGAACCTCCAGGACCTTGAAGATGGAGTAGCCGTAATCACTTTCCACCACCGGGCTGATCCGGCCCGGCAAGGTCGCCTCGACGGCCTTGCGGACCTCCTCGGGCAGGTATCTGGGGTCGATCCACTCCGCGGGCTCCTGCGGGAGAGCCGCCTCCGGGTTTTGGGCATCCCGGGCCACGCGCTCGAAGTCCTCGCCCGAGAGGACCCGTTGCCGGGCCTTTTCAGTCTTGGCCCGGGAATCGGTGGTAATGTGCAGGAAGCGGACCGCCATCGGCTTCACCAGCTCGGCCCGGTGGGTTTCGTACAGGGCCTGCCAGGCCTTGGGATCCGGCCGGACGCGGTTTTTGACCTCCATTTGAAAGGCCTTTTCGATGAGCACGGTGCGCCGGACCTGCTCCTTCCATTCGTCCTTGAGCTGGAAGTCCTTGACCAGGGTGTCCTCAAAGGTTTGGTCCGGGTAATCGGCCCGGATTTCGTCCATTCTCTGGGCCAACTCGGCCTCGGTCACCGTGAGCCCCAGGCGTTCGGCGTCCTCCAGGATGAGCTCCTCTCGAATGAGCTGGCGGAGCACCTTTTTCAGCACCTCCCTCTCCTGGGGCGTGGCCTCCCGGATCAGGGTCGTGAGTTGGGCCGCCCGGCGCAGGTGCTCCGTGGAGATGGGCCGACCGTCCACCAGAGCGGCCACGTCATCCGGAAGGGCACGACGGCAGCCGCCCAGGAGGATGGCCAGGACGAGGAGAGCAAGAACCCATAAGAGTCGATGAGCCGCCGGTCGTCTGGTTGAAGAAAGATTACCGCCTCTAGGCATGTCGCTCAACTCGAGGCCCTTGAGGCCGGTCGGACCGGGGGATGACGGTCGGGTCTCGGGCTCTCTTTTGGCCGCCCGGCGAGCCCATGGAACACACCCTCGACCGGTTCGTCCGCGCCGTCCGGTCCGCTCGCTGAGCATTCCCCGAGGACCTTGTGGGAGGAAATGTAGCCCTTCAAGCGAGCCGTTGCAAGATGTTTCTTGCCCTTTCCAGTCGTCCCGGGGCGGACAGTCCGGAATGGGCCAGGAACAACCTCCCGTCCGGATAGAAACGGGTGTGATCCGGGTCTAGCTTGACCAGCTCCAGCACCCGTTCGGGAGGGGTCCGGGTCTTTTCCGCAAAGGAGAAGGTCATCCCCTCCCGGCCCATTTCGAGTTTGCGCACCCCGGCCCGGGCCAGCTCTTGTTTCAGCTCGATCAGATGGGCCAGGTTGTTCACCTCGGCCGGCGGCGGACCGTACCGGTCGGTCAGCTCCTGAAGGAGGTCGGTCAGCTCCTCCGAGGTTTTGAGCACGGAGAAGCGGCGGTAGTGAACGAGGCGCTGCTCCGTGTCCGGGACATAGGTTTCCGGGATGAAGGCGGGCAGGCCCATCACGATTTCGGGATCGATCCTCTCCTCCTGGGGCTCCCCTTTCAGCTCGTGGATGGCCTCTTCCATGAGCTGGAAATACATCTCGTAGCCCACGGCGGTCACGTGGCCGTGCTGGGCCGCGCCGAGCAGATTGCCGGCCCCCCGAATCTGCAGGTCGTGCAGGGCGATCTTGAAGCCGCTGCCCAGGTCGGTGAACTCCAGCAGGGCCTTCAGCCTTTTCCGGGCCTCGGGGGTCAGGTTCGAGAGGCTGGAGACGAGCAGGTAAGCGTAAGCCTGGACGTTGGAGCGGCCGACGCGCCCGCGGAGCTGGTAGATTTGGGCCAGGCCGAAGCGGTCCGCGTTGTTGATGATGATGGTGTTGGCCGTGGGGATGTCCAGGCCGGACTCGATGATGTTGGTCGTGACCAGGACGTCGATCTCGCGGCTCAAGAAGCGGAGCATGACCTTTTCCAGGGTCCGCTCGTGGAGCTGGCCGTGGGCCACGCCGAAGCGGACCAGGGGCATGAGTCGGCTGAGCCGGCCGGCCAGAAGATCGATGTCCTTGATCCGGTTGTGGACGAAAAAGACCTGCCCTCCCCGGTCGAGTTCCTGAGCAACGGCCGCGGCCACGGCGGCTTCGTCGTACCTGAGCAGAAAGCTCTTGATGGAGCGCCGGTCCTCGGGCGGGGTCTCGATGGTGGACAGGTCGCGGATGGCGGTGAGCGACATCTGCAGGGAGCGGGGGATGGGCGTGGCGGAGAGGGCCAGCACGTCCACCAGCAGTTTCAGCTTTTTCAGCTTTTCCTTCTGGGCCACGCCGAAGCGATGTTCCTCGTCGATGATGAGCAGGCCCAGATCGCGGAAGGCGACGTCCTTGCCCAGGAGCCGGTGGGTGCCGATAAGAATGTCCAGCTTGCCCGCGGCCAGCCGTTCCAGGGTTTCCCGCTGCTCGGCCCGGGTTTTAAAACGGGAGAGGACGTCCACCGAGACCGGGTAGCCTTGAAAGCGCTCCCTGAAGGTCTGGTGGTGTTGTTCGGCCAGGACCGTGGTGGGAACGAGGACGGCGACCTGCTTGCCGTCGAGCACGGCGCGGAAGGCGGCCCGCATGGCCACTTCGGTCTTGCCGAAGCCCACGTCGCCGCAGACCAGGCGGTCCATGGGCTTGTCCGAGCCCATGTTGGCCATGACCTCTTCGATGGCGGCCAGTTGGTCCGGGGTTTCCTCGTATTTGAACTCGGCCTCGAATTCGTGGAAATAGGCGTCCGGTTCCTTGAAGCTGTGGCCTTGCCGGCTCTGGCGGGTGGCGTAGAGGCGGATGAGGTCCTCGGCCATCTCGCGGATGGAGGCCTTCACCCGGGCCTTGATCCGCTCCCAGGCCTCGCCGCCCAGCCGATCCAGGCGAGGGGGGTGGCCGTCGGCGCCGATGTATTTCTGCACCGCGCTGAAGCGGTCCACCGGCACGTACAGCCGGTCGTTGCCGCGGTAGGCGAGCAGCAGGTAGTCGTTTTCGAACCCGCCGGCCATGAGTTTGACCAGGCCCTGGTACTGGGCCACGCCGTGGGCGGTGTGCACCACGAAGTCGCCCACGGCCAGGTCCTGGAAGCTCGAGAGGTGAACCCCGCGGATCTCCTCCACCGCCCGCCGCACCATCCGCCGCTTGGGACCGAAAAGCTCGTCCTCGGTGACAAAGGCGGTGCCCCAGGCCGGCCAGACGAAACCGGCCGAGAGAAACCCGCTCGTGATCCGGAATCGGCCGGCGGGAATGCGGTCGTCCCGCCGTTTCTTCAGCTCGATCTCCGGGCTCAGACCGTATCCATGGAGCAGGTCGGCCATGCGCCGCGCCTGTTCCTCGGTATGGCAGACCAGGGTGATCTCGAGGTCCTGTTCCAGCCAGGCCTTGACCCGGGCGGCCAGGGGGGCCAGCAGCCCGACCGAGGTGTCGGTGCGCTCCAGGAGGGGTCTGAGGTCCTGGTTGGTTTCCAAGCGCAGCTCGAGGCGCCGGGCGGCCGGGTCCGGGCGGCCCAGAGGCAGCTCGCTCACGCGCACCAGGGCCTGCCGGCTCAGCTCGGCCTCGAGCTGGCCGGGGAAGAGGAAAAGCCGTTCCGGATCGAGGTGCGGTTCCTGCTCCCGCCGCAAACGGTCGAGATGGACCTCCAGCCGTTCCAGGTGCTCCTCGCCCTGGCTCGCGACGAGGTCGGGGCCGAAGACCAGACGGACGGTCTCCGGGCCGGCGTAGTCGCTGGGGCTGTCCAGGCGGTCGTAGAAGAGGGGCAGAAAAGATTCCAGACCGGGCGTGTACCGGCCCTGGGTCAAGGCCTCTTCCATCTCGGCGCAGACGGCCACGGTCCAGCCGCCGGCGTCGGCCAGGGCCCGGAAGCCCTCCAGAACCCGCTGGATTCTCTCCGGCTCGAGCAGGATTTCCCGGGCCGGCAGGAGCACGACCTCGTCGAGTTCGGCCATGGAGCGCTGATCCAGGGTCCGAAAGAGCCGGATGGACTCCACGTAGTCGCCGAAGAGTTCCAGGCGCACCGGTTGTTTCAGCCCCGGCGGGTACAGGTCCAAAATGCCGCCGCGCACGGAAAATTCGCCAGGACCCTGGACCATGGCCGCGGGCTCGTATCCCCAGGCCGCCAGCCGGGCCAGGAACGCCTCCCGGTCGAGCTCCTGGCCGGCGGCGATGAGGTCCACGGAGCGGGAGAGGACGCGGCCGGGCAGGGACCGCTGCAAGGCGGCCGGGGCCGAGGCGATCACGGCCAGGGGAGGGGGGGCGGCCAGGAGGCCGTAGAGGGCCCACAGCCTCTCGAAGACGAGTTCCGGGGACGGGGCCTGGCCGCTGAAGGGCTTCATGTCATAGGCCGGCAGCAGCCGCACCGCGTCCTCGGCCGCCCCCTCGGGCCAGAAATAGGCCAGGTCCCGGGCGAAGTCCTCGGCCTCGACCGCCGTGGGCACCACCACCAGGCAGGACCCGCCACGCGTTTTCAGGGCCTGGGACAGGACAAAGGCCGCGGCCGGCAGGTTGAGGCCGGTCAGTTCGATCTTTTGGCCCGGGCCCGGCCAGGGGGCCAGGATGTCGTATGCGAGAGACAAATCGCTTTCGCTTTCCGGCGGACCCTGCGGCCCGCCTCGACCGTCAAGCGTTTGATTATAAGCCATTCCCGGCAGATGACAACCCTGTCCGCCCGCCTTGGAAAAAACCTTTTCCGCTTGTCAAAGGCGCCTGTTCCCGGTAAGGTCAGGCGCCATGAGCCTGAAAAAATACCTCGACCGGTTGAACGGTTATCTCGACGACGGCACCTACCGGGCCCAGTTCGAGTATGGCGCGGAAGAGCTTAGGCTGGAGATGCTCGAGGAAGCCGACCTCTTGTTCGAGGTCGCGGACAAGGTCGAGGAAGTCCTGACCGACCTCATGGTCCGCAAGGGCTTCGGGCTCCCCGGGTCCCGCGGACCTGGCGGCGGCGAGGACGGCGGGCCGGTGGGGTAATCGCGCCGTGGTGAGTTCGTGAGGAATCCGTGATGATTCTATGGTGCCTTAATGAGGAGGCATGAAAATGGCTTCGTCCATCCGCATCGACCGTGATGTGCCCATGACCACCCGGGACGGCGTGGTGCTCCGGGCCGGCCGTTCGCCACGGACGCCGAAATCGTGCCGGCCATGCAGACCGTCTTCCACCGGCGCGGCCAGGCCTCGTATATCGACCTGCCGGTCATCCCGGCTGAAAGGTAACTGGAGCCTGGTAGATTTGTAGGGGCGGCCCCCTGTGGCCGCCCGGAATTCGTATCGAAAAAGGGCAACCACAGGGGGTTGCCCCTACGAATAAATCAATGACAACGTGGCATAGATGGTAGGGGCGGGTTTCAAACCCGCCCCTACACGAGATTGCCACATGGCCGAGCCTAAGCTAGCAAATCCAGCGACGGCGGGCTCCTTGCCATGACAACGAATTATCGCTTTCCTCCGCAACCAAGTACTCGGGGGGGATGAACATGATCGGGATCACCAATCAGAACCTGACCGGCGTGGCCGAAACGTTGCTCATTCCGCTCTACGTTCGAGCCCTTGAGTAAGAGCGCCCCGATGCCCTTCTCAAAGACGAGAAAGCCGTGGCCCTGGTCAGGCAGGTGGACTATGATTTTTTGCGATTCAAACTCGATAAGCATGACCAGGCGGCTCTTGTCCTGCGCAATCGAGAGTTCGACCGCTATGCCCGGGATTTTCTGACCCGCTACCCTGAATCGGTTATTGTCCATATCGGATGTGGCCTCGACGCGCGCTTCGAGCGCGTGGATAACGGCCAAGTGGAATGGTATGACCTGGATTTGCCGGAAGTGATCGACCTGCGCCGGAGGCTCATCGGCGGCGAAGGGGCGCGCTATCATTTCCTGGCCGGTTCGGTGTTCGACGATGCCTGGCTGGAAACGGTGAGTATCCATGGCCGGCGTCCCTTTCTCTTCCTGGCCGAAGGCGTCTTGAGGTACTTCGAGGAAGCGCAGGTCAAATCGTTGGTGCTGACGCTTAGGGACCATTTTTCAGGCGCGGAGCTGGTCTGCGATGCAGAAACGCCGTTCACGATGCGGGCGAACAACCTCAAAATAGTTTTCTCCAGGCTCGGCGCCCGTCATCACTGGGGACTGAAACGAGGGAAGGACCTGGAAAGTTGGGGCGAGGGTATCTCTCTCCTGGATGAATGGTATTACTTCAGCCGCCCTGAGCCGCGGCTGGCTGGTGTTCGATGGATGCGCCATATTCCGTTTTTGGCCAAGTCCGCGGGCATCTTCCACTACCGACTTGGAAAGACGGCGGGCTAAAGGGCGGGGCCGGACAAACAACTTGTCTGGGTTCCCCGTTCGGCAAGCTCCCGGCGCTTGAGCGGTGTCAGGGGGCGATGGGCGGACAGAGGCGGGGCGAGGAGACCCCCGAGACCCTTGTGACGCTGGTCAGGTGGCGGTGGAACAAGAGGTGAAGGCTGAAGGGCTGTAGCCTGCCGCCTTCCCGCCCTAGGAAGATGGTATGAGAGCCTGGGACAAAAAAATCATGCTTTCGCCGTATTGACAGTACCATCAAAAATTTGAGAGGCTCAGGGCAAGACTACAGGAAAGGAGGGTACCAACGAGGGTAACTTATGAACAAAATAATCAAAATTCTATTTCTCTGTTTGGTCTTCGCCCTGTTTTCAACGCCTAACGCTTATGCCAATGGTGCTTCAATTTCAATTTCCGATTTAAATCCCACGGACCAGAATAAGATTCTTAATCAAATCTATAGCCCGCCCGATCCTGATGATCCTATCCCTCTCCTACAGATTGAAGAAGATTACAACGAAACGGTCCTGATTCCCTATCCATCCCCTAATGGTTTCGCCATTGTCAACCCTCAATTGGGTTACTTTGACAAGCAAGTTCATTATGATGCAGGCCTTCCATCCATTTTGTTAGATTTCCTTATCACAAATACAACACCGTATATTTGGTCCGATTACCATCTCGAATTTTTCGACACCAGCTGGCTCCCGATTAATCTGAGCTCAATTCTTAATTCCGCTTTTGATAGCGTTTTTCAATCAATAGCCATGGGGACTACAACATTTCCTAATCGTATAGACTATTGGAACGGCCTCGTATATCCCAGTGGTTTTGTATCTGTGGGTTTCACGCTGGCCACAGGAGGGGTTTTGCCGCAAGACTTCATCATTCGCCAGGTAGCCACCACGGAAAGCCCTGTTCCGCTTCCCGCGGCCTTTTGGCTTCTTGGGGGAGGCTTGATCGGCCTTTTCGGCATCAAGAAGAAGTATTCCAAATAGTCTCCGTATATTCTTGACCCAAGACCCGGTTCATCCGGGTCTTTTTTTCCTTAGGTTCGGGCTTAAAGAAACGCCCACTTGAGCCTACGCGCCCTGAGCGAGCGGCGATGCCTGACAACATTTTCTTGACGCCTCTTGTTCAGATGCCATCTCGTACCCTTGCTTGAGCGGTTAAACCACGGCCCTGCTGGAAAGAGATTAATCTTGTAATCCAGAAGGCTTAGCTTTGAGGGGCCGAAGTGAAAACCAGGGCATTGTGGGGCTGGTCAGGTTATGGTAGAGTAAAAAATTGGGGAAGAAGCCGTGCCTCGGATAATACCAGTCTATGAGCTTTTACCCCAAGGGTATCCATCTTGCTGCTTCGCCACCCGGACAAGCCAGTTGTCCGGGTAATCATTGTTAAGGCTCTGCCGAGCTAGCGAGGAAACCGCATGGCCAAGCCGATCATACACACCAAGTACCGCCTCGAGCTGGGAAATCCCTTTCGTGGTTACGGCCTCGCGCGGCTGGTTCTCGGCATCGTCCTCATTCTCATGGCTCTCAAGGCCTTTCAGAGCCTCGGCCTGCCGGCGAAAGGCAGTGGGCTGGCCGGGGACATCGCCGCCATGGCCGGGCAGGCCGAGGGGCGGATATCTTACGGAATCCATGCCATCCTCACGTTCATCTTCGCCTGTGTCGCCCTGGTGTCCGGCATCGCCCACGCCTTGGCCGGGGCCGAGCACACGGCGCGCCTTTACCTGCCCGCCAAGGTTCCTGACGATTTCCGCGACGCGAACCTCTTGAGCAAATCCATGCGCGAGCGCGAGATACTGACCTACCGGTCCGCCCCCTCGAACGCGCTTCGGGTTCTTCGAGCCTTCTTCGCCGAGGGCGTCGAGTTCCTTCCCCCATCGTTTCGTCCGACCGTTTCCGAGAATATCGGCTACGTCCCGCTGGCCGTCATTCCCATCCTTCTGGTCCTGGTCATCATCTCGGCGCGAGGAACCCTGGGGCAACTTCTGGCCGCTCCCATCGGAAGAATTCCGTTCCCGACGGCGTGGTTGCTGGTGGTGTTGGTCATCGGGGCCTTTCGGCTGGCCACGGCGATCCTGCTCGTTCCCCGGCAGGTCCCCTCGGCCGAGTTCGAACGCGCGAACCAGACCCTCGGCGGCGCGGGACATCCCGAAACTTTCCTGGCGGAACTCGAACTCAAGTCCGACGAATTCCGCTACATGGACATTCCGAACCGTATCCACCGTCGTCACGAGGTCGAGCTTGTCAGCGACGGCGCCACGGACAGCAGCGGGAAGATCCGGGGCGGCATCCTGATGGAGACGCAGCCCATACCGGAGAAGCAGACTCATCGGCTGCCGGGGTATTTATTTCTGGCCGGCGGATGCGTATGTGTTCCCCTGGGGTTGTATCTTCTTTGTTTCCTCCCTTTCGATCTCCGCACGTCTCGGCTGGATGAATTTATTTTACAGCGCTCCCCCGTTCTTTTCCTGGAGATCATCCTGGGCTGGGTCGTGCTCCGTAACGGACAAAGGTTTTTCAGGGAGGCCAAGACCGTGCTCGGCCGGATGCTGTTCAGCAGCGATGTGTTCGATATCGAGTTTTCGGGAACGTTTTACAGAGGAGAAATCGGGGCGGGCATGGCTCACGACGACTCGCTTCGGTCGACAAGCACCACCATCCGCTCGGAGGTCATTATCCGATATTTTGCCGCAACATGCCTTACCGAATCCGTCGAATTCGGAAAACGCGAACTGCTCGAAACCACCGTGCCGGAGCCTTTGCGCGAGCGGTTGAGAGTGCTGATAAACACGCTTGAACAGCACCAGGATCGGGGGGCGAAGCTCGTCGGGATTGATCTCGAAGGCGGCAAGGCGGTCGAACAGATTGCCGGTGCAAACGTGCAACTCCACGCCGCCAAGGAGGCAGCCGCCACCCAGGCGAAACGATCGAGCGCCCCGCCGCCGCCTGTTCTCAAAGAAGAACCCAAGCTGCTTACCTCGGACAGCGTTGCCGATTCCGCCGACATGAAGGAATGCCCCGATTGCGCGGAAATGGTGCGTGCCAAAGCCAAGAAATGTCGTTTCTGCGGGCACCAGTTCGAGGAATCCTAATGAAGAGAATGATGAATGAAAAGAGGAAGGGAACCTCTATTCATCACTCATCATTCATCATTCATCACTCCAAAGCCAAGCCCCGCATCCTGTCGGCCAAGGCCGTGCGCGAAGCCGAAAAGCATTTGAGCCTGTCGTGCCAAGTCATGGCCCGGCTCGTGGCCGAGCATGGGCCTTGCCAGCTGGCGAACCGGGAATTTCGTCCGTTTCACACGCTCGTAACCTCAATCATCAGCCAGCAGCTTTCCACCAAGGCCGCGGACACGATCGAACGCCGGGTTTTAGGATTGGTGCCGGCGTTTAGCCCGTCCGGGTTTCTGGATGTGCCTTCCGAGGCCTTGCGCGAAGCCGGGCTGTCCGCGGCCAAGGCGAAATGCATCCTCGAACTGGCCGCGCGAATCAGCGATGGGCGCCTGGACTTCGAGGCCCTGCTCGATCGGTCCGACGATGACGTTATGGCCGCCTTGACAGAGGTATCGGGGATTGGCCGCTGGACGGCGGAGATGTTCCTGATTTTCGGTCTGAGGCGACCTGACGTGCTGGCCCTGGGGGACGGCGGGTTGCAACGCGCCGTTCGGCTGCTCTATGGCGATGAGGCTACGCTGGAAAAAAACGGGCAGGCATGGAAGCCGTATCGCTCCGTGGCTTCATGGTATCTCTGGAGACATCTTGAGTCCACCAGAGCTGCTTCCTGACAAAAGACAAGCGGCCGTCTCACCTGCCCTTGCGTTCCAGGGCGGCGCGGGGGCAAGACCCAGGTTGTTCGCTCGCAGAGGGTGAAACCGCCTCGGCCCTGATGTGGTATGATAAGACATGGAGGGTTTGCTATGGTCAGAGAATTCAGCGTGGTTATTGAAAAAGATCAAGATGGCTATTTTGTCGCCTCTGTGCCCGCACTAAAAGGGTGTCATACTCAGGCCAAGTCCTTGGATATGCTTATGAAAAGGGTCAAAGAGGCCATTGAACTCTGTCTTGAGGTCGAGGATCCCGTTTCCACCGAATTCGTTGGAGTTCAACGCGTGGCGGTCTCTGCATGACCCAAGTCTCTTCGATCACCGGCCGCCGCTTGGTGAACGCGCTGCGCAAGCTGGGATTTGATGTGATCCGCCATAAAGGCAGCCACCATTTTCTTCGTCACCCAGATGGTCGTTGTACAGTGGTTCTCGTGCACAGAGGCGAGACCATTGGGCGCGGCCTGCTGGCTCAAATACTCCGGGATTGCGAGATCACAGTCGAAGAGCTTCAGGAAATTCTTTGATCAAAGAAAGAATTCCCGCCAAGCGGTCTTACCCGCCCTTTCGTTCCACCTGGTCGAAGTGAGAGAACTGCATGGAGAAGGTGCCCCGGCCCTGGCTGGCCGAACGCAGGGCCGTGGCGTAGCCGAATAGTTTCGATAACGGCACCACGGCTGTCACCACCCGGAGCGCCCGGCGCGCGGCAATATTGTCGATCTTGCCCCCCCGCGTGTTCAAATCCGTGATGACCTCGCCCAGAAACTCCTCGGGCACAGTGGCCTCGACCTGAAAGAGCGGTTCGAGCAACACGGGCTCGGCCTGGCGGCACGCCTCCTGGAAGGCCTGGCCGGCCGCCACCCGGAAATCCGGTTCGCTGGAAACCCCCTCGCGGTACTCGGCGCTGATAAGCGTCACGGCTGCGTCGATGACCGGGTAGCCCATGATCGGGCCGCTCGCCGCGGCGTCCTGAACCGCCTCGGCCACGGCCTTGCGGCAGGGCTCGGGCACCAGGTCCGTGTCCAGGCCGTCGTAGTAGCGGAAGTTGGACCGCCGCTTGAGCGGGCTGACCCTAAGGCCGACCACGGCGAAGTGGGGCGTGCCGCCCAGGACGCGGTCGAATCGTCCTTGGGCCTCGGCCTCCCGGGTGACCGTCTCCCGGTAGACCACCTGGGGCCGTCCGACGTTCAGCTCCAGGCCGAACTCCCGCCTGAGCCGATGGACCAGCACGTCCAGGTGCAGCTCGCCCATGCCCGAGATGATGGTCTGGCCCGTGTCCTCGTTGATGGCGAAGCGGAAGGTCGGGTCCTCGACGGCCAGCTTTTCGAGCGTGTCGATGACCTTTTCCTGCTCGGCCGAGGTGTGCGGCTCCACGGCTACGCTGATGACCGGCTCGAAACCCGCGATGGACTCGAGCTGGATGGGGTGCTCCGGGTCGGTGATCGTGTCCCCGGTCATGGCCGTCTTGAGGCCCATCACGGCCACGATGTCGCCGGCCTGGGCCTGGTCCACGCGCTCCCGCTTGTTGGCGTGCATCCGTAGGATGCGGGCCAGCTTCTCCCGAACCATGGGTCTGACGTTGAGCACCTCGGCGCCGTTTTTCATCTTTCCGGAGTACAGCCTGAGGTAGGTGAGCTTCCGGCCCTGGTCCATCATGACCTTGAAGGCCAGGGCGGCCATCGGCCCGGTTTCCGCGGCGGGCCGCTCCTGTTCCTCTTCGGAAATGGGCGCCCAGCCCCGGACCGGCGGAATGTCCAGCGGAGAGGGCAGGTAGTCCACCACCGCGTCCAGCACGGGCTGAACCCCCAGGTTGCGCAGCGCCGCGCCGCACAGAACCGGCACCAGGTCCAGGCGGATGGCGGCCTGGCGGATGGCCTCCCGGAGCAGGTCCAGCGGCACGTCCTCGTCGCTCAGGTACCGCTCCATGACCACGTCGCTGGTTTCGGCCACCATCTCGATGAGCCTGACCCGGGCCTTGGTTGCGGCCTCCCGCATCTCCGGAGGGACGTCCGCCGCGTCCATCTTGCAGCCCAGGGAGGCCTTGTCCCAGACCAGGAGCTTCATGGTCAGGAGGTCGATCACGCCGGCGAAGTGCTCCTCCTGTCCATAGGGCAGTTGGAGCACCAGGGGTTTGGCGGCCAGCCGTTCCCGCATCATGGCCAGGACGTTGTCGAAGTCCGCGCCGACGCGGTCCATCTTGTTGATGAAGGCGATCTTGGGCACGCGGTAATGGTCGGCCTGGTGCCAGACGGTTTCGGACTGGGGCTCGACCCCGCCCACGGCGCAGAAGACGCCCACGGCGCCGTCCAGCACGCGCAGGCTCCGCTCGACCTCGATGGTGAAGTCCACGTGGCCCGGGGTGTCGATGATGTTGATGTCGGTCCCGCGCCATTGGCAGGTGGTCACGGCCGAGGTGATGGTGATGCCCCGCTCCTGCTCCTCGGGCATCCAGTCCATGACCGCCTCCCCATCATGGACCTCGCCCATCTTATAGGTGCGGCCGGTGTAGAAAAGGATACGCTCCGTCAGCGTGGTCTTGCCGGCGTCGATGTGGGCGATGATGCCGATGTTTCTTATTTTTTTTAGCCGGTTACTCACGTCGCCCCGTTTCGCTCAAGCGCCAGTCCGGCAGCAACGGCCGGGACAGGTCGATATGCCCCCACAAGGTGACCGGCTCGCGGCCGCCGACCAGAATCTGGACCGCCTTGATCTCTCTCAGGTTGCCGCACAAAGAATTGACCACGGCCCATAGACCCAGCCGTTCCCGACTTACGCCCGCGTCCGTGCCGAAGGAGGCCTCGGGTTGCAGGTCCACGTAAGCCACCTTGTCCGGACCCACAAAGACCTGCCGGAGCGGGATGGTCGCCGGCAGGGCGGGCAGCAACCCGCCTTGCGGCCCGGCCAGCACGGCCTCGACCACGGCCCGGGCCCGCTCGGTCAGGTCCAGGCTCGAGGCGATATCCCGCTTTTCCACGCCCAAGGCCTCGGCGTCGGTCCGGAGAAAATAGAGGGAGGCCTCCCACCCCCGGACCGGCAGCACCAGGCAGATGCCCAGCACGACCGCCAGGCCAAACACCCGGAAACCCTTTCCCTTTTTCCGTGTTTTTCCCGCCGCCATGCCCCTAACCTCTTCAAATGACGCGGAAAGGAATGTAGGCCAATTCCCCACCCCTGTCAAGGCCCCGACCTTGTCCGGCCCATAGCAGCCTGCCTTTCCCGGGGAGCCTGCACCGCGCCCCGGACCGAAAAAGGTGCATGGTGCGCAAGTGCGAGGTGCGGGGAGACGCCTTAATCGTGGCATGGGCGTCTCGCCCATGATTCACGGGCAGGATGCCCGTGCCACGACCGGTCGGCCCTCACACCGTAGGGGCGGGGTTGATAAAACCCGCCCTCCAAATGGGGAACCCTCCCCAACCCCAGCCTCCAGCCTCCCACCCTGCCCCATCTTTTCCCTTGCCAGAGAGAAGCGGGTTGGATATAGTGGCAAGGTACGGGACGTGGCTCAGCCTGGTAGAGCACTGCGTTCGGGACGCAGGGGTCGCTGGTTCAAATCCAGTCGTCCCGACCATGAAGACCAAGGGGTTAGCTGATAAAGGCTAACCCCTTTTTCATTCTTGGGTAACCAAATGAGTAACATCTTACCGTGTTAGCAAAGTTCTTCGCCCACTGCCTGAGTTTTGGATGGTCCCACGGTTCTCACAGTTGGGGGCCGCTACACTCAATGGTCCTCGGGGGTAGAGTGCTGCCGTCCTCTTGGATGCAAGGGCTTTGTTTGAATAGCTTAAATCCGCGTTTAGAAACCGACCCCTAAGCCGACTTAAGCAGACTTACCACGGATGGATATCCTGCCTGAAAAGCCCCTACCCTTTGCGCCTAAAGAACAAGGATGAATCTTGGTTCAATTAAGTCATTAAATTTACATTCAAATTTATATTGACAAATGAAAAACTATATATTATAATCAATTATAAAATCTTTAAATTAATTAAAGTGAAAACAATGAAAAATATTCTACAATTACCTGCTAAAATAAGTCCTTGTCCAATTATCGAAGCGATTTTTGAATGCAGATATGAGCCTAAAGTCCCCCCAGACACAATATTTGGTATCTTATATAAGCAATTTTCGGATTTTTACCCTAAACTTGAAAATTTGCCAATATTACAGATTCCTCAACAGATTCGGCTCCAGGATAGCAATCTTAGATATCAACCCTATTATAGGATGTCTAGTGAGCAATTTATCTTAAGCATTGGTCCAAGAGCATTATCTTTAAGCAATATTAATGAATATGTTGGCTGGAGAGTTTTTTATGCTGAGATTAAGAAGCTTATCGAAATAGTGAAAGAACTTGATATCGCAAAAAAAATAGTAAGATTTTCTCTAAGATATATTAATTACTTTAATGAAGATATTTTAAAAAAAACTAATCTTGTAATCAGAATGGGTAAGCAGCCTATCGAAGCGGCGAGAACATTAGTCAGACTCGATATTAAAGCAAATGACTTTAATAATGTTATACAAATTTCCAATGATGCTGAATTGCGATCTAAAGATAAGCAACTCCATGGTTCAGTTATCGATATAGATACTTATTTGGAAGATATACCAATCAATTTATTCAGTGATTATAAGGCAATGCTATCAAATTGTCACCTATCTGAAAAGAAAGTATTTTTTTCACTCCTAAAAAGAGATTTCTTAAAAAGCCTTAATCCTGTGTATGAGGAGGAACTATGACATTGATCGGCTATAATTATGCCGGGACGATTGCTAATGTTGCTTTATCTTATTTATTAGTATCCCAACAATCTTCTCTCCTTCCGAGTGACACCTATCGTTTGTCTTATAAACCTACAGATATTTTTTCTGCTCGTCCCTGGGAAAAGGACATTACTATAGGGCGATTTCAAGAGCATTTTAGCGAATTCGAAAAAGTCCAAATTTTACACAATTTTACGACTAAGCTTATTGAGCAATCAATTGATCTTGATCCGCTTATTGCGGAAAAAATAAATGAACACATTTGGGATTTATTATAAGTGATTTTCCATGATTTCTTTCGAAGATATTAAGATATATCTTCCTAAGTACTTAACTCCTGAAAGCGAATATGAGCTGTTTTCTGAACTAAATGCGTTTCCAGACAATATAGATGATCGTTTGTATACTAATTTCGGATTAGACAAAAATCTAATCTACCAAGGAGATGGCTTGGAAGGGTTGCTATACGTTAGCCTGCCTGATAAGACTATTGGTGAAGGCAAACGAGCCATGGTGTTTTCAAACTCTTGTGATATTGATATACACAATAAAAGATTCTATGCATCAAATATAATTTATAGTCCAATTTTCGAATTTTCAAAATATTCAGCTTTTTTAAAGCAGAATGTTAACCTTAACGAAGCTGCTATTGAAGACCACTTGTCTATGATACGCAGGCAAAGAATTACCTCCATTTTTTACTTGCCTTCTGGCTCAGGATTGTCGAGCGAGTCTTTAGTATTTTTTGATAGGATTAATACTTGTGACCTAAAATTTATTTTTGAGAACCGAGTTCATTCAAATAAAATATTTACTTTAAGTCAATACGGCTTGTACCTTTTTATTATTAAATTATCTATCCATTTCACTCGGCTAAATGAACACTTAGATAGAAATATGAAAAAGAATGAGCTTGAATCGTAGCTAAGATTACGCGAAAAGCCAGGGGTCGAGTTATAATGGTCAAGAACTTTCCGGGCAGTTTATCCTCTCAGTACGTTGAAGCCGTCTACAAAGCCGCTGGTCCTGGGCCGGCCGAAGGGTCGGCCCTCTGTTTTTGATTAAAAAGGTAGGCGCTTTCCGAAGAGACTCACTTCCCACCCTTGGGCGCGGCGGCCATGAGCTTTTGCCAGAGCTCACGGTCGAAGGGCGGGCGGGTCTCGGCCGGGAGGTCCGGGAAGGTCAAGTCGCCCAGCCGGGTCACCACCAGGCCCAGGCTGGGCGCGACGTACAGCTTGCGGTCCAAGAGGCCCCACGCGGCCACCAGGTCGGCCGGGGCCGTGGGGATGAGCGGGCCGGCTATCGGTTTCGGGATCACGAAGACGGCCGCCGGTTCCGGGGCGGTTGGGGCCGGCAGGATCGCCTTTTCCTGGCCGTTGAGCCACCACAGGAAGCCGTAAGAGGGGTTCATTTTCTGAGAAGGCCGGAGCATCTCCAGTACGTGCTCCGGATTCTGGATAATATCCCGATCTCCCCACTTCCCGCCGGCAAGAATGAACAGGCCGAACCGGGCCAGCTCCCGGGCCGTGGTCGCCAGGCCGAGCATGGGAAAGGTTTTTATTTTAGGGGCATAGGTCCGGTCGATCCAGCGGGTGTCGTCCATGCCCAGCGGGCCGGTCAGCCACTCCCGGGTCAGGAGATTGTGGTCTTTTTTGACCGCGGCGGAGATAACCCGGATCACCAGTTGGTAGGCCGGGGTGTTGTAGAACCACTGCTCGCCGGGCGGCGCCTGGAAGGTCAGCTTTTCGTCCAGGCCGCTGGTCATGGTCAGGAGGTGGCGGAGGGTGATCTGGGTCTCGGCCTCGACCGGCGCGTTCGACCAGCCCGTTCCCAGGTAAGCGGCCACCGGGTCGTCGTACTGGAGAAAACCCTTCTGGCGGGCCAGGCTGGCCAGGGTGGCGCTCAGGCTTTTCTGCACCGAGGCCACGTCCTCCACGGGACGGCCCTGGGAGTCGACGCCCAGCCGCATCATCTTGAACAACATGGCCCTGAAAGCCGCCAACTGGTCTTCTGTCCGGGCCTCGATCGGTTCGACCGGCCAATATCGTTCGACCATGATCCGCCCGCCTAGCAGCATGACCAGGGCGGTGGAACGATGCGCGGCGGCATAGTCCAAGGCGGCCTCGAGAGCTTGCGGGTCCCAGCCCGCTTCCTCAGGGATGATGGTCTCCCAGTTCGAGCCGCTGGAAGGAAAATAGACCGCCTTTGTCAAAAACTGAAAGACCGTGGTGTCGGTCCGGGTCGAGGTCATGGGTTCCTCCTTGCCTGGGGAATGGTACCGGCTGGAAACGAGGCCGGGCCAGGCCAAACCAAGGGGAGGCTACTTCACACCCGCGCCCTCTGTCAGCGATCGGGCCTGGATTCCTTTGACATTTCCCGCCACATTTGGTAGCTGGATAGAGACCATTACAAAACTTCGGCTTCCGGCCGAACTCATTGTCGGGCTTCGGCTCGAAGTCCTCGAAATATAGTAATATTCCTGCGGCTTCGATCCTCGCCCTCCTCGATTTCGTCTCGGAATCCTGTGTTTTGCAGCGGTCTCGGATGAGCACACTCTACGTACCACCAAACCAAGGCTTGGGCCGCGCGGCTCAATGTCGAACCAGCGGTTCATGCACCGCAAACATCAGACAGGAAGGAGAAACAGGCATGCCTTACTCTGAACTGGACGTGAACCTCACTGACGATCAGAAGGCCTTTCAGGACCTGGCCCGGCGGTTCGGCCGGGAGGTCATGCGCCCCATCGGCGTGGAACTGGACAAGTTGAGCGACCCGGCCGACGTGATCGCGCCTGGGTCGCCCCTGTGGGACCTCTTCAAAAAGTACCGCGAGCTGGGCTTTCACAAGCGCGCCCTGCCCAAAAAGGTCGGCGGCATGGTCGAGGACCTGGACCCGATTTCCGGGATGCTCATGGCCGAGGAATTCGGTTACGCCGACGCCGGCCTGGCCATCAGCCTGAGCGTGGCCGGCCACACTTTCCGCTATGCGTCCATGTCCGACGACAAGGAACTGAACGACTGGGCCCGGGCCTATTGCGAGGACACCGAGGCCAAGATGATCGGCTGTTGGGCCATCACCGAGCCGGACCACGGCTCGGACTGGATTCTGGCCGCGGAACCGAGCTTTAACGATCCGCGCTGCGCCCCGCAGCTTAGGGCGGTGCTGAAAGGCGACGAATACATCCTGAACGGGCAGAAGTCGGCCTGGGTGAGCGACGGCACCATTGCCACGCACGCCACGGTGCACGTGAATCTCGAGCCGTCCCGAGGCATGCACGGCACGGGCATCGCCGTGGTGAACCTGGACCGGCCCGGCGTGTCCAAGGGCAAGCCCTTGAACAAGATCGGCCAGCGGCCCCTGAACCAGGGGGAGATCTTTTTCGAAGAGGTGAAAATCCCGAAGAAGTACATGGTCGTGTCCGACTATTCCACCTCCCAGCCGCTGATGAAGGCCATCATGACCGGCGCGAACACGGGCATGGCCGTTCTCTTCGCCGGTCTGGCCAAGGCCGCCTTTGACGAGGCGCTGAGGTACGCCCGGGAACGCGTCCAGGGCGGCGTGCCCATTTTCGAGCACCAGAGCATCAAGCTGAAACTCATGAACATGTTCACCCAGATGGAATGCGCAAGGTCCCTGGCCCGCCGGACCTCGGCCTTTAATGCGGCCCAGCCGCCCGGCTCGCTCCCCCACGCGGTCTCGGCCAAGGGCCTTTCCACCGAGGCCGCCTTCAAGGTGGCCAGCGAGGCCATCCAGATTTTCGGCGGAAACGGCCTGAGCAAGGAATACGGCATCGAAAAAATCTTCAGGGACGCTCGCGCCTCGATGATCGAGGACGGCACCAACGAGGCCCTGGCCCTGATCGGCGCGGCTTTTTTATAGGACAAGGCATGAGGTTTGAACAGTGATTGAAAGGTGAAAGGAGGATGTTCAACGAGGTACTGGCAATGAAAAAAACAAAAACCGGACTGGGCCTATATCGAATTCGTTCTCACGAACAAGGCCAAGTTCCATAAGGTGGCCCCAGTCACGCCTGGCCTTCTATCGACCTTCCGGGACGATAAGCGAAATATTTGCCGGCGGGTATCTTCTTTTTGGAAAGATCAGCCTGCCTCCGGCCAGACAGAGCACCGCCACGCCCAGGAGCCACGACGCGGCCGGGAGGTACTGATCCTGAAAGCGGCGCTGGAAGATGTGCTGAATCTCCGGCTCGTCATCCACAAAGAGGATTCGCCTCTGATACGAAGTTGCAATCAAATGCACACTATCGATACAGGCAAGCGTGACGTCCTCCCCGTCATTCCTATGGGTTGTGGTAAGCTGTCTGGTGGCATCCCCATGGTCTGAGGTCGGGTTTTGCTTGGTGCCATAAAGCCCGTGCGAAATTGGACCCTGGCGTCCCCAGGCACCTCGAATCGTTGCCCCCGCCCGTTGGGGAGCACGCCAAAAAAACTCTTTGTGGTGAGGACGTCCCATGGAGATGACCCTGAAAGGAGGCGGCCATGGAGACGGTTTTTGAACGGTGTTGCGGTTTGGACGTGCATAAAGCGACGGTGGTGGCCTGCTTGTGGCTTCGGGACCGGATGGGAAAAGTCCACAAGGAGATCCAGACGTTCGGTACCATGACCGAGGACCTGCTGGTGCTTCATGACCGGCTCAG
>Ga0315282_10004091_pt1 | contig 25622 bp, 25 predicted proteins | sample YL17G07_20_MG_FD_203693 | JGI IMG/M metagenome (GOLD analysis project Ga0315282, IMG submission 203693) | Sediment microbial communities from Yellowstone Lake, YNP, Wyoming, USA - YL17G07_20 | ecosystem: Environmental > Aquatic > Freshwater > Lake > Sediment | place: USA: Wyoming | collected... | reverse complement strand
ATGACTTGTGCTTCTCAATAACATGCAGCTATTATATCAATGAATCTCCCATCGAGAGAGATTCATTGATATGTTTTTCATCCCCGACTAAAAGTCGGAGCATTCAAACATAATTTCTCGTAAAATCTTTCATGTTGTCAAGTAGAACTTTTTTCCATAATTGCTGATAGAAAGTTGTCATTGCGAGGCGAAGCCGAAGTAATCTCATTTCTAATTATTCACGAAATAAAGGAAGGATATAGTATTTGTCCCTAAAATGTCATTTCAAATCCCCCCTCGCCCCCCCTTTGACCCCTCTGTATCCCCCCTTATAAAGGGGGGGATTACTTAATTTTCATAACATCCTTTGTGAGCCAAAGGCTCATGATGGGTTGGGAGGAAGGTTATTTAACGTTGATAACGGTATTTCCCTCGCCAAGGAGGATTATTTTTGGATTGAACCCCTTCATTTGGCTTTCTTCGACATAGCTATAACAGAAGATGATAATTTTATCTCCCACGACACCCTTCCGTGAGGTGGGGCCATTCAGGCAGACCTCACCTCTCCTGCCCGGAATAACATATGTCTCAAACCTTTCTCCGTTGTTGAGATTGCTTATCATCACCTGTTCGTATGGAACTATCCCCGCCTCTTCCAGAATCTCTCCATCGAGAGTGAGACTTCCTTCATAGAAAAGGTTAGACTCCGTGACCGTTGCCATGTGAATCTTCGCCCTCAGTATGCACCGTAACATACCGCCTCCGGCTGGTGAACAGTAAATAGTAAACAGTGAACAGTTTTAATATATTCAAAACTCTGAACTGGGAACTTAGAACTTTGAACTTCTCTCATTCTATTATCTTCGGCACCCTGTAGAATTTATCCGTATGGTCAGGTGCGTTCAGGAGGGCATCCTCTCTCGGAATCGAAGGCCGCGGTATGTCGTCACGCATGACATTACTTAATGGCAGGACATGGGATGTTGGTTCAATGTCCCTTGTATCAAGTTCATTGAGCTTTCCCATGTAATCGAGGATACTGCTTAGCTGTGAGCCGAAAAGCTCTTTTTCTTCTTCGGAAAGAGATAATCGTGCCAATGATGCTATATGTTCAATCTCTTGTTTCGATATCCTCATTGTTCTGTCAAGCTAGATCTTTTCCAGGTTTGCGAACTTCACGGCAAGCCGTTTCAAGCCAATATCCGGGAAGTTGACCGTTATCTTCTGATCGTCTCCGTCTCCATAACAGTCACGCACAACACCTACTCCCCACATTGGATGTTTTACCCTGCTTCCAGCAGAATAAAAAGTTAAGGCGTGTTTGGGTATAACCTTTTTCTTGGGGGGTTCCAGTCTTATTGTTGTGTGGGTTGTGATCTTCTCTATCCATTGACAGCAGTTCTTGAGAATATCTTTAAGGAATCGTGAAGGTTCTTGGTCCTGCAACTTTGCATAGAGTTTCCTTTTGCTGGCACCGCTTAGCCAGAGGATGTCCCTTGCCCTCGTCATCCCAACATAAAAAAGCCTGCGTTCTTCAGTAATCTCATCCTTGCCTTCTATGGCTTTACAAAATGGCAGGACTCCTTCCTCAAGCCCTATAATAAACACAACAGGGAACTCAATGCCCTTTGCATTATGCAGTGTCATGAGAGAAACGTAATCTCCTCCTGTAATTTCGTCCATACTTGTACACAATGATATCCAATCGAGGAAATTCTTTATCTCTTTACCCTCGGCAGAGGAGATGAGTTCCTCAATGTTCCTAACCCTCTCCTCATCTAAGGTTTTTGCATAACCTGACTTATCAAACAGGTTTTTTAGCATATCTGCTGCAGACCTGTACTTCAGAGAAGAGAAATTCTCAATGAGTTTGACAAACTCTGCAAGTTTATCTTTTACTGCAGAGGCAAGATTATCAGAACGGAGGGTCATTTTTATCGCATCAAAGAGTGATATCGATTTTTTCCGTGCTTCTTGCTCTATCTTAGAAAGGACCACGCTATTTATTCCCCGTGGTGGGCAGTTTATAATCCGCCTGAGACTAACATCATCTCCACGATTGAGGGTTAAACGCATATAGGCCATAATGTCTTTAATCTCTCTCCTGTGGTAAAAACTGACATTGCCAAGAACACGGTAAGGAAGACTTTCATTACACAGAGCATCTTCTAAGACCCTTGCCTGGAGGTTTATACGATAAAATATTGCAAAATCCTTGTAATCATATCTCCCTTTCAGATACAGTTCCTTTATAAGCTTAGCAATATGTTTTGCCTCTTCTTCATAGGTATGGAACCAGCAGTAATATACCTTCTCACCCGAGCCCTTATCTGTCCATAAGTTTTTGCATTTTCTTCCAGAATTCTGTGAAATGACAGCGCTTGAGACATTGAGTATATTTTGGCTAAAGCGGTAACTCTGTTCCAGTTTAATAATTTTCGTTCCGGGAAAGTCATCCTCGAAACTCATGATGTTATTGATATCAGCGCCTCTAACACGATATATGCACTGGTTATCATCACAAACAACACATACTTTTTTGTGAGCAGACATGAGAAGTTTAAGGAGACAGTACTGAGCATAATTTGTGTCCTGAAAATCATCAACGAGGGTATAAGAAAATATATTCTGGTATTTCTCGAGAAGTTTCGGATTATTCTCGAATAGTTTTATGGTCAGCAGAATGAGATCATCATAATCAAGGGCATTGCTCTTCCTGAGCTCGTCCTGATACCGTACGTAAACCTTTGCCAGTTTCTCATCAAAGCCAAAACCGTCACAAGAAGAGAGAAAGTCTTCAGGTCCTATGAGGGAAGACTTGAGAGCGCTTATCCGTGAGACAATTCCCTTGTAGAGGGCTTCATGAATCTTGAATTCCTTCAAAATATGTCTCACAAGGTTACACTGATCATCTTCATCATAAATGGAAAAACTATTGTTATGGCCAAGGGCTTTTATCTCTTTCCGTAATATCCTGTTACAGTGTGAATGAAATGTACCAATCCAAGAGCCATCTGTTTCTTTCTCGAGGAGACTGCGTATCCTCTCTTTCATCCCGTCAGCTGCCTTATTCGTAAAGGTAACAGTAAAAATCGAATCCGAAGGGAGTCCCCTCGCCTTCACAAGGTAGGAAAACTTATGAGCAATAACTTTCGTCTTACCACTCCCTGCACCTGCCAATATAAGTAAGGGACCTTTTGTATAGAGGATAGCCTCTTTCTGCTGCGGGTTTAAATCATGCATGAGAATTTCTTTTGACATCCTACCCCACTTTTATAATAACTTATATTTACTATTTAAATCTATGCTCCGTATATAGTAAATTAACAGTTTCTTGAATTTGCACGATGCATTGATTTATAACCAACAGAAACCCAAGAAACTTGATAAACCTGAAAAACTTTTTTCATTCCACGGTGACGCTCTTAGCAAGATTTCTTGGCTGATCAACATCGCATCCTCTCAAAACGCCGACATGATACGCGAGGAGCTGTACCGGAATAGCCATTAAGACAGGCGTAAGATAGGGATTCGTATTTGGCACAAGAACGCATTTATCTGAAATCCTGCAAACTGCGCTTCCAGGATCATTCGTGATTGATATGACCCTCCCCCCTCTGGTCTTTACCTCCTGGATGTTCGAAAGTATCTTTTCATGCAGGTTATCTACAGGCGCAAGGACAACAACGGGGAGCTCTTCGTCTATCAGTGCTATCGGGCCGTGCTTCATCTCACCAGCAGGATATCCCTCTGCATGTATGTATGATATTTCTTTCAGCTTCAGTGCTCCCTCAAGGGCAATAGGATAATTGATACCTCTTCCAAGGTAAAAAAATCCTCTTGCCTTAAAAAATTCCTTTGCTATCTTTCTAATGTCTTCATCTACAGCTAATACTGCCTCAACCTTCCCAGGGAGCACCAGAAGCTCTTCCAATAACTCCGTTGAAAGGTTCTCCGAGATCACATCCTTTGCCTTTCCTAAAGCCACTGCAAAAAGATAAAGTGCTACAAGCTGGGCTGTAAATGCTTTTGTTGAAGCAACTCCTATCTCAGGACCAGAATGAGTATAAAATACAGCATCGGCCTCCCTCGAAGATGTGCTCCCAACAACATTACATATGCTCAATACCTTTGCACCGAGCTTTTTTGTTTCCCTCTGGGCAGCAAGGGTATCAGCCGTCTCTCCAGACTGAGTTATGACTATCATAAGGTCACCGGGCCTCACGAGAGGTCTTCTGTAGCGAAATTCTGATGCAATATCAACCTCTGTGGAGACCCTTGCAAGTTCCTCTATCATATATTTACCTATAAGGCCTGCATGATAGGAGGTACCACAGGCAACAATAAAAATCTTCTCAACCTTCTTGAGATCATCAATGCCAAATCCAAATTCGTCTAAATTCACTCTTGCCTCTTCAAGATGGAGCCTTCCTTTCAAAGTATCTCCTATCGCCCTCGGCTGTTCATTGATCTCTTTGAGCATAAAATGCTTGTAACCACCTTTTTCTGCCATCGAAAGGCTCCATGGCACAGACTTCACTTCCTTCTGGACAGGTGTGCTATCAGGTCCTGTAATCGCGACGCCTTCACCTGTCAGGACAGCCATCTCCCCATCATCGAGAAATATCACATTTTTTGAATAACTCAGGAACGCCGGAACATCTGATGCAAGAAAGAATTCTCCGTCACCTAACCCGACAACAAGGGGGCTGTCCTTCCTCACACCCACGATCTTACCAGGCTCATCTTCCTTGATAACAACGAGGGCATAGGAGCCTTTAACTTCCTTCATGGCCTCTCTAATAGCCTCTTCGAGTGGATATCTTTTTGTATATTCCTCGATGAGATGGCAGAGGACTTCTGTATCGGTCTCTGATTTGAACTGATATCCCTTTTCAATCATCCCCGCTTTAAGATCAAGGTAATTCTCTACGATTCCGTTATGCACCAAAACAACACTTCTTGACCTGTGCGGATGGGCATTTTCATCTGAGGGTCTCCCATGGGTAGCCCACCTTGTATGACCTATCGCAGTATTGCTGGATGGGTTTTCAGACTCAAGCATTGAAGCCAACTCTTTTATTTTCCCCGTGCACCTCCTAATCTCAATGCCCTTATCAGAAAAAAAGGCGATCCCGGCAGAATCATATCCCCTGTATTCAAGACGCTTCAGGCCTTCGAGTACTACGGAGACTGCATCCTTTTTACCTATATATCCGATTATCCCACACATATTACACCAGTTATGAATTATGAGTTATGAGTGATGAGCTTAATAAAAATTCCACGTTATCTTTTCGCCTTTTTAACTTTTAACTTTCCACTTTTAACTTTCAACTTTTTCCTTATTACCCAGTCTTTAATATTACTCTGCTCTATCCTGCTCAAGGCCAGGGCCATGGAGGGGACATCCTCTGTGATCGTAGAACCAGCACCTATGTATGCGCCTTTCCCAACTTTTACAGGCGCGACAAACTGAGAATCACTTCCCACAAAAACGTTGTCTTCGATTATGGTAATGTATTTTTTGTACCCGTCATAGTTGCAGGTTATCGTACCTGCACCGATGTTGACATTACTCCCAATCTTTGAATCACCGAGATACGTAAGATGTTGGGCCTTTGAACCAGTACCAATGACTGATTTTTTAACTTCTACAAAGTTACCTATCTTCGCATCTTTCCCAATTTGAGATCCAGGTCTAATGCGAGCGAAAGGTCCGACAGAGGCTCTATTCTTTACAACAGACTCCTCTATGAGGGTTGAGTCCTTAATAATTGCCTCATCACCAATGATGCTGTTCTGAATCCGAACATTTGGATATATTGTGCATCCCCTCCCTACCCTTGTATTACCTTCAAGATAAACATTGGGATAGATGTACGTGCCTTTTCCTATCCTTACATCGGGAGATATGAATACTGAGCTGGTATCCATAAAGTTCACACCTCTATTCATCCATCTCTTTATGATCCTGTCTTTCATAAGCTGACGAACCTTTTCAAGTTCTCCGAGAGTGTTCACTCCCATTAATTCATCCTCGGACCCAATGCAAAAAGCATCTACCTTTATTCCCTTATCATTTGCAATACTGATTACGTCGGTCAGGTAATATTCACCTTTTGATTCATTCAGTTTTATTTCTTTTAAAATATGGAATGCCTCAGACTCAAGAGCATATATTCCGCTGTTAACTTCTTTTATATTCTTTTGGAGATCCGTAACATCCCTATCTTCAACAATAGAGGCTGCTTTGCCAGATTCATCTCTTATAACCCTGCCATACGAACTCGGCTCTTCTGCCAGAAAGGAGAGAACAGAAATAACATTCCTTTTCTGCTTATGGAGACGTAAAAAATTTTTTAAGGTCTCTCGAAGAACAAGGGGAGTATCTCCATTAATGATCAGAACAGTCCCTTTAAATCCCTTGATGGCCTGCCTTGCCTTCAGGAGCGCATCGCCTGTTCCCATCGCCTCCTTCTGATGTGCAAAACAGATTGAACCGTCACCCTTTACAGATTCCCTTATTTCCTTAAAATGTTTTCCTACGACCACCACAATCCTTTGGGGGTTTAGTTCAGTCAGAGTTTTTAAGACATACTGAAGCATCGGAGCATCATAAATCTTATGGAGGACTTTTGGTAAAGATGAATTCATCCTTTTACCAAGACCAGCAGCCAGAACAACTCCAGCTAACTTCATTGTTTTGCCTCAGAAATCCTGTTAGGCGTTGCGATACCAGCCGAAAGGATGATTTTAATACCCTCATCCACCGGGATATTCGTATAGAAGACCTCTTCATTCTTGAAAAGTGCTATCTCACCGAGGTAAAAATTATTTGTAGGAATATAAACAGCCCGCAGGGAAGATTCACGTCCGTCCTTATCGGCCCTTATTGTACATTCCTTTGTAAGAAAGCCGAAAACGAAGACACCGGGTCGTGGGTATTCAACGATGACGAATCTCTTGAAAGATGAAGCTTTATTCTCTGGGGAGAAGGCATCAACAATCTGTTTGATTGCTGTGTAAATGCTTTTCAATAGAGGTATTCTCAGCATAAGTTTTTCAAAAGATTTAATTACCTTTTTCCCAAGGACATTTGTCGAGATTACACCCACTATAAATATGAGAACTATTGCCGAGACAAAACCGAGACCCGGGATGTGGTAGCCGAGGATACTATCGTAAAAAGGTCCGAGAAGACCATCAACAAACTTAAAAAACCACCCTATGATGAGAAAAGTAATGATAACAGGGATTGAAACGAGAAGCCCTGCAAGGAACCTCCTCTTGAAAGTAGCACGCACGGAAATCGCTATATCACTTGCCAACCTTAGCCATCACCTCATCAGGAATATCAAAGTTTGTATAAACATTCTGTACATCTTCATGGTCTTCGAGGGCATCAACCAACCTGATCATCACTTCTGCGGACTTTCCATCAAGGGCAACATAGCTCTTGGGAAGCATTGTTATCTCTGCAAGGGATAGAGGAATCCCGGCTGCTTCCAGAGAAGCCTTTATTTTATTCAAATCCTCAGGGGCTGTAATAATCTCGTAACTGTCCTCTCCAGGGTCATTCTTCATATCCTCAGCACCTGCCTCAAGGGCAACGGACATCAGGGAATCTTCATCAATTTTAGCCTTTTCAACGATGATATATCCCTTCTTCTCAAACATCCAGGCAACGCAACCTGCCTCACCTAAGTTTCCATCGTGTTTGGTCATGATATGTCTTATCTCTGACACTGTCCTGTTTTTATTGTCTGTAAGTACTTCTAAAAGTATAGCCGTACCACCGGGGCCGTACCCCTCATATATAGATTCTTCATAGGACACGCCGGGAAGCTCGCCTGTACCTTTCATAATCGCCCGCTTGATATTCTCCTGGGGCATGTTCACCTCTTTTGCCTTATCAATTGCAACCCTCAGTCTTGGGTTCCCTTCAGTGTCTCCACCACCAAGTCGTGCAGCAACAGAGATCTCTTTAACAATCTTAGTAAAAATCTTCCCTTTCTTCGCATCAACAACCGCTTTCTTATGTTTTACCTGTGCCCATTTCGAGTGCCCTGACACGATGACCCTCCGGATTAGTTATCTTTTATCTAAAGCCATATGGTCAAATGACGACCAGATACTAAAATTCTAAATCCTAATATCTAAACCCACTAGTTGCATAAATTTTATTCGTTTGAGGAGGCAGATGTGATGAAAAAGCCCTGCCATCGACACCTCACAGTCCTCCCATGTGGTCTTCCAGCCTTTTCAGGATACACAAAAGGTGAAATCTACGGTCACGTGTATCAGAATAAAATCTTGTCGATTTGCAGGGGTTTTTCAGCATGTCTGCCTCTTTGTTAATGCAACGTTTGGGTAAATCCAAAACAAATTCAAATTTTTAATACCTGAATTAAAAACTCGATGCATTTACTTTGTCTGTATACTGCCTTGGTGATTTGAATTTTGGTCATTGGCAATTAAACATTTGGTTACCGTTATCAAACACTTCTCTCTATTTATATGCTAATTATATGCTAAGGCACTAATTCAAGATATATTTATGATAATTCTACAGGAGTAATACTGTCAAGCTTCTATACCATATTCCTTAATCTTTGTGAGGAGCGTCTTGTAACTTACTCGAAGGAGTTCAGATGCCTTGCTTTTATTGCCCTTTGTCTGCCTGAGGGCTTCAACAATACGTTGTGTTTCTGCAATCTTCAATGCCTTTTTCGCTACATCTTCAAGGGTCCCTTCCGATAGGAGAGGCCGCTCCCCGGATCGCTGGGTAAGAACAATATGTTCAAGGGTAATGATATCTCCATCACAGAGGATAATAGCCCTCTCTATAGTATTCTCAAGTTCCCTCACATTACCTTTCCAGTGATAGTTCATAAGGATATCGAGAGCATCTTTTGAAATACTCTTTTGAGAGGTCTTTAACTCAAGGCAGTACCTATTGATAAAATATTCGACAAGTAAAGGGATATCTTCTTTTCTCTCCTTCAAAAGGGGTATCTTAATAGGAAATACATTCAGCCTGTAATAAAGGTCCTCTCTGAAACTTTTATCCTCAACTGCCTTTTCGAGATCTTTATTACTCGCTGCAACAATCCTTACATCAACCTTAATGGTTTTTATGCCCCCTACCCTCTCTATTTCACTTTCTTCAATCGCCCTCAGAAGCTTTGACTGGAGTATAAAATCCATGTCACCAACTTCATCAAGGAATATCGTTCCTCCATCGGCAAGCTCAAATTTACCGAGCTTCTTTGCATCAGCTCCTGTAAAGGAACCTTTTTCATGACCGAAAAGCTCAGACTCGAGAAGGTCTTTTGGTATAGCCGCACAATTAATCGGCACGAAGGGATAATTCCGTCTGTGGCTCAGATTATGTATCGCCCTCGCAAAGAGTTCCTTCCCTGTCCCACTCCCGCCCAGGAGAAGGACCGTTGTCTTTGTAGGCGCAACCTTCTGTACCAGTTGTGCAACATCTGTTATCTTCTCGCTCTTGCCAATAATCCTTGGGAGTCCAAGTTTTGATGCAAACTCCTCTTTTAAAAGTATATTCTCTGTGAGAACTCTTTGTGTCTCGAGCGCCCTCTTTATCAGCATGAGGAGATGGTCTATATCAAAAGGTTTTGTAATAAAATCGAAGGCACCTTCTTTCATTGCGGTCACGGCTGTCTCAACTGAACCATAGGCTGTCATGACGATAACAGGCATGAGCTGATTTTCTTCTTTCGATGCCTTGAGGATTTCTATACCATCCCTTTCAGGAAGTTTAAGGTCTGTCAGGACAAGGTCTATCCTGCTCTCTTTGAGTTGCCTTATACCTTCCATGCCGTCTCTGGCAGAGATAACCTTATAGCCTTCAGACTCTAAGGCATCCTTTAACATCTGAGCCATTGATTCTTTGTCCTCTACAATAAGGATAGTCTCCATATATTATATCCTTGCTTCTTTAAGAGCATCCTTACAGGCACATCTTCTCTCATCAGGAATGAGATTAAATGTCTTCCCCAGAAGATTCCCCACACGTTTGGCAGCTCCTCCCATAGTTTTGATAACCTCTGTTGTTGTAAGCCTCTTTTTCGTAATTCCTGCAGCATAATTTGTAACCACGGCAACACCAGCGAGACAAAGTTCTAATTCTCTTGCTAAAGCTGCCTCGGGCATCGCTGTCATCCCCACCATATCAATTCCTATATTCAAAAATATTTTTATTTCTGCCCTGGTTTCTAACCTCGGTCCATTCACACATGCATACGTTCCTGATTTTATTAACTCTACTCCTGATTTTTTGCCTGCTCTAAAAACAGACTCCCTCAACTCAGGACAATACGGTTCTGTAAAGTCTATATGCACTACTTCGTCACCATCATAATATGTAGAATCCCTGCCTTTTGTCATATCGACAATCTGATCGGGGACAATGATCATCCCTGGTTTTATTTCAGGCCCGATAACTCCGACAGCACCAATGGATATAATCCTTTCGACACCGAGTTCTTTAAACCCCCATATGTTTGCCTTATAGTTTATCTTATGCGGAGGGATATGGTGTTTCAAGCCATGTCTTGGAAGAAATGCAACTTCTCTGCCAGAGAACTCACCAATCATGTAGGTATCTGAAGGGTCTCCAAAGGGAGTTATAATCTTTCTGTATTCTTTAATGGTTAGGCCTGGTATGTTATACAGGCCACTTCCTCCGACAACCCCTATCTTAGGCATCCTTTTGATAAACCTTTTCGCCTTCTTTCACCTCAGGTTTTATCAGGTTTTATATATAGATACATAATAGCAGATTATGAAAAATAGGAACAGTTTATAAAATCTTTCCAGCCTTTCATGAGCACTTACCAGTATGAAAAGATTTATTGCCATCACCTTCTTCCGTTGCTTCCACATCTGATATAATTTAAACATGCTCGATAAGGAACTCCTTTTAAAGATATTGAAAAAAGCACTTTCAGCGGGAGGCGAATATGCAGAGATATTTATTGAGCACAAAAAACCCGTCTCCATCCATCTTGAAGACAAAAAGATTGAAAAGGTAATTACCGGTGTTGATTTCGGTTTAGGTATACGGCTCATTTATAATGGCAGATCTGCCTATGCTTACAGCAACGACCTTTCAGAAGAATCTCTGCTAAAAGCAGCATCTGAAGTGAGCAAAGCTGCTTCTGGCAAGGCTATTGATTCTGTTATAGACCTGAGGGCCAAAACACCTTCTGTTTCTTTTGATATAAAACTCTTTCCAGAAGATATTCCCGTAGAGAAAAAGATATCCCTCGTGAGAAAAGCAGATGCAGTTGCAAGGGGCTACGACAAGAGAATAAGACAGGTCAGTGTCATATACAATGACTTTATCCAGAAGGTCCAGATTGCAACGACAGATGGAACAATCGCTAAAGATGAAAGAGTTCATACCCTTGCGGTAATCCAGGTGATAGCTGCAGATGACGGTATCATCCAGACAGGATATGAATCCATAGGTGGCTTTATCGGCTTTGAGCTCTTTGATGAAATAGATGTTGAGGAGTTAAGTCTGAAGACAGCAAAAAGGGCTTTGATGATGCTTACCGCCAGGAGGGCACCGGGTAGAAGAATGCCTGTGGTTATCTCATCTGATGCAGGTGGCACTATGATACATGAAGCTATAGGCCATGGTCTCGAGGCCGATTTAGCACAACAAGGTTTATCCGTCTACTCAAAGAAGATGGGGCAGCAGGTTGCTTCCTCCCTTATAACAGTAATAGATGACCCAACTCTTCCAAAGAAAAGAGGCTCCTTCAGGTTTGATGATGAGGGCACTCCTTCCCGGCACAATGTCCTTGTAGAAAAGGGCATTTTAAAAAGCTACATGTACGACAGACTAACGGCATTAAAAGATGGGGTAAAATCAACTGGCAATGGCAGGCGGCAATCATATCAGCACAGACCCATACCAAGGATGACGAACACGTTGATTGCACCTGGTGAAACTTCTCCAGAGAAAATTGTAACCTCTGTCGAGTACGGCCTTCTCGTCACAAAAATGGGGGGAGGACAGGTAAATACCATTACAGGCGATTTTGTGTTTGAGGTGCAGGAGGGTTACCTTATCAAAAAGGGCTTGATAGAAGAACCTGTAAGAGGAGCAACCCTCGCAGGAAATGGTCCGGAGGTCTTGAAATCCATAGACATGGTCGGTTCTGATTTAGGATTTGCAATCGGGACATGTGGTAAAGATTCTCAGGGCGTCCCTGTCTCCGATGCAATGCCAACAGTCAGGGTTCCTGAGATAGTAGTTGGGGGCGAGATATAACACTGTGTCAAATACTCCTCAATCCATAGATTATAAACAACACTTCTTTTTCAATCATCCCTTGACCCAGGGTCAAGGAGGAATCAGACCATTATCAAAAGCCCTCTTTAAAAGCCCTTGCCCGACAGAGTTTGAAGTTTTCTGAGGTCAGAAAACTTTCTTTGAGTTGCTGGCATTATATTTGCATAAACCTATCCCGCAATTATGCGTTTACAAAGGACTTTAAAACAAGAGGTAGTTTTTGAGGGTATCGGCCTCCACACAGGCCGGTACTCAAAGGTTCATCTTAAACCTGCCCAGAGAGATACAGGAATAATATTTACAAGGACAGATAAGGATATAGCAATAAAGGCCTCAGTAAGTTCGGTTGCGGACACTGCTTTCTCAACTACCCTCGCATATGACGGAGTAAAGATCAGGACCGTTGAACATATCCTTGCAGCTTTGTCTGGCCTCGGGATAGATAACCTGATCGTAGAAGTTAATGGACCTGAGATACCCATACTTGACGGAAGTTCAACAGAACTCATCAGCCTAATCCTTGATAGCGGAATTGCAAAGCAGGGCAAGAAAAGACCCTTTCTCAGGATAACAAATCCAGTAGTCTTCACAGATGGCCACGCCGAGATCGCAGTTTTTCCCCATGATGGAAGGAGAATTACCTACAGAATTCATTTTAATCATCACCTCCTTGGAGAGCAGAAGCTGAGCTTAGAAATTACCGAGGAGAGTTTCGTTAACGAAATTGCCCCTGCAAGAACCTTTGGTTTTCTTAAGGATGTCGAATATCTAAAGGCAAATGGTTTTGCAAAAGGCGGTTCGCTTGACAATGCCATTATACTTGGCAGCGATGGTGTATTAAATTCCTCAGGCCTGAGGTTTAAAGATGAATTCGTGCGCCATAAAATACTTGATATGATAGGTGACCTTTCCCTAATCGGATTTCCCATTTATGGCCATATTATTGCTAACAAGTCAGGCCATACGACAAACCTGAAGTTCCTGAAAAAGCTTATTTCTTACCAGAATTGCTGGGAGATAGTCTCAGAGATACCCCAGCCCCAGCCCTCCCCCGCTTATGCGGAAAAATCCTTAATTTTCAACAAGTTATAAATTTCACTTGAATTTTTTTGAAAATTAGGGTTCATTAGTAAGGAGAAGACCGCAAAAAGAGAGGCTGGAGAATTTCTCCTCCAGCCTTAAATCGTGTGTGTGCGTGTGGAGCAGGACTATTTCTTCTTTGCGGTCTTCTTCTTCGCTGCCTTCTTTTTTGCTGCCATCAAATGCTCACCCCCTTTCACCCCGCATCTATCCGCCTAAGGCGGACAAGTGCGGGTCACTCTGAACTCACAGTCTTCCAATAAGGGCAATCCTTTTCCCTGATAAGAGTCTTTTCAGATTTGCATCACCCTTTTTCTTCTTCTTTTTGTATTCATCCTCATCAATAAGAGCGCAGTTAATCTTTCGGTCAAACCTTCTTTCAATATCCTTAAGTTCTTTCGTAAGGGACGATAGTGCACCAATAACAAAAAGATCAACCGTATTGACATCATCTCCTTCTGCATACGGACCGTAGAGAAAAGCAGTCTTTGCACCAGAGGCTCTCAAGACTGCCTTGAGTGCGCCAGGTAAACCGAGAGACTTTGTTATCAAATTCTTCAGCTCGGAAAACAGGGGTGAGTCTTTCTTCGCCCGAAAATATTTGAGATTGGCAACCTTTTCGCTCATTACGATACCCATCTTCTCAAGATTGTCAAGTTCTCTCTTTACACCGGAAGGATTTTTTCTGAGGAGTTCTGCAATCTCTCGAATATAAAATTGTTCGTCTGGACTGTTCAGAAGGAGTGACAGGGCATCTGCCCTTATTGATGATGAGAATAAACTCTTTAACATCACTCACCTAAATTTTTTTATATAACATAATTTTCTATTTGTCAACAAAAAAATTATATTTAGGAACAAATAATGCATTTTAGTGAACGATTTTATTTTGCCATTTTTCAGAACAATTGTTCTTAAATCTTGAACTTCATTTTCTGATCATCTGCCTGACCTTTCTCAGATTTTCGAAATCATCAGTCTCTCTCTTCTTTGGTGTCTCGAGTATTAAAGGGATATCCCTGAAAGGCAAATGGTTAAGAAACTGTCTTAAGCCCCGTGAGCCTATCTTTCCAAGACCGATATGCTCATGCCTGTCAATTCCTGACCCGAGGTCACCTTTTGAGTCATTCAGGTGAACAAGTTTTAATTTATCAAGACCGATATATTTTTCTATTTCCTCTGAAATGTGTTGTATACCTTCCTCACTACCAATGTCATATCCTGCTGCAAAGGCATGACAGGTATCAATGCATATACCTGCTATCAAGAACCCTTTCATGGCATTCAAAAGATCGGAAAGGTTTGCAACCTGAGAGGAGATGTCTCCTCTCTCTCCAGCAGTATTTTCTATCAGTAGGCCAGCCGTCCAGTAACCCATCAATGTAACCTCTTTTAACGCATCAATCGCCCTCTCCCTCGCAACACGTTCTTCATCCCCTGATGCACTTCCGGGGTGAAGTATTACAAACTCAGCCCCAATGGCATCAGCCCTGTCCATTTCCACTGCAAGGAGATCTATAGACCTTCTCATTAAATCGTTATCCCTTGATGCTATGTTAATCAGATATGAGGTGTGAATATAAAGAGGGGTCATATGTAAATGTGACCGGAGTGATTTAAATTTAATAGCCTCTTCCTCTGAAATCGATTTTACAGCCCATCCCCTCGGGTTATGAGAAAAGATCTGCAGGGTATTACACCCCAGGGCCTCCGCCCTTTCCAAACTATGATGTAATCCTCCGTTAATAGAAGTATGTACACCAATCCTTCGCATCATCTATGCCCCGCCAAGCTCTTTTCAAATTCTCCCTTTTGTAATCTTCCCCTACCCCTTCTTTTCGTCCCCTTACCAAGGGGAGCCCGTCTGCCGTCCGTCGGGCAGGGATAGGTGGGGTTAAAAAGGAGATTTTTACAATATGACCACACAAACATTTGCTGCTTACCCGTTGTTGGCATTGACAATTTCATAATGATTATATTATTTTATTTAATTATCCAATGAAAGTAGGTAATAAATTATGAAAACACAATTTGCCTCAAAGGGTGATGTCGAGAGAAAATGGTATCTTGTTGATGCCAAAGACGCTATCCTTGGAAGGCTTGCAACGAAGATAGCCATTTACCTTCGCGGTAAAAATAAAACAATATTTACTCCTCATATAGATACAGGTGATTTCATTATTGTTGTAAATGCAGACAAAATAAGGCTTACAGGCAAAAAGCTTGAAAATAAGATTTACTATCACCATTCAGGTTATCCAGGTGGCCTCAAGGCCGAGTCTGCAAAAGACCGTCTGAGCAGGAAACCAGAAGATGTCATTATTGATGCGGTATGGGGAATGCTTCCAAAGGGCAGGCTCGGTAGAGCTATGTTAAAGAAGCTTAAGGTATACAGGGGACCTGAACACCCCCACAAGGCACAGAAACCGGAAATATTGCCTTTTGAGCAAAAAAAACATAAAGGAGTTGTAGATGCCTGAGATTCAATACTACGCAACGGGAAGAAGAAAAACATCTGTAGCAAGGGTAACCATGACCCCAGGGGATGGCCAGATTATAATTAACGGAAAACCTGTTAATGTTTATTTCCCCAGAGAGACAATGAGAATGATGCTCCGTCAGCCAATCGAGCTTGCCGGCATTACAGGAAAATACAACATTAATGCAACAGTAACTGGTGGTGGACATACGGGTCAGGCAGGAGCAGTACGGCACGGTATAGCACGGGCGATCATTGATATGAATAGTGACCTCCGTTCGAGACTCAAAAAAGAAGGTTTTCTCAGAAGAGATCCCCGGGAAAAAGAGAGAAAAAAATACGGTCAGAAGGGCGCACGGAAGAGATTCCAGTTCTCTAAGAGATAAAATCAGTTATGATTCGCGTTGCCATATGTGGCGGCAGTGGATATACAGGGGGCGAATTAGTTCGTATCCTTTCTCACCACCCCACGGTTACCATTAAAGCAGTCACTTCAGAAAGATCAGCAGGGAAATCTGTCGTTGACCTTTTTCCGAACCTCCATACATATTCGAACCTCATATATGAGCCTTTAAGGGCCGGGGATATCCTTGATAAGGCAGACCTGTTTTTCATGGCCCTCCCACATGGAGAGTCACAAGAGTCTGTGGACTTCTTTTTCAGACAAGGCAAGAAGGTTATTGACCTATCTGCAGATTATAGACTCAAAGATGCGAAGACATACCAGCAGTGGTATAAAGTAGAACATAAGTTTCAAAAAACGCTTGAGAAGGCTGTTTATGGCATCCCTGAACTTTACAGAAAAAAGATTTCCAAGGCGAATCTTATAGCAAACCCTGGTTGTTACCCGACAGGTGCAATTCTTGGACTCTATCCTGCAATAAAAAATAAACTTATCGATGTTGCTTCAATCGTCATAGACTCAAAATCTGGAACAAGTGGTGCAGGAAGAAAAGCTGAAATTGCGTTCTCCTTTTGTGAGGTGAATGAAGGCTTTAAGGCATATGCTATCGCAACCCATCGGCACACACCTGAGATAGAACAGGAGCTTTCAGCAATAGCGGGAAAAGATATAATAGTTAACTTCACACCTCACCTCGCCCCCTTTGACAGAGGGATATTTTCAACCATATATTCCAGGCTTACAAAACATATTGATACGAAAAAAATTATAGATCTTTATAAAAAAATATATGCCAATGAGCCATTCACTAAGGTGCTTGAAAAAGGAAGATTTCCTAATGTAAAGAATGTACGAGGAACAAACCTGTGTGAGATCGGGCTCGTTGTAAACCAAAGAACTAATACGCTCATTATCGTAACAGCAATAGATAATCTTTTGAAGGGTGCTTCAGGACTTGCTGTACAGAACATGAACATCATGATGGGTTTTGATGAAAAGACTGCACTCGATTCAGCAGGTCTGTTCCCCTAAGGCATACCATGATCCCTGAGGGATTCCTCTTTTCTACCATAGAGGCCGCAATCAAATACCCAAACCGTAAAGACCTTGCTCTCATATATTCCAAGGTGGAGGCAAACATAGCTGGCACATTTACAACAAACAGGATTAAGGCTGCACCTGTTCTATTAGACATGAAGAAGATAAGGTCAGGCAAGGGGCAGGCTATCGTGGTTAATAGCGGCAATGCCAATGCATGCACAGGCAAAAAAGGTATGCGGGATGCCACCGAGACAGCAGAACGTGTTGCTCATGGACTCAATACAAAACCCTCTCTCGTCTATGTCTGTTCAACAGGTGTTATTGGCGTACCTATGCCTATGGAGAGAGTGAGACCAAAGATTTCCGAACTGATAGGTAATCTCGGCAAATCAAAGATACAGGATGTTGCAGCATCAATAATGACCACAGACACATTCCCAAAAATTGTGAATAAAAGGATAAAGATCAATAACAAGACAGGGATCATCACAGGTATCTGTAAAGGTGCTGGAATGATATGGCCCAATATGGCAACGATGCTCTGTTTTCTGATAACAGATATTGCAGTGGAAAGAAAGACACTGGATAAAACACTCAGGGATGCTGTAAAGGAATCCTTCAACAGGATCACCGTTGATGGTGATAGGTCAACGAATGATACAGTGCTCATTATGGCAAATGGCATGCTTGGCAATCCTCTGATCACAGAGAAGTCAGAATCATACAATGTCTTCAAAAATGCCCTTCATGAAGTCACATTTGATTTATCAAGATTAATTGTGAAGGATGGCGAGGGTGCTACTAAGTTTGTAGAAATTGAAGTGAAAGGCGCAAGGACTGAGGCAGATGCAGAAAGGGCTGCCTTTGCAGTAGCAAACTCAAACCTTGTTAAGACAGCCGTCTATGGAAATGATCCAAACTGGGGGCGTATCATGGCTGCCCTTGGATATTCTGGCATTATGGTTAAAGAAGAAAAGATAGATATCTATTTCGGAAAGGTAAAAGTTGTAACTAAAGGAATGAGTACAGGAAAAGATGAAAAGGCAGAGGAAATTTTAAAAGGAAAAGAGATCAGAATAATTATTGACCTCAATCTTGGAGGGTCCTCTGTAAAGGTCCTGACCTGTGACCTGACAGAAGAATATATTAGAAAAAACAAAGCTTACAGAACATAAGTATGTTCACCCAAATCTGCCAATAGAAATTGTCATGCTGAAACGAAATAGCGCTCGCTAACCCCGCAGCTTGCTGCGGGGTTAGCGAGCGAATATGATAAAAACAACTCCTTGCGTTAAGATACCCTGCGGTTTTGCCGCAGGGTTCTTCATTTTATTTCAGCATCTCATAAGACCCTGACCCGATCCTGATATTCATCAGGACAGGGCCCAGGGTGACACCTTTTGGGGCAATGAATTCCAAATCTATGGGTCTTTATGTATCCTATCGGCAACTTTAGAATATTCAAGTAATACTTTATATTCTTCCTTTAACTTTCTATAATTTCGTAATTCCTGCTACCCAAACCAAGCCTTTCTGCTTCTTCTATCTGGAGCCAGTATGGCTTCTCGGAGATCTTGTATAAGATATCATCGCCCTTTGCTATTGCTTTCTCCTCTGATGCCGATTGTGGCAGGGGCTCAGCCTTTAAGAGCATATCTACACTTGCCTGTTCAATCGAGACGATATCCTCTGAAAGGAGAATGCCCTGATCCTGTATGACAGGTACATCTGCAACAGGCATGCAATCACATTCAGGCTGTATCTCTGTAAGAAAATTGATGTAGATAACTTTACCTTCTTTAAAGCTACTCAGGACCGCCTTTGCTGCCTCAGCGAGAGAACACATAAACCTCTCATCATCACCTGGAAGCGTGAGAGCTCCTGAAGGACAGACCCTCGTGCATCTCCCACACCTCCAACAGTCCTCTTCTTTATAATTAAAAAGCTCATTCTCAAATTTTATGGTTCCAAGTGGGCAGATCTCCTCACACTGGTAGCAGAGTTCACATCTTTCTTTATGCCAAATCAGTTTGCCCTCTCCTATTGTATGCATTGCACCCCGTCCACACTTCCATCCGCATTCCCTGTGGCGTGAACTCACCCCGCCCATTGCAACATTCTTTATTGCACCTCCATAACCTGCCTGAATATGTCCTTTCACGTGAGAGCATACGACCATTGCGGGGACATCATGTATTACGCTTGATATGGCGACCTCACTGAGAATTTCACCGGCCTTCACCATAATGTTGTCATTCCCATAGAGTCCATCAGCAAGGACAACAGGCGCTCCCACTGAAAGGTGGTTGATCCCGTTTTGATTGGCAACCTCAAGATAGTCAAGACCTTTAATCCTTACGGTATCAGTTACAAAAGGTTTTGCTCCAAAGGACTTTAATGCCTCGACAACTTTTCTTAAAAAAACAGGTCTTACTATCCTGTGAGCACCCTCAGAGCCAAAGTGGGTCTTGATAGCCACCCACTCCTTAGCCTCAAAATTGTTTGATAGATTTATCTCCTTGAGAAGCCTTTCGAGCTTGCCAGGCATGCTGTCATCATACTTCCATTTCATTGCCCTTGCTGATGCAAAATAGACTTTAGCCATCTTAGCTCCTTTCTATAATTTCAATCTCCTCAATACTCTTTTTTATCTGTAAACATCCTTCCGATCTTTATCAATTGATTAAACAACTCTGTAATCCCCAACACGAAGCCTGCATTTATCTTCACCTTTAAGTTTCTTTGACTGAGGATATGGAAACGGGTTTTCTTTTAAAGACAAAAGAGATTTGTCAATTTTCAGAAATGCTTTTTCGGGTAGGCTGTCCAGTTCTTTTCTTGCAGATTTTTTGATTATGAGCCTATACATGCAGGCGGGATTTTCTCTTGCGACTATATGCTTCGTAGTCTTCTTCAGGCTCGGCTATTCTATCTTCAATAGCCTTCAGATCCGAAAGGTCTTCAAGCAACTCCTTTATTCTTGCAAGTTCCTCAATCTCAAGAATTGCTGCCACTTTATGACCTTTCTTATCTGTTATATATTGTTTAACATTGATAATATCCTTTTGTTTTAAACCGGTAGCCATTCTTACCTCCCCTTATTAATGACTATTTTACACTATACTGACTTTCCCCTGCATTCTATCCTATGGGTCGCTCAACTGCTTTGGCAAGATGGGGAGCGAGTTCGGAATAGGATTTGATGCCGAGGCTTGATTCTATGTATCGTGTGAAACGTGTGCTTGAGGGATACTTTTCAGACTCTTCAGATACTCTTTCAGCATCTTCAGACTTATGTGTTCGCCTTCGAACGCCATGGATGCCCTCACTTGCTCCGGTATGCTTTCCCGATATGCTTTTCTCAGTGCGTTTATATCCTCGTGGCTTTTTCGCCACTTTTCAAGATTTTGCTGAGCCTTTTTTATCTCTGTCTTTGTCATCTCTTTCCCTCTTTTTAAGCTCTACCATAGAGCTTCTATATAGTCAAATCATTCCACCCAAAGCACAATAAACTATGTTTTATTCTATATCAAAATATCAAACTTTTTTAATTACTTTCCAACCTTAATAATTTACTATGCTCTTCTTCTATTGTACTTTGTGGCATTGCCTTTAGATAAAACAACAGGATATTTTTTGTTGTTTATTTCAATTTTTTCAAGTACTGCTTTTTCGATATCTAAATGTAGTTTATCAGCAAGACGAACAAGATAAATTGCTATATCAGCTATTTCTTCTTTAATTAAAGACATCTTCTTTTCATTATTAATAATTTCTCTTGATTGTTCTTCAGTCAGCCACTGAAATATTTCAAGAAGTTCTGCAGCCTCAGCTGCGAGGGCCATAGACAGGTTCTTTGGACTATGAAATTGATCCCAATTGTGTTGTCTGGCAAAATTTGCGAGGCGATTTTGAATATTGATTAAGTTGCTTAATCTACTCCTTGTTATAAAAATTATTACAAAAACCTTCTTGACACTAACTACCATATTATGGTAGTTTCTTCATAAATGAGCCAATTATTTAAGACAATATATTTCCAAGACTTTCCTGCGGCTTCTTCTAAAAAGAAAAATTTAAAACTGGCTTTCAGTGAAAAAGATTCTGATATTTATGATATTATCTCATCTCTTTCAAGTCAGGAAGCAAGAGAGTTAATAGGGCATAAAAGCTATAAGGAATTAAAGTCTGCATCTGAAAAAGAGTATCTGCCAATAAATACCTATTGCTTGCGCATTTTAAGGGAAAGAATCCCTCTAATGGTGAGAGAAGACCACCAACCCTATCTATCAGGAACTACTACAATAAATCCTATTCATGCAACCTTCAAAGGCGGGCGTTCCGAACCATTACATCTCTGGTATCCGTTTTTAGAAGGTTATTCTCCAGAATTTGTAGAAAATGTATTAAATAATTTTGCACCTACTGCAACTCATATTCTTGATCCATTTGCTGGGACTGGCACAACACCTTTGACAGTCGCCCGGCTTGGAAAAGTAGCTTTTTATTGTGAAATTAATCCTTTGTTACAGCACTTAGTAAATGTCAAAATTAAATCATTAACTTTAAAAGACGATAAGCGAGTAAAGCTTATTGAAGCACTCAAAGATATCTCTAAAAAGCTTTCACAATTTTTAAAGGACACGCTACCCGATTCAGAATTAGTTACAAGCTATAATAGGGCTTTTGGTAAAAGCATATTTTTTGACAATTATACTTTTGAAAAGATTTTAAAAAGTAGAACTATAGTCGATTATATAGCATGCAGTAATCCTCTACTTTCTGAGTTCCTCAGCATTGCTATTATTTCAAGCCTTGTTCCGGCATCGTTATTAAAGCGTGCTGGGGATTTGCGTTACAAGACGTCAGAAGAATTGGTGAAAGAAAAGATTGTTTTTGAAAAAAAAGTTTTAAATCAACTAAACAGAATGATTTTAGACTTAGAACGACTGGAGCGCATTAATGCACGCCCAATATTAGTATGTGAAGATGCAAAACAACTTTCTTTAATATCCCCACTTGAAATTGACACAGTTATCACAAGTCCACCTTATTTAAATGGCACAAATTACTTCAGGAATACAAAGATTGAACTATGGTTTTTGAGATGTCTTAATTCATCTAAAGACTTGACTTCTTTTCGTGAAAAATCAATTACAGCTGGAATTAACGATGTATCTCAAAGAAAAAATGGAAATGGCAATCATTCTTTAGTTGACAGAATTGTTGCCAAATTAAAAGAAAATGCTTATGACACCCGTATTCCTAAAATGGTGGAAGATTATTTTCGCGATATGGATAAGGTTTTTGAATCGTTTAAATATCATCTAAAGAAAAAATCTATCATTGCTATTGATATAGGTGATTCTATTTATGGCGGGGTTCACGTCCCAACAGATAGAGTTTTAACAGAGCTTTTAAAAGATAAAGGATTTATTCTGAAAGGAGAAGTCTTGCTTCGTAAGAGGCTCTCCAGAGATGGCTCTCAACTACATCAGGTATTACTAATTTTCTCAAATACTATTACGCGTAAGGCTATCAAAGCAGTAAGTAGCCCCTCATGGAAAAATCACTGGGTGAAGTTTAAAAAAGAAGTTCCTCATCAAAATCATCCGTTCTCAAAGCGTAACTGGGGGCATCCTCTGCATTCATTATGTTCTTATCAGGGAAAGATGAAACCATCTCTGGCTTATTTTCTCGTTAAGACATTTGTGCCTGAAAATGGAATAGTTTTAGATCCATTTGCAGGAGTTGGAACCATCCCGTTTGAATCTGCTTTAAATGGGCATAAAGCATATGGTTTTGAAATAAGTCCTGCTGCAAGAATTATTGCATCGGCAAAAGCTGGGAAGCCAGATATAAAAGCATGTCAACATCTCTTAGATAAACTTGATATTTATATAAAAACATATGAAGTATCAGAAAAAGAAATTGATAGTGCAGCATTGGTTGCATTTAATAAGAGTATCCTTGATTATTACGAAAAAAATACCCTTAAAGAAATTCTTCTTGCAAGAAGGTTTTTTATAGAGAATCCTCCTGTCTCAATTTCTGAATGCTTAGTTGTAGCCAGCTTGCTTCATATTTTACACGGAAACAGGCCTTATGCTTTAAGCAGAAGATCACATAGTATTACTCCGTTCTCTCCACGCGGAACATTTGAATACAGACCTTTGATGCCGAGATTGCGTAGCAAGGTTCAAAGAAGCCTTGATGTTGAATATCCTGAGAGTTTTGTAGAAGGGAAAATTTACCATCAGGATGCAACATCGTGGTGGCCACAGGAAATAGAAAATCTTGACGCGATAATTACATCACCACCATTTTTTGACAGCACGCGATTTCATCTCGCTAACTGGCTAAGGCTATGGTTTTGCGGATGGGAAGTTCAGGACTTCCAATCTAAACCTTTAATGTTTATTGATGAACGTCAAAAGATGGAGTTCTCTGTATATGAATCAATCTTTAGACAAGCAAGAGAACGGTTAAAAAAGAATGGAGTGGTTGTCTTACATCTTGGCGAAAGCAAAAAATGTAATATGGCTGAACAATTGAGGAAAGTCAGTCAGAAATGGTTTAAAACGGTTGATTTATTTAATGAGAGCGTTGTGCACTGTGAATCTCATGGCATTCGTGATAAGGGAACCGTTACATCTCACCAATACCTAATTTTGCAATGATTAGAAACCTAATATTTTTTTGTTCTTATCGGTCAATCTATCAACTAAGCCATATTTCTTTATTATCTTTTTCAGTTCAGAAATTCTTTTTTTGAGATTGGATTTTTCCCTTACCTTCAAATATCTATCAACACATTTATTCACATCGATATTATTATTCATCATGGGGAGCTTAGTTGATATTAGGCTCAAGTCCGCACCTGTTATTTTTGCCAATTCAATTAATTCATTATTTGTGTAAAACTGGCTTGGCCATTTTTCACCTTTGCTGTCATTTGCTTCCCTACTTAATAATGCTGCATTTTCTTTTATAAGTGGATAAAGCCATTTAGATGGGAGAATGTGGTCAATTGTCCATGTTCGTCTCTTTTTAATGTCCAAAGGTTTTTTTGTTTTAAAACACTTATGTTCGAAACGTTCGAACAAGTCTTGAATATCTATTGTTTGATTTTCACCTTCTAAAAATAAATCAGCGATCCTTCTACGTACTGATGATTCATGTAACTGTTCTTTAGTTCTCTTAGGATTTAAAACAGCATTTATTGCCCCCTTACAGCTTCTACATTCCATTTGCCTTTGTAATGGTCCCCAACCTGAATGTTTACTAAATGCTGAAAAGGGGAGAATCCTACCACACGCATTGCATTGTTTCCAGTAAGATTCAGGATGCTCAGTAGCTATTCTGAAAAAAGCCTCCCAGAATCTTTGCGCCTTTATTGAAGATGCGTCTGTAAACTCCGTAGGCCAGTTTTTAAAAGGCAAGTTAGTGTTTTTATTATGCATGAAATCACAGTTGCAACATTCCCAATAAGCGTCCTCGTAAGATTTACGCGAATCTAATAATTGGCTTCCTATTCTGATGTTATTTAAATGATTACAGGAAAGGCAAATAAAACCTATCCATGCGTCATGATATGGCACACCTTCAATTCTGGGTAACCCAGTGATATTTTTAGTTTTCCTTCTTGCCATAACTTAATAATAAATTTTCTTGAATTATCTGCTTTTTCAATATTGACTAAAATACTAATATTTTGCAGTATTTATTTCAATAGCCTGAAATATCCTTCAATGAAACTTCGTCTCATACACACTCAATACAGGTATATGGCACGTTGCAATTGCCTTATCCTTCTCACGCCTTCCCCTTCTTCATCTCTTTCGCCGTCTCGTACTCTTTTTTAAAATTCATTCCAGTATCCAGAAACGGGTCAATTACCTGAAAGGCTGCATACATGTACGCGAGCAACTGGAGTCCTGTAAATTCTTTTCCGGGGATGCTGTCGAGGTGATACTTTTTTTCGCTATTCGCTGGATCGATCCCCTGTCTGCCTAACATGGCTATTTCAAACCCTACCTTTTGGATTTCAGATAAATCCTTGCCCTCAAAATACTGCAAGGCGCTGAGGCAATACATGACAACAGCCATCTGTCCAGCTGGCTGGCCTTCAAAGTTTAGATCAAATCCCCCCTCACCCCCCTTTTCTAAAGGAGGGAACACACCCCTATCCCCTGGTTTATTTTAGTCAAGTACTTTTTTTTACGTCTTATAGCATGGAGGTCTTAATTGAAGCACCTTGCCTTACCCTGGTTTTGAGAGTCTCAACAGAGCTCTTATCTTGCTTCATT
>Ga0315282_10004090_pt1 | contig 25627 bp, 25 predicted proteins | sample YL17G07_20_MG_FD_203693 | JGI IMG/M metagenome (GOLD analysis project Ga0315282, IMG submission 203693) | Sediment microbial communities from Yellowstone Lake, YNP, Wyoming, USA - YL17G07_20 | ecosystem: Environmental > Aquatic > Freshwater > Lake > Sediment | place: USA: Wyoming | collected... | reverse complement strand
CCGCGGATACAGGTGCATCCAACCCGGGGGATATATCCTATGACCAGGCCCGTCAAATGGGTCTGGCTCCAGGATTGGAAGAAGAAAAACATTAGGGGAAATGCGGTGAATTGGGGCTGTCCTAAAAGTGTTGATTAATAATTATCCGCCGGCACATATGCTGTTGCGGCAAAGCCGCAACAGCATATGTGCCGGCGGGAATCTTATTAATTCTATTTTTCAGACAGCCCCAATTCGCCAATTCCTCTCCTGGAAATTGAAACGCACCCCTGCAATTATTGTCAACTTCTCGCAGGCTGTGATAAAATTACTGTCCGCACCGGGTGGTTCCGGTCTTTTGGGGCGTAGTGCAATGGCAGCACACCAGACTTTGGATCTGTGGATCTTGGTTCGAATCCAGGCGCCCCAGCCTGTGTTTTACCTGTGGTGGCAATATCGTGAACAAATGTGAAAGTGCGCAGAACGCAACCCTCGTACCACAGAGGGCAGATGGGTCGTTAGATCGGATCGTTTGCCCTCTGCAGTGCGAGGGTTACGATCTTGTGCTTTTTAGTTTAAATCAGATTGGGAGTCGCTGACAATGAAGATAACATCTGTGATTCTAGCAGCCGGTCAAGGGACGCGCATGCGTTCATCGCTTCCTAAAGTATTGCATCCTCTGGCTGGCAAACCTTTGATTCGCTATGCCCTCAATTCTGCCACGGCATTGAGCCATGAACTTCCGGTGGTGGTAGTTGGTCTCGACGCGCAAGCCGTGCGCGAAGCCGTTGGTGATGATGCCCGCTTTGTGCTGCAGCAACACCAGTTGGGTACGGCCCATGCTGTGCTGGCGGCCGAGCCTCTCCTGGGTGGGGTGTCTGGCCTGATCGTGGTGACGTATGCTGATATGCCATTGTTGACTGCTGAAACTCTGCTCCGCCTGGTGGCAGTTCAACATAAGAATACTGGACCAGCCACCATCCTGACCATGAGCAGTGATGACTCGCATGGCTTTGGCCGCGTGCTGCGCAAGCCAGATGGCTCTGTTCAGGCGATTGTAGAGGAAGCCCAGGCCACCCCAGAAATCCTGGCCATACGGGAATTGAACGTTGGAGCGTATTGTTTTACATCCGAATGGCTGTGGGACGCGCTGAAGCGCGTAACGCTTTCACCCAAGGGTGAATTTTACCTGACGGATGTGGTGGGCATTGCTGTGGCCGATGCCCGGCCTGTGCAGAGCGTGACTGTCGAGGATGTGAGCGAAGCTTTGGGGATCAACAACCGGCTGCACCTGGCCGAAGCCGAAGCCATTTTGCGCAAGCGCATTAACACGCGGCACATGCTGGCCGGAGTAACCATTGTCAACCCAGTGGTTACTTATATCGAGCCGGATGTGCAAATTGGTGCAGACACGATCATCTGGCCGAATACTTATTTGCGCGGCAAAACCACCATAGGTGAAGGTTGTTCGATTGGACCGAACACCATCATAGAAGACAGCCAGATTGGCAGTGGCTGTACCATCCTGGCAGGGGTGCTGGAAAAAGCCATATTGGAAGACGATGTCGATATGGGCCCATTTGCCCACCTGCGCAAAGGCGCTCACCTGGCAAAGGGCGTCCACATGGGTAATTTTGGCGAGATTAAGAATTCCTATCTCGGTCCGGGCACCAAGATGGGCCATTTTTCATATATCGGAGATGCCACCATTGGCCTGGATGTCAATATTGGCGCCGGAACGATTACCTGCAATTTTGATGGCGTCCACAAGAACCCGACTGAGATTGGAGATGGCGCTTTCATTGGCAGCGATACGATGCTGGTGGCGCCGGTCAAGATTGGCGCGGGAGCGCACACCGGCGCTGGTGCGGTAGTGACCCACGACGTGCCGCCCGGCGAGTTGGTGGCGGGGGTGCCGGCCCACCCCTTACATAAAAAGCAATCAAAGGAGGAAAAAGGTGCCTCTCAACGATGAGATACGCCAGCAGTTGGTCCAGGCAGCCGTACAGGCCCGCCGTTGGGCATATGCCCCTTATTCGCATTATGCTGTAGGGGCCGCTTTGCTGACCCCCAACGGTAAAATTTATGATGGTGTCAACGTGGAAAACGCGGCTTACCCAACCACTATGTGCGCCGAGCGCGTGGCTGTTTTTAAAGCGATTTCTGAAGGCGAGCGTGAATTTGAAGCGATTGCCGTGGTCACCCAAAATGGCGGTTCGCCGTGTGGGGGCTGCCGCCAGGTGCTGGCAGAATTTGGTTTGCATACAGTCGTTTTAATTGCAGATGCTGAGGGGCGCCTGCTGCAAGAAACGACTGTGTCGGAGCTTTTACCAGGAGCTTTTCTGCCCAGGGATTTGAACGCCGATGGTTAGCATCCACCCGATACCGGCCTGCCCGTATGCCGGCTGGCAGGGTTGCAAGCCTGCTCCATTGGCGTTCCAGCAAAGCCCTCTGTGGTGTGAGATGCGGCCATGGCTGAACATTCACTGCGGGTAGAGGCAGTTGTGCTGCGCCACAACGATTGGGGCGAAGCCGATCGTTTGCTTTCTTTGTATACCCGCGAACAGGGTAAGCTGCGCACGATAGCCAAGGGGGTGCGGCGAATGCGGTCTCGCAAGGCTGGACATCTGGAGCCATTCACACGCGTAGCGTTGATGCTGGCGCGCGGTCGAGATTTCTGGATTATTACCCAGGCTGAGACGGTAGATGCCTACTTACCCTTAGGTGAAGACCTGGTACGGATTGGCTACGCCGCCTATGTCATTGAACTGCTCGACCGGTTTACTTATGAAGAAGGTGAGAACCGGGCGCTGTATTCATTGCTGGTAGATACCTTAGGGCGGGTGACTCATGAACCGGATCCATTCCTGGCAGTCCGCTATTATGAGATGCGCCTGTTCGACCTGGTTGGATTCAGGCCCAATTTGTTCGAATGTATGCAGTGCGGCAGCGTGATCAAACCGCAGGACCAGTTCTTTTCAGCAGAGCGGGGCGGCGTATTGTGTCCGAAATGCGGCAGCGGTGCGCCTGCCACGCGCCCGGTCTCCATGCAAACCCTTAAATTCATGCGTCACTTCCAGCGCAGCTCCTATCCTGAAGCCTGCCGGGCTGTCCTTTCCCCTTCCGTGCAGGCAGAAATGGAAAGCCTGCACCAGTTCTTCATCACCTATTTACTGGAACGCGCCCTTAATACGCCAGCTTTCTTGCGTGAAGTAAGGGGAAAAAATAAGTAAGAAATTTCGTAACTGCTCAGCCTGGGCGAGAGAGAGAGCAAAAAAGGTGTGCAGGTGGGCGTACTCCCACCTGCACCTTTTTTGCGGAATTGTTAATGCCTGAGATAAGCTTCCGCCAGTAAAAGCGCCGACAGGGTTTTTCCGTCGTGGATTTCGTTCTGCCGGACCATGCGGTATACCTCATCTACCGGGATCACCTGGATTTTCAAGAATTCATCCGCATCAGCCGCCAGTGGAGCATCATAGAGGCCGGTTGCCAGGAAAATATGCATATATTCAGAGGAATATCCGGCAGCCATGTAGAAGGCTCCCAATTCACGCAATTCTCCGGCGGCTTTGCCAATTTCCTCTCGTATTTCACGGGCTGCACCGGCCTCGGGTGGTTCTCTCTCTTCCAAAACACCGGCGGGGAGTTCCAGCAGTTCATGCATGGCTCCCAGGCGGAACTGGTTTACGAACCATAGATTTCCGTCGCTGTCATAAGGAACCAGTGTGACTGCCGGAAGGTGACTGACCAGGTCGTAGCTCTGCTGACGGCCATCGGGAAGGCTGGCCAGGACCTCCTCAACATCGAAAGCGCGCCCCTGGTAGACGTTTTTACGGTTGAGAATTTCAAAGGTCATGTACGGGCGTCAAATTTACGGGATGCTCAGGGTCTGCCCGGCGGTCAGAGAATATGGGCTGGAAAGACTATTGGCGCCGGCCACATCTTCAGGCAGCAGGTCGCCATAGTAGCAGGCAACTGTATTAATATTATCGCCTGCTCGTACTATATAGGTGTCAGGATGTGAGTGCCACGAGCGACTGCCAGAGTTCCAGGTGCCGCTTTGGGGAATGCGCAGGGTCGTACCCGCCCCGGGGAGAGAGTCCATCGAAAGACCGTTCACAGCCAGCAAAGAGCTAACGTCCAGGTTGTAGCGCCGGGCGATACAGATTGGCCACTCGCCGGCCTGCAGGGTGTAGGTATTCGGCCGCTCAGGATTGGAATTTGCCTGGTAAGAGGAACCTGAGGATTTGTTTTCCGTTTTCTTTGTTGCCGTGGGCTTGGGAGTGGAAACTACGGCTGGTTTTACTGTTGGGACTGCTGTATGCGCAGCACTGGCCGCCGCCGCGGTTTGGGTTGCACTGAGGATATTTTGCATCGTCTGGTCCTGAGAAGTACCTTGTGGAAAGGCCTGCTCGGCGGTTGCCACCTTTGGGATCGCGGGTGGGGTTGATGCCGGGCGATAACAGGATGCCAGCATCAAACTCAGGATGGTTACTGCGATTAGCAGATAAGTAGACTTCTTGTGCATGATATTTGCTCCTTCCCTGAAGCGTGCAACCCGAAGGATTGAGGGTAATTGGGTACAAAATCTATTGTTCTTAAATGATAGTAGCATAACCCTGCAAATGCGTCAAGTTGACCGGGTGGATTTTTTCTCCCAGGCTTGCACTTTCGAGGCAAATCGGGTAAAAATCAGGTTGCAAGGAGCATGCCATCATTATGAATATCTATTTTTCATGTTCGATCACCGGGGGTCGAAAAGATGAAGAGGTCTACCAGGCCCTGGTAGATTCCCTGCTGCTAGACCGGCACGAAGTTCCGACTGCCCACCTCTCCCGTCCAGACGTCCTGGAGTTGGAGGCGGTCATGCCGGCGCGCGAAGTATATCAGCGTGACTCGACCTGGGTAAAAGCGTGCGATATCCTGATTGCTGAAGTCAGCACCCCTTCTCATGGGGTGGGTTACGAGATAGCCATGGCACTCATCTCGGGTAAACCAGTCCTGTGTTTATACCGTACCGGGTGCAAGGTGTCCAAAATGATCGTTGGCAACACCAGCCCGGGGCTGAAAGTGGTTCAATACGATACTGCGGACCAGGCAGTTAGCCTGGCGCGCAGTTTTCTGGCTGAATTGGATTAGACCCCCGCAGTCCAGGGTGTGTCATGAGCAATATCATCTGAAAGCGATGACTTTAGGCCGTGCCCATGGACCTGGTTTTCAGTTATTATTGAACATGAGCTGGGTTGTAAGACAATTCAAAATGCTCATCGCTGTCTCCTCCTTTGGCGAATGCCTCCGCCCGGATCATGAAATGACTTCGGCGGAGGCATGCTTTAAGCGAGATTATAGCATACCGGAAAACAGGTGTCTGTGGGAAGCTGCGGTTCCCACAGACACCTGTTTTCCGGTATTATGTTTTAGGGTATTTCGGCGATGGGGAATACCACCGTAAAGGTGGTGCCTTCTCCTATCTTAGAATCGACCCAGATTCTTCCCTGGTGCGCCTCGACAATTGATTTTACAATCGACAGGCCAAGACCGGTGCCAATGGCAGCCTTATCCACATTGCTGGCTCGGAAAAATTTATCGAAGATGAAGGGTAGTTCGGCTGAGGGTATGCCAATCCCGGTGTCGCGGATTTGTAGGATCACCTGGGTTTGCTGAACCTCAGCGCGGATGCCAATGGTGCCGCCGGGTGGGGTGTACTTGGCCGCGTTGTCGATCAGGTTATCCAACAACTGGCGCATCTGTAGCGGGTTGGCATAAATGGGCGGGATATTATCCAGTGGGAATACAACCAGGCGGATCTTCCGGTCTTCCAGCAATTTTCTGAAGTTATCGGTAGAATACTCCACCAGCTGGTTGAGGTAGACTGGCTCGCGATGAGTATCCAACCCGGCTTCGATCCGTCCCAGGTTCAGCAGGTCATTGACCAGCCCGGTAATGTTCTGGACGCTGTTTTGCACCCGGCGGATGAAATCGCGCTGCAGGATATTGATTGGACCTGCCTTTTCGATCAATTCGGCATAGCCCAGGATGGCAGTCAGTGGTGAGCGCAGGTCATGCGATACCGTGTTGACGAATTCGCTCTTAATCCGGTCGAGCTTTTTCAGGTGGGTGATATCGTGCATGGTGATCGCCTGCCCGATGCCAGATATGGCAGTTATTTGAGCATTGAATATTCTGCCATCCGGGGTAGAGAGCTCCACGCGGTTATATAGGCTGGGGATAGAGGCATTGACCAGTGCCAATAATTCCGCCAGGTTGAAAACTTCTTCGATCGGCCTTCCTTGTAAGGGTTCGTTGGGCAGTTGGAAAGCGGTCAGCACCACCTGGTTGGTAAACAGCAGTTGGTGGTTGTCATCGATTACAATAACGCCATCCTGGATATTTTTTAAGATCGTTTCCAGTTTATTGCGGTCCTGGTTGGCGCTGTCGAACAACCGGATGTTTTCAAGTGCGATCACCACGTATTCAGCCAGAGCTGTCAGCAGCTTGACGTCATGCTCCTTGAAGGGCATTTTTGTGGTGCGGTTATCAACTCCAAGCACGCCAATCACCTGGTCTTTGAGCTTGAGGGGGACGTAGATCAGGCTGTGCACCAGGTAAGACGTTTTGATCTTCTTGGGAGCCTTTTCATCCAGGACGGTCGGTTCACCAGAACTGATCACATTGCCTGCCAGCGTATCCTGAATGGGTATACGGAATGTGCGGACGAATTCTTCTGAGAAGTTGCGTGCCGCGCGGATGTAAAGTTCGCCAGTCTTTTCATCGATCAGCATCAGGCTGCCCTCTTCAGAATCAGTAAGCTCAACCGCCGCTTCGATAATGGTAGATAGAACGCTGTCGCTGTTGAGTGAGCTGGTAATGGAATGTCCCAGGCGGGTCAGCGTTTCCAACTCGTTGACTTTACGTTCGAGGGAAGTGGTAGCGCGCTTGACCTGTAATATGGTCCACTCTTTGCGACGTTTGGCCTGCGCCAGGCTGTCTTGCACAGCCGAAAGAATATCCTCAACTCGTAATGGTAAAAGCAGGTATTGGCTGATCCCCAGGCGCATGGCCTGTTTTAGAATTTCAGGTGATTCCTGAGCGACCAGCAGTAAGATTGGGGTAGCTGGCGTCTGTATGGAGAGTTCCTTGGCGATATCCAATCCGGTGGCATCTTTTAACTTTTCCCCCAGGATCACCAGGCCAGGTGGGTTTGTTTTTATCTGGAAATTAGCGCTGGTCCAATCCTGGAACACATCGGTAGTATACCCCAATGCTTTTAACACCCGGTCCAGCAGCATGTTAATCTGGGCATCTGGAGTAATAATGAAAATATTGTCAGTTGGCGGATTGGGCATAGAAACCGTGCTTTATTTAGGAGTAGGTAACGTGAAATGGAAATTCGCACCCTGGCCGGTTTTACTCTCGACCCAGACTTTCCCTTTATGATGTGTAATGATTTCCTTGATGAGGTGCAGGGGAATCCCCAGGCCGCCAAAGCGGCGGTTGCCTGGCAGATGTGGAGGATTTTCCGGTTTTTCGAAAATTTTATCGGCCTGGCGTGTATCAATTCCCAGGCCAGTATCACTGACGGTTACATGCGCCATATCTTCCGGAGATTTTTCGAGCCGGATAGATACCCGGCCCCCTGGAAGACTGAATTTAATTGCGTTACTCAACAGACCGTCAAACACTTGCGCCAGGTAGATCGGGTCAACCATCACCGTCACCGGATGAGTAGGGATTTCAAATGTCATTGTCAGATCGTTCTGTTTAGCAAAACGCTGTGAGCGATCGACCGCCTGACGGACCAGCTCATTCAAGTCTGTACTTCTGGTAACCTGGCTGGTAGATGGAATGGGCAGAGGTGAGATTGCTTCAATGATTCGTCCCAGGCTCTGTAATGACTCCTGGAGCGCCCCCATTACCCCGCGCTGGTCCGAATTCCAGCGGGCGGTCGGGTCGCGTGAGAGATTGTCGAGCGCGGACCTGGCAGATTCGGCCGGGATGCGCAGTTCATTTTTTACAATTTCCAGGATTTCATTGTTGATCTTTTTGCCAGTCTGGGCATTTTCCGCCAGAATCTGCAGCGAATGGGCGCGTTCTTCGATCACCTGGAAAAGGCGTGCATTTGCCAGCGAGATGGAGGCATAATCGGTAACGGCTTCGATCAGATGCAGTTCACTGGAAGAGAACGGGTTGGGCTGCCGGCGCATCATGACCACCAGGCCAACCACCTGCTTTTGCACTTTAAGCGGCATGACCAAGGCCGATTGCCCCAGTGAAAAAATGCGGAAGCGCTTCAGGCTTTCACCGTAAATTGAAAGCGGCTCACCCGACTTGGCAACCAGTGAACTGATGCCGTCATCCCAGGGTTGGTTCAGGCGCTCGGCCAGGGTGGCGGGTAGATTGCGGTGAGCCACCAAAATAAATGCTTTGCGCGTCTCGTCTCGCAACAAGAACCAACCCAGGTCGGCTTGAGTGGCTTTTGTGGTCCCTTCCAGGATGCGTTCAAACAGCAAAGTCTGGTTGGTGATCGAGGTGACGACTTTGCCAATGGCAAGGATGGTGGTCAGTTCACGCACCCGCAGCTGCAGTTCCTGGTTGGCCTGTTGGAGCTGGTGCGATAGGCGTTCGCGCGCGTGGCGCTCGTGCACCTGTTTAAGTACGCGCTCGACCACGTTAATCACCTCGGCCTCACGCACCGGCCAGAGCAGATAGTCAGTTGCGCCCAGGCGGAAAGCCTGGACCAGGTCGGCTTCATTGCCTTTACGGGTCAACACGATGATCGGGGTCTGGATCCCTTGCGAGGTCAGCGCCACCATCAGGTCCTTACCGCTCAGGCCTGGTAAGTTTAAATTAGCGATGATCACATCGGGGGAAAGCTGAATGGCGCGCGCAATGGCAGTGTTGGCGTCACCGACTACCTGCGTCTGGTATCCGGTGGATTGCAATGCCTGGCGTGCGATCAGATCGCTGATCACCGGGTCACTTTCCACCACCAAAATTCGATCGCGAGCAGATTGCACCATATTAGATATCATAGCATGGAAACAAAAAAAAGGGGAGTCATTTCACGCCGCACAGTTTGCATTTATTTAACAACATTTGTGACATTTGTCACTTGTTACAATTATCACAAACTGTTATATTATGCTATATAATAGGATATATCAATATATAACATTATGAATGACTTATATACTGCTCGCCAGGTTCAAGAAATCCTCAAAGTTGACCGGATCACCATTTACCGCATGTTAAAAGATGGGCGGTTGAAGGGTGTGCAGGTTGGCCGGCAGTGGCGTTTCACTCGACAGGAAGTTGAACGGGTGGTCAGCGGCGAAAGCCAGGCAGATGAAACCGTTCGATTGGCAGCCGATAAAGGTTTTCCTACGCACTGCGTCCAGACCATTCAAGATTTGTTTTCGAGTGTCAGCCAGGTCAGTTCTTTGATGGTGGATATGCAGGGCAATCCCCTCACCCAGGCCAGCAACCCCTGCGGTTTTTGCCAGTTGATGCTTTCCAGCCTCGCCGGGTTCAGCGCCTGCCAGGCTTCATGGCAGTTGTTTGCCCAACAGAGCCGGGATGGCAGCAGATATTTCACCTGCCACGCCGGGTTGCAGTATGTTACTGCGCCGGTGTTCGATCTGGGTAATCAGGCTGGCTTATTCCTGGCCGGCGAATTCTACTGGCAGGCGCCCGAGCCGCGCGAAGTAACTGAAAGGCTGCGCCGTCTGGCTGCGATTAACAACCTACCCCTGGAAGAGTTAGAACAGTCGGCTAAAAGTGTGCCGGTGATCGCTCCCGAGCAGCATGCCCAGGTTGAAAACTGGCCATCTGTGGCTGCCCAGGCTGTACAGAGTATTTTGCAAGAAAGAGCTGGGTTTATCCAGCGTCTGCAGAAAATTGCCGATTTAACCCAAGTTTCCTGAGGATCAGATAATGAAGACATTCTTGGTTTTAGGCGCTGGCACCGCCGGCACGATGATCGCTCGCAAGATGGTCCACAAGCTGGATGCACACGATTGGAAAGTGATCCTGGTGGACCGCGATGAGCTGCATTATTACCAGCCGGGTTTCCTGTTCGTTCCATTTGGCTGGTACAAGCCGGAAGATGTGATCCAACCCAAACGCAAGTTTGTACCTGGCGATGTCGAATTCATCATTTCCGATATCGATCTGATCGAACCGGATGCGAACCGGGTGACCCTTACTCAATCGAAGCGTGTGATCAACTACGATTACATGGTGGTTGCTACCGGGGCCGATATCCACCCCGAACAAACTGAAGGGTTGAAGAACGGCGGTTGGCGCCAGAATATCTTCGACTTCTACAGCTATGAGGGCGCAGCCGCCCTGGCAGAATTCCTCAACACCTGGCAAGGTGGGCGGATGGTGGTCAATGTGGTCGAGAACCCGATCAAATGCCCGGTGGCGCCGCTCGAGTTCCTCTTCCTGGCGGACTGGTATTTCTCTCAGCGCGGCATGCGCAACAAGGTGGAGCTGGTATACGCCACCCCGCTCTCAGGCGCTTTTACCAAGCCGCGCGCTGCGGCTGCCCTTGGAGAAATGCTCACCCGCAAGAACATCCAGATCGAGCCCGATTTCAATATTGGCGAAGTAGATTCTGGTAAGAATGTGATCCGTTCCTATGACGAACGTGAAATCCCTTACGACCTGCTGGTGAGCATACCGACCAACATGGGTGCAGAAGTCATTGCCCGTTCGGGCATGGGTGATGAGTTGAACTTCGTTCCTACTGATAAGTTCACCTTACAGTCGAAAAAATGGCAGAATATTTTTGTAATGGGAGATGCTAACAACATCCCGACATCTAAAGCAGGGGCAGTGATTCACTTCCAGATGGGAATAGTGACCGAAAATATCCTGGCCCATATGGCAGGTAAGGAGATGCCTGGCAAGTTTGATGGTCACACATCTTGTTATATTGAGAGTGGTTTTAGTAAGGCGGTTTTGATTGACTTCAGTTATGATGTAGAACCTTTGCCTGGAACATATCCTTTGCCGATTGTAGGGCCGTTTTCGCTGTTGAGCGAATCGGTGATCAATCACTGGGGCAAGCTGGCCTTCCGTTACATGTATTGGAATTTGATGCTGAAAGGGATTGAGGTGCCTTTACCCAGCCAGTTCAGCATGGTTGGAAAAGAAAATTAACCCTTATTAGACTCAATTTTTGGAGGAAAGATATGGCAACACGAACAATAGCAGGCAAGACGGTGCAGGTCAATGACGAAGGCTTCATAACGAATCCAGCCGAATGGACGAAAGAGATTGCGGTAGAGATTGCCAAGGAAGAAGGGATCGCCGAACTGACGCCCGCTCATTGGAAGATCGTCGATTTCTGCCGCCAGAGCGCCGTTGAAACCGGAAAAGCGCCAACCCTGCGTGGTATCACGGCCGGGGCGGGTGTCTCAACCAAGGACCTTTTTGCCCTGTTCCCCAAGGGCCCGGCCAAGAAGGTCGCAAAAGTGGCCGGGTTGGGCAAACCGGAAGGCTGCGTCTAAAAATTATTAGAGCCTTCCAAGATTTTCTTATTACAAGGAGATAGCTACAATGGCTGATGAAAATCGCAAGGTAGCATTCATTTGTTCAAAAGGCAACCTCGATATGGCTTATCCTGCCCTGATCATGGGCTGGGCTGCCCTGGGCAACGGCATCGATGTGACCATCTTTTTTACTTTCTGGGGAATGGACTTGATCAATAAGGCACGCGTCGACCACCTTGAGGTCCCGCCAGTTGCCAATAGCAGTATGAAAATGAACCTGATGGGTGTGCCCGGTAACCTGGGTATTCCGAACGTGATGGGCATTATACCTGGCATGACTGCTTTTGCCACCAGGCTGATGAATGACAAGATGAAAGCCCTGGGAGTCCCTTCCGTGCGGGAATATTTACAGATGCTGGTGGATGCCGGCGCCAGGTTATACGCCTGCAAGATGTCGGTTGACATGTTTGGGCTGAAAAAAGAGGACTTTATTGATGGGGTCCTCGATATCGTCACCGCTGGCGATTTTATGGATATGACCGAGGGCGCTCAGATCATCTTTATCTAGGTTCTATGCTTAATTCCTTCATCCAATCGCTCGGGCGTACCTGCCGGGTGATCGATATCTCTCAGACACTTGGCCCGGGCATCCCGGTTTATCCGGGCTTTCCTGACCCGCGCTTCGAGACTATCTATTCACAGCAGGCAGGGAAGGATGCCAATGTAGAGATGGTCCAGTTCGTGCCGCATTCTGGCACCCACATGGATGCTCCCTACCATTTCTTCTCGCAAATGCGCCGGGTGGATGAACTGCCGGCAGACTGTCTGATCGGTCCCGGAGTTGTAGTTGACCTTTCAGCCAAAAAAGGCAGTGTGGCGCTTGAGGCCGAGGATATCCAGCGTTGGGAACAGTCCACCGGCGAATCGATCCAGCCCGGAGACATCGTTTTGTTGCGCAGCGACCATTCCAAGAGCTGGAAAGTTGGGCAAGAATCGGGTTTATTCTGGAAAAACGGCTGGCCCTACCTGGCAAAAAGCGCCGTGGAATACCTGGCAGGTAAAGCCATCAAAGCCCTGGGGGTCGAGACCTTCAGCCCTGATCCGGAGTTCCAGGCTGGCAGTAACTCCGATGTTTATCTAACCCATCATTCCTTCTTGCCGAAGGGCATCCTGATCATGGAATGCCTGGCCAACCTGGACCAAATCCCTACCCCGCGCGGTCTGGTGGTTGCCCTGCCGCTTAAATTAGCCAGAGGCTCCGGCTCACCGCTGCGGGTGGTGTTCGTCGTTGAAGAATCTCCACCAGTCCCGTAGGGGCATGGCGGTTATTATCGATACCGAATAATTTCGACCAACTAGCCGTGCCCTATCGCGGGATGGGGCTCTCACCCGGTGGCGGGGCACGACTGGACGGCTCTAATTGTGACGTTTCGAGTAGGACCGTCGTGCCCCTACAGTCTTCCAGCAGACTTCCGAAGTCTTCAAGACTTCGGAAGTCTGGACATCTCAAATTCGGGCCTTTGCCCCTTTAGCTTGAGCAGTTACATATCTTGATAAATAAGAGTTGTATAAGAGGTTGAATAAATCTCTTGACTCTGCATACCCGTTGAGCATAAAATGAATGTATGGAGTATCAAGATTATTATAAGGTATTGGGTGTCGAGAGAAACGCAACCGCAGATCAGATCAAGCGTGCTTACCGGCAGCTAGCTAAAAAATATCACCCCGACCTGCACCCCGGGGATAAAGCGGCTGAAGAGAAATTCAAAACCATCAACGAGGCTTATGAAGTCTTGAGTGATACAAACAAGCGCGCCCGTTATAACCAGTTAGGCGAATCCTACTCCAGTTGGCAGCAAGGTGGTGGCAGAGGTAATTTTGATGATTGGTTCTCACAGGCTCCGGGTGGTCACCGGGTGGATGTGGGCGATTTGAACGATATGTTTGGGGGCGGTTTCTCGGATTTCTTTAACGCCATCTTTAGCCAGATGGGTGGAACTGGGCCTACCACCAGCCAGCGCCGGCGGACAACCCGGCAGGCTCCCCGCACTTACGAACAGCCAGTTACCATTAATTTTAGCGAAGCCTACCGTGGCACGGAACGTATCTTACAGTTGGACAGCCGCAAATTAGAAGTCAAAATCCCGGCCGGGGCGGCTACTGGAACGCGCGTACGGATGACCGGGGTAGCACCTGGCGGTGCTGATATTCACCTGGTGATCGAAGTTGCACCCGACCCGCATTTCGAACGCAAGGGGGATGATTTGTACAACGAGGTGACCATCGATCTTTATACCGCCGTATTAGGCGGACCGGCTACAGTCAACACACCGGGTGGGGATGTTGTGCTTACCATCCCACCTGGCACTCAGTCCGGGCAAACTTTCCGCCTATCAGGGCGCGGCATGCCCAAACTACGCAGTAACCCGCTGGTCTATGGAGATTTATATGCGCGGGCGGCGATCCAAATTCCACGGAACCTGACCGCCCGGCAGCGCGAACTTTTCGAACAATTACGGAAAAGCTAAACCTTACAGGCTATTTTGTCGTTTTACCAGGGTTTTACCTCTGGAGGTTGTGATGGCAACATTTCCCACACGAAACGTCGCTTCAAGCCAAGCGTTTTGTGGTGAGTCCTATATTTTCCATATCGAATGAGGTTTATCGTATGAATAAGCGTCGGGTTATCCCAGTGGTAGTGGCCTTGTTGCTGACGATGCTGGCCTGTTCACTCGGCCCGCTCAATTTCACAATCAATCCGCCCAACGCGCCTTTGCCGACGGTGCCATTGGCGCCAACTCTGGCCTTACCATCCGCCGGGAACAATAATCTACCCCAATCTCAGGATTTGTTGGTAAACATTTATCAACAGGTCAGCCCAGGAGTGGTGACCATCCTGGTAACTACCAGTGCTGGCGGTGATCTGGGGTCGGGGTTTGTGTATGATACTGACGGTCACATCATAACCAATTATCACGTGGTGCAAGATACCCAGAGTATTGAAGTGGATTTTCCCTCTGGTTTGAAAGTGCATGGCAAAGTTATCGGAACAGACCTGGATTCCGACCTGGCGATTGTCAAGGTGGATGTACCTGCTGAGAATCTGAAACCCCTGCCGCTGGGTGATTCCGATAAGCTGCAAGTCGGGCAGACGGTGGTAGCCATCGGCAACCCGTTCGGCTTGAGCGGTACCATGACCGAGGGCATCATCTCTGCCAAGGGGCGTAACCTCGAGTCCATCCGCCAGACCGCCGGAGGGCAGTCATTTTCGGCTGGGGATGTGATCCAGACCGATGCTTCAATCAACCCGGGCAATTCGGGCGGTCCGCTGCTTAACCTGCAGGGTGAAGTGATCGGTGTCAACAAGGCTATCCGCACCACGGGGGCCACCACAACCGGTGAGCCAGTCAACAGCGGCATCGGTTTTGCCGTTTCGATCAATATTGTCAAGCGGGTTGTGCCATCCTTGATCAGCAAGGGTTCATACGATTATCCATACCTGGGAGTTTCAGCAATCGATGAGCTCGATTTAACCATGCAGGAGGCTCTGGGCCTGACGCAATCTATGGGCGCATACCTGGTGGAGGTCGTTCCAGGTGGTCCCGCGGCACAGGCCGGGCTGAAAGCAGGCACGAAGGCCACGTCGATCCAGGGCTTAATGGCCGGGGGTGATTTGATTACCGCCATCGATGGCCACCCCGTAGCTGTATATGCTGACCTGATCGGCTTTTTAATGACCCAGAAAAGTCCTGGAGACAAAGCGCTATTAAAAATAATTCGCGATGGTAAAGAACAGGAGGTTACCATTACCTTAGGAAAGCGCCCGTAAGCAGGTGGCTGCAGCCTTGCGGAGGTAAAAGGGATTATCTTTCAAAGATATGAGAACCCCCAAAGGCCTTTGCGAGGACTTTGGAAGTTTGCTCCAAAAATTCTTCAGAAGGAGGCTTTTATGTTAACAGAGAGTAACCTGCGAGAACTGCTTGATTTTAAACCGTCCAATTTGGTGGTGAGCCTGTATTTAGACACAGAACCGGCAGAGGGTAATGCAGATGCTTATCGATTGCGCTTGCGCAATCTTCTGAAGGGGGTCAATTTACCACAGGATGTCAATGTAATCGAACGTTATTTTAATGGAGAATATAACTGGTCGGGGCGCGGCGTGGCGATCTTTTCCGCCGCAGCGGACAACTTTTTTAGAGCTTACCCACTGGCAATGCCAGTCAGCGACCTGGTGCATGCCGGCGAGAGTCCCCTGGTTAAGCCTTTGACCGATTTGTTGGATAGTTATGGGGGCTACGGCGTCATTTTGGTTGATAAACAGGGCGCACGCCTGTTCCATTTCCACCTGGGTGAGCTGACGGAGCAGGAAGGTGTGCTGGGTGAAACCGTCAAACATTTAAAGCAGGGGGGAGCTTCTTCTTTCCGCGGGCGGGGTGCGACAGGTGGACCAACCCAGCACATGGAAGAGACCATCGATCGAAACATGCGCGATTCGGTCGAGTTTACCATTCACTTTTTTGAAGAAAAGCACGTCCGCCGGATATTGATCGGCGGGACGGATGATAATGTTGCCTTGTTCAGCAGCTTACTGCCCAAGGCCTGGCAAAGCCTGGTGATAGGCAGTTTCCCGATGAGTATGACTGCCAGCCATATCGAAGTGCTGGCACGCGCCATGCAGATCAGTAAAGAATCTGAAGCGCAGCGCGAGAAGCGCCTGGTGGATAACCTGATTACCACTGCCGCCAAAGGCAAGGGGGCGGTGGTTGGCCTGGAGAAGACCCTGGATGCGATCAATAACGACCGGGTGCAGACCCTGGTGGTGGACGAAGGTTTCCGCTCCGGCGGCTCGAAATGCCAGAACTGCGGTGTGCTCACCATTCATGATGGCGAGGTTTGCCCGGTATGCGGCGGTAAGCTGGTTTCGGCCGGAGTGGACGTGGTCGACCTGGCAGTCAGCGCCGTTATGCGCCGCCGGGGCATGGTAGAGGTGATCCATGCTAACCCGGCGCTGCAAAAAGCCGGCCGCATGGGCGCCGTCCTGCGTTATTGATTTTTTTTCTTAGAATTCGCAAAAAAAGATTGCGTGGGGGGTGGACGCCCCCCACGCAATCTTTTTTTGCGATAATTCATTTCATTTCCCACTGCATGGCCCAGATGGACAGCGGGCGCATGTAAGCCAGCGAGCGGTACATCGCCTTCCCATCCCAGGCCTCGGGGGTCTGGAACCAGTAGCCGGTGCGATAGTAAGTGGTTTTAACCACCCCTTCGGCGGTTTTGAAGGCTTCCTCTTTCATACCCGCTTGCAGCATGCAGGCTGCCAGGGCATAGCTGGTGCCGGTCCACACCTCTTGCGATTGCATGCTGGTGCGATCGACCTTGCCGTCCGGACGCATGCCGTTGATGGCGCCCATCTCGCCGTTATGCAGGCGCATCACATTGTAATCGAACACCGTTTTCAGGGCGGTTGCGGCATGCTCCGGGCTGATGAAGGGCGGCAGGCCGCAGGCCAGCGCGTACCAGTGCCCGGCGAGCTGGTCCGCCATGATGCTGTCGTGCTGGCGGGTGCGGCTGCCATCGTAGTTGTAATAACGTCCATTCCACAACAGCTTTTCGTAAGCCGCCTTGCCCTTTTCGTTGAGCGCCCGCCATTTTTCTGCCCGGCTGCTTTCGCCAAGCGCTTCGGCGATGGCCGTCGCCGCGCTTAAACTGGCCAGCCATAACCCGCCGGTGTAGGCGCTGGGGCCGCTCACCGTCCACACATCATAAGTCTGGTCGGGGAAGCCGGTGTTTTCAATCAGGCCGTCGCCATCCGTATCGTGCCGCCCGACAAAATCCATCGCAAGCTGCACCGCTTCCCAGGTATCTGCCAGGAACTGCTTATCCTGGGTGACCCGATAATCGCGGTAGACCTGCAGGACGAACTTGGGATTCAGGTCTTTCCAGTGGTTGACGTCATGGATGAAGTAGCCGTTGAGCTTGTTCCACGGGTCTTCTTCGTACCAACCCACATCATGGGGCACCGCACCGCGCAGTTTACGCGGCGCTTTTTTGCCGTCGAATATCATCAGGCGGATTTCCTGGTCTTCTTGCAGCACGGCCTGGGCAAAGTCGCGCTGCAGGCTCAGCTCCAATTTAGGCCACAGCATTGCCAAAGCAAATGAAGAATAGAAGTGCACGTCATAGGTGTTGACCATGCGGTATTCGTGGCCTTCCAGGTAGGCGAAGTGGCCCATCTGGTCTTCGTTTGGCTGCGGCTGGTTTTTAGGATAAGCCCACAGCGTACCCCCATCCACAAGGTAATAGAGCTCATTGAACAGGGCCATTTTGTACCAGTCGGGCAGGTTGGGGTTGTCGAGGATGGGGTTTTGCCAGGCCTCGATCTGCGCTTCCCAATCCGGGTAATTGAGCAGCGCATCGCGCCCCATCAGCGGGGCGGCGTTGCCCTGCGTGCCGTAGAACTGGGTATAGCGCCGGTAATATTCCGTGCCAAACCCGGAGCGCACCAGCGGCATATCCCAGGCCAGGCTGAAGGCCAGCTCGCGGCTGGCGCCGGGCGCCAGGGTGAGCGTCACCGCTACCCCCGCCCCGATGGCTTCTCCCACCCCTTCGGGCACCCCCTTCGGGTGTACTGAAGAGTATGCACCACACCCTTGGTGCACCTGAAGAGGTGAGGGTGGGCGGGTGAGGGTCTGGTCTTCCAGGTTTTCAAGGCGCCCATCCTGGGCAAAGTCATCCCAGATGTCCGCTCCGCTGCTGTGAGCCGCAAAGCGCGTCTGGTAAGTCACTTCCAGGCCGTCACCCTGGGAGCGACATCCAGGGTCATCGGAGCGGGCGGCGATGGCAAAGGTCAGCGGGTCTTCAAAATTGGCGGCGTCTGGCTGGGCGCCCTGGGTTGAAATCTTGCGCTGGCGGTGGACGTGGCGCAGCGCCACCCCGCAAACTTCGCTGCTGGGTTTCTCGGCCGGCAGGCGGAAGGCCTGGTTGAAATGCCCGCCCTGCAGGTCGTTCGGGGCGCCAATGCCGTTCTGGAAGGTGAACATCAGCCCGATAGCGGCCGGGTCTTAACCCAGGTTTTCAATGGTCCAGGCGAAAACCGCCGCCGGGAAGCTGCTCTGGCGGTAGTTGTGCGGGATGACCGGCGACACCTGGCGGCAGGTCAGGCGCACCCCGGGCAGCGGGTTCTCGTAGACGGTCCAGGCGCGCGGGAACAGGCCGTAATAGGTAGCGCAGGCCGGGTTCATATCCCAGCGCCAGCCAGACAGGGCGGTGTCTTCCGGGTGACCGGGGAACAGCACCTGGGCCTGGGCCGGCTGCTCGGGGCGCCTGACGAACAGCGAGAACTGGTCGGCGTAGACCGGGTTATAGAAATATTTGCCCGGCTGCATCATCCAGCGCCGGAAGTCGCCGCGCCAGCCGCGCCCGATCGATCCACCGCCGATGCCGCCCAGCGGCACGCCCTGGTCGAGCCCCATTTTGGCTGGGTTGGAGATATTGAAGGGGTCGAAACCGGTTTCTTTTTGCTGTTTCATGAATTTCTGCAAACGCAGGATCATCGGCAGCATTTTGACCAGGCTGCCCAACGACAACCTGTTCGCCGGGCCGCCCGGGTGTTCTAACCGTTCGTCCATGCGGCGCTTCCAGGCCGCAGCGGGAGGAATATGGGTCATAGTACCTCGTTTTTGGGATTCTAAAAATTCCGTGGTTTAAAATTGTAGCACAACCTTATTGACAAAAGCCCGGCTTTTACTATCGATCAATTAACTTAACCATAACCAAAAGCCGGACTTTTTTGTGTAAATTATCTCAGTTAGAGAATGAGGGGGGTACTGTCAGCGTCCGGTTTTTATGGTTGTGAAATGCCGAAATAAATGGCAATATTTTTACCTCTAAAGAATACTGCCCAACTTTCCGCTTCAGCCGCTTGGGGGAGCGCAGCAGAGCAAAGTCGGTTGGACGTGGTTGTTAAGCCGCCTGGCTTTTCTGTGTATCAGCCAGACCACTTCACGCCAGCTTGCTCACCAGTGCTTCAATACATCCCAGATGTTCAGCAAAGTGATGGGCCGTGTTGCCAATGATCACGTTGATGGCCGGTGGACCACCACCGTCGCCCGGCTCATCCGGTAAGAACTCTCGATAGCGCTTCTGGAGGTCGGCGTCAGTGAGGGGTTTTAGCAGCCCGAGCAGCTGCTGATGGGTCTCTCGAAACTGAAGGAGAGCATCGCTGAGCGCCAGGCTGCTCGTCTGCTGAAAAATGGCCGCATTGATAGAGTCGTCTGAGCCTTTCAAATATAACGTTTCTTCAACGCCCAGCCCGAGATGGCGCGGTTGTCGTTGCAGGAAGTATACGACCGATCGCTCCCAACGCATCATGTGGATGACGTGATCTTTGACTGTCCAACCCTGTGCATCTTGGATAGTGGTCAATTGGGTCTCAGTCAGACGATCCAGGGCTGCATTGAGGGCTGTCCAGTTACGCTCGATATCGGCGAGGAGTTCTGTTTTGATGGAGATGGGTTGTTCGGTCATATCGGCCTCCGCAGCAGTCAAAGATGTTTCTGTAACCTGGCTGTGAGTATCTGACGGGTTCTGGTTGTAGGCAAGGGCAGCCGCCCTCTCATGACTGGATATGTTGCATACAAATAGGTCATGAATTCGCGGTTGACAAGAACCGTGCTTCTCATCATTGAATCTATTATAGCCATCCTTTCTAAAAGCTATTATGAATGACTAATTACATCATTTTTTTTCAGCCCTAAATGCCGATTTCCAACCCAACAATTCGGAGGCTAACAAGAATGCGCGCAGCCGCGACCTGTTCATTGTTGATAGCAGCGCTGCGCAATGGAAGGCTGTGCTTTATTTGCATGACTGGTGTGAAATTCCCGTTTCAGGGATGGCGGGTGGTACCAGGGAAGCTGGCTGGCAGGCTGTCCCCGGCGCTAGGCGGGTTTCTTGGCGGGCAGCTTGGCCTTCTGTTGTTCTTTTTTCTTTTCTTTCTGCTCCTTTTTTTGCTTGTCAGCCTTGTTTTTATCCTTCTTGCTGCCTTTTTCTCCCATCGCATGTCTCCTTTTTTGGTGTACTATCTGGTCACTGCACGTTTTGTTGGACGTTTACATCTAATCAGGATTGACTTTCGCCGCGTCTGCTGTAAGATTATTAGGCTCTGTAAATCTCTGAAGGCCTAGTTTTACAATCGGGACAACCGCAGCCGGCAATATATCATTAGGGCCTTGTCCGATGTTTGTGGCGCCTATACCAAACTCTACATAAATACCCCACAAGCCTTCGTGGATACCCTCGTGCTTTATCAGTATTTCGGCGAGTTCTTGATAGGTAAATGGAAAAATTTGAGGGACATCAGGCATTGTAGCTCTCCGGAGATATATTATTAGCAGTAAATCCTCGCGAATATGTAGGTGTATTTATAGTTGTGCCCGTCCGCGCTGCATTTACCCTTAGAGGCGAGATTTTCTGTTCCATGTTTGCTAGACGCCGTTCGATTTTGTCTGCAAGCCGGGTATAGAAATCTTCAGCACCGATCCTGGCTGCAATCGCACTAACCAAAAATTGATTCAGACTCACGCCATCTCGTTCAGCCAATCGGGTTGCTTGCCGGTGCATACTTCGAGGTAGTCTCAGAGCAATTTTTCCACCATAACCTTGATTTAGATATGGTTCTGGAATCTCTAGTCCCTGCGCTAGAGCAACCTGGATCCACGATCGTGCCGTCTTTTCAAGATTTGTGATTGCTTCGTCTGGAGTTTCACCCTGGGAAAAACAACCTGGGAATTCCAGTATTTCGGCCGCGTAAGAACCTTCGTCGGGGATCAGAACCCTGGAATAGGGTAATCGCAGATAATCATCCGGTGTTTTGAGCATTTCAATCTCCACTTTTTAATGTATTGTTATCTATCATCTCTTCGATAGCATCCAGATCTTGGCTCAGAATATCTATGATGTTCCTAACAGTAAATTTGTTCAGTTTAATATGCCCTGGTATGCTAAGAGGTTTGCTATCAGGCAGATAAATACTTTTGTAAGTTGGCTCATTACCTTGATCCACTCTAACTCTGCCAATTTTCCTGGCAATATTTCTTAGAGCATCTAACTTTACATTAGCAGCGCCATCATATATGCTCTGCAATTCTCGCCTGAGTTTGGTGATTTTGTTCCTGTTCATAATATCATATGTGATATTACTTTTCAATAGTTAAAAAATACTTGATGAATTGCGAACAGGGATGTTACCCGTCTTATGAGTTTTTCTTGAAGACTCATTTTATTTTCCTTTTGTGGCTTATGAAGACAACTTTTGATTTAGGCAACCCAAAAAGCGCCCAATGATTAATTATACGGACTCTTGCTACATTTCGCAGTGCAATGATGCTATATTATTGCCTTCTCATGACTGGACATACTGCAAAAAAATAAGTCATGAAATCCACGGTTGACAAGAACCTTGTTTCTCATCCCTTTATCTATTATTGTCATCCTTTCTAAAAGATGGTACGAATGACCATACCCTGTAAATGAAACAAATGCCCGGCTTTTTGTTGTGTCAAGGTTTAAGCCCTGCCTGCTATGGTAGAATATTCCTGCTACTAAATCCTGGAATTAAATTCCCCAGATAAAGGAAACGGAATATGAAATCCCCCCAAAAATCAGCCTCTAAAATGACGATTGAAGAAAGTTTGGATGGCCTGCTCAGCCAGATGACGGTTGAGGAAAAGGTCTCGCTGCTGGCCGGGCGCGACCTGTGGCGCACGGTGCCGAACAAACGCCTGGGCATCCCCTCGATTGTGATGACCGACGGCCCGCACGGCGTGCGTTCCGACGGCGCCGCCGAACGCATCCCCGGCCCGGCCACCTCCTTCCCGACCGGCGTCTCGATCGCTTCGAGCTGGGACCCCGAGCTGGTCGAGCGGGTGGGCGCGGCGCTGGCGGAGGAAACGCGTGGCATGGGCTGCGACATCCTGCTTGGCCCGTGTGTCAATATCGTGCGCAGCCCGTTGGGCGGGCGCAACTTCGAGGCCTATTCCGAAGACCCCTACCTGGCCGGGCGCACGGCGGTGGCCTGGATCAAGGGCTTGCAGTCCAAACGGGTGGGCGCTTCACTGAAGCACTTCGCCTGCAACAACCAGGAGACGGAACGCTACCGCGGCAGCTCTCAGGTGGACGAGCGCACCCTGCGCGAGATTTACCTGCCGGCCTTCGAGATGGCAGTCAAAGAGACCCAGCCCTGGACGGTGATGCATTCCTATAACCGCATCAACGGTGTGTACGCTGCCGAGAATACCTATCTGCTCACCGATATCCTGCGCAAGGAATGGGGGTTCGAAGGCTTCGTCGTTTCGGACTGGACCGCCACCCACAGCACCGTGCCATCCCTCAAGGCCGGGTTGGACCTGGAAATGCCGGGGCCGGCCAAGTGGTACGGCGAGCTGCTGGCGCATGCCGTGTTTACCTGGCAGGTGGATGAAACTGTGGTGGATGCAGCCGCCCGCCGGGTGCTGCGCATCATCATCAAGTCCGGCCAGATGGATGACCCGGCGCTGACCCCGCCCGGCTCGGTCAATACCCCCGCCCACCAGGCGCTGGCGCGTGAGCTGGCCGAGCAGTCGGTGGTGCTGCTCAAGAATGAGGGGAATATCCTCCCATTGGACAAAGCCCGCCTCAAGACCCTGGCGGTGATCGGCCCCAATGCCGCCGAAGGCCGCATTGGCGGCGGCGGCAGCTCGTACCTGGAGCCGCCCTACCGCGTCAGCCCGCTGGAAGGCTTGATAGCCAAACTGGGCGACTTAGTCGAGGTCGAATATGAGCTGGGCTGCAGCAACCTGGTGGAACCGGCCGAATTCGGCAGTGCGCTCTTCAAAGGCCACGGCCTGGCGGCTGAATATTTTAACAACCCAACCTTCTCCGGCCAGCCAGCCGCTAACCAGGTTGAGAAAAGCCTGATCTTCGAGTGGATCGACCGGCTTCCCGCTCCAGGTATCCATTCTCCCCAATATTCGGCGCGGATATCAGGCAAGCTGGTGATGCCCATAAGCGGCGTGTATCAATTTGTGCTGGTGAATACAGAGGTCTGTAAAGTAACCCTGGATGGTAAGCCGCTCTTCGATAACCACCACGGCGCCATGTCGCTGCCGGAATTCTGGAATTCTGCTGACCGCATCACCACCCGCACCGAGGTGAAATTAGAGGCCGGCAAACCCTACGATTTGCTGGTCGAATATGCCAAAACCTCCGAGATGAATTTTGCCGGCTTCCAGATGCGTTATATGCCGCCGGTTGCGCCGGATGCGATCGAGCGCGCCGCCAGGTTGGCTGCTAAAAGCGACGTGGCGATCGTCTTTGCCGGTATGCCGACCGGGTTTGAATCCGAAGGCCATGACCGGCCGCATATGGACCTGCCCGGCCCGCAGACCGAGCTGATCTGGGCGGTGGTCAAGGCCAACCCCAACACCGTGGTAGTGCTCAATGCCGGTTCCCCGGTCAGCATGCCCTGGCTGGATGCAGTTCCGGCTGTGTTGGAAGCTTTCTATCCCGGGCAGGAAGGCGGTCATGCCCTAGCCAATATCCTGACCGGCGCGGTCAACCCCTCCGGCAAACTTACTGTAACCTTCCCCAAGCGGCTCGAAGACAGCCCGTCCTTCATTAACTTCCCCGGCACTAAAGAGGTCTTCTACGGCGAAGGTATCTTCGTTGGCTACCGTTATTACGACAAGAAAGACGTAGAGCCGCTCTTCCCCTTCGGTTTTGGCCTGTCATACACCACGTTCGAGTACAGCGGCTTCCAGGTCTCAAAGAGTGTGAAGCTGGGCGAGCCGGTCAGGGTCTCGCTCAAGGTCAAGAACACCGGCAAGGTGGCTGGTAAAGAGGTGGTGCAGATTTACGTCGCTGACCGGCAGTCCAGCCTGGTGCGCCCGCCCAAGGAGTTGAAAGGCTTCAAGAAGGTGGCGCTTGAGCCGGGTGAAACCAAGGTGGTTAAATTCAGCCTCGACCAGCGCGCCCTGTCTTTTTACGACCCCTATAAGAAACAGTGGGTGGCCGAGCCAGGCGAGTTTGAAGTGCTGGCCGGCAGCTCATCACGTGATATCCGTCTGAAAGCCAGTTTAACATTGGAGTAATCCGGCCTGGGCGAAACAGAGGAAGGGGAGAAATTGCCGATTTGAGGATTTTGCACCGCTTTCGCGGTGCAAAATCCTCAAATCGGCATTCATTCCCCTCTCCCATTTTTTGCACCCAGGGTGCGCCCGAAGGGGCGGGAGAGGGGTTAGGGGTCGCGACACCCCTGGTGCATACTCTTCAGTACACCCGAAGGGGTGCGCGCAGGGGTGAGCACGACCTGTCGTGAGGGTTATGGTTTGAGGAACCTGAATGATAAATTCGGGGCATATGTCTATTATTTGTGTAGGTCCGCCTCTTAGATTTTTGCCAAATCTTCGAGGACTGCCTTTAATTTCTCCGGTGAAAACAAATCTGGAACCATGCCGGCGATTTGATCCAGGCTGTAACCGGCCGCCATGGTGAGCTCGGGCATATCCGCGAGTTCACCACTTGCCCAGGCGATGATCGAGCGCGGATAAGCTAAGAGTCACTTTTCTTGAGCAGCGAAGGACTTTTTCAACCCCCAACGGATCAACAAGGCGAAACCACCGCTTGCCAGCAGGATCAGCCCCAGGTCGTAACGGTTATAAGGCGCCAGGTTGGCAGGATCTAACGCTGCTTCCAAAATAACTTTATGAATAGGGTCTTCTGCCAGAAAAACAATCCCAACCTCATCGCCAACCTGCAGGAGTAGAAAGGTTTTGGCGGAAACAAACTGGTCGATCGTGGCAAGCCGGGTAACTGTGCCTTGCGGGGATGTCGGGTCAAGGTAGCTCATACTGACCTGGTTTTTGCCCTTTTGTACCTTATCGATCACGCTGGCGCTCGCGTGGATGCCGCGCTGCCTGAATGCATCCAGCTCTTTCTGGCTGAGGAAGGCGTAGACCAGCATCAGCAGCGCCAGGGCCAGGCTGATGATAGCGAGGGTGTTCCATGCGCTCAGAATTCGAGCCGGGGATGGTGATTTCATTTATAATAATCCTATTATAATTACTCAAGCTATAGGGGGCAAAGCCCGAATTTTAGGTGTTTGCGGGTGTGAA
>Ga0315282_10004089_pt1 | contig 25638 bp, 21 predicted proteins | sample YL17G07_20_MG_FD_203693 | JGI IMG/M metagenome (GOLD analysis project Ga0315282, IMG submission 203693) | Sediment microbial communities from Yellowstone Lake, YNP, Wyoming, USA - YL17G07_20 | ecosystem: Environmental > Aquatic > Freshwater > Lake > Sediment | place: USA: Wyoming | collected... | reverse complement strand
AAGGGTTTGTATAGTGTCTCTTTGATTGCTTTTCAGTATCATTCAGCTCTTACAATTCCTGTAAGACCAGCGTTGTTCACTGGTGGACCGGTTTTGAGTCGCTTCTTCCCGGCGGCAACAGGGGTTCGAATCCCCTTGGGGATACCAATTGATTCTACTCGACTTATCCAGCGGCTTTTCGACCGATTTCCACGATCCGGCGCCCTTCTTGGCGCCTGTCCCTGCCAGGGACCTCATCCGGAGTCGGAAAGGGAACAGCGGGAATCGGCGCACTTGGATCGTGCGTAGCTTCCGGGGAGTTTGCGGGTCATGAAGCGGCGCCGCACCGGCTATCTCGGAGTTCCCTTCGAAGGAGCGGGTTGTGTCTGTTGTGGCGTGGCGGACTCGGCTCCTCCGGGCTGAGGAAGAGGGGCCTGTGGCTCGTCCGGGGCGCCGGGCCGGGCCTCTCGGGGCTGAGAGGATTTGTACTCCTGTGGAAAGAGCTCGGAGGATCCGGTGTAACGGGTGATTATGTCGTCCATGAACTCGGTCTTCTCGGTGCTCAGCAGGTGCGGGGTGATGAGCACGACGAGTTCGATCCTGCGGTCAATCCAGGTGTTGTAGCCAAACACCAGGCCCACGTAGGGAATATCGCCGAGGAAGGGGATCTGTTTTCGGGTGCGTTCCTTTCTTCTGTCTATGAGTCCGCCGATCACAATGGTCTCGCCTTCGCGGACCAGCATGGTGGTCTTCACTTCGGCGGTGTTCTCCACGGGCACGCCCTGGGTGATCTGACCGCTGGAGATCTTCGGATAGATGTCCAGACGGATCAGGTTGTCCTTCTCGATATACGGCGTGACCGTGACCTGGGTGCCCACGTCGAGGAACTTCACGTCCTCGAAGGTCATGTTGTTCGCGGCCTGGGCGTTGGTCTTGTATCCGAGTTTGTCACCGATGATCATCTTGGCTTCCTGACCGTCCAGGGCGAGGATCTCCGGCGCGGCGAGCGTCTCCACCTTGCCCTTGGTGGCCAGCGCCCGGAGGAACAGATCCTTGTCCTTCCAGATCGCGCCCAGGAACAGACCGTCCAGGCCTGAACCGAGCTCACCCAGGAGCACGCCGTTGCCCGCGCGGTTCAGGTTCTGCAGATCATACTCCGTGCTTCCAAGCACGCCCTGCTTGGAGTAATCCACCGTCCCCCGGTCCCACCAGTTGTGCTTCAGATCCGCTCCGAGGCTAAGGTCGTCGTTGTGGTTGAGGCGCACGATGTGCACGGAGATAAGGACTTGGCGGGGGGTCGCGTCCTGGCGGGTGATGAGATCGCGGACCGTGGCCATGTGTTCGGCGCTGTCCTGGACCACGATCGTTTTGCCACCTGGCATCAGGACGGCCTTGCCGCCGGAGGAAAGGAACTTCTCGACGGCGGCGAGGACCTCCAGGGGAGCGGCGTAGTCGATCTTGAATCTCTCCACCAGAAGGGGGCGCGGTTTGGGCGCCACGTCCTGCTGGGCCACGATCGTCCGGATGGCGTCCAGATACTCCGGGGCGTCCTGGACCATGATGGTCCGCTCCTTGGCGCTGAGGACGGCCTTGCCGGACGGAGACAGGAACTCTTTGATCGCGGCGAGCAGCTCCTCGGGAGTTGCATACTCGATGCGGAAGCTCTGGATGACGAGGTCGCGCGCGGCGGGGCTCAGCTTGCTTTTGCCCTCCTGGGTCGTGACGTAGATGATATTGTCTTTCTTATAGTGTGCGAATCCTCCGATTCCGAGGATAGAGTCCAAGGCCCTGTCGAAAGGCACTTCGAAGAGGTTCACAGAGACAGCGCCCTTGACGTCCGGACCGGCCATGATGTTGACCCTCCTGGTGAGCGCGAGCATCTTGAGGACCGACGTGATCTCCGCGTTTTCCACGTTGAGGGTAACGGTATCCCTGCCCGAGGCCGCCTCCGCTTTCAGCTGGGCGACTGCCTCGGGCGAGAGGGGCGCGCCGGGCGAAACCGCCGGAACGCCGGGCGGAATCGCGGGAGAGCGGGGTGCAACGGCCGGAGCCTGGAGCGTTGGAGTGGTGTCGGGGGAGATGGTCCTGGGCTGATCCTGAGCGGACAGCAGTTCGCCCGGCGCGAGAAGCGCCAGACATGAAAGAAGTGCGGTGATGTTCATAGTCCTGGTTTCCCTTCCATCTGAATGGCCACCATACCTTCATCGTCTTCCAGCGTGATTCTTCGATCCGTGATGCCGCGAACCACAAAACCGTTGATCCTGTCCCCCGGCTGCACGACCTGGCCGTTCACCCTGGCGCTCGAGGAGCCCTTCATGACGCAGGTCGCCTCGAGCTTGAGTGCTTCGAGCCTCCTGCCGCGGCCTGCTGTGTCTTCCTCGAGGTATGACCCGGATTCCGCCGACGCCGAGGTGATTGCGCCGGGGAGGATGCCTTTGTCTCTAGGCGGCAGGAAAGGATTCCTGGCCGGGGGGCGGAAAGCTTCCTCGCCGGCCATCCGCTTGGGGCGGCATTTCTCGATCTTGGCGCGGGTTACCGTTATCCCGGTTTCGATACTCTTCAGTTCGGCCACCATCGCGGTGACCTCCGCGCGCTCCGTTGCGACGGCCGCGGCCCCCAAGGCCCTCGGCGAAGCAGAGGGGGATGCCTGGGATGAATCCGCCGGCGGCCGGGTGGCTGCCGGGGCGAGCGAGGGGAAGGGCGTCGCCGGTGGGAGGGGCTGTCCCGCCGCGGATGAGGGAGGGGAAGTCGTGGCCGCCGCGACGGCGGCCTCCGAGGCCTGCCGCCTCTTCTTCGCGGCGCTCAACTGCCACGGGATGAGAATGGCCAGGGCAACCAACCCCACGATCATGGTGGGGATCTGCGCCTTGGGCGGGATAAGGGATTTTCCGGCTCTTTTAGGTGTCATCGCGTGTCTCACTGGAGGTTGGCGGACTTTCCGCCTCGGGTTCGGCCCACAAGGTGACGACGAGATTGGCGTCGCAGTTTCGGGGATCGTTGGCCGCTTTGACCGACAGCGATTCGAGCGTGACAAGCCTGCCGGCGCGGTGAGTAAGGAAATGCAGATAGGAGTGGAAAGCCTCGACGGAACCCCTTGCGCTGATAGTCACCCGCATCTCGAGGTAGCCGGATCCGGCGTACTCCTGGATCGTGCCGGGCTGGATGGAGTTTACGATCATCCCCGTTTGGGACGCGTCGGCGGCAAGACTGTCGAAGAGAGCGCCCATGCCCTTCCTGCCGGCAAACTGCAGCGTGACGGAGGTTGCCTGGTCCTTGGCCGCGCTGAGGAGGGTTTCGGCTTCTCTCAGCGCATCGGAAAGCGGCTCTGCCAGGTCCAGCCGCTGGGAAAGGCCCGCGCATTCCTCGCGCAAGAGCCTCTTCTTCTCCAGGCTGTCGTGCATTGTCAGTGTGCCCAGCAGGACCACGGCAAGGATCAACGCCGCCATCCCCGCCAGATCAGCGACGGGCAACACAAAGGGAGGTTTCTTCTTTTCCTGGATCATATCACTTGATCACTCCGCTCGCCGCGAACTTGACCACCATGCGCTCTCCCCTGCGAGGAGGAACGCTGGAGGACACCAGGGAGAAATCCCTGGCGCATCCCGACCTCGAAAAACGGGAAACGAAATCCATCACCTCGGAATAGGACTGGCCGGCGCCGGAAAGGGTCAAGCGCGTCTCTTCCCGCGGTTGGTCCCCCTGGGCAGTCTGTTTGCGTTCCTTCTGCAGGCTCAGTTCCGTGATCCACACCTTCTCGCTCAGGCTCTCGGCCAGATCGCTGAACACAACGCTCCAGGAGTGCTCCCGCAAGAGCCCCTTCATGTTCTCGAAAGACCGCAACCTCGTCTGTTCCTTTTCCTGCAAGGCCCGCAGGAGGGGAAGGGCCGCGCGGAGCCTGTCTTCCTGGTTGGCGATCTCCGCCGCCTGTGCGCGGAGAGGGACAACGGCCGCTTCCAGGAGCGCCCCCGCGGTGCGCTGCTCGCGGGCAACCAGCAGCACTCCCAACGCCGCCATCGCCACGGCGCCGGTCCATAGCACAATGCGCTCCCGGAGTCTCTTCCGGATGTGGTATTCCTGAGGAAGCAGATCAACGCGTTTGGTCATGGAAGGGTTCTTTCCCGCGGCGCCCGGCGCCTACGAACGGAATTGTGTTGCCGCGGATGTTTTGGGGTCCGCGTTTTCTGCTAGAGCTCGTCCCGGAGGGCCAGTCCCATGGCGGTGGCAAACGAAGAGCGCACGGCGGGGTCCAGGTACAGCGCCCGATCCATCCGTTCTCCCTTCCCTGCATCCAGATCCTCCGCGAGCCGGCTGAGAGCATCGCCCACCGCCACCGGCATTCCAAGATGCTGGTTCAGGTAGTTCTCTACGCCGGCAGGAATGCTCGCGCCCGTCAGCACCACCTTCTCAATCGTCTGTCCCCGTCGCTGCCGCACACAGTACTCCAGGGAGCGCTTCACCTCCCGCGCGACCTGCATCAGCGATCTGCCGCAGGCGCTCAGGAGCATGGCGGGAAAGGCCCGTTCGTCCATGCGTCCGGTTTGGGCCGGCATGCGGGGATCAACGGACCCCGGCCCGTCCTGGCCGAGGCCGTGGAAACGCAGAATCCGCCTTGCTTCACTCAGCGGGAGTTTGAGGTTTCCCGCGAGGTCTTCGACGATTCGCTGAACGCCGAAGGGGATGGTTCTGCTGAAGAGCAGGCTTCCCCGCTTGGCCACGGAGACAATGGTGCTTTCGCTGTCCATGTCCACGAAGGCGGAAGTGGCTTCCTCGTTGCAGAAGGCCCGGGCGAGCGCACAGGGCGCGGCCTCGATGTAGACGCAGTCCAGGCCGGCCTCCTTAAGCAGTGCGAGATGGCGGTTGACGTTGTCCCGGCGCGCGGCCACCAGCAGAAGGCTGAACTTCTCCTCGCCGTCCTCGATCTCCGTACCGAACGGCAGGTAGTCCAGCTGCGCCTCCTCGGGGCTGTAAGGCAGGCAGGAACGTGCCTCCAGCGCCAGGGCCTCGCGGAATTCCTCGTCCTGCTCCGGGGTGACGCCGCCCGCCAGGCGCAGGAGACGGATGTCAACGGCGCTTCCGGAAAGGCAGCTGACGGTCTTGCGCCCGGCAAAGACGCCTTCCTTCAAGAGCGCCTTCAGAGACGCCAAAACGGCCGACGCCTTTCCCTCCGGTGTCCCGCCGAAGTCCAGAGGCCATGCCACGGCCGCGTAAAGGCGAATCCGGCCTTCCCGCACGGAGCACTGAACGGCCTCCAGCGCCCAGTCGCGGATGTTGAGGCCGATCGGAGTGAAGTGTTGTCTTCTGGTCAACGCCACCATCTTGTTTTGCCCCCGCCTTTGGGCTTGCTTTCGACCTCCGGTCATCTTCCCGTTATGGAATATGGCACGTTCTTGTCGTCGGCAATGCTGCCCGCCACCGCAACCGGCGGGTCCACTTTGAAAACGCTGCCATCCCAGACGGAATAGAGCAGGTTCCTGTCGCCATTGCAAACGAGGAGCAGCACCTCGCTTGCTCCATACAGGGGAAAGAACCGCATGGTGGAACCCGGCTTGACGAAATCCGGCCCGCCGGCGATCACGCCGCTCGAAAGGGGCGTGCCTGTGGTCCAGGAGAAGTACTCGAGGGCCGATGTGCCGTTCCTGGTCCACCCGAGGAGAACCTTGTTGCCATCCCACGTCCATGCCAGGTCATAGTCCTGCCGGTCGTTGTTGAGCACATCGTTTTCCACCTCGCGGGAGTCCGACCAGGCGGTGCCGTTCCATAGGGCCACGTTCAGGTCCTTGTCGTCGTCCAGCGCCGCGGCGAGGATCTGGTTGCTCTTTCGGTCTGCAACCAGCCGGATGAACCTCGCCTTCTTTCCGAAATCGGGAAGGCTGCCTTCGGCGCTCAGGGTGGATCCGTCCCACGCGCGGTAGCGGGGGGTTGTCGAGCCGTCCTTGCCCCAAGCGAGGATCGCGCGTCCGGTTTGCTGCTCGTAGGCAATGTCCGCCACGTGATACTCGAAGGCGGTAACGCCGGTCTCGATCGTGCCCAGGGAGCTGAAGGCGCTGCCGTTCCAGCGGTAGAGAAACAGACGCTTGGCATCGTCCACCACGGCGATCAGGATCTCATTCTGGAAGGGATGCTGCGCCGTGACGATCAGCTTGATCTTGCCTCCGCCGGTATCGAAGGCGGTTGCGGCCGGACTGGGAGACCACGCGCTGCCATTCCAGATCGTGTACTTGACTGCGGACTCCGGTTTAGTGCGGGACAGGGCAAGGGCCTTGCCGGACAGCTTTTCATAGGCGACACTGAGGCAGTCGAAACCGGACTCGGACTCTGTCTCGATCTCCCGCTGGTATCCCCATCCATCCGGGCTCCAAACGGCCAGGTTCACATCATTCAGGTCATCCAGCGCGGCCATGACCATCTCGTTGCGGATGGGACAGGTTGCCAGATGAAGCCAGTGCACCCGCTGGTTTCTCACGTCCACAGTGAAGCTCTCGCCCCCGAGTTTTCCCCCGGAGTAGGGGCGTGATTTCGGCAGGACGTCGAGCGCATCCGTGTTTGTGTCGTATGCCACGCGCGCCTGCGCCCAGGGCGAAGCGCCGGGCGCATTCTCCACCAACGCGTACGAGCCTTTGCCCAGGGAGGCTATGTTGGTGCTGAGCAGAGTGGGGGGGTCATGTTGGAACGCGTCCCCGTTCCAGAGCGTATAGTAGAGATTGGACTCGGCCAGTCCGTTGTTGCATTCCAGGATGATCTTCTCGCTGTCTCCCACGGGCGTCATCTCGAAGGTCTGGAAGGTGTACGGGCAACTCGGGCCGATGAAGACGTTCCCGCTCGACAGAGGAGTTCCTTTGGTCCACCGGAAGTACCGCAGATCGGTGAACCCCGATTTTCCCCAGGCAATGATCGCTTCGTTTCCGGTGGGCTCCCAGGCGAGAGCGAAGGAGAGTTCGCTCGTGGTCTGAAGGCTGGTCTCGATCTCGCGCGAGTCCAGCCACGTGGCGCCGTCCCAAAGAGCGGCATAGAGACTGCCCGGGGCGGTGGCCGCGGCGAGGAGAATCTGGTTGCTGTTGGGATCGGCGGCGAGCCGGATCAGGTGGAGCTTGTCCCCGAAATCGGGGCCCTGCTGTTCCGGCCCGAGCGTTGAGCCATCCCAGGGCCGGTAGGAAAACGTTCTGAGGCTAGAGGGCGCCCAGGCGATCAGGGCGAGGCGCGCGCGTTGTTCGAACGCAATATCCATCGGTTGGCGGTTCGCCGCTGGTGAAGCGGTTCCCAAGCGTCCGAGGTCCGTGAAGGAGGCTCCGTCCCACCTGAAGAGATAGATATCCCTGTTGCCGGCGAGGAAAGCAGCCAGAATATCATTGCTGGAGGGATCCGAGGCGGTCACCACGACCTGAATGTCAGCCGCTCCCGGGGTCGGACCGTCTATCGGGGGATTGTAGAGCCAGGACGAATCTTTGAGAACCGTGTATTTCGCGGTGGAGCCGGACCCGCTTCTGCCCAACGCCAGCGCGTTTCCGGAGAAACTCTCGTAAGCGGCATCGAAGCACCTGTTCTGATGGTCCGCGTCGGTGCAGAACAGCATCGCGTTTCCCCAGGCAATGCCGTTCCAGAGGGCGAGGTTGATGCGGTCAGCGGAATCCAGCGTTCCCATCACGGCCTGCTGGGCAACGGGGCTGGCCTGGAGGTCCACCCATTCCACGCTGCTCTGCGCCACGTCCACGGTGGCCCCTTCGGTGCTCCAGTCCGGGTCTGAGAAGACTCTATATTTCGGTATTGTGTCGGCCGCGTCCAGGTTCGTGTCGTAAGCCGTGAGAATGCTCCTGGGGATGACCTCATCGGGCGGAGGGGCGTTGAGGCAGATAACGTAGCTCTGCCGGATCACGTTGGCGCCGACAATCCCGACTGTGGCCACGGCGGCGAAGGTGGTTGAGGTGTTCTTGCGGATCCTGTACCCGTAGCGGCCGGCGCCGAAGGTGTGCATGTGGTACACATCGGGCTGATCCGGCAAGGCCGAATCGTTTATCAGGCGCCACAAGGCATGGTTCACGGCGGCCTCGGCCAGGTACTGTGCCTGCATGTTCTGCATCCGCTGCGTGGTCACCGAAGCCTCCGTGGCCGCCCTGTAAAGGAATGCCAGACCGAGCGTTGTCATGAGCAGCGTGAGGATCAGCACGGCCACATAGGCCATTCCCGCGCGAGGACCGCGGCTGGGGCGCTTGCGGCCGGAGAACGGGAAAGATCTGGGCGGAATTGCCATCGGTTCGTCAGCGGCACCTCTTGCCGGTTTTCTGCTTCACGTTGCGTGGATATGCGTACTCGAAGAACCGGACGCTTTCCCCCGTATCCGAGGCGAGCGTCAGGGAGATGGAGATTCTCGGATCGTGGGAGGTGTCCGGAGGTTCGTAGGTCACGGTGAAATCCGTGACGTGGCTGCTGAGGGTGGTGGCCGCGCCACCGGGCCGCGTCTCGCGCAGGGTGCGCGTGGCGCCGTCATAGGTGTACAGGATCGGATTGAGGGGGTCCTCGTTCTTAAGCCCGTCCTCGTCGTCGTCTTCGAGGCCGCCCCCGTTGTCCACGATCCCATCGGCGTTATCGTCCATCTTGGCAATGCCGGGTTTGCCGTCCTTGTTCATGTCGCTGCCCAGGTCCTCGTCAATGTTGCCGTCCAGGTCGTTGTCCCGGCCGTCCAGCTTGTCTTCGTTCCTTAGTCCGTCCTCGTCATCGTCCTCCGGGCCGGCCCCATTGTCCACAAGCCCCCCTCCGTTGTCATCCACCCCCTTGATGCCGGGAGCGCCGTCCGCATTCATGTCCGCGCCTGTGTCCTCGTCTATCCGGGGATAGAGAGGGTCGTTGAAGTAAAAATCGTTGTCGTCATTCACGGCGCCTGAGAACGCGAGGATGTTCCTTGCGGGCCTGCGGTTGTTCGGGATCAAGAGGAAAGTGGAGATTCGCACGCCCTGGGTCATGCGCTCCATGGCAATCAGGCCCTCGCGGAACAGGGCGGACTTGCCGGCGGCGTAAGCGTGGGCCTGCAGGCAGGTGGAAAGGACGGCGGCGGCCGCCACGGAGATCAACCCCGTGATCGAGGCCGCGATCAGCAGCTCCACCAGCGTCAGTCCCTGGTGAGGTCGGTGTTCAAGGCGAGGCTTCATGGTATCTTCGTAACCTTGCCCCTATTGTCCACTATGATTGTGCTGAGGGAGCGGCCACCCACGGTAACCGTCACCTCCTTCGCGTCGGGTTCCGGGACCAGGTCGCCGTTCAGGTCCTTGTTGGATACGGTCCACTGCAAGGTATAGCTTTTACCGCCGACGGTGATCGTTTCCGACCCGCTTGCAATTCGATCGAGCTTCTGCGAGATATGCCATTCCATTCTGCTGCGAAGATAGCCGTCCAGCACGGTCTGAACGGATTGGGTTTCCATGGCGAGAATGCCCCCGTAGTACAGGGAGGCCATGGCGGTGGCGGCCAGAGCCAGAACCACCGCGGAGATCAATGCTTCCACGAGCGTGAAGCCTGCCGTGGAACGAGCATAATAGAGAGCGGGTCCGCAGAGCTTTACCTCGGCCGCACGGAGGTCCCCCCTATTCCTTTGCCGCAGTTGGCTTGGCCCCAAGTTTCCGTACCTCCCTGTAGATGCCCCAGAGTGCGAGCAGAATGCCGAGCAGGAGAATGGCATGGATGATTTCTGCGTACGTCAATTGCATGTTCGTGAATAGCATGGTTTGTTCCTCCGGCCATCAGTTTAGGTACTGGTCACCCTTCCCGATGATGCATCAAGATTCAGGATGATCCTCTGTCCTCCGCAGGTCAGCACAACGGCGCCGGCTGAGGAAGGATTGCCCAGGGAATCGAAAACAACCGTGTTTCCCGCCCCGAATACCGCGCTGACTATCCGCACCCCGTTGAACCGAGAGTCCTGGGAGAAAACCACATGGTACAATCCTCCGGGTCTGAGGGGGTGGGGCGCCGTTACGTAGGTCTGCGTTTCAACGGTGGCCGCGGGGATCTCCAGCGCGTCGCCCGTCAGACCGCCGCCGAGTTGGGTCTGTTCCACGAGGATGGAGCCGGCACCGGCGTCCACCGTGACCTTGCAGGGCTGACCGGTGCTGGCGGAAGTGGCCTGAGCAAACTGAAGAGCCACGGTGACCTCATCCGCCGCGCCGGCAAGACGGGCGTTGTCAAGCGAGGAGTTCAACTGGGGCAAGCCGATCAGAACCAGGATGCCAAGGACGGTCACGATGATGATCATCTCGATGAGCGTCACGCCCGCCCTGCTGATCTTCGCCGTATGCCCGCCGTGATGCGCCGCCATACAGAACCGTCCTTCGGCGTTGCGCGCCAACTGGGATTCCGCGCGGGTCCGGTCCGCGCACCAACCGTCGGACCGGTCCCGCCTCAACCGTTCATCTTACAGGGCCGAGTATTTCGCATTCGTTTCATTTGCGATGATCTGGCCGGTCTGCTTGCTGTACATCCAGCCCGTCGTCCCGTCGGCAGTCATGGCGCCGGCGTCGTTTGTCACTTTCACCACATTCACGCTCGTCCCCGTTCTCGAGACCGGACTCGCGGGAATCGCGGTCATTATGTAGGGGCCGCACGGATAGTTCGTCCGGTCCAGCGTAGCGGAGATCTTCCCCATGTCATTGGTGAAGGAGGTCAGCTGCTTGACGAAAGCGTCGGGGTTGTCTGCGTCAACCGTGGCAGTGCCCGTGCCGTCCGTTTTCACCGCGCCCGGATATGTGGACCTGTGCTGGTGATAGTACAGGTTGATGGCATTCCGCATGACTTGCAGATTGGCCTTAAGGGTGGCCTCCTGCGCCTCCGTTGTGGAGGTGACAAACTGGGGGATGGCTAGCGCGGCCAGAATGCCCAGGATGATGATCACAATGATCAACTCTACCAAGGTAAAGGCCTTCCTTCTCTTCTGGTTCATGGTGCTTACCTCCTTTGTGCGTTGGTGCTCGAAGATGTGCATGCAGACAACCCTTTGGGGGTCTCAGCCACCTCGGCTGATGACCGAGCTCATCCGGAACAGCGGCAGCATCAGCGAGATCGCGATGAAGCCAATGATCACTCCCATGACGACGATAATCATGGGCTCAAAAAGGGCACTCAACCGCTGCACCTGTTTCTGAGCCATTTCATCCTGGTACTCGGACAGCTTTCCCATCACGAGGGCCATCCTCCCCGTCCTTTCGCCGGTAGCGACCATCTGCTTGATCGAAGGCGAAAACAGATCACTCCTTGAGAAGTTGCTGGAAAAGCCCTCGCCGCGCAGTACCCCGGAGGCGATATCGGACACCGTCTCCTTGAACCGCGTGTTGGAGCATCCACGCTCGGCCACTTCCAGACTCTCCATCAAGGGCACGCCTGAGCCCAGCAGCGTGGACAGCGTCCGAAGGAGAACCGAGCACTGGACCGTTTTCACCAGGGATCCAACGACCGGCAGACGAAGGAGCAGGTTGTCGAGGATCCGCTTCCCGTCGGGGGTCCGGAAGAAGAACCAGGCCGCTACGGGTGGAGCCAGGACAGCCGCGATGCAGAGGTACCAGTAGCTTTGGAAGGTTGCCGTGACGCCGAGGAGAATCCGGGTGGGGAGAGGAAGGCGCGCGCCGGCGTTCTGAAAGATCAACGCGAACTTGGGCAGGACAAAAGACACCAGGAAGACCACGGCGCCCGTTGCGATCAGGGTAAGAATCGCCGGGTAGGTGAGGGCCGCCCGCAGACGGGAGACCAAATCCTCGCGCTTGGCCATGTCAGTCTCGAGGCGTTTGAAGACCTCCGTCAGGTTGCCCGCGGTTTCCCCGGCCCTGACGGCGCTCACGTAGAACGTTCCGAAAACCCGCGGATGCAAACCGAGCGCCTCCGACAGGTTGGACCCGCCGCTCACGGTCCCGTGCACCTCGGTGAGAACGTCGCCGAGCGCTTCCCCCTCCATCTGCTCGGCCAAGGCCCCCAGGCTCTCGGCCAGGGGGGTTCCGGTTTCCAGCATCAATGCGAGTTGTGAGGTCATCGCCCGCAGTTGGCTGCTTTTGACGGGTTTGAAGAAGCCGACTTGCGGCAGCGCCCACTTGGCGCCGGCCGGCTCTTTGCGCGCGCGGGCGCGTTTCCCCGGGATTTCCTGCGAGGCAAGCAGCTCGAGTCCTTTCTCGCTCAGTTTGAGACGCAGCTCGCGCTCATCCCCCGCCGCCGTCCGCCCCTCGACAGTCTCGCCGCGTATGGTTCGCGCCCTGTAAGCCATTCGTGTCATATCTTATGTCCCGGCAGCGGGAATCATCTCGTCCGCCTTTTCCTCCACGAAGACCACCCGCATCACTTCCTCCAGGCTCGTCCTGTTCTCCTCGACCAGGCGGAACGCCTCGTCCTTGAGGGTTTTCATGCCGGCCCGCAACGCCTGGTTGCGGATGGAATCCGCCGAAGGATTCCCCAGGATCGCCTGTCGCACGCTCTCATCCACCACCAGGAGTTCATAGATGCCCGTGCGGCCGCGCAGACCGGAGTCGAAACACTGCTCGCAACCGCGCCCGGCCACGAACGTCACGTTCTTGCCCGGCCACCGGATCCGCTCCAGAAACTCCCGGGGCGGGAAGAAGTTCGTCTTGCAGTTGTGGCACACCAGGCGCACGAGCCGCTGGGCCATCACCCCGATGATTGCCGAGCTCAGGAGATACGGCTCCATCCCCATCTCCACCAGCCGGGCGATGGCGCCCGCGCTGTCGTTGGTGTGCAGGGTCGAGAGCACGAGGTGCCCCGTGAGGGCAGCCTGGATGGCCACCTCGGCTGTGTCGCGGTCGCGGATTTCGCCCACCATGATGATGTCAGGATCCTGGCGCAGCACGGACCTAAGCGTGCGAGCAAACGTGAGCTTCTGGTCCTCGTTCACCTGGATCTGGTTGATGCGCTCGAGCTGATACTCCACGGGGTCCTCGATCGTCACGATGTTCTTTTCCACGCTGCTGATGAAGCAAAGACCGCAATAGAGGGTCGTGGTCTTGCCGCTTCCGGTGGGGCCGGTGACGAGGATAATGCCGTTGGGCCGCCTGAGGAGGGCTTTGATGGTCCGAAGCGTGTCTTCGTGAAACCCGATCGTGTTGATGTCCAAAACCATCCGGCCTTTGTCCAGCAGGCGCATGACAATCTTCTCGCCCAGGACGGTTGGCATGGAGGAAACGCGCACGTCCACCTCCCGGCTCTCGGCGCGGATGTGGATGCGGCCGTCCTGCGGAACGCGCCGCTCGGCGATGTCCATGTTGGCCATGACCTTCACGCGGGAGACGATGGCCCCATGGTGCTCGGCACGGGGCGTCATCACCTCCTGCAGGACGCCGTCCACGCGGTAGCGGATCCGGGAGACCTTCTGGTCGGGTTCGATGTGGATGTCGCTGGCACCCTCCTTGATTCCGTTGAGCAGAACCATGTTCACCAGGTTGATGATCCGGGCTCCCTCCGCTTTCTCCTCGACCATGCGCAGGTCCTCGAAGCGGGACTCCATCACCTGCACGTCCTGCTCCTGGAAACTCTCGAGGAATTCCTCCATCCCCACCGACTCGCCGTAGTACTCGTGGATGCAGTTCTGGATGTCCTTCTGGCGGCACTGGACCGGTTGAACGCGGCAGCCGGTGAGCCGCTCGACGTCATCCACCACGAAAATGGCGTCGCAGTCAACCATGGCCAGAGTAAGCGTGTGGTGGACCTTGAACATGGGCATCACGCAGTAGGTTTCCGCCTTCTCGCGGGGCAGGACGTTCACGATCTTCGGATCAACCAGACCCTTGCGCAGCCAGACGTGCGGGATGCCCGTTTGTTTGCTCAGGACTTCGCAGAGCACCTCATAGGAGATGACTCCCATCTCAATGAGGACCTGGCCGAGAAGGTGCCCCGTCTGCTTCTGGCGTGCCAGGGCGGTGCCCAACTCCTCGGGCAGAACAAGGCTCCGGTCGAGCAGCATCTCCCCGAGGCGTTTTTTCTTGTTCAGGCTCAAAGCAGACTCCTCGTTGCCGCTTCCTTATCGGCAAGCACCTGCACAAAACTCCCTATGCGCGTGGCGACGAAAATGTCACGGCAGACCTCGTTGGGGCAGGCGATCCGCACGTCCCCTCCGCGTTTGCCCATGTCGGAGGCTATGTTCTGGATCTTTTCGAGAGCCGCGCTGTCTATGAACGGAGTGTCCTTCAGATCCAGGACGAGGCGGAAAACGCCGGAGCGTGAGCAGTCCTCGACGTGCTGCTGGAGAACTGGCAACTCGTCGGCCACCAACGGCCCTTTCAGGCTGAGAATGGCTATCGGGCCCTGTATGCTCTTGATTATCTGCATGGCGGCTGTGCTCCTTCACGCGCAACGCCCCGGGACCGGTTGCGGCCCCGGGCCCGCGACGGGCGGTTCCCCCAGCTCGCTGGTTTCTCTCAGGCGAATGGAGATCTCCCTGAAAAGATGCTCGTCTTCGACGAAGGCCTCCACCACGTCGGGATCGAAGTGCGTGCCTGAACCCTCCACGATGATTCGCCGGGTCTGATCGCTGGAACACGCGTCCTTGTAACAGCGTTTGCTGCTGACGGCGTCGTAAACGTCCGCGAGCGCGACAATGCGGGCCGAAAGGGGAATATCCTCGCCGGCGAGACCCTTGGGATAACCCGTTCCGTTCCATTTCTCGTGGTGGCTGTAAGCGATGCAGCGCCCCATGGTGAGAAAGGAGTCGCCTTTTACCTTCTGGCGCAGCTCCCCGTCCCGTAGCGTGTCTCCTCCGATGGTGGTGTGACTCTTCATGATCTCGAACTCTTCGGGGGTGAGCTTGCCGGGTTTGAGAAGGATGCTATCGCGTATACCGACCTTGCCGATGTCATGGAGCGGGCTGGACCGAACGATGTCCTCGATGTATTCGGGCGTGATGAGTTTGCGGTACTTCTCCTTCCGGCCAAGGTGTCGCGCGGTCATCTGCGCATAGTTCTGCACGCGCTCCAGGTGGCTGCCGGTTTCCGGATCGCGGGACTCTGCCAACCGGGCAACGACGAAGATCGCCGTATCGTGCGTGGCTATGCGTGTTTGCACGATCCTGGCGTTGGTCAGGGCCACGGCCACCTGCCGGCCGATCACTTCGAGCAGTTTTGTCTCGGTGGTGAAGAAGCGCGCCTTGGGGTTGCGCCGCAGAATGAACAAGCCGCCCGGATTGTCGTCCACCACGAACGGAGCGGCCATCGCGTGGGCAAACCGCCCGCTTCCCAGACCCTGCTCCGGCAGGTGGTTCACGACCACCGCCGCTCGCGCGTGATCCGCGCGGGCGTGCAGCTCCCGGGCCAGCGCGCGCCAGGAGGGATCTTCGGCCGCTTGCGGCGGATACACCCATTCAATCCCCAGGTCCGGCACCCGGACGGCGACCAGATCCAGCTCGAGCGCCTCGGTAATGAGGGTGGAGATGTCCGCCAGTATATCCTGGGGCGGCCGGGAGATTCGCAGCATGTCGCCCAGCTCATAAACGACGGCCAAGTCCTCGTAGCGGCCGGAGAGTTCATGCGTAAGGTCGGCCATCGTCCGCTTCCCGCTCAGCGTCGCGGCAAGAAAGCCCGCCAGGCTCTCCAGGAGCGTTTTCCAAGTCTCGAGTTGCTTCCCGGAAATCCGCCCGCCGGCCACACGTCCCACCAGCACGGCGGCTGGCTCCTCGTCCACACATATCGGTGTCATCAGGCAGAGGGTCCCCTTTTCATCCTGATTCACCACGACAGGCGTGTCCTGCAAAGCTTGGTCGGGGCGGTCGGCCGCCTCGAGCCATTGGGGGGGAATGGCCACCGCTTCGGCGAGGGATGCGGAGGGGTACAGGATCTTGCCCTCGAGATCATAGACCTCCAGCCGCACCGGCGCGATCGCGGACGCAATGGCCGCCGCTTTCAACACGAGCCCCGAATCGAGATACTTGCCTGCGATCTTTCGAGGGTTTTCGATCATGCCCAGCGGCCCTCTCTCAGGCCGTTTCCTCAAGCAGTTGATGAACAATTCCAGCGAGTTTCCTCGGGCTGAAAGGCTTGGTCTCAAGCCTCAGGTTTGATATGTCCTTCAGTTCCGTTTCCAGCTTCTGGGCAATCGCCACAGACCCGGTCAGCAGGATCACGGGAGTGTTCGCCGTTGCCAGCCTTTCCCTCACGCCTCGAATCAGATCCACCCCGTTTTTCTCGCCCGGCATGTTGTAGTCGGATATGATCAGGTCCGGGGCGGCTTCCTCGATCGCCCTGAGCCCGATTGCGGCATTCGATGCCGTTTTCACCTCATAACCGAGCCCCTCGAGCTTCATTTCGAGGACTTGCCGGATATGAGGCTCATCGTCCACCACCAGTATCGTTTTGGGGGGCATACGCTCAATCTCCATGCGTTGTATTGATCAGGGAGCGCGGCAGGGCAAGGGTGAACTGGCTGCCCTGCCCCAGTGTGCTGGCTACCCGGATCTCCCCGCCGTGAAGGCGGATGATCTGCTGGGCCGTGGCAAGCCCGATTCCGCTGCCGGGAACCTTCTCGGTGCCCGGGGTCTGGCAGCGGAAGAACTTCTCGAAGATCCGCCCCAAGTCGCCTTCGGGAATGCCGATCCCCGTGTCTTGTATGGTGACGAGCAGCTCGTTCTCGTTCGAGCCCGTCGCCAGGGTTACTCTTCCGTTGTTCGGGGTGTATTTCACGGCGTTGCCCAGGATATTCATCACCGCCACCTGGAAGAGGCGCTTGTCAATGTCCATCACCGGCAGGCGGTCGGGAAGGTCGGTGACCAGCTGGATGCTCTTGTCCTCGCATTGTGGCCGCACCACCTCGGCGCAGTCCTCGAGGAGCTTCCTCAGGCGGGTGGGAGTCGCGTAAAGCCGGGCCGTCCCGCTTTCCATGGCGGAGATGTTGAGCAGGTTGTCGATCAGCTCCGAGAGCCGGTAGGTTTCCTGGTAGATGATGTTGTAGAACTCGCGGACCTTTCCCGGGTCGCTCGTGTCGCCGTCAATCAGCATCTCCACATAGGCGCGGATGGAGGTGAGCGGGGTCCGCAGCTCGTGTGCCACACAGTCCACGAACTCCGTCTGCATCTTCTCCACGTTCTTGGCGTGCGACACGTCTTCAAAAACCAGCGTCTGTCCCACAGGGACATCGTCCCCGTCATAGGCGTTGGCGACGAACACCGCCGTGTGCCCGCGGGCCGTCTTCTCATCCGGCGGCAGTTCCATGGTCCGGACGCCGCGGGACTGCCCCTCGCTCTCAGAGGAGCTCAGGAGAGCCATCACTTCGGGGCAACGCAGGCACTCTCCGATAGGCTTGCCGCGGGCATCCTCGGCGCTTGTCTGCAGGAAAGCCTCCGCGGGGCGGTTGGCCAGCACGATCCTCTGGGCGCCGTCTATCGTCAGAATGCCGTGCCGAACCGCGTTGAGCAGGTGCGAGACCCGCAGGAGATCGCGCGCGAGCAGCCGGTTGGACGTGAGAACGTCCAGGCACGACTTCTCGCGCGTTTCAAGGTCCCGCGCCAGCCGTGCAAGACTTCCTGCAAGGGGCGCCAGATCGGAGCGGGAAACCAGCGGCAGAAACAGGGGGGTTTGATTGCCTGCCTGGGCTTCCAGGCTGCGGGTCAGGCGCGAAACCGCGGAGACCAGCCGGCGCGTTTGCCACAACGGCACGGCCAGGACCAGCGACAAGACCCCCAAGCCAAGAAGGAGGAGCGCAATCCCCGCGGCCAGGAAAGCGCGAACCGATGGGAAGAACAAGGACAGCAGGGCCAGGCAGACCGGAAGGGCAGGGATGAGCAGTGGCAAAAACCGAAGCGGGGCGGCGGAAACGGATGTTCGCCGATCAGACGGTGCGGGATCACTCATGGCTTTCACCGATTCACGGACAGCGCCATTTGTCCTTCTCTGGCGCATATCCAGCTTTCCTGCTCGCGGAGCCCCCCTCCTTTGGGGAACCCAAGCAGACCAATCCCTTGAACCGCCCGGAAAACATGCTAACCCCGCCCGCCACCTGTGTCAACAGGAGAATAGCAGGGAAGACCGGAAAAAACGGGATGAGGGCCAAGCATCCAGACTGAGGGGTTCCGGAACAGAGGCAGACTCGCAAGCGTGCAACAACTGGGACATGGGGCCCGCTCCACGCGCTTCGTCTCAGTCTGTGTTGAGCAGCTCGAGGCTCAGCTCTTCGAGCTGGCCATGGGTGACCGAGGAAGGGGCGCCGCTCATCAGGCACGCGCCGGTCTGGGTTTTGGATAAGGGGATCACGTCGCGGATCGAGATCTCGCCCAGCAGGATCATCATCAGCCGGTCGAAGCCGGACGCATACCACCGGTTCATCCAACTCGGACTCATCGCGCAGGGAATCATGATCGCTCTGGCCACCACCGTTCCGCAACGGGTATGGGTCTCTTTCGGATCGTGGGTGCGAACCATCCGGCCACAGGCCTGCCCATCCGAACGCGTTGTCGCCGCGGCCTTGCGCAACACCCTGCGCGATTTACTCGCGGATGACTCGCCGTACCCGGTCCTCGCGAAATTCCCGCGCGAAAGGCTCGATCCAACGAAATCATCCGCCAGGCGAATCGCCACGCAAAACCAAGGTCGCTTTGACGAAACAAGAAGGGGGAACTCTCAAGTTGTCCCGTGTTCAAGAACAAGCGCACTATTCTCTTGAGTTCCGCGGACGGATGGGCCTATACCTGCATCAGGTGGCTGGAGGCTTACGATCTTCGTACTCCTGACCGTGCTGCCTGAGGTCAGCGCGGCTGCCGTCCTTGTGTTTGGCACCATCACCCACTATCGTAGGAAATCGACATGAGACCGTGCCCTTGCTGCAACTCGCGCCTCTGAATCTTCCAGGCCGGAATGGCTCGATAAGCGCCCCGCTATACCGGGCAGACCTGTAGGTGCGGTATGCAAGAAGACTTCCTTGTCTGGAGCGAAGGAAAACGCCCCAGTAAAGTCATCTCCAAGGAAACACTTAATCATCCCTCGCTCATCGAGATGGTGAGCGGTTTGGATGTTTACCAGCACACGCGGGAAGCGTATCTGCGCGCGTATGAGGCATTGGGAATTGATCTTGTAAACCGCGTGCCGATAGATAACGCACCACCGCCCACGCCCGAGGGCCAGATCCGCACGCACCCCAGTCTGCCTTACGGGTTTTCGGCTCTTGGCGTCTTCGATACGGCAATGCGGCGGAATTATGCCGTCAAGCAACCTGAAGAAGTGTTCGACTTGGATTTGCGGACCATTCGCTTCGAAGATCTTGTCGTGCCGGTCCCGCACTCGTGCCAACCCGCCGACATTCGTTTGCGGCAACAGGCCCTCGGCGCCATCGGGCAGTATTATCCGCTCTACTACACGACGCTCTTCATGTGGGCGGTGGAAGTACTGGGGTGGGAGAGCTTCCTGATATCCGCCGCCACCGAGCCACGGCGGTTTGAAGAGCATTTTCTCCGGCCCTGTGTAGAGAAGTCGAAGGCCATCGTGCGCGCGATCGCCGAGACGACGGAGTGTCCGTTTGTATTCCTGCATGACGATTTGGCGAGCGCCTCCGGTCCCATGTTCCGGTTGTCCTGGTATGACGAATGCATTTTTCCTCATTACCCGGCGATTTTCGCCGAAGCGAAACAACGCGGCAAGAAAGTGATTGTGGTGGCGGACGGCAATATGACCGCATTCCTCGATCGGCTGGCTGCCGCGGGCGCCGACGGCATTATGTACGAGAATCCGGCGACGCCGATCGAGGAGGTCCTCGCGGTTTTTGGGCAACCCGGACGATTTCACATCGGCGGCATCGAGACCGCCAAACTGACCACGGGCTCACCATCGCAAGTGCGGGAGATGGTGTTGGGCCTGGCCGCGAAGATGGAGCATTGCCCCGGATCTGCGATCTCCAGTTGCGGCGGTCTGCATGGCAACATTCCCCTCGAGAACCTCGAAGCCTATTTTGACGCCCGCGCAGAGATCGGCGCTACCCCCAAGGATTGGCGAACGCGAGGTCATGTTTAGCGGATGAGCATCCCCACTGCCGGATTCAGTATCCTGTCCCGAAAACTTCGAAAAATGGGGGCGAGACGTGACCCTTCGCATGTACAACCCCGCTTCCCCGCCGTATGTAAACATGCCCGAGGCGACGAAAATGATGACGGAGTACCACGAGGAGTTTTGGTGCCCGACGATCACCGGCGACGAGATTCTGAGATCGCCCCAAGAGTGAGGGAAGCCAGGTAAACTCGCACGAAAAGGACTAAACCGTGAATACTGGGAAATCGGCACTCACCTCTGATTGGAGGTTTGCCATGAAGAACCAAATGAGTCTTGCAGGATCACTTGCGGTGCTGTTTGCCCTTGCGGCAGGTCTGGCCACTGTGGTATTGTCTTCACCCTGGGCTTCGCCCGATCCCTGGGATAGCAGGCCGGTTGACCCGGACTACCAGTACGCAACGCCACAGGCGTACGAGGAGTTCGCCGACCTCAAGTTCGGCATGCGGCTTCATTGGGGTCAGTACACCGTTCTCGGACTGAACGCTTCAGGGGCCCTTCGGCAGGGAGCCTGCTCCAAGGAGTTCAGGGATATCTACCTGACCCAGTATCAGGTCTTCAACCCCGTGCAGTTCAATGCCGACGAATGGGCGGACCTGTGCGCCCGGGCCGGGATGAAGTACATCATCACGACGACCAAGCACCACGACGGTTTCTGCCTTTGGCCGACCAAGACCGCCACCCGCGCCCTCAAGCGCGTCTCCACGCACACGCATATCCAGACCAAGGAAGTGGAGGTCAACTACAGTGTGATGGATACTCCTTTCAAGCGCGACGGCATCGCGGAGCTTGCGGCCGCTTTTCGCAGGAAGGGGCTCGGGTTCGGGATCCACTTCTCTCATGTTGACTGGAACGACTACCGCTTCCGTTGGGACTTCAACAATCGGTTCTACGACCCCCAGTATTCCAGGCAGAGCAGCCCGGAAGATTGGCAGGGTTGGATCGAGCAGCACCGCAAGCAGATTCTGGAGCTTGCGGGCAACTATGGCCCTCTGATGGCGATCTCCTTCGACACCGGCGGTATTCCGATTCCGGAGGACTCGTTCCCGGACATCGTGAAGACCATCAAGATGGTGCGCAAGCTCCAACCGGGATGTCTCTTCCGGAACCGGGGGCTGGGGGCCTATGGGGACTTCGACACTCCGGAAGGGGTAGTGCCGAGCGGCCCGCGAGGCGACCGGGAACGCGTCTGGGAGGCCATTGACTTCATCGGCGGCGCCTGGGGCTGGCAGCCCGATGACAACTACAAGCCCAAGGAGTGGATCGTCACCACGTTGATCGAGGCCGTGTCGAAGGGCGGCAACTGCTGCCTGAACGTGAGCCCGATGCCGAACGGCAGGTTCGACCCGGAGTACGTGAGCCGGCTGGAATACGTTGGCGACTGGCTCAAGGTGAACGGCGAGGCCATCTATAAGACGAGGCCCCGCCCGGGCGGTTTCTGGAAAGAGGGCAATGACATCCGGTTCACCCGTTCCAAGGACCACAGGTACGTCTACGCGATCTGTCTGAAGTGGCCGGGTGATCGCCTTGCACTCCGGTCCGTGCGGGCTAAAGAGGGTTCGCAGATTCGCATGTTGGGAGTGCCTGCGCCCTTGCCCTGGCGTCAAGACGCCGACGCCCTGGTCATCACCATTCCCGCCGACGTCGAAAAATCGAAGCCCTGTGTGCAGGCTTATGCGTTCAAGGTCGAGGTGGAGAGGCCAGCCGGGAATTGATCTGGCCTGAAGGAGGATCTCCCATGAAATGCTATTCGGGATTCCTGCCGCTGCTCATGGTGTTCATGACCGTCCGCCCGGCAAGCTGTGCCGAGTCAGGCCAAGGGCTTACGCCCGAGGAAGCGACGGCCGAGAAGCGTCTGCAAGAGGAATATCCGGGCTATCAGGGCGTGGATTCTGATTATCGCCACGCCGGCAAGGAGGCGATCGAACGGTGGAAGGACTGGAAGCTCGGATTGCGTATCCATTGGGGCGTGTACTCCGTTCTGGGCGTGGAGCCGTCGTGGTCACTGAAAGGTTCCTCGCCGGAGTTTCAGAGGATCTACCACACGCTTTACCAGGGGTTCAATCCGGTTGCGTTCGATGCGGACGAGTGGATGGAGATCATGAAGCGCGGCGGGATCAAGTACTTTACCATCACCTCGATGCACTGCGATGGCTTCTGCCTGTGGCCCACCGAGCGGAAGTTGAAAGGCTGGAAGCGGCCGGTCGGCGGCGGCAGCGGGGCGGCCGGCGGCATCGGTCCAGTCGAACCAGCGGAGATCCATTACTCGATTGCCGAAACGCCGTATCGGAAGGACGTGCTGGCGCAACTGGTCGCGGCTGGGCGAAAGCATAACATCGGCATCGGTTTCTATTTCTCGCACGAGAACTGGCTCGATCCGGATTTCGGCTGGCACCGCTTCGACGCTTCCAACGTGCGTTACGACAACCCCGGGTTCGACGAGGCTTCCGATCCGGAGCGATGGAAGCGATTCATCGAGAAGGAGCGGTTGCAGCTGCGCGAGATGGCGACCAGATACGGCCCGCTCGACGACATTTCCTTCGATTGCAGTTGGCCCAAGGAAGCGTTTGCGGAACTGGTGGATATTGTGAAGATGGTCCGTCGGCATCAGCCGGCCGTGATGATGCGCAACCGCGGCATCCAGCAGTATGGCGACTACGGCACGCCGGAGCAGAACATCCCGCAGGGCGCCGATCCGTCGTCCGCCAAGGCCGCGGCCGGCGCGGAAGGCCGGGCCATGCCCTGGCAGCTCATCTATCACATCGGCCGCGGCTGGGGGTACTTGCCCAACGACCAGTATCAATCCAAGGAGTGGATGCTCGCCACGTTGATTGATGTGGTGGCGAAGGGAGGCAACATGCAGGTGGGCTTCGGCCCGCCGGCCAGCGGGAAGTGGCAGCCGGAAATGGTTGATCGCCTGGAGTATCTGGGCGACTGGCTCAAGGTGAACGGGGAGGCCATCTACAAGACCAGGTCTCGCGGCGGCGACCTGTGGAAGGAAGGCGACGACGTCCGGTTCACTCGCTCCAAGGACCACAGATACGTTTACGCGATCTGTCTGAAGTGGCCGGGTGAGCGCCTTGCACTCCGATCCGTGCGGGCTAAAGAGGGTTCACAGATCCGCATGTTGGGTGCGCCCACGCCCTTGCCATGGCGTTCGGACGCCGACGCGGTGGTCATCACCATTCCCGCCGATATCGAAAGATCGAAGCCCTGTGCCCAGGCCTATGCGTTCAAGATCGAAGTGGAGAGGCCGGCCGAGAATGTATCTGGCCGGAAGGAGGAAAAATGACGAGTCGTCACGCGCTCTGGCTTGTGTCTCTGATGTTTTGGTCCGCGCAGGGTGTCCTGACCCAAAAACCTGGCGCCGCCGACGGACCCCTGCCCACGGGCGACATGAGTTGGTGGTATCGGTCGCCCGCGACCAAGTTCTGGGAGGGGCTGCCGCTGGGCACGGGGCGTTTCGCCGCCATGGTCTATGGGCAGGTTCGTGATGAGACCATTGTCTTCAACGACGAAACCCTCTGGGCGGGAAGTCCCTACAATCCCGTCAATCCCAATGGGCTTAAGACCCTGCCCGCCATCCGCAAGGCGGTCCTGGAGGGCCGCTACGCCGACGCGCAGAAACTCTGCGACGAAAACCTCTTCAGCTACCCTTACAAGAATGTGCAGAATTACCAGGCGATGGGGCGGCTGCACTTGTCTTTTCCAGACCACGACCAATTCACCGATTATCGGCGGGAACTGGACATGGACAGCGCCACAGCCCGGGTGCAATACCGCCTCGGCGGCGCCGTGTTCCGGCGCGAAATCTTTGCCAGCTATCCCGATCAGGTGGTCGTAATCCGGCTCACCTGCGACAAGCCCGGCCGTTTGGGGTTGAAGGTGCGTCTGGACAGCATTCAGGCCAGCGCCAAGAGCAGGACCGACGGAGAGAACGAGTTGGTCATGGAGGGCGGCACCATCCAGGCCGGCGGCATTCCCAACCTGATGAAATGGCAATCCCGGGTGCGGGTTCTTGCCAGGGGTGGCACGGTCCGCCGCGGCGAAGTCTCCCAGGGCAACGCCGAGACACGCGCCTGTATCGCGATTGAGAAGGCCGACGAGGTGTGGCTCGTGCTGGCCGGCGCCACGAATTATGTCCGCTGGAACGATATTTCCGGCGACCCGGCCGCCCGGTGCGAGAAATACATGGCGGTGGCGGCCCTTCCCTATGACACGCTTCTGCGGCGCCACGTGGAGGACTATCAGCCCCGCTTTCGCGCGTGCCGGCTGGACTTGGGCACAACGGAGGTTGCCAAGGAGGACACCACGACGCGCCTGGCCAAACTGCGGCAAAAGGCGGGCGACGATCCGCAGTTCATTGCCCAGTATTTCCAATACGGCCGGTACCTGCTGCTGGCCGCGGGCCGCGAAGGAACCCTGGCCTTCAATAACCACAACATCTGGCTGGACGACCTGACGGGCCGTTGGGCGGGCCGCTGGACGCTCAACATCAACATCCAGGAGTGCTATTGGCCGGTGGAGAATACGAACCTGCCGGACGTGAATGAATCCCTCCTGCTGTTCGTGCAGTACCTGTCCGAATCGGGACGACGTACCGCGAAGGAGCTTTACGGCTGTCGGGGCTGGTGCGCCCATCACGGTACCGACGTCTGGATGAACACCACGCCCACCGATGGCGCCTCGTGGGGAATGACTCCGAACATGGGCGCCTGGCTCTGCCTGCCGCTGTGGGAGCACTATCTCTTCCAGCCCGACCGGGAGTATCTCCGCCGCATCTATCCGATCCTCAAGGGGGCCGCGGAGTTCGGCCTGGACATCTGCATCGAAGAGCCGAAGCGCAAGTGGCTGGTGACCTGCCCGTCCGCCTCGCCGGAGAACTCCTTCCGCACGGCCGACGGGCAGATTTCCACGGTCAGCATGGGCGCGACCATGGACAACCAGCTCCTCCGCGACCTCTTCAACCATTGCATCGAGGCCTCTCGCACGCTCGGCGTGGACGGCGATCTGCGCGCGGAACTGGAGGCGGCCGTCCGTCGCTTGCCCCCGGAGCAGACCGGCAAGCACGGGCAGTTGCAGGAGTGGCTGTATGATTTCGACGAGCCCGAACCCACCCATCGGCACCTCTCCCACCTGATTGGTTTCTATCCCAGCAACCAGATCACGCGGCGCGGCACTCCCGAGTTGGCGGCGGCGGTGCGGAAGGTTCTGGAGCGGCGGGGCGAAGGGAATCGGGGTTGGTCCGGGGCGTGGAAAATCAACCTGCTCGCCCGCTTGGGCGAGGGGGATCGGGCCCAGAACCTGCTGCAAACAATGGTCACGGAGATCAGCATCCATCCCAGCTCGGAGGACAGCGACCGCGTCCCTTCCATGGAGGGCAACCAGGCGATCCAGGGGATTACGGCGGGCATCGCGGAAATGCTCCTGCAGAGCCACGCCGGGGAAATCGAGATCCTGCCCGCCTTGCCCAAGGCCTGGCCCAACGGCAGCGTCAAGGGCCTGCGGGTGCGGGGCGGTATGGAGGCCGATATCACTTGGCAAGGCGGCCGCGCGGTGAAGGCCTCGCTGCGTGCCGCCCTCGACGGGTCACATAGGCTTCGCCCGCCGCTCGGCCAGGAGATCGCCGGCATCCATCGCAACGGCGAGGCGGTTCGCATCGGCC
>Ga0315282_10004088_pt1 | contig 25639 bp, 31 predicted proteins | sample YL17G07_20_MG_FD_203693 | JGI IMG/M metagenome (GOLD analysis project Ga0315282, IMG submission 203693) | Sediment microbial communities from Yellowstone Lake, YNP, Wyoming, USA - YL17G07_20 | ecosystem: Environmental > Aquatic > Freshwater > Lake > Sediment | place: USA: Wyoming | collected... | reverse complement strand
CTAATATTAACCAGTTTGGCGATAGTTTTTGCCACTTATCTCTATTGCTTTCGATTCCCTTCTTGGGAGAAAAGCGTTGCTGAAATGAAGCGAGAAGAAGACCAGGAGGTGATTGATTTAGGTAAAGCAGCAGAATCGAAATCTGCTGATGCTAAGGGGGCGAGGCTATGAAATATCCAGTCATTTCTTTTGATCAACCTGCGGGAAGTTTCCTTCTCACCGCAATGCCAGTACCTGAAGTAATTCGCATTTCACGCGCCGATCCGAGAAAGTTTGACAACGTCTCAATGGAAACAATAGGGGTTATACAAAGAGAGCCTTCACCCAAAAGGATTAGAGAGATTGCTGAGTATGCCAATACTGTTGATGCGACATTTCCAACGCCAATTTTGTTGGCTCTGGATCCTGATAGTTATACACTTGATGCGAATGAAATCAGTATCTCAGGCGATAGTGTTGCGGATATTGTCGATGGACAACATCGAGTACTTGGTTTAAAAGAATCCATCAGAAAAGATGAGTTTGTTATCCCTGTAGTCTTTCTTCTAGATGCAACAGAAGAGCAGAAGGCTCTTATATTTGCAACTATAAACGGCAAGCAAACAAAAGTTCCTGCCTCTCTTGTGTATGATTTATTTGGCGTAACAAAAACTCGAAGTCCTCAAAGAACCGCACACGAAATTGCGCGCGCCATAAATAACACACCTACCTCACCTTGGTTTCGTAGGCTCAAAATGCTCGGTAAAAAAGCCCATGGTTCACTAGGAAGTCTTTCTCAAGGAACATTTGTCAAAAACCTTTTACTCCATATTAGTGCGGACCCAGTAACTGATATGGATAGACTAAAGAGAGGGCAAAAACCCCTCATCCATAAGAATTGTGTTTTCAACGAGTATTTTCGCAATGCAGAGGACTCTACAATCTTGAAGATATTGGTTAATTGTTTCCAAGCTGCTCGAGATACTTGGCCAAAAGAGTGGGACGATCCAATTTCATATATTCTAACTCACTCTTGTCCAAATTAGGGTTTTTAAAAACCGGTAATTTGGACAGCAAAACGCATTTTAAAGACCCGCTTCCTACCCTAGAAGCCTAATACAGCTATAAATGAAGGGTTTTGGGATCGGGTAATAATAAGCATACCCCCTTAATTTGGACAGCATTGAGAGGGCCAGAAAGAAATGCTTTGAGAGGCCTGGTTTTCGAAAAGGTCCAAATCTTTCAAATTCACCAATGATATCCAATAGAGTATTTCGTTTTCGGAGCTAATTTGGACGGCACTGATTCTAACTAAAACCGTGGGATTCACGGGAATAATGACAGCGCTTCCTGAAATGGTTAGAAAGGGGCAACGCACGGGCAATTTATCAAGTAAGTTTTTTGCAAACATATTTTTAGCGATTAAAAAGCATATGGATGACAATTTGGTTCAACTTACGAGCGAGCATTTTGCTTCCTCATCCGCCGGGGCGTCTAAATTTCATTCTTTGATTATTGAAGCTTCTTCCTAGGTCTGGTGAATATTCCCGAAGATGGTATCTTATATTCTTGAAATATGCTAGAAAACATATTTAATTAAGCAAAATCATAGTGAGACCGCCCACTGCTAGAACGGTGTTAGGAGTTATACTAGATTCAATATTAAGAGGCAAATACAATTGGTCACTGTTTGAGATTGGTATCGCATTTACTAAAGATGGTGGCAAGGATAAGAAACTATCGTGGATAAAGGACCTCAACAAGATTAGGTATACGACACATCACGTAGAAAAGTGACCTCTTTCGAACGAAGAGGTGGATTTGGTCATGAAAATTGCTGAAGAAGTCATTATCGAATCAGTTCTCCTCCGTATAAGGCCCTTTTGTCTATACCTTTAATAAGTGACTTCGCACAATGAAAAAGAAAAATGTTTAATATGCAATCGATTGCTCTAAAAGGTTGCGAAAGATTTAGGCTAGTTTGAAGGAGGCCTTGGAAGTTTGAGAGTATTATTGGTTGAACCAGACTACAGAAAGTTTTCTGAGAAAGCCCGAAAAAGAGCTCAGCAAACGAAGGCTGGTTTGCAGAAGAGACCTGAAGACGAGGTGCTATGGTATCCTCCATTGGGCCTTATGAAGCTAGCTACTTTCCATAAAATGCGTGGAGATGAAGTTAAGTTTGTGTCTGGCTGCGACAAATCCCTTTTTAAGGAGTCAGACCTTTTTTCCCCAGCGAGCCTATGGGATCGGGTTTACATCTCAACGTTATTTACATTTGAATGGAAGAGGACTATTGAAACGATAAAATTTTACAGAGATGCCGTCGGGGGCTCCATTCACAAAATTTATGTCGGCGGAATAATGGGTTCTCTAATGCCAAAAGAAATCTTTGAAGAAACAGGCATCCAACCCGTTACAGGGATACTTAGTTTTCCAAAGCAAATTGATCTCGAAGGGGACGAGAATATCGACATGCTGCCGCCAGATTACGAGATACTTGACCCTTATCTTTACGGAATAAACGATACATACTATGCATATACAACTCGAGGATGTCGAAGAAGTTGCAAATATTGTGGAGTACCCGAGATTGAACCTTCTTATGTCGAATATATTGACATAAAGCGAGTGATTTCAGAACTACGCAATGTCTTGCCCCAGTTGGAAAAGGAGTGTTCCGCCGTTATAATAAATAAATAAAACGGAGGGACACCATGAAGAAAGAGCGTAAGCATTATACCCCGGAAGAGAAGGTTTCGATTCTACGCCGGCATCTAGTTGAGAAGGTTCCGGTCTCGGAGCTTTGCGAAAAATTAGGCCTCCAGCCAACCGTGTTTTACCGCTGGCTGAAAGAGTTCTTTGAAAATGGAGTGGCCGCCTTCCAGCACCAATCCGATCCGGAAAGCAAACGTGACAAGCAACGGATCGCGGCCTTAGAGGAGAAGCTGAAATCCAAGAATGAGGTCCTGGCGGAGTTGATGGAAGAGCACGTAGCCCTAAAAAAAAGTCTTGGCGAGCTTTAAAGGGCATTTGGGTGCCTCCCGATACGCGGGATGCCGTGGTGGACTTCGTGAATGGCTGGTCGCGCAAGGCGGGGATTGCCGTAAGGCGGTTTATTCCCTGGCTGGCCGTTTCGCCCAGTAAGTATTACAGCTGGTCCCGACGCTATGGCAAAGTCAACGAGCATAACGGGTGGATTCCACGGGATTTTTGGTTGGAGGATTGGGAGAAGCAGGCGATCATTGCCTATCACTTGGAACACTGCACAGAGGGATATCGTCGATTGACCTTTATGATGCTGGATGCCGACATCGTCGCGGTAAGTCCGACCAGCGTGTGGCGGGTGCTCCATAAGGCTGGGCTTTTGAATCGTTGGAACAAGAAGGTCTCTCTTCGCGGGACCGGATTTGTCCAGCCCTTGGGGCCGCATGCGCACTGGCATGTGGATGTTTCTTATGTGAATCTGAGTGGAACCTTTTACTACCTGTGCAGTGTATTGGACGGGTTTAGCCGCTATATCGTTCATTGGGATATTCGGGAGTCGATGACGGAAGCGGAAGTGGAGTTGATTCTGGAGAGGGGGAAGGAGAAGGTTCCAGGGGCAAAGCCGCGAGTGATCTCGGACAACGGGCCGCAGTTTATCGCGAAGGATTTTAAGGAGTTTATCCGGATTAGCGGCATGACCCATGTAAAGACCTCGCCCTTTTACCCGCAGAGCAATGGGAAGATTGAACGTTGGCATCAGTCTTTGAAGCGAGAGTGCATTCGTCCGGGTGTTCCGTTGTCTTTGGAGGATGCCCGCCGTTTGGTCGAGGGATATATCGATCATTACAATCGGGTCCGGTTGCATAGCGCCCTTGGGTATGTGACCCCCCAGGATAAGCTTGAGGGGCGAGATCGAGAGATCTTTGCCGAGCGCGATCGGAAGTTAGAGGCCGCCCGGGAGCTACGCCGGCAGCGTCGCCAGCAGCTTTGGCAGAATGGTGCACAGTTAAATAGCACCCCGGCGACGAGTGTGGTAAACTGAACCGCAGCTGCCAAGTTGAACTCATGATTGCCAGAGGAAGATTGATCCCTATTTTTTCTCTACAAACCACAACGGAAACGAGTCTGAAAAGATGGACAGCAGTGAACTTCATACCCACTAAGGAGAAACGGCGCTACTCCATTTCCCGCTGAACCAAAACACCCTTGACCGGCAAACGTTTGGCCATCACAGTAAAATCAAGAACTCGCATGACTGGATCGGAAAGGGAGTCTGTTAACATATTTTCCTATCAGAGAGGAAAGAACGACCGAGATAAGGTATTGAATGCCTGCAAAGCATTTGCTTCCGAGCCGTGGATAGCTGTTTATGTAGAATCTACCAATTATGCGGACATTTATCTAACGAGTCTCCAAAATTACGATTCCAAGTACTGTCGTCCAGGTAAAGCCATTGATGATTGGAAAATGGGGGCGAAAGATCGAGAACGTTACGCCTCAGATACATCCGTCAGACACATTCACTTAGAGTTTCAGGCTAAAAACTGGGCTTGGTGACCTTTCAGGTTACCAAGTGAGGATTGAAAGGAGGGATAAATGGAAATTCCAAGTCGTCAAGAATTTATCAAAGGGTATGAGAATTATGAAAAAAGGGAAGGACGTGATCCGATTTATAGAGTTGCACGATTTCTTGTGACCCATTATTGGGGGAAACCTCGTGATATGGCTGACGGACTTGGGACCTTGCTTCTAGTTTGGAACCAGGCCTTTTATCGTTATGGTCACTTTGATATGGATAAACTGGAAAAGTGCATTTCCAGCAATTTTCGGACCTTTGAAAAGTTAAAGGAAAGAAGTATTTTCAGTTTGTGTAATGCTGATGAACCCATTATAAAAAAGCTATTTCACCAATTTCTCAAGGCATTGGAAATCCATGCAGGTAAATCAAAAGGAAAGAGAAGTCCGGTGGCAGTTTCTAAGGCTTTACATCTATTAGCCCCGAACTTCTTTCCCCTTTGGGATGATAAGATTGCAAAAGGTTATTTCTGTAGGTACAGCAAAAATCCGGCTGAAGAATATATCAGGTTCTGTAGAATTATGAAAATATTTGCGGAGAAGGTTAAAGGCTATACGAAACGGCCTGATATTCTAAAGGTCGTAGACCAGTTTAACTATTCCAAATTCACAAAAGGATGGATTTGAGAGTGAGACCTCCAAAATATGCGGAGGTTTGAAGGGAGGTTAAAAGTAATGGCTACAGGTAGAGAAATGCAATTGACAGGGCGGATTGGCGAATATCTGGTGGCAGCTGAGTTAATGAAAAATGGATTTTTTGCCACTACTTTTTCGGGTAATGTTCCTGACTTTGATATTGTCGTTATTAGCAAAGATTTCAAAGGCATCCCCATCCAAGTTAAAACTATTAGGAAAGGTGACTGGCAATTCAGTGATGCTAGGAAGTTTATAAGGATTAGCTTTAGTGGCGGGAAACAAAAAGTTGTTGGAAAAGCTAAAACAAAAGACCTTATTGTAGTCTTAGTAAAACTTGATCAAGACGGAGATGATTTCTATGTTTTGGAATGGAAAAATTTACAAGACGCAATATATAAAGGGTATAAAGAATATTTAGACCGAAAAAAAGGGGTAAAGACCAAAAATCCAGAATCCTACCATTGTATAATTTACCCAAAAGACTTAATTCCTTATAAAGCGAAAGGGAATTGGCCACTGATCGAGAAGAAATTGAAAGGGAAAGAGGGCGGAAAATGAAAAAGGGCTAAGTGGGGACGCCCTTAAGTTATTCAGTTCGCATCTATCCTGGGAGACGTTGATCAAAATCATCAAAGTTCTTGGAGGGCAAACTTTCAAATTTCATTTTCATAGGTTGAAAAGAGAATCGAACCAACGCAGAAACGGCATGGATCTACAGCCACTCAATCTGTACGAGTTTTTCTGCTTTTTTGAACTCCGGATCGCCCGTGATGAGGGGTCCGTTCTCCCTTATAGATCGGGATCAATATATAACGTTGGTTCAGAGTGAACTCAATAGGTGCATGAGAATTTTCTGAAAAATTACTTGCGCCCTTGCAGCCAAAGGGGAAAATCGACTTTGGCGATAGTCACAGGACCTCACCCCCGGTGCCCTTTGTCCCCCCCACCCTAACCCTCCTCCTCGGAGGGGGGAGGGAGGGGTGGGGGTGATGCTCTTGATGCTTTTTTTGCAACGTTTAGGTGAACTTATTTAAGAGAGACGAGAAGGCGGATTTGCGAGTGGTCTACCGTTGCCGCAAAGTGAACCCTTGAGATGTGGTGGAAAGGTTAACCCTGTTCATTTCTTGGCAGATCTGCTATATTTAGTCGGGAGGAAGGCCCCAGTGGCTAATGAAAGCATCATGCTTCCAATGGAAAAAGTCGAAGAGTTTTGCCATCGGTGGAAGATTGCGGAATTTGCACTCTTCGGGTCCGCTTTGCGTGAAGACTTCCGGTCCGATAGTGATGTCGACATTTTAGTGAGCTTCGGAGAGGATGCGGACTGGGATCTATTTGACTGGGTAAATATGATTGAGGAGCTAAAGGGCATCTTTGGGCGGGAAGTAGATTTGGTCGAGAAGACCACCCTCAGGAATCCCTTTCGCCGCCATTACATTTTGAACAATCAAAAGGTAATCTATGCGACCTGACGAACGTGATGCTGCGTATATTTGGGACATGTTGGACTCGGCCCGAACTCTCCATGGCTTCGTCACGGGCGTCAGCTTTTATAACTACAGCCAGGACAAGAAATTACAATTAGCGGTTGAGAGAGCGCTAGAGATCATAGGGGAGGCGGCTCGGCGCATATCCGAAACCTATCGACAGGAACATCCTGAAATTCCCTGGCAGAATATCATCGCCCAGCGAAATGTGCTGGCCCATGAATACGGTGAGATAAAGCACGAATTGATATGGAAAGTGGTTACGATTCGGATCCCGGAGCTTATTTCTTTGCTCGAAAAAGTAATCCCCGCTCCCCCCGACAAAGGGATATGAGGGACCCTCCGTCATGAAAAGGGACGAGGGGGACGTAGTTGAAAATTTGCACTTTATATTAATTGAATATATGTGGAATTTGGGGACGTACATTAGTTTATAAGATGACGGCTTCATGTATTTCGGGTATTAACGCCTTATGCCACGCCAGTCTCGCATAGACGCTCCAGGGGCTCTTCATCACATCATTGCCACGGGCATTGAACGCTAAGGCATCTTCCCGGACGGTCGGGACCGGGATAGTTACTTGGAGCGGCTGAGGTCTTGTCCTCAGGGAAGTACAAAAAGGTAATAGCAGCATACGGCTTTTTATGTTATTGGGTGGTGCGGGAACCGGGCATGAGACAGAATGAGTTGTCGCGGATATTGAGAAATTCTCAACCAACAGTAAGTATGGCAGTGAGCCGGGGTGACAAATTGCTTAAAGATCACAATTTACGGACAATAATTGACTAACTTATAATCTAATGTACGTCCCCTTTTTTCCCGTTTCCCGTGGTAACTATCTTCTTCTATTCCAGACTTGCTTTGGCCTGAATGGCAACCCCTTTATCCAACATTTTCTCGATTTCTTCCTGGCTATATCCAACTTCTTGCAAAATCTCACCCGTATGTTCCCCGATCATCGGGGGGCGACGGCGGATCTTGGGCGCTTCTCCGGAAGTGAATATGGGGGTCTTGATGAGCTTGACCTTTCTTTTCTGGGAATCCTCAATTTCCGCTATGATTTTTCGCTGCTGAACATGGGGGTCCTGAATGATCTGATCGATCTGCATGAGCCGGCCGCAGGGGACATTGGCCGCAACCAGTAATGTTTCCAGCTCCTTGCTTCCATACTGTTTGGTTGCCTTGGTCACTTCGACAGCCAGTTCTGATCGGCTCTGGCATCTTCCCGCGAGCGTAGCGTAGCGGGGGTTCTTAAAAAGATGATCGAGTTTCAAGGCCTGGCAGAGGCTCTTCCACATGTCATCCGTCATGACCGCAACGAGGGCATAGCCGTCCTTGGTCTCGAAAGCTTGGTAGGGAGCGGCCGCCAGGTATCCCGACCCCATACGCTGGGGGAGTTCTCGGGTCATGCTATACATGGTGACGAATTGACCCATCTGCATGATCGCGACGTCCCATAAGGCGATATCGAACCGCTTTCCCTTGCCGGTCTTCTGGCGATCCAATAAAGCCAGGGCAATCGCGTAGGCCATATGATTTCCCGACAAATAATCGATCATGGTGGGAAGGACACGAACCGGCGGCCCCTCCGGCATCCCGGTATTGAGCATGATTCCGGACATAGCCTGGGCGACCGGATCATATCCCCCGCGTTCACTGTAGGGCCCCTGCTGGCCAAACCCGGAGATGGAGCAATAGATGATTTTCGGGTACAAACGGGAAATGGTTTCATACCCCAGCTTCAGTTTATCCATCGTGCCGGCTGAAAAATTCTCGAGGACCACATCGCATCTTTCGATAATCTTCATTACGGCGCCATACCCCTCCGGCGCTTTGAGATTGAGGGCGATTCCCCGTTTATTCCTGTTAAAATTAAAAAAGGCCGACCCCCCCGTCGTCCTCCGCCAGAAATCTCCCGTCAAAGGCTCAATTTTGATGACATCGGCCCCCATATCGGCGAGTAACATCGAGCAGGTCGGGCCTGCAATCACCTGGGTAAAATCCGCAATCTTCACGCCCTCCAAGGGCAGCCATGCTTCGTTACCACTCGTCACGATACGCCTCCCGTTGTAAGGTAATCGAAGAAAGATGAGCCTCGGTTTTCCATCTGGTCTATAGCATATACCAAGGCCATGGTCAATAATCCAATTGCCGAAATAGACTGTAAGTCGTGGGTGTGAGGGTAAGCAAAAACTGACGAAGACGGGAAGCGGACGGGAATAACAGTTTAGAATATGGACTTCTTCCATCGAGTGAAGAATTTTGCTAATCGATGCAGATTTCTATCGATAACCGGTGAGTCGTCGTGTTGTCGCGAATGGTTTTATGAGGAGATACTAAAGAGGGCTTTCCGCTGGAAGGGCTTGGATTCAAATTTCCACCGCTCTTGAGGGCGAAAGCCCGGGGTTGGATCTCCCGGCCTCGATGGATTCATCTTTTGCCCAATCTGTCTCCCATAAAGCTCCCTATATTTTGTGATATTTTTTTCTTGACCCCCAACCCCCTTTTTTGTATATTTGCCTCACCCAAAAGCGAGTTCTTATATGGCGATTTGCAGTATGGTACTGTGGTGTTCCTGAGCGGTGCCGGCGACAGCCCGGCCGCCGCATCAGATTTTCAACCCAAAAGGAGGGAGTAGAAATGCGACCACGAACCACATCCTTGTTCCGAGCGGCTCTGCTGGCCACAGCCCTGGTGGCCCTGACGGCGATTGCCGCCCAGGCGGGCACCACGGTCCACTGGTATGGCCAGTCGGCATTTCGGATCGAGACGCCGTCCGGCGGCGTGATCCTGATCGACCCTTGGCTCAGCGTGCCCACCAACCCGGACAAGAATTCCGTCGCCAAGTTGGGCAAGGTGGACTACATCTTCCTTACCCATGGCCACCGCGACCACGTGGGGGAATCCGTGGAGATCGCCAAGAAGACCGGCGCGGTGCTGATCGCGCCCTATGGGTTGTCGTTCAACATGAAGTCCGTGCTGGGCTACCCGGAAAAGCAGGCCACGACGGCCACCGGCGGCAGCGTAGGCGGTACTATTGACCTGGCCAACATCGGCGGCAAGGTCACCTTCGTCAACGCCATTCACGGTTCCGAGCTGACCCTGGAGAACCCGCCGGCGGGCCAGCCCGCCGCCATCGCCAGCGGCAACCCGGTGGGCTACGTGCTGGACATCAAGGGCGGACCGACGATCTATCATACTGGGGACACGGACTTGTACGTGGATATGAAGTTGATCGCCGAGTTCTTCAAGGTGGATCTGATGATGGCTTGCATCGGAGGGCACTTTACCATGGATCCCGTGCGTGCCGCCCTGGCGGTGGAATGGGTGAATCCCAAGCAGGTGGTGCCCATGCACTTCGGCACCTACGGCTTGCTCAAGGGCACACCGGCCCAGTTCAAGGACGCCCTGAACAAGCGCGGGATGGGTGGCCGGATGGTGGAGATGAAGCCCGGCGAAACCCGCACGTTCTGATCTGACGTTGCACGCGAAGAAAAAGGGGGACGTAGGGGTAAATGCAAATTGCACTCCTCATAATAACGTAGGTCCGTTGATTCAGTTGTTTCGGTCGCAAGTGATCCCCATAAATTCTAGAATTACTGTCGAGCCTCGCCCAATGATTGAAATCGCCCTCTCTCCACCTCTCCTTCCAAAATCCCTCGAATCCCCGCTGAAAAAGCCCGCAAACAAACCCAAATTTGTGTTTAGGGGGACGTAGTTGAAAATTTCCACTTTTCATTAATTGAATACAGGGAAGTCGGGGACGGAGTTGGCGACGGTGTTGAATAGCTCTAGTAACGCTTTTGCATTCTGTCCAGAATTTGGTGAAAAGAAGGGAACTGAGTTCCGTTGATTCCGTTGTTGCAGTCATTGGCGAGCCCGATTAATTTCGCAATTACTTAGGGGGGGACGCCCTTAAATTATTCAGTTCGCATCTATCCTGGCAGACGTTGATCAAAATCAGCAAAGTTCTTGGAGGGCAAACATTCAAGTTTCATTTTCATAGGTTGAAAAGAGGATCGAACCAACGCAGAAACTGTATGGATCTACAGCCACTCAATCCACTTCCGGGTCGGACCAAGCCAATTGCCTAATTTTCAACCTGATAGGTCTCATTAGAAGGTACTTTTTTGTCTTATATACTCCCTTCAAGGCCAAAACCAGCAGCGTCAGCATCTGAGACCAACACCTTTTTGCAGGCCGTTCAATTGCGACATCGAATCGTTACACTGGTCCGACCTGGAATCCCGGACTTGGCCGTTTCCCTCCTTCACCCCACTGGCGCGTTGAGCGTTGATAGATCGGTATGAGGGGGCGATCACCCATCCAGATTCTTTTTGCTCTCCTGCAACCGAGCTTACGCTGCAAAGGTATACTGCGTTCCGGCCGTATTAATAATGAATTCTTTGGGCATTTCATTGCTGAAGGCTACGATAGCCTCGAATCCAGTGCAATGGGTCGGTACGATGTAGTCGGGCTTCATTGCCTTGATATCGGCCACCGTATTCTGAATGACCTCGGGCTTCGCATTGATGAGATGAAAACCTCCCATTACCGCGTGGATCTTGTCTGTGGCGGCAATTTTTTGCGCCTGTTTGACCGTGTTGACGATGCCGGCATGGGCGCAACCGGAAAGGACCACCAGCCCTTTTCCTTTCACACTGAAGAAGAGCGCCTGCTCACCCCTGAAATCGTCGGGTTCTGGCTTTTCGCCGCGCTTGATGAGAAGGGTCGGCGGCACCTTTTCGTATGTCGTGACCCGCTCAATGTTCCCGGTGAAGTATGCACCCGCAATGATCTGCACCGAGTTTTTCACCTCCACAACCTTCAGCCCAAGAGATTCAATGTCCTCTTTTCTCAGTTGCCCGAGATCATCGGGTTCGGTACGTCCGGGACGAAGAGAGTATCTGCGGACAAAGGCCTCCTCACCCACGTAGAACGGCGTCCCTCCAGCGATCCGTAACTGATTCTGCTTCAGGATGCTGACCGCGCTCATAAAATGATCGTAGTGGCCATGGCTGAGGCTGAAGGCCTTTGCCTTTCCAGGATCAACTCCCAGTAGCGCTATGTTGTTCATCACGCCTACGGGGTCGAGTCCGTAATCAAACATACAGCTACTTGTGTTCCCGTTGATGACCGTCTCCACGTAATAAGACAGCCCGTGTTCGGCGTGGATCGACTTGCCGGGCACCACACGGTATCTCTTCGTGACCTTGCTGTCCGGTCTATTCGAATCATAGTAATTGTCCGTCAGCACCAGTACGGTCACCTTGTCTACATCGGTGACCCTTGATGTTGTGCCTTGTGCCATCCCGCCTGCCTTCGTTCCCTCCCCGGCCACGAGGAGCGCACCCGCTGCCAGGGAATACTTTAAAAACTCTCGGCGGTCTATCCCCTCTTTCATAATTCACCTCCCATTTTTTTGTTATGACCCCCCCAACCATGAAGAGTGTATCCGGATGTTCAAGCAAAGTCAATATGTCCCCTTAACTGCAAAGCGAAAATGTCCCCTTCGGTATTTTGGTAAAGCTCATTGAATGAATAGCGCCCTCCGGGACGTAGTTCGGTTGATTCCGTCGAGGAACCCGGGACGTTGGTTCTGAAGCAACTTATGAAAAGAGAAGTCGGGGCCGGGAACCCGGGACGTTGGTTCTGAAGCAACTTATGAAAAGAGAAGTCGGGGCCGGGACTTGAATTTTGAAACATGTATCGATGGGGACGTAGGCCGGAATTTTCAATGTTTCGCAGGGGAACGGATACCGTCAGGGATAGCTTATGAAATCCCCATCTTCGAGATATCGGAGAGTTTTATGATTCCACGAAATCCTTTTACCCGTCCAACAAACCGGTAATCCGCCGTGATGAATGGTTTGCCTTCCTTCTTTGATAAGGCCAGGAAATAAGCATCGTAGGCGGTGAGGTTATGCTTAAAAGCAAGAGATATCGCATCTGCCATCACCTGCTCATTCACCCCTTTTACCTCCAGCCCCATTTCAAATACGGAGTGGACCGCCTGTTCTACATCCTTCATTGAAAAATTAGGGTTATATCGGAGGGCATTGGCGAGTTCATAAAATAGCAAACCCGGTACGACGAAAAAGACAGTTCCTTCACGCATAGCCTGCCGCAGCTGGAGGGCTCGGTCTAGGTCGCTCTCTTCGAACTCGCTGAACCATTTAAGGATGACGGAAGTATCCAAAACAAATCCCCTCATGAAAGCATCTCCCGCCATTTTCTCAGTTCCGCCACGGCATCCCACTTGCCCGCCTTTTTCCGCAACCGGTCCTGAACTTGAATGGCCCGCGTGGTCTTCTTTCGCCTCATTTCCTCGGCTTTCTGATGCCGATATTCTTTGATCAGCCTCTGGGCGGCATCCCGAAGCAGTGAACTCCTGCTTTCCCCCGTTTCTTTGGCGATTTCATCAATCCCTTCAACGATGTCTTCCCGCAAAACGGCATTTATTCTCACCATATTTATCCCTCCTGGTTACACACCTTTTATGTGTAATATTAAAAGGAATTCTTTTGAATGTCAAATCAAAAATAGGAAAATGGGGAACGAAATGGTGACATACGTAAAGAGAAAAGGGGCCGTGGTGAGAGCCCCGGCAAATCCTCAGTGGAGAGGTACGCAGCTCCGTTGATTCCGCTATTTGGCTGGGGACGGGAAGCAGATAAAAGCATAAATGCGTTGGCGCTCCCCGCTTCGACGTTGACAAGCTCTTCGGGAACGAAAAATATACGCCATCCGGATGATTACGCGACATTGGGGGAAAGCTCTGCGGTCAGAAGGATATTCAGTGTGTTGGGTTTTTGAGCGCTACGCGGTGAAATCGGAGATCGGTTAAGACCTTTTTCTGGCGAGGGTCAAGCCATCGCCGATGGGAATCATGCTCAGGTCGACCCGTTCATCATCCCGAATTTTCTCGTTTAGAGCCCGAACGGCCAGGGTGTCTTTTCCCCGCTCCCGCGGATCGGCGACCCTTCCTCCCGGCTCGAATGCTCGCCAATCCCGGTATGGGCGGTTGTTGACACCTATAACGATATCCATTATACTTGAAGGGAAAAGTAGATTGGCTTTCGAGGCAGGGGGATGATCCGATCCTTTCACGAGCCTGGAACTGAGGATATTTTTAACCGCATCAATTCGAAGGAAGCGCGTCGAGCCTGCCCTGAAAGCCACTGGAAGGTAGCCAGGAGAAGACTGGATCAATTGAATGCGGTCGTTTCTCTAGGTTCCTTACGGATTCCGCCGGGGAATAAATTGGAAAATCTCAAAGGGGACCGCCAAGGACAATACAGCATAAGGATTAATGAGCAATTCCGGATCTGTTTTATTTGGACAGATCAAGGTCCGGAGCGGGTGGAAATCACGGATTATAATTAGATAGACCTTCGGAGGGGTCTCCCTTCGAACGGGGTCTTTTTAAGAGGGGGAGAGAGATGGTACGCATACCAACTAATGGCCCGCCAACGCATCCGGGAAAAATGCTTCTGGAAGAGTTCCTGAAACCGCTGGGCATGACACAGGTGGAACTCGCTGAGAAAATCCGAGTATCTTACCCACGTATTAACGAATTGGTCCGCGGCAAGCGGGGAGTCACCCCAGATACGGCTCTTCGCCTGGAACAGCTCTTTGGCATGGAAGCGCAGTTCTGGCTGAACCTGCAGCTGGCCTGGGATCTTTATCATGCGGCTCGTTCCCACGCGGCAAAGAAAATCCGCAAGATCAAGCGCCTGCCGGCCCTCGCGACAGCTGGAATCCCTTAGTTAAAGGCATAGCGAGGGTCACGTTTCCTTCTCGTGGAGCGCTCGCGGGACATCAATAAAATCATAAATTGCCTATTGTGAAAACCGGGGCGTTGCTCGAAAGCATCAAAATCGTATCGCCCACTTCCCTCTTCAAATCGTCATGGCAATTGCCGCCGTGGTTTAGGGGGACGTGTTTAGGGGGACGTAGTTGAAAAGTTCCACTTTTCATTAATTGAATACAGGGAAGTCGGGGACGGAGTTGGCGACGGTGTTGAATAGCTCTAGTAACGCTTTTGCATTCTGTCCAGAATTTGGTGAAAAGAAGGGAACTGAGTTCCGTTGATTCCGTTGTTGCAGTCATTGGTGAGCCCCGTTAATTTCGGAATTAGCCGAATTACGGCTTCCACGGCGTCCTGCATTTCTACTAGTTGTCCTGAACTATTCTTGACCTGACAGACAGTGTCAAATTAAGTCATGGCTCCGATTCTCGCTTCCACCCAAAACTGTTGACTCTCGATTTCCCACAAACTCTCCACATTACTGGATGAAAGCCTTAATATTTCCCAAACGAAATTGCTATCCTCCCCAAAAACCGCGCCACCGGGGGCTTCACCTACAATCCCAATTCTAAAACCAGATCAGAGGGAGCCCGCGTTCAGAGTTTCCGTTCGCCCCTTAAGATCTGCGTGACGATCAGCGGATTTTCCTGCGGCAGTTGCTCTGTTTCAATCCCCACCTCTTCGATGACCGAGTTCACGACCGTCGTCAAAAAAGAGACGGCCTGGGGAAGGGAACAATTTTTTGTCGATTCGAGCCCCAGGGCGATCTTGTGCTGCTCGCAGAGGGCGTAATAGGTCAGAGATTTTCTCTGCTCGGCGTGGTGCGTCTTTTTGTTGTCTGTGTTGGTGTTGAAGACCAGGAAATGATAATGAGGGTCTTGGATTCGGCTGTTGGCCCGGTGCGCCACTTCTTGGGCAAATTTCTTCAGTTCTAGCCTTTGCCCGTTGGGCAGATCAAAGTTAGGCACATCAATCACATTGCATTGGCCGAATTTGAGGGGGTTTCTTTTCTGGGAAATCCAGGTTGGCGAGTAAAAACCGTCCGCCTGGTGCAGGTTCAGAACATAGTCTGCCCTCTTGATCATGGATTTGGCCAGATCGACTACCCTGGCGTCCGGCGTGAGCTTTTGATTTTCGGGCAAATGGAAAAGACGGTTCATGTCTCCCCCCAGCCCATGGCGCTTTTTCCTCTGGATCGCCGGCAGATTCAGGCGAGGGACAATGATGAGGGTCCCCTTTTTGATCTTCAGGTTTGTGTACCGCTCCGCGGTCAAATAGCCGGCCGCCTCATCCCCATGGATCCCGCCAAAGATGGCGAGAATGGGCCCCCCCTCCTTTCCCCATAAAAAATGGACCTTCACTTCCAACTCGGTTCCCGCAAAGTAGGTTTGAACTTGATACCCCGGAGGGGTTTTCTCTTGCCGAAGGAACGCCGCCAGATTGGCGGGAGGGCGCGTCAGCGTCTGCTCATGACCTTTGGCAAAGTATTTCAGGTAGAGGGTGAAGGAGGCGGGCAAGAGAAGAGTGACGAGGAGCAATCCCCCTAAAAGACGTTTTCGCTGATGATTTGCCATCCCCCGAGGAAGAGCGGGACGTTGGTTTAAAGACAACTTATTAATGCCGACGATTAAGTTTTGATTATTTTCCGAATTACCATACACCTCTTTTTCGGCCGGGCCAATTCCCCTTCTTCTTCTAGTTAACCACGGGAAAAGTTGCTTTTGAACCAACGTTCCATCCTTTCTTACCGAAATGATCCTTATCTTTCCACTCCGATAAGTAATAAATCCCGACCAATGCTTCCCCGAACTCTTAGCGATAATTAAAAATCTAGGTCCGTCACTGAATCTATTTCGGCGAGTCGGGGGGCACAAAGCCGGCGGCTCGGAACGCCGCCACCCCCGAGGGGGATATCAAGTACTTCACGAAAGCGCGCGCGGCCTCGGGTGACTTGCTGGCCTTGAGCACGACCGCCGCATAGGGAATGTCATTCTGGAGTTCCTTGGGCAAAGGGCCAACCAGTTCCGCACCCGGCACAGCAGTGATCTCGCTCGCCTGGACGATCACCATCTCGGAATCACCGTTCGCCACGCGCCGAACCGCATCTTCACCGACGGCCGTGAGCACGGTCTTGCTCTTCAGTTGCTCTGCGATGCCGAGACGGCCGAGCACTACGGTCGCGAAGTACGTGCCCGAGGTTCCCCCACGGGCGGGATCAGCGTACGTAATCGACTTGGCCGCGAGCAGCGATTCTCGGAACTCTTCGGCCGTGCCGATTTTGGGCCGTGGGGCCCCGGCCTTGATTCCGATGCCTATGCCGACACGGCCGACCGCCACCCGCGAGTCTTGCGCGGTGAACCCTTTTTGCTCCAGATCGTTGACCCCCGCAGACGGGAGCACCGTGACATCGGCAGGCGCTCCGCCGGCCACCTGCTTTTGTATCCCTCCGCCCGTGCCGAACGTGAAATTCACCTTGATGCCGCTTTCGCGCTCAAATGCTCCGGCCGCCCCGAGTAGCGCGGACCTCACGCCGCCAGGCGCGAAGACTATGATTTCGGCAGCGGCTGCCACCGAGGCCCAGGCGCACAGAACCAAGAAAAAGACGGAAAGGCCAATCGACAGACGGGCACAGCACTGAATGCTCATTGCAATATCTCCTTTCTGGAATTTATCAAACTCTCCATTTGTACCTTTCTTTTAATCCATCCCTTCGCCTCGCTACCAACACTGATTCCACCGGTTTCGAGAACCCAACGTACCGGTAACCGGCGGGCCGTAACCGGGTCGGCCATGTTGGACGGGAGGGTAAAGGGCAATGTCACGCGAGATGCTTCCGCATGTACACGCGCGCGTAACCCTTCTCTGCCCGTCGATCGTACTCAACATAGCCGATCCTCGCATAAAGCGCTTGGTTTTCCCTCATCTCCACATGGGTGTATAAGTGGATGGCTTCGTAGCCTTGGCGCCGAGCCTCGGCCTCAGCAATCTCAAGAAGTGCTCTGCCAACGCCTCCACCCTGATACAAAGGGTAAACAGCTACGTTTTCCAAGAGAAACCCTTCTTCTGTGGCCGCCAAAACCAACACGCCGAGAATCGCACCCTCCCGATCGGCAACCATAACTTGCCGCTCAGTAATGACCTGAGTGTAGTCTTCGAGCATCGGGCCCGGGGCTTTTCCGATGCGTTCTACGTAATGCCGATAAGCGGCGTTAACGCATGCGGCAACCGCCCCTGCATCCGCCACTGCCGCTGACCGAACCCGAAACCTTAGCTTCTCATGGTTCACGGTTGTTTCCGTTTTGCGGACAAAATCACCGTCTGCTTCGGCGGCCGGTGCATTGTGGGGTTGGGCAATCTACTATGCCCTTTGCGCTGTAATTATAACCTCTCTTTGATTATCCCGTATAGATCATTGCCGCTTTTCCTTATCAAGGATAACCCAGGCGTCTTTTTTTATGAGAAATTGTAAAATAAACTTGACAATAAGTAAAATTAAGTATACAATTTGTGATATGAACAGAATATGGGATGCAGATTATGTCTAAATGCCTTGCTCAACTCAAAATTGTTAATCGCCTGCATATCCTTCGGGCAGAACATCGAATAACCCAGGAACAACTGGCAAAAGAAGTCGGAGTAACGCGCGCAACTATTGTTGCAATCGAACGGGGTGGCTACAACCCCTCCCTGGAGCTTGCGTTTCGTCTCGCGCGTTATTTCCAAACGGACATAAACACAATTTTTTCAGCCGAGGAGGAGAACAAATGAAGAGATTGGACTCAATATTATTGAAAGTCTTCTTGTACGGGCTTCCCGCAGTTGTAGCCCTCGCTGTTTTTTCGTACTCTTATGGTCTGGGAATCATTAACCATGCCGCTGGGCACGTAAAACTCCTGTACAATTTTGCCGGATTCATCTTTGCTTTTTGGATGATGCTTTCTATCTACTTGAGCGTCCGGTTGATGGTCTCCGGGTGGTTTAGAGATAAGGCATTGGCCAAGCTCACTTTTATGAGAGAGCGTGACGAACGCGAAGTCGTATTGACAGGAAAGGCCACCAAGACAACTTTTTTGACATCGCTTGCCATCCTGATTTTCCTTTTTTGCCTTTCCTGTTTCCAAGTTTCCATTTACAGAGTACCACCAGAAAAAGCCCTCAATGGCAAAACCGGGTTTGTTTCATTGGGTCTTGGCTTCGATCTGTTGGAAAGATCCGCACAAGCTAAACCGGATGATGCCATTCAGAAGAACGACATACTCTCCTACACGGGCCTGCCGGTTTCCAGCACAACGGTAATTTTGGTGTTAATCCTGTGGCAGATTATCTCTTATAACTATTCGATGCGGCGATTAACAAAATGTATGGAGGGTAATGGGCCAAGATAACCTTCTCCCTCCGTACGCAGAATCGACCCAAATCACATATTATGCCTGGAGCGAATTGTTATCCATTCAGGGCTTTTGATGCGGATTTCTGTTCGAATTGAGCATTCAACGGATGATGTTGACAGGCGTGGATGGAGCGGAAAGGTACCGGACACCTCTGAAGACGTAAGCAATTGTTTTTTATGAATTTGAGTTAGACATTTGTCCAGCGGATATCTTTGGAAAAAGGGATTACCCGGAGGAGGTACAAGGTCGGGATAAAACCTTCGATGAAACAATGTCCTTTGCCAAATGGCCTTTTTTGTGTTAGATTATGTGTATAAGGAGGTGTACGCATGAGAACGAATGTGGTATTGGATGATAATCTGATAACCAAGGCCTTCAAGCATTCCAAGGCCAAAACCAAAAAGGAGCTCATTCACGAAGCGCTGCGGGAGTTAATTTCTGCCCGACAAAGGTTAGATCTCAGGGACCTGAGAGGGGAAATTGCCTTTATTCACAACTACGATCATAAGAAAATGCGAAGAGGAGAGAGAGTAGAATGATCCTGGTTGATACTTCGATTTTGATCGATTATCTTCGTGGTATCGAGAATGAACCCGCCAGAAGATTTCAATACGTCCTCGATCGTAATCTCCCCTTTGGAATTAGCTCCGTCGTTTATCAGGAAGTTCTTCAAGAGGTGAAATCAGAGATCAGTCAAGGCCTTTTTCTGGCGAGGGCTAAGCCATCGCCGATTGGAAGCATGCTCAGGTCGACCCGTTCATCATCCCGGATCTTTCGGCGCGCAGCAAAGAAAGGGCGCGTTCATAATAGTCATCATAGTTATCCTTATCCGCATCGATAAAAATAAAATCGAATTTTCCCGCCTCATGTTGGGCAAGAAGATGGTCCATGGTTTCAATCGCCGGGGCTAGGTGTAACTCAACGATGTCTGCTACCCCACCCTCTTGCCAGTAACGCCGGGCCACGTCCGTCCACTTCTTGCGGATATCGCAGGCAATCAATTGACCATCCCGAGGAAGGGCCAGAGCCACACAAAGGGAGCTGTACCCCGTGAAGACGCCCACTTCGAGCGCCCGCTTCGCCCCGAGCAACTTAATCAGGACGGACATAAACCTAAACATTGCATAAAAATCTGCAAAAACATCACCCCCACCCTTCCCTCCCCCCTCCGAGGGGGAGGGTTAGGGTGGGGGGGCAAAAGTCACCAAAAGTGAGGTCTAGCTGCCATCTATAAAAAACATTTCTGCAACCTGAATTAAAGGACACAAAGAATATTTTGGGAGAAATTTTTGCAACAATAAGGTAAACTGGCCCTGTTCCGGAGAAATCTGCATCCCCGCCATGGGGTCGTGGGATGTTTCTTCCCGCAGGCGCCGGAGAATTTTCGGCTCCCGCAGCGAGATGGAACGCATACAACCATACAGCTCATCAGTCAGGAAAAGTGTGCGGTTGGACATTTTTTCCTCCCTTGGACGAAGACAAGAAGACCGGCAACCCTATCCTTTTCTCCCAGCGGCGTGACCGTAAGTAAGAATTTCCATCAACTCCTGAAGATCATCGATCTCTTCAAGATTCAGCAGAGTCTTGCAGGTCCATTCCATTTGATCTTCCGACAGTATCCCCTTTGTCAATTTATAATAAATTTCCTTGAACTCCTGATTGGTCAGCGGAAGATCGGACCCTCCAAGCGGTTGCTCCATTTCTTTGGAAAAGCTGCGTCCGTCTTTCGTAGTCAGAGTAACTTTGGCCGTTCCCGACATCATTTTGGCCGGCCAATCTTCATGGACATGGACTTTTACCCTGGAGCGAATCTCTTTAAACAACGGGGAATGAATCTTCTCTTCTGTAAACGTGTTAAAATTCAAGTCTCCTTCCAGCAGGATACCGGCCTGGATATGCTGGATACTGAAACGGGCATCCTCTTCATCTTTCGGATTCGGGCGGTCCGTTACGCCGTCGACTGGACCGATGTCGATATCGATGCGTTCCACCTTATCGTAGGGGACCCTATTCTCCTTCAAAAGCGCGAAAGTCGCATCATTATGGCGATGGGTTAAAAAACAACAGGGATACTTCTTGATCCACATATTGTGCACGTGCCACCGGGGTTTTCCCAGGTTCTCTATGATCTTTTCGAATTGAGGCCTCGGTGCGCTAAATAGACCGGTCATCCATTTTTCAAGGTCCCCATTTCCCGTCATTCCATTTTTCGCGAAAATGGCCGCCAGGAAGCCATCCCGGCCGGCCATTGCCGACTCGAGATAGTGCGCATCCGTGCCAAAGTTTACCAAGAAACCACTGGCCCTCCCGAGGGCGATCCCAAAGGCCGAATAAAGTTGTGTCGGGTTAAGACCCAGCATCTTCCCGGCCGCAGCGGCTGACCCAATGATGCCGTAAAAGGATAAATCGGCTATGCCTGTATGGGCCAGACTATACATGCCCACCCGGTTCATTACTTCCATGGACAGCGCCGCCGCCTCGATAAGTTGCCCGCCGGAGGACCGAAGTTTCTCCGCGAGTGGAAAAAGAATGGGAAATATTAATATATCGCTGGTTGCCGAGGGAAATTGATCATCCTCCAGCTCGCAGGCATGCGCGAAAATTCCATTGGCAAAATTGGCCTTTTCGACTGAAGATTTGAAACCGCTCCCGATAAGGCTCGCCTCACTCGGACTCCCCTGATCTTTTATAAAACTGGCGATCCTGCGACCCGCGGGCCTTTTGGATCCGTTCAGCATCCCGGCCACGGTTTTTAGCCCTAGCTGCTTCGTAAATTCGACTGTCTCTTTCGGGATATCTTTAAATTTTGTCTCAACCAAAAACTCGCAAAGTCTTTTCGCAATTTGCATGGCATCCTCCCGGCTATAGCCGTTGAGCAAAAAAAGCCGCTCCCTGGTTCGTTATACGCCTACGCCTATAAAATATCCAAGCCTTTGCCAAGAAAATTTCTTGTGAGCTCACTCCCGTACTGATCATCCGAATAAAGTCAATATCCACACTTCGGCCGAGGGTTCGCTATAAATAGGATATCCATAACCTGATCGGTCAGTTTTGCAGCTTGATGTCCTCAAAGGGAGCGGTGAACCAGATCAGGGGCTGAATTTTGAAGGGGCCGCCCTTAATCCTGGGCCCGACCCCGGTCGGCGAGTTGAGGGATGTGAGGGGGAGTAACATGCTCTTTTCGTAGATCAGCTTCTGGACCTGGCCGGTCAGGGTCTTTCGGTCGATCGCCATGCTTGCGGCCTGGCGAACTCGTACGTCGGACCGCGGGGACTTGGGGTCCCACTGGGAGGTGATATACAGAGACCAGCGGGCCGGACTGAGGGGTTCGAGCAGCCTGAGGCCCGGGTCCCTCTTTACATTCTCGTAAAATATCCCGGTCATGAGCGAAGAATACTCGACAGGTCTTGATACCTCAACCTATATCTTTCCCAGATAGGCTTCCTAAGAATAATTTCGACTTGTAGTATTGCCCATTGCACAGCGCATGGCAAGATGAAAATTGCAGGAAGGAAGGTTCGTTTCGGCTAAAATCCGCCGGCTAAATTGGAGGCTTTGAAAGCCGGGGTTAAGGTTGAGGCTTAGACAGAACTACTGTTAAAGATTAAAGTTTTCGGGAAAAGAAGCCGATAGATAAGCCCAGCCAAAGATTTTCGAAGTTTTCCTCATCTAGCGCCCTCCCCTTCCATGAGGAAGGAAAAGGGTGGGGCCAGGAGAGGGGAGATTTTGAGGATATCACTGAATATCATAAGGAAGTTCTGGGATCTGGGCATGTAAGAAACTAAGGATGAGAAGGCACGACCGGCCAGGGTTCGGGAATCCATTCGTGAAGAAACCATTTTCCAAGTCGGCGTAGATGGATGGTCATTGATGAGCCTCAGCATTTATTCTTTAAACACCTACCTCCTCGGATTTTCCTCTCAACTCTCGGCGGCCTATACCTCTTCTTCCATCAAACAAAACGGAGATCTGGCAAGCCAGGTGTCGGAAACCATTACCTCGCGCCGGAGTGCGAGCCCTTTGGAACAAGACCTGCAAGCGGTCCTTTCCATCTTCTCCGATAAGACCCGGATCCTTCATGAATCTTTTCACTCCTTTAAATTTCCCGAAGGAGATCTTCCCAACCACTACCGAACCGCCACTGTTTCCGATCCTGGAAAACTCACGGCTCAGGCCGCATTGGATGCCACCCCTACAAATTACCTGATGGAAATCGATCGATTGGCCGCCACCCAGACCAATCGAAGCAGCCTCTTGGCGAGCAACGAGATCACCGACCTGGATGAGGGGACATACACCTTTACCTTGACCGCAGGCGACACTTCCCATTCTCTTGAGGTGGATATAAATAAGAGCGGTCTGCAGCCCGACACCAATAAAGACGTGCTCAAAAAGCTGGAGAGGAGAATCAATCAGGTTGACGATTCTCTTGAGGCCTTCGTCACCGAGACCCAAAGGAAGGTTTACAGCACCCTATCCGACAACCTGACCGAAAAGGTGGTTTACCTTACGATCAGAAATAAGAACACGGGCAGTTCAACTCCCTTTTCCCTGGAGGACGAAACCGGTACGATCGTCGATACCTTAAAGGTGAATCATGTGACCCAGTCGGGACAACCCGCCCAATATCGTCTGAACAGCTCCCTTTTTACTGCCGAGACCAACACGGGGGCAGCGGACAGCGGGGAACTGACCTTCGGCTTTTTGGATACGACCCAAGAGCCGGTCATGACCGCAGTGAAAGCCGGCCTGACCCCGGCCGAGGGAAGAGTCGTGGATCTTCTGTTGGCCTTCAACGGTTACCTGAACTGGCTGGATGAGAAAAGCCGCTATTTCAAACCATCCCTAAAAATTGGGATCCTGGAAGAGATGAATGCGGCTGAAAGAACCTTACAAGGCATCGGGCTGGGATTCGACGAGAACGGATTGATCTCTGCCAACTCGAAATTCACGAATGCCTTCGAGGGAAATGTCTCCCAGGTTCGAGAAGCTCTTACCGGGGAAAAAGGTTTTTTTACCCTGATGGCTACAAGACTGGAAGAAATCATCAACAACGGCGTTCAGAACTATGCAGCGTCCCCCGAAGAAACCGGAGTTGACCTTTTGGTTTGAGATTGTGCCCTCCGGGACGTAGTTCCGTTGAATCCGTTATGGGAATCATGCTGAGGTCGACCCGTTCATCATCCCGAATTTTTTCATTCAGAGCGCGAATGGCCATGGTATCTTTTCCCCGCTCCCGTGGGTCGGCGACCTTTTCTCCCCAGAAGACATTATCGATCGCCATCAGGCCGCCAGCTTCCAGCCGTAGGTAGCCTGCGCCTTTCATTCCCGAATTATTGAACCGATAATAAGACCTCCCACTAATGCCTCAACCATGGAACCAAAGCACCAGGTGAACGCCATGTGGTAGGGAATGGGCATGACCGAATAACTCCCGTACCCCATCGGCACTCCAGCGCTTAGCCCAAACAACAAGCCGTACTTAAGCCCCATGGAAATTCCTTTCCGAGCGAAAAACAGTGCATAGATCAAAACGAACGTTAGCGAAGCAATGAAAACCGCGAAGTACATGAGCGACGTCTTCATCTCGCTCATCGGCCTCCAAAGCGACGCCGTCGCCGCGTAGGAGGAACGAAGGATCACGCCGTGAATCACGAAATCCATCACGGACCATGCAATGAACACAGCAATAATCGAGAGAATCACCTTCTTCATCACCCCTCCTTCCTTCTGTCTGTTACCTCCACCAATGCCCTGTCGTTTTTCAAAGCCACGGAAAAGTCAAACTAGTGGGGTCCTTGCGGTCAGGCTTGCTTATTTGGCTTCCCCTACAAGTAACATGATAAGAAGCCCCCGAGTATTCTATCCTCGAACTGTCGCCCTATGGCAAAACCTATCACTTTTCACATCATCCGTAAATTGTGTCGTTTAGGGTGATTTTGGTTTCAAAAGTGCCGCTCTAAGACCAAAGAAGCACCTTTTAGCAGCCCGTTATTTTAAGTATCGAGTAGTTAAGTTAGTCCGACCCGGAATACCTATGCGTACGGACCCTCTTTTCCCATTATGCTTATCCCCACTAAATTTGCCGAATTCCTCACATCAAAAATTCCTTAAAGGCTTCCCCGTATAGATAACCTTTCGCCTTTCCCACCTCTGAAGCACGTTTCCGAATGCGCTCCTCCACCTCCTGGGAATCGAGGCCCTGGCTTTTGTGGCAGCGGACAGCCTGGAGTTTGAGCTGGAAGCTCTCGCTAATATCTACCCAAAAATCTGGATGGTCAGTTCCGAACAGGCAAACCTTTCTCACGCGGCAGGGTTTCAATCCTTGCGTCAAGTAATCCGGATAATAAAGTCGATCACGAGCCGCGATAACTGCATCCAACGCCAGGAATCCGGTAGCTCGATGGTCCGGGTGAAACTGGTAAGGCTTCCAAGGGTCATGGGTAAGAATGATAGCTGGCTGATGCAAGCGGATTAGGCGAGTGATTTCTTTCCGAAGGGGCAAGGATACTTCTAATTCCCCATCCGGTATGCGCAAAAAAGTAACCCCGGAAACTCCGAGAACATTCGCCGCAGCCTCTTGCTCCTTCTCCCTGATCCCGGCCAGCTTGTCAGAACTCATGGCAGGATCATCGCTCCCCTTATCCCCATTGGTGAGCACAAGATAATGAATGACTCTCCCTTCCCTAACCCACTTGGCCGTTGTCCCTCCACAGTTTCCCTCGGCGTCATCGGGATGGGCGAAGATGACCATTACTTTCTCTGGCAAAGGATCCTG
>Ga0315282_10004087_pt1 | contig 25640 bp, 25 predicted proteins | sample YL17G07_20_MG_FD_203693 | JGI IMG/M metagenome (GOLD analysis project Ga0315282, IMG submission 203693) | Sediment microbial communities from Yellowstone Lake, YNP, Wyoming, USA - YL17G07_20 | ecosystem: Environmental > Aquatic > Freshwater > Lake > Sediment | place: USA: Wyoming | collected... | reverse complement strand
CCTTAACTGTAACATTGGAAATTTCAAGATTATCTATATGAAGTTTCCTCCCGCCTTTTTTGGACTCGCCTTTGGCCTTTCGCCCACCGGATACTGTTTTTGTCACATCCTGAAGGTTATTGCCGGAAACACCTCTTTGTTCAAGGAAGATATTTACTCCATCGAGTTTGATTTCTCTTATATTGACCCGCTCACCCAAAAGCGACTTTACATCAACTTCGATTTGGGCGTCTTTTAGCTCAAGCAGCTTATCGTATTGATAACCAGGCGGATTATTAATTAAAAGATTACTAATACCGAGTTTGCCTGCAAAAATTTCCAGGTCAATCTTTCCCACACTCACTCCGACGTTTAAGGATTTAGTCGCCGCAACCTCAATGCCCGTTTTTAAGGCACGTTCGGCAAAAATATCAATGGCTATTGCCACAACAGCAGCCAGAATCAGGACAGCCAGCAGGACAATACTCACGGTTTTAAGTAATTTTTTCATTTTTCAACCCTTTCTGATATTTTGCTTGTAAGCTCTCCCGCCATACTTTCAGCAGGTTCCCGAAAGATTTTTGCACCGACCAGATTCAATTTTTCTTCGATTTTTTCATAGCCGCGGTCGATGTGATAAACTCTGTTGACAACTGTAGTCCCTTCGGCAACCAGGCCGGCCAGAACCAGCGCCGCCGACGCTCGCAGGTCTGAAGCCATTACCGCAGCGCCCATCAACTTCTTTACACCTGCTACAATAACAGTAGACCCTTCTTTACGCAAATTCGCCGCCATTCGATTCAATTCAGCAATGTGCATAAATCTGTCGGGAAAAATCTTTTCAATCACGACACTATTACCTTTAGCAAGTGACAAAAGAGCCATAAACTGAGCTTGCAAATCGGTAGGAAAACCTGGATAAGGCTGGGTGGTGATGTCAGCCGGTTTAATTGAGCCCCTGCGGGCAACAACACAGCCATTGTTTGCAGCCTCGACCGTTACCCCAATATTTCTCAGCCTGTCAACGACAGCCATCATATCATCGAGCCGACAGTTCACCAGCCGAAGCTCCCCTGCCGTTATAGCAGCAGCGACCATAAAAGTCCCAGCCTCGATTCTGTCCGGAATTACCTGATATTCGGCCGGCTGCAACTTCTTAACTCCTTCGATAATCAGCCGAGGTGAACCGATACCGTCTATCTTTGCACCCATTTTGGTAAGGTAGTTCGCCAAATCAACTATTTCCGGCTCACAGGCAGCCGATTCGATAACCGTTTTACCCTTTGCCAGTGTTGAGGCCATTAACACATTTGCCGTGCCTAATACCGTCGAGCCAAACGGCCCACCCATAAAAATATCACAACCGGTCAATCCGCCTCGGGGGGCCTCAGCAACAACATAGCCGTTTTTAAGATGGATTTTCGCGCCAAGCTCACACAGGCCCCGTAGATGAATGTCGATGGGCCTATCACCAATTGCACATCCGCCCGGCATTGAAACCTCCACCCTGCCGCAGCGAGCAAGCAACGGGCCGAGTATGCAAACACTTGCCCGCATCCTGCGGACAATTTCATACTCGCCTACCGGATTATCAATTATCTTCGAATCTATGCACAAATCCCCGTTTGTGCTTCGGGTAAGCTCGCAACCCAATTGGCCAAGCAGCTGGCTAAAAACGGAAATATCGGAAAGACGGGGCACTGCTTTTATAACCGATTTGCCGGCAGCTAAAATAGCAGCAGCCATTATCGGCAAAGAAGCGTTTTTGGAACCATTTATACTAACGGCCCCCGAAAGTCGAACAGGCCCTTCGATGCGAAATATATCCATAATCTATTTTCCCTGGGCAGCACCAATTTCCCAACATAAGCTAATAGACCAGACACAGGCAAAAAAATTGGTGCTGCCCGAATGTTTTTGGTAATGTAGCACAAGTCAGGCTTAGTTTCAAGGTTGGAAAAAGTATATAACGATGAATGTTCCTGAGATTATCAAATCCGCCTATGGCGGAGTCGGCTATATAACCCAGACAGACTTCATTATTTTCCTGGCAGGGATACTATTATTCGGCGGTTGGCTGCTCAAAACATCCCTGGGCAGAAAAGCTTTATCTGATTCAGTACCGCGTCGAAACAATATGCCTCCCTATCTGCCATTTGTTCCGCTGTTTATCTGGTTCGGGGCTATTTCACTCGCAACATCAGTCACAGAAAAACTTTTGCCTGACCTGCCGGACTGGCAAAAGGCTTTTACGGATAATCTTACCCTATGTATTGGTGAGATAATAGCAATAGCGGTAATTATCTTTCTGGCCAGAGTCAGTTTTGCCCGACGATTAAAAGGATTCGGCCTGAATCTGAGGACAATTCACAAAGATTTTCCCGCAGCTTTGCTGAATTTGCTCTCTGTTTGGCCTCTTATAGCAGCGATGATAATCCTGACGATGCGTCTTGGCAAACTTATCTTGGGGCCTGATTTTGAAATACAACCACACGAGGAACTCGAACTGATAAGAGCATATTCGCAACTGCCGGTCAGAGTGCTGATTATTGTTACTGCTGTAGCAATAGTGCCCGCGTTCGAAGAAATGCTCTTTCGCGGCTTGTTTCAAACAATGCTGCGCTCTATTCTACTAAAACCCTGGCCGTCAATTGCAATAAGCTCGGTTCTGTTCGCACTGACACATTCAAACGCCGGACATTGGCCGGCACTATTTGTGCTTTCGCTGTGCATAGGATATGCTTATGAAAAGAGCGGCTCCTTGCTCCGACCCATCTTTATCCACTCACTTTTTAACGCAACCAGCATTATAGGAACTTTATATAATATATAACGTTCAGCAGATAAGGTGCAGCAAGCTGTTATATATCTTCATAGTATCAGAAGCAAAAGTATAACCAGGCCGAAAACCGTTACGATTATTCCTGAAATTCTATTCAGCCCTGTCAATATACCATAGCTAATCCTCCCATGAAGGATACCTGCAGCACCACAAAGCATAAACCACCAAAGGGCGGAGCCGATAAACACACCTGTGACCGCCAAGCCCACAGAAAAATAATGTGTGCCTGAACTTACTACACTTAAACCGGCAAATACTGCTATAAAAACGAGAATCGTAATGGGGTTTGTAAACGCAAGCAAAAAGGTTGACCCATAATTACTAATATGACTGGGGGCATTGGCCGAAGATGTCTGTCCTGCCGGCTTTGATAGAAAAGTCCTGCCCCCAAGGTAGCAAAGAAAAAGACCTCCAACGAGCCGAAGCCAAAATTGTTCTTCAACCAAAATTTTTGAGATGAACGTAAGACCCAAAGCAGCAATCAAGCCGTATATGGCATCGGCGGTGGCGGCTCCAAGCCCTGAAACCAGGCCGTGCATTTTCCCCTCACTCAAAGTCCGCTGTATACACAGCAACCCGATTGGGCCGACTGGTGTGGCAACCAAGAACCCAACAACAAGGCCTTTGAAAAAGATACTGGCATCCATAAATATTTCCTATTAAGCGTCGAACGTCGCTAAAGCTCTGTATATTACCTCGGGCCTAATTAAATAAACTCACCTGTTAGCTAAACACAGGTCAGCCGTGGCATTATTTAATGCATAGCATATCAGCCATTGAATAAAGTCCAGGCTTTTTTCCAACAAGCCACTGGGCTGCTCGTAACGCTCCTATCGCGAAAGTGTCTCTGCTATGTGCGGTATGGTTCAGCGTTACCGTCTCTCCAAGCGTACTAAACACTACCGAATGTATGCCGGTAATATCACCACCGCGCACCGCGTGCACGCCGATAGTGCCTTTTTGCCGAAGGGCATCTTTCCCGCTTCTGCCGTGAATAAGGCAGTTGGGAAATTTTTTGCCGGTTGCCTTACAGATATTCTCAGCCAAGACAATAGCCGAGCCGCTTGGAGCGTCTTTTTTGAAGCGATGGTGCTGCTCGATTATCTCTGTATCATACTCATCGCCGAGCATCAGAGCGAGCTTACCAACCAGCGAGAACAAAACGTTCATCCCCACACTCATATTAGTTCCATATATAACGGGGATTTTCGCCGAAGCAGTCTTTATCTTTTCACGCTGTTTCTCCGTTAGGCCGGTAGTGCCTAAAACCAATGCAACGCCGCCTTCGAGACAGTAATCAATAGTTTTATCTGCCGCTGCAGGCTGCGAGAAGTCGATTGCCACATCGGCACCGGCCGGGTATGCGCTATCCAGCTTAACATTCATCGGCCCTGCTGACGCCACAAGGCCGGCATCTTTGCCGATGTCGGCGTGGTCCGGTCTATCGACTGCCCCCACAATATCGAATTGGCCGGCCTCTACAGCCAATGAAAGGATACGCTTGCCCATCCGGCCGGCAGCTCCGACAACTATCAGTTTAGGTCTCATTTTAGCTCCCTTAAATCCTTACCACAAATAGCAATAAGCCGATAAAAATATAATCCCCACAACCCATATTTGCAAGATTAAAGAATTATTTGCTTGATTACTTCGCTCAACCAATAGTAAAATAAATACAGAAAGTTGACAGAAAGGGAATTTGGTTTTTATACTTTATACAGAAAGAAAAGATAATGGAGGTGTAAAATGGTCAAAGGTTTTGTGGCAATTCTAATGGTAGTCGTTGTGAGCGTGGGTCTGGTATTTGTTTCCGGCTGCGAGAGCGACGCACAAACTGGCGCTCTTATTGGCACAGCGGCTGGTGCCGGTGTCGGCCAGGCAATAGGCCGCAATACGCAATCAACGCTGATTGGTGCAGGAGTAGGTGCCGGCGCCGGCTATATGATTGGCAACGAGTCGGACAAGAAAAAAACAAAAGCTGAAATGGAAAGTCTCCGCCAGCAAAATATGCAAATGCAACAGCAAAGTTCGCAAATGCAACAGGAAATGAGCACCGTTACTATCAACGTCACCAACAGCAACGGCTCCATCACACCGGTAACGTTGAGAAAGCAAGGCGTTGTTTATATCGGCCCAAGAGGCGAAACATATACAACCCTGCCAACACAAGAGCAGCTAAAGCAGGCGGGATATGGCTTTTAGAAATTATGGTTAAATGGTAATTGGTAACTGGTGATTGGCAATTATTTACTATTTAACCAGTTACCATTTAACCAATTCCGCTATGTGGGATTATAGGTAACGCCTGCATAGCCGGGCTGTTTTTGAGGTCGATTAGGCCATTTCAATACACCAAACAAAAACTCGCTGGCCTGCCGCAGCATCCCAGCCGGCATAGATGGACACATCTCAAATGAACCGATTACATCATTGTCGTATTTGCCTAAAGCATTCAACAGGTAGTCCCAATTCTCACGGCCTATACCACCACGCAAGCCGGGCGGTTCATGGTCGTCCGCGTGGCCGTAATTGTCAGTCAGATGCAAATGGGCCACCCTCTCACCCAACTCATCCACATATTGCTTGAAAGCAAATTCAGGGTCCAGATTAGCGTAGCCGGTATCGAGGCAATACCAAATGGATTCAAACTTTTCACCAACCTGCTTGAGCATCGATAACTGGCCGGTTTCGAGGCACAATTTCACCTTATTGAGCTCTGCCAGCTTGGCCACCTCTTCAGCAAAAGCAAAGTCGTCAGGCTTCAGGCCATTCGGAATACCCAAACTTTTCAAGTCGGTCACAATATTTGCTCCAAGCAGCTTGGCGCATCCGATTTGCTCATTCCACTTTTCTAATGTGGGTTCATCGTTGCGAGAACGCATCGAGACCAGCATACCCTCAGCAGCGGCGGCAAGTCTGGGCCAATGACGCCTCTCATAACGGCAGTCACTTTCACCTTTTATATTGGGCCATAACTCCACGCCGAAGCCCATAGACCTTAAGAATTGACATTCCTGCTCGAAAGAAAGGTGATTTTCCCGCCCCCAAAATAGCATCGTTGAAACAACATATCTAATCCGCATTATGCCATCTCCATCTTACGGCCTATAAAGTACGCTCTCCCTATATCTCTATACAAAGCATATATATTATCGATTAAAAACAAACGGAGCTTCACGCTTTCCTAAAAATTGCAGTATTTTTTGGGAACCAGCAACCCTGATTTTAACGAAAAACCGCTTTCCGCATCTCGTCTTCGTCCAATAATAAATATAAACTTACGCCGGCAAAACGGTCGAAAGCAGTTAATTGCAAAAAAATTTCTATTGCAAAACCTGCTAATATTGTTAGAATTCTTTGTTTTAGGAGCACTTTACTTATGAAAAAAGAGATACATCCAAAATATCAAAGGGTAGTGGTTCATTGCGGCTGCGGGAATACATTCGAGACTTTCAGCACAGCAGAAGAAATACACGCTGAAATCTGCTCGATGTGCCATCCATTCTATACAGGCAAGCAGAAATTCGTCGATACCGCAGGACGGATAGAGCGGTTCCAAAAGAAATACGGCACAGAGTACTTCAAGAAAAACAAAAAAGACAAACAATAGCTGATTTTCCGGTTATATAGCACTCAGCGTTTAGTTTTCTTTTTCTATCCGTTATTTTTATCCGCCTTACGCTTGGCGGATTTACCTTCGCAGGGCCGTTCTATGGCTGAAGAAAAAAGTACTCTTTTAGCAAAACTCGATGAAATTGAGATCCGCTACAGCAAAATCGAAAAGCAAATTGCTGACCCGGCGATCGCCAGCGATTCAGCCAGGCTGATATCGCTTGCCAAAGAGCAAGGTAAGCTGAAAACAATCGTTACAAAATATCGCGAATACAAAAAAACAATAACCGGCTTGGAATATGCCAAACACATATTAGAGGATAACACTGTAGACGAAGATTTCAGAAACCTGGCGAAAGAAGAAATCAGTCAGCTTGAAGCTAAAAAAAACACCCTGCTTGAGGAAATCCAAAATACCCTCCTAATGAGCGACCAGATGAGCACCGATTCGGTCATAATGGAAATACGTGCAGGCACCGGCGGCGAAGAGGCGGCTTTGTTCGCACGTGATTTGTTCAATATGTACACAAAATACGCTGAAGGGCGCAAATGGAAGGTCGAACAGCTTAATTTTAGCCCGGCGGAAATGGGCGGGTTTCGCGAAGTCATATTTGGCGTTAAAGGCCGCGGAGTATGGTCTGAATTGGGTTATGAGGCCGGCGGACATCGCGTTCAACGCGTGCCTAAAACCGAAGCACAGGGCAGAATTCACACTTCTGCCGCAACAGTAGCTGTATTGCCTGAGCCGGAAGAAGTTGATATTCAGATTGCCGACAGCGAGGTCATTGAACATGTCAGCAGGTCAAGCGGACCAGGCGGACAAAGTGTCAACAAAACCAGCAGCGCCATCAAACTTGAGCATATTCCAACAGGAATTACCGTCAGTATGCAGGATGAAAAAAGCCAGCACAAAAATCGCGCCAAAGCCTGGCGAGTTCTGAAAAGCAAAGTTTACGAATACTACCAGAGCAAAAAAAGAGCACAGCGCGATTCACAACGTAAAACTATGATTGGCTCAGGCGACAGGTCGCAAAAAATCAGAACATACAATTACCCACAAAATCGCCTGACCGACCACAGAATCAACCTGTCGCTTTATAACCTGGACAAGATAATGACCGGCGATATGGCCGAACTAATTGCAGCATTGAAAAACTACGACAGAGAACAAAAACTGAAGAATCTTTGAAGACACAAAACACAACGGTCTTGTGTCCGGAGTCTCATCTAATGATAGTCGTTGTTACCGGAATGGTTGGCGTTGACAAGAAAAGCTACCTCCAGCAAGTATGCCAACTCGCTGCCAACAAAGACAAAGAAGTGCTTTTATGTAATGTCGGCGAAATGATGTACGCTGAAGCACCGGATATTCCGAACGGCAAAATCCTTGATATACCGATGAAAAGGTTAAGTTCGCTTCGCCGCAGCGTTTTCAAAGACATCATCGCAAAAGCCCAAAAGGCCCCTAACCTGATTGTCAACACCCACGCAACTTTCCGCTGGCGGCACGGATTGTTCCCGGCGGTGGACTTCGACCAAATGCGCCAGCTTGGCGCAGATATGTATATCTGTTTGATTGATGGTGTCGTCGCCTTGCACACACGGCTCATCGACGAGCACTCTGTAGAACACTCTCTGAAAGACTTGATTGTCTGGCGGGAAGAGGAAATTATCGGCACAGAAATGCTCTGCAAGGGAGTTGGTGAATCAGTTCCTTTTTATTGCCTTGCCCGTGGAGCTGAAGAGGAGACCATCGAAACATTTTATAGACTTGTTTTTGAGAGCCAGGGCAAAAAAGCATATCTGAGTTTTCCAATGACCCACGTTGCTGATATGAAAAATGTTCAAGAAAAAATCAACGAGTTTCGGCAATCGATGAAAAAACTTTTTATCTGCTTCGACCCTGCTGATTTGGAAGAATCGTATTTGCCACATTATGCGCACAAAGCCGCTGAACAGGGGTCATATTTTGTCGAGGCCACAGCACTTGGGCGAAAGGTTCGGCTGGACCTGCACGAGGTCCAGCAAATCGAACACGATATTAACAGTCAAATATACGCCCGTGATTTTTTGCTGATTGACCAGTCAGATATGATAATCAGCTTCATTCCAACGTTGGCCGACGGTCGGGCCGCAATATCCAGCGGAGTTGAAAGAGAGCTCCAGCACGCCCACGAGGCCGCCAAAGAAGTCTATGTCATCTGGACAGCAACACAGAGGCCATCGGTATTCGTCACCCAAACTGCTACAAAAGTTTTCAACAACATGGATGAGACTGTGACATTTTTCAAAAATAAAGGATACATAAAAAAGTGACGAACATAAAAGAAAAGCAATTAGCCGATCGCATTGACCATACGCTGCTAAGTGCAACTGCCTCAAGTGAGCAAATCAAACAACTATGCCAGCAGGCCAAAAGCTACGGTTTCTGTGCGGTATTCGTCAATCCACGATGGATAGCTTTGGCAGCAGAGCAATTACACGGCTGCAAAGTCAAAATCGGCAGCGTGGTCGGTTTTCCACTCGGCGCCGATTCCACCAAAATCAAGGTCGCACAGGCCGAAGATTGTATCTTTGCCGGTGCCGATGAAATTGATATGGTCGCAGATTTGGCTGCAATAATCGAGGGCGATGCAAAATATCTGTCCAGCCAGCTTCTGGCGGTATTGAAGGTTTGTCGCTCGATGAGGCCGGCTGTTTGCCTGAAAGTCATAATCGAATCAGCGGCCCTGAACAGGGAACAAAAAATATTTGCCTGCCAAATTGCAGATAAATGTGGAGTCGATTTTGTGAAGACAAGCACAGGGATGAACCCTGCCGGCGGAGCAACCATCGAGGACGTAAAACTAATGAAAGAATCGGCTCCAAATTGTAAAATAAAAGCAGCCGGCGGAATCAGAACCGCAAAACAGGCCCTCGAAATGTTGGAGGCCGGAGCCGATAGAATAGGCACCTCTTCGAGCATAGAAATTATAAACGAGTTCAGGACAGGCCGACTACAATGACAACAGCGACAGTTGCCGAAAAAAATAAAAGCATTGCCTGCAGCTTGCATTGCAAAAAAATCCACGCTTCCGTAAATTTGCCGGCCGTAAGTGAAATGTTTGCACGACTAAAATCCCCTTCGATTCTTGGCGGCAATCCTGCCAAAAAAAACGCTGACGGATTCAGTTACTGGGCCGCCGAGCCAAAAGATGTATTTGAATTCCGAGCCGGACAAAAAAAACCGTTTGAAAAACTCCGATATGCTCTGGATAAATACAAGCTTGAAAAAGACCGTCTAAATGGTCTGCCGAAAGGAATTTTCTGCGGCGGATGGATTGGGTATTTTAGCTATGAACTTGGCCGATACATCGAGCGACTGCCGGAAACAACATTAGACGACCTGAAAATGCCGCTGATTCGGCTGTGCTTCTACGACCGCCTTATATGTTACGACCATACTAAAGAAACCTGTTGGTTAATTGTCCTGCAGCTGCCGAACGATGTTGAAAAACCGGATGAGAAATTAGCAGGTCTTGAACAAACATTGGCCGAATCCCAAAAGATTACCGTCCCATCTCCACGCCCTGCCAACCTTGAAAATATCGACTTTTCGCAAATCCGATGCAATATGGATAGAGACCATTACTTCAAGGCAATTGAAAAAATAAAACGCTATATTTATGACGGTGATGTTTACCAAATCAATTTCTCGCAGCGATTTGAATGCGATTATGACGCTCCGCCGATAGAGCTTTTCCACTGGCAAAACCATTTCAACCCAAGTCCATACGCAGCTTATATCGACGCCGGCGGTTTTCATATCGTCAGCGCTTCACCCGAGATGTTTATAACAATCACCGACGGCGTTATCAGCACCAAGCCGATTAAAGGCACCCGCCCGCGTATCAATGAAACGAACTCTGAAACTGACCACGCCAAACAAATCAATGCAAAAAACTTCGATGAGCTGGTCAATAGCGAAAAAGAGCAGGCAGAACTTAATATGATAATCGATTTGGAACGAAACGACGTGGCCAGAATCTGCAAACACGGAACCAGAAAAGTGATTCAGCCGCGAACAATTGAAAGCTATCCGACAGTCTTTCACGCAGTGGCAACAGTGGCCGGACAGCTCAGAAAGGAAATTACATTCTGCGATATTTTGAAAGCTATGTTCCCCGGCGGCTCCATCACCGGCGCCCCAAAAATCCGCTCGATGGAGATTATTGACGAGACCGAGCCCACAGCCAGAGGCGTTTATACCGGCAGCATCGGCCTTTTAGGCATCGACGGAAGCACCTGCTTGAATATCGCCATACGAACGATTATTATCATAGGCGAGAAAGCTTTTGCGCAAACAGGAGGCGGAATAGTTGCAGACTCCGACCCGGAAGCCGAATGGGCCGAAACTATTACAAAGGCACGAGCGCTGCTGGCAGGAATAAATTGCGTACATCGTAAAACACAGCTCGTTTAAGATATGATATGGCAGAAAAAGTTTTTCTAAATGATAAATTGGTCGATGTCGATAAAGCCGGCATATCCGTTACCGACAGTGGCTTTCTGTATGGGGCAGGCCTGTTTGAGACGATGCGAAGCTACAACGGCGTGGTCTTTTCTCTTAAAGACCATCTGGACAGGCTCTTTTTCAGTGCAGGCGCCTTGTCGATAAACAATACATACAGCAGAGAATATATCACCGACGCAGTCTACAAAGTCCTCAAGACAAATAAATTAACCAATGCACGTCTGCGATTGACTCTGACCGGCGGGCCGATGTCCGAACCCGAGGAGAAACGCAAATCTACACTGCTTATCGCCGCCACAAAATTACAGCCTTACCCGCCCGAATACTACAAAAACGGCGTCCTCGTAGTGCTGTCCCCCTTCAGACAAAACACCGCTGAGCCAATCTACGGACACAAAACGACAAGCTATTTCTCGCGTATGCTCGCACTTAAATCAGCACACCAAAAAAAGGCCGCCGAGGCATTGTGGTTCACCGTCGATAACCGCCTGGCGGAGGGCTGCATAAGCAATGTGTTTTTGGTCAAGGATTCAACTCTCTACACTCCGCCGATTGAAACACCGGTCCTTGCAGGCGTAGCGAGAAAAACTGTCTGCCAAATCGCCTTAAAAAAATCCATTGAATTTATCGAAAAAAACCTCTACATATCCGATTTGCTGGATGCCGATGAAATCTTCCTGACGAATGTGATTATGCAGATTATGCCGGTAACCAGAGTAGAAAAGCACACGGTGGGCAACGGAAAGCCCGGGCCGTTGACTAAAAAACTGCAAAAAAAGTTCGATGAATTCATCAAAACCGAGTGCAGGAAAAGCAAATGAAGATAAAAGATATCGCGGAGAAAATCGAAAAAATAGTCCCGCTTAAATTGGCACAGGATTGGGACAATGTGGGATTGCTCATCGGCGACCCGCAGCGCAATGTAAAAAATATTCTGCTGACCATTGACGTAACCGGCGAAGTGCTCGCCGAGGCAAAAAGATTAAAAACCGATTTGATTATAAGTTATCATCCTGTTATCTGGGATGGCATAAAGAAAATCACTACCGACAACCAGAGCAGCATTGTTTACGATTTGATTCAAGCCGACATCGCAGTCTTTTCTATACATACCGCTCTGGATGCCGTTCCGGGCGGTGTGAACGATGGCCTGGCAGAAATCATCGGCATTGTCGATGGTCGGCCAATCGGCGATTACGTTGACAATCCAGCCGGCGTACATTACAAACTCGTTGTCTTTATTCCCATCGAATCAGCAGCAAAAGTTTCAAATGCGGTTTTTGCCGCCGGCGCAGGTGCAATCGGAAACTACAGCAACTGCGGTTTCACCGCTGAAGGAACAGGTACCTTTTTGCCTTTGGCCGGTGCCACACCCGCCATTGGCAAAAAAGGGAATTTAGAAAAGGTTCCTGAGATAAGATTCGAGACGATTGTGCCTGCCGAAAAACTCGACAATTGTATAGCTGCAATGAAAAAAGCACATCCCTACGAAGAGCCAGCTTTTGATGTGTTCAAACTCTATAACAATCAAAATAAGTTCGGATTGGGCAGAATCGGTAAATTACAAAAGCCGACACAGCTAAACAGAATCGTTGAAAGAATAAAAAAATACACCGAAGCAAAAGCTGTCGGAATCATCGGAAACCAAAAACGACTTATAAGAACCGCAGCGGTTTGCGCCGGCTCGTGCGGCAAAATCATCAGCTCGATTATCGCCGCAAAGCCCGACCTGTATCTCACCGGCGAATTGAAACACCACTACGCCTTAGCCGCACAGCAGGCAAATCTAACCTGCATCTGCCTCAGCCATACCGTCTCGGAACGCTTCATACTAAAAAAATTCGCCAAACAGCTGCAAAAGCAAATCAAACAAATAACAGTTAAGATAAGCAAAAAAGATGCAGACCCCTTTAAGTGGAAAATCCTATGACAGAAGAGCAAGAACGAGTGACGAGTGACGAGAGACGAGAGACGAACAACGAACCGACCGTTGAATCGGTTACAGAAGCGGTCCTCTTTGCCAGTGATGAGCCGCTAAGGGAGGCCAGATTAGCCGATATTGTTGGGACAAGCGCTTCGCAAATCCGCCAGCACATCAAAAGCTTGAATGACAAATACCAAACCAACAATAACGCATTTAGAATAGAGCAAATCGCCGGCGGCTACCAAATGATGACTCTCAGTCCTTACAATCATTGGCTGAAAAAATTACTCCGTGAGCGAGATGCCGGCAAACTAAGCCCCGCAGCTCTGGAAACCCTCGCAATAATCGCATACAAACAGCCGATTATCCGCGCCGACATCGAGACCATCAGAGGCGTTGCGGTCGGCGAGATAATCAGAAACCTTATGTACAAAGGACTGGTTAAGATTATAGGCCGAGCCGAAATCTTAGGCAGACCCCTATTATACGGAACAACGAAAAAGTTCCTTGAAGTTTTTGGCCTGCATTCACTAAAAGACCTGCCGAAAATCGAAGAGCTCAAAAAACCACCCACTTAGGGGAACTTTCCTTTGCCACAGATTTTTGCAATTTCGCAAAGTAAAAAAGCCGGCTAATCTCGTATTGCCTGAAAAACACAGAACGGTTTTGTGGGGGAAACGTTCTATTAGCCATTACCTTTCTACGGTTTAATCGCATCCACCCACAGCCAACCTGCGTGAATTGCCTCATATTCGGGTATCTTCGGAGTTTTTTCAGAGTGGACAATCTGAAAACCAGCCCCACGAATCTCCTTCAGGAATTCTTTCTCTCTTGAAAGATAATAATATGGAACACCCTTGTGGTACAGACACCGGTCTTGTGGGTCGAAATAGCAACCGGAACCTGATTTCACACGCCTGCTTATCTTCTCATTTACGAGGTTTGCTCCGACGTGAAAAAACCCACCTTGCTTTAGAACTCGAAAAACGCTGGCTAAACAAGTCTTGCGGTCTTCACCAATGATACAGTGGAGAGTTTCGCCATCAAAAACAAAGTCAAAAAAACTATCAGAATAAGATTTCATATCCACAACATTACCAACACGAAAGTCAGCACTTGCAGGCGATTTCCTCATTTTTTCTTCTGCCCAAGTAATAGCTTCAGGAACAATATCTATACCATAGGCTTCAAACCCTTTTTCAGCTATAAACAATGTAATGTTTCCGGCACCACAACCCAACTCAAGAAACCTGCCGTTTCTCGGTATATCATATCGTGCAAGAAACTTCTCAATTCTTGATACCTTTGTCTTATAGCTGTCTTCGTCGGCCCAGCCAGGCTTGCCCTCCGTTTTACGTTCCTTAAACCTCTCAGCAAAATCACGTCGACTGGAGTAATCTATCTTCACAATTTGATTCCTACAGACTCAATCTCGAGTAAAACCACCTAACGGCAGAGCTCTACTGCTTTGCGTAACACCGGCAAGACACAGGTCGGTTCACTTCCTTGTGGGCAAACCCAGTCTTTACCAAACTATTTTAGGGTCTTGATGAGCGATTTCAACAGTAAAGAGCACCGTCTTTTTTGCTTTACTCGCGAGCCCAAAGCTGTTAAAATCAAGCAGAAAGATACAGATTAACCGCAGAGAACACAAAGAAAGATTAAAATTAAACTCAGCGGTTTCTGCGGGCTCAGCGGTAAAAGAAACCTGAAATGGCCGGCAAAATAATAATCAATACTGAACGCTGTAAAGGCTGCGGCCTATGTGTCACAGTATGCCCGAAGAATAGCATTGTCATCTCAAAACAGTCCAACAAAACCGGCTGCTTCCCCGCCCAGACCTCAAATGCCGATTGCACCGGCTGCTGCCTCTGTGCTCTCATCTGCCCGGAGGCAATTATCGAAGTATATCGAGAAGATGACACGAGCGGCGAATCAAGAAAGAAAAGTAAGCCGCCTTTGATTAAGGAAAAAGCGTGATTCAAAAGATTTTAATGTGCGGCAATGAGGCCCTTGCGGAAGCGGCCATCATTGCCGGCTGCGATGCTTATTTCGGCTATCCCATTACGCCGCAAAACGAAATCACTGCCTATATGTCCAGAAGAATGCCCGAAGAAGGCCGCGTCTTCGTGCAGAGCGAAAGCGAACTGGCGGGAATAAATATGGTCTTCGGGGCCTCGGCCACCGGCAAAAGGGCGATGACAAGTTCATCCAGTCCGGGCATTAGTCTAATGCAGGAAGGGATGAGCTATCTGGCAGGTGCTGAATTGCCGGCGGTGGTCGTTAATGTAATGCGAGGCGGGCCAGGCCTGGGCAACATCGCCCCATCACAAGGTGATTACTTCCAGGCCACACGCGGCGGCGGACACGGCGATTATCGAACCATCGTACTGGCACCATCGACTGTCCAGGAGCTCGTCGATTATATGCCGCTCGCATTTGACCTGGCTGACCAGTATCGTATGCCTGTTCTCGTTCTTGCCGACGGCATCCTCGGTCAGATGATGGAACCGATAATACTGGACAAAAAGCCACGACGAAAACTACCCAAAAAAGATTGGGCCCTGACAGGTGCCGAGGGCAGAGACCAGAACATTATCAGGTCTCTATGGCTCGGTGAAGGTGTGCTGGAGCAGCTTAACTATAAACTGCAGGCCAAATATAAACAGGTGCAGGAAAAAGAAGTCCTCTGCGAACAGCACGAAGTTGACGATGCTGAAATCGTAGTGGTTGCTTATGGCATCGTGGCGAGAATTGTCTGCCACGCCGTAGACAGAGCAAGGAAGGAAGGTATCAGGGCCGGCTGGATACGTCCCATCACCCTCTGGCCCTTCCCATCTGAGCAAATCGGAAAAGCCGCTAATGACCTTAAAATTTTCCTGACCGTGGAAATGAGTTGCGGACAGATGGTCGATGATGTAAAACTCGCTATAGCCGGAAAAGCTCCGGTATTATTCTTCGGACGACCCGGCGGCGGCGTGCCCACAGTCGACGAAATTTTAGAAAAAATAAGACAGTTATCTATACCTGCAAAAAAGTAACGAGTATGGAGACAGTATTCAAGCGAACACCCACTCTCAAAGACTGTCCGACGCATTATTGCCCCGGATGCGGGCATGGAATCGCTCATAGATTGATAGCAGAAACAATCGATGAGTTGGGCATACGCGGCCGGACCATCGGCATAGCACCAGTAGGATGTGCAGTATTGGCGTATGATTATCTCGACGTGGATATGGTCGAGGTAGCGCACGGCAGAGCACCCGCCGTGGCAACGGGAATGAAAAGAACCAACCCCGACAAAATAATCTTCTCATATCAGGGTGATGGCGACCTAGCATCCATCGGCGCTGCGGAAATCCTGCACGCCGCCCACAGGGGCGAACAAATAACAGTTGTCTTTATCAATAATGCCGTCTACGGAATGACAGGCGGCCAAATGGCACCAACAACCATTCTCGGCCAGGTAACCGCAACAACGCAACAGGGAAGACAAGCCGTCGGCCAGGGCTATCCGCTGCAAGTATGTGAGTTACTTGCTGTATTGCCGGGTGCAATTTACATTGAGCGATGCGCCCTCAGCAGCCCTTCTCAAATCCGAAAGGCCAAAAAGGCCGTCAAGCACGCCTTTAAACTGCAGCTCAATGGCGCCGAAGGCCTGTCACTGGTTGAGCTGCTGAGCCCCTGCCCGACATATTGGCGAATGACCCCACCCAAGGCAATGGAATGGATAGAAAACGAAATGACAAAAGTCTTCCCACTGGGACGCTTAAAAGACGTGACCCCTGACGCGAGGCACGAAATATAATATGCCAGAGACAAGAGACGAATTTTATGAAGAGGTTATCATTGCCGGCTTTGGCGGCCAAGGAATTATGCTGGCTGGAAAACTGCTGGCACAAACGGCAATGAAGGCCGGTAAAGAGGTAACTTATATGCCCTCTTACGGTGCCGAGGTGCGACACGGCACCGCAAACTGTATGGTTGTTATCGCAGAGACAAAAATCGCCTCGCCTCTGGTCAGCAGGCCAGACTCGCTGATTGTAATGAACAAGGCATCCCTGAACAAATTCGCCCCTCAAGTTAAAACCGGCGGCCTGCTGATAATGAACAGCTCTTTAATTGATACGCAACCCGAATCAGACCGGAAAATCGATATATTAGCCGTCCCCGCCGACGATATTGCCATCGAATTAGGTGACCGAAAAGCTGCTAATATGGTGGCTCTGGGCGCATATTTGCAAAAACGCAGGCTCTTTAACCCCGATGTAGCTGCTGAAAGTCTGCCGGACATCCTTGCCGAACGGTATCATCATACATTGCCGCTCAACACCGAAGCACTGCGCAGAGGTGCGGAATTCGCCCAAAATCGCAAACAATAGCGGAGGCCATCAAATAACTTGCCCAAACTGCTTGCACCTGCTACAATGTGCAAAATAAAATTTAACCCCAGAACAGGAAAATAATCGTGGCCAAGCAACCAAATAGTAAAAAATCTAAGGCAATCTGTAGCTTCTGTGGCCGGTCGTCAAGCCAAACTGATACGTTCATAGAGGGCCCCAACAACATCTTTATTTGTCCCGAATGTGTCGATTTATGCCACAATATCATCCAGCAAAACCGCAAACGAACCACAGGGCCGCCGCTTAGTCTCAAAGAAATGCCAAAGCCGAAAGAAATAAAGCAATATCTCGACCAGTACGTAATCGGCCAGGAACACGCCAAAAAATACCTCTCCGTCGCAGTGCACAACCACTACAAACGCCTGCTGCACACCGATAGTAACGATAGCGATGTTGAAATTGACAAATCCAACGTTCTTTTAATCGGCCCGACCGGCACCGGCAAGACTCTCCTTGCCCGAACCCTTGCACGCTTCTTGGAAGTACCCTTCGCAATATGCGATGCCACTACTGTTACAGAGGCCGGATATGTCGGCGAAGACGTCGAAAATTTCCTGCTGCGACTCTTACAGTCTGCTGACGGCGACCTGGAGGTTGCTCAGCGAGGTATTGTCTATGTGGACGAAATCGACAAAATCGGAAAAACATATCAGAACATTTCGATTACCCGCGACGTTTCAGGCGAGGGCGTCCAGCAGGCATTACTGAAAATGCTCGAAGGAACCATCGCCAATGTCCCGCCGCAGGGTGGAAGAAAGCACCCGGAGCAGTCCTACATACCGTTTGACACCACGCAGGTGCTTTTTATTTGCGGCGGAACCTTCGTTGGACTGGAAAACATCATAAAAAAACGGCTCGGTAAAAAAATGATAGGCTTCGGTTCCGAACTGTCTGGAAAGACCGATGAAAAGACTGAGTATAGCGACATAATCAGCCAGGTCATAGCCGAGGATATCATAGAGTTCGGAATGATTCCCGAAATGGTGGGGCGTCTGCCGGTGATTACCGTTTTGTCGGCTCTCGATGAGAAAGCACTTATAGATATACTGACCAAGCCAAAAAACGCCCTTATTAAGCAGTATCAAAAATTCTTTGAGATGGAAGATGCCGAGCTTGAATTCACTAACGATGGCTTACACGCATTGGCACAAAAAGCGCTCGAGCACGACACCGGCGCCAGGGCACTTCGCTCGATTACCGAGGAACTGATGGTCGATTTGATGTATCAGCTGCCGGAAGAGCCGAAGCCCGCAAAATATATAATCACCCGCGATATCGTCGAAGGCAAAGCTGAACTCTTCACCGCAAGGCAAAAAGCAAAAAAAGAATCAGCTTAAATTTCCGTACGCCGACAATCGGGCTGCAAAGTCATTCAAGGTCAACTCATTTGTTTTTCAGTGCCCGCCACACACCAGATGATGCTGCATCGACAGATTTTGTAATCAACGGAAAATGCCCCCTTTACTCCACTATTTGCACTCGCGAGTAACCGGGCACCAACAAATTATAGAGCAGTATCGCATTACCGTTATGCAGACGAATACATCCTTGTGAACCTGCAATACCGATTTCGTTAGGGTCTTTCGTGCCGTGAATGGCAAAACCTGTCCTGCCTACAGCATCTCCTTTGAGACCTTCCAGGCCTATCCATCTCGACCCTAAAGGATAATCCGGGTCCCCAGGCTCGTATGTTTTACCGGAAATCGGGTCCGTCCATTTAGGAGCTATCAGTTTGCCGCCCTCCTTGACCGCCCAAAGCCCTGTCGGTGTTTCCATACCCGGCTTACCGAGACCAACAGGAAAACTCCGAACGAAAGTGTTCTGAAGATATAAATCCATCGTAAAAGTCGAACGATACACCCTCACATGAAACGGGCCGTTAATCACCTTTATCGTATCTCCTGCCTGCAAGGCCTCAGGACGGTCCATTTTGTTAATCTCCATAAGAATCTCGTACGGAACCTTAAATTGCTTGCCGATTGTTGAAAGCAGTTCGCCCGGCTTGACCTTATAAGAGCCGCAAAGCCTGTCCTGAGGAAAAATCGTCCTGCTAAAAAGCCACTTTTCTGCAAGCTCAGAGAGCCGTTCTTTAATAAACGCCCGCTGCTTCTCGCTCATAGGCAACGGTAACGTCTCGTTTAGCCTCTCACGCGCATCTATAATCCTCGCCGGCTTCGCCTCGATGTATGACACCGCTTCGGTAATAAGCTCTGCCGCCCACGGATTGGCCTCTGCAGTTGACTGTGCAAACTTTAACAAATTTGGTTCTGTTTCGGGTTCCACCGCAGGTTCTGCTGCAGGTTTCACCGCAGGTTTTACCGCAGACAAGGTTGTTTTGCTCTCCACCGGCCCACCAGTATCGGCTGAGGTCGCAACTGCCCCCTCTTGGCCGAAAGGATAACGTCTGTAAATAAAAGCAATCACCACAGCGATAATCAGCAACGCCGAAATAATATATATCCACCTTCTGGTCTGTTCTTCTCGTCTACTGTACCCGCGTGCCATCTTATTCTCCTTCTTGGTTGTTAAAATACATTACCTCTTCATCGGTCACTAAAAAATCTACCGGAACATCCCCCGAAGTCACAGGTATCGAGTCAACCACCTGTTCTGTGAAAGCAAAGCCGCATTTGGACGCTTTAAATTTCTCGTCGGTGAAAAACCTGTCATAATAAGAGCCGCCACGACCAAGCCGATTGCCTTTCCTGTCAAACCCCAGGGCGGGAGTAACCACCAAACCAATCTCTTCAAACGGTACCGGCACGCCCATTACAGGATTGCGCAGTCCGGCAGCCGAGGTCGAAAAACCGGTCTCCAGCGAATTTATCTCCACCGCCATCATACGCCTTTGTTGCCAGGAAATCTTCGGCACCGCAACCGCCTTGCCCAATTGCCAGGCATGAAGTATCGCCTCGGAAGTGTCCACCTCATGCGGCAGCGATAAATACATCATAATTGATGACGCACTTTGAAATTGTGGTGTCGAAATCAAGTTCTGGCAAGCTCTGTGGCTTTTTTCGCTTCTCTGTTCCGATGGTATAGCAAGCAGGCACTTCTGCAGCTTGCTGCGTAACTGCTCTTTGTCCATTCAACTATCCTTTTTTTCCGTACTCTTGTGGACAGGTTTGCTATTTTGTATCAAGGTTTCCAGCTTTTGTAAATAATGCTTAATATTTTTTTCATACCCGACCTCTTTTGGGTCGTAATATTTCTTCTTCAAAGCCGCCGGAAGATACTCCTGCGGCACGAAGCCATCCTTAAAATCGTGCGGATACTTGTAATCTGTCCCGAAACCCAGCTTCTTTGCGCTCCGGTAATGGCTGTCCTTCAAATGCTTTGGCACCGCTATCGTTTTCTGAAGTCTTACGTCGCTGACCGCACTCCAGATGGCCGAAGCCGCCGCATTCGATTTTGGCGCACACGCAACATATATAGCCGCCTGTGCCAACGCTAATTGTGCCTCAGGCAAGCCCACAAATTCAGATATCTGAACGGCCGCTGCCGCCAGAACTGTCGCCATCGGGTCGGCATTTCCAACATCCTCAGCCGCACATACCGCAATCCGCCTCGCAATAAATCGCGTATCCTCTCCACCTGCTATCATCCTCGCAAGCCAATAAATAGTGGCATCAGGGTCACTGCCTCGCATACTCTTCTGAAAAGCGCTCGCCAAATCGTAGTGTGTATCGCCTGTGCCGTCATAATCAATTGTCTTTTGTTGTATCGACTCTTTCGCAACTTCCAGATTAAATTTTATTCTTCTATCCTCCTGACGGGCAGCCTGAGATAACACCCCCACCTCCAGTGCTGTCAGCGCCCTTCGTGCATCGCCGTCGCTCATCACCGCCAGAAATTTCAGGGCTTTTTCCTCTGCCTCAACATCAAATTCACCAAGCCCTCGTTCGGTATCGGAAATCGCAGTTTTCAGCAATTGTAAAATATCTTCTTCACCTAACGGCTCAAAAGCAAATATAGTGCTGCGGGAAATCAACGGTGAATTGACCGAAAAAAATGGATTCTCCGTCGTAGCGCCTATGAGGATTAGGACCCCCGATTCAACGTCATCTAACAGAACGTCCTGTTGCGCCCGGTTGAACCGGTGAATCTCATCGATAAAAAGCACCGTCCGCGCCCCCGCTGTCGCTAATCTATCCTTCGCCTCCGCTATCACGTCCCGAATGTCCTTCACACTCGCCGCAGGTGCGCTCAAATAATGAAACTTCGCCTTGGTATAATTGGCTATAACCATTGCCAGAGACGTCTTGCCCGTTCCAGGCGGGCCGTAAAATATCAGACTGCTCAGCACATCGGCTTCGAGCATCCTCTTCAGCAGTTTATCCGTACCAAGAAAGTGTCTCTGGCCAAAAAATTCATCAAGGTTTCTCGGCCTCATCCGAACCGCCAGTGGCGCCGCCGAGGCTATATTGCACTCTTCAGACCGGCTGAACAGCGTTTTATCACCCTTGCCCTTAACCATCGGATATATTATACGCAGGATATGCTAAACTGTCGAAATTTATTTAGAAGCCCCCTCCCCCCGACCATAAGATACACCTGCCTTAAACTCCTCGCTGCCCAATAAATCTGGCCGTCTCAATCAAGGCTTCCTTAGCATCGCTTTCTCGCAAGCCGGCCAATGGCGCAATCGCTTTCGCAACAAACTCTTGCGCCTTACTGTATGCATATTCCAAACTACCAGATAACCTCAGCATCTCCACCATGCCCGCCTTATTACACAACGAGTTTATCACTGTACTTCTCCCCTTCTCATCCATCACGCCTAATAAATGTATCACAGCCAAAGTCAGCTTGTTTTTATCAACATCACTGCCAAGTGTTTTGCCCGTTTTGACTTCATCGCCGATTATGTCAAGCAAATCATCGGTAATTTGAAACGCAATACCGAGATTCAAACCGAAATCAGACAGCATCCGAACCTCAATTTCACCCGCCCCGCCTAAAAAGCCGCCAAGATAACAACAGCTGCTAAAAAGTGCCGCACTTTTTTCAGTGATTATGCCGATATATTCCGTCTCGTTTAACTGCCAATTCTCTCTTTGCGCTATCTGCCTCAATTCACCTTCGCAGGTGCGGGCGGCAGCGGTGGCAATTATCTTCGCGACTTCTGGCTCCAAATCGGTACACATCTTGAAAACCTTGCTTAATAAAAAATCGCCTAACAAAACTGCAGACTCGTTGCCCCACAAACTGTTCACCGTAGCCCGCCCACGACGCCTTTGCCCTTCGTCTATAACATCATCGTGCAGTAGCGTGGCATTGTGAATCATCTCCATAATCGCTGCAATACGTATGTGTTGGCCTGTGATTTTACCGACAGCCCCGCCGGCAAGCAAAACCAGACCCGGACGAATCATCTTGCCGCCGCAGCTATTCAGGTGCTCGACCAATCGCACGACACCGATTTCATCAGGGCAGCACAACAATTGCTCATTTATCAGCTCTTTTACCTCGCCCAATTCATCGTTGATAAGTCTAAAAGCAGCAACACCACTGCGTGGCAGACCGCCGGACTCGCCTCGGCGGAGCGAGTCGAAGCCGGGTATGTCGGTATGTGCTGGTAATTGCATATTATATATGCTGCGAGCTTCGCCCCTTGTATCTCGTCCGCGATACGACAGAGACATTAACTATTTGCTCTTTCCGTGGGCGTATTTGAAGAATTTCTTTCTCAATAGGCGCGTATAAGGTCCGGGCCTGCCGTCTCCGATAATCCTGCCGTCAATCTCTACAACACCAATAACCTCGGCAGCCGTCCCGGTAAGGAAAAACTCATCGCAAACGTATAAATCAAATCTCGTCAGGTTTTTTTCAACCACCTCAAGCTTTGCTTCCCTGGCCAATCTGATAACGACACCACGAGTTATCCCCCCTAATGCACCCGCTTCAACCGGCGGTGTACAAATCACTCCGTCTTTTACAATAAAAACGTTGTCGCCCGTCGCCTCGGCAACATATCCTTCGTGGTTATACATAATCGCTTCGGCTGCATTTACATCCAGCGCTTCAATCTTGGCCAGAATATTATTGAGATAATTCAGGCTTTTGACCTGCGGCGGAATCGCCAGCGGGTGATTGCGGACCGTCGTAGCGCTAATCACCTTCATCCCTTTTTCGTAAAACTCTTCCGGATAAAGCTGTATGTTATCCGCTATGATAAATATTCTGCCGGTCTCACAGGTAAAAGGGTTCAGCCCTAAATTGCCCGTCCCGCGGGTAACAACAAGTCGAATATAACCGTCGATAACGTTGTTAGCTTCAACAGTCTTTTCAACTGCCTTGATAAGCTCGTCCCTGCCCATCGGAATATCAAGCCGAATTGCCTTCGCCGATTCATAAAGACGCTTAATGTGGGCCTCCAGCTCAAATATCCTGCTGCTGTAAACACGGATACCTTCAAATACCCCGTCGCCGTAAAGAAGACCGTGGTCAAAAACAGTTATCTTGGCATCCGCCTCGTCCACAAGCTTGCCATCAAGCCAAATCTTCAATGCCATAAAATCTTCCTTTAACAAACGCCCACGGCACAAGTTTCCTTATGCTTCTGCGCCTTTTCGCTTTATTTTGCCGTCCGCCAGCGTTATTATCCGCCCAGCCTTTTGGGCAATCCTTTCGTCATGGGTTACCATCACAATCGTCTGGCCGGCCCTATTCAATCTTTCAAAGACCTTCAAGATACCATTTCCCGTCGCAGAGTCAAGATTTCCCGTCGGCTCATCGGCCAAAAGTATTTTCGGCTCATTCATCAATGCCCTGCCGATAGCCACCCTTTGCCTTTCTCCTCCCGACAGCTGATACGGCTTATGATTGGCCCTTTCGCTCAAACCAAGCTCGCTGAGTAATTCTCTGGCTCGGCCCCTTGCCCATCTCCGGCTGCCAAGCCACCCGAATACGCTCTTCGAGGCCATTGCCGGTAGGAAAACATTTTCTAATACACTTAATTCGTCCAATAAATGATAAAACTGAAAAACAAATCCTACCATTTTATTGCGAAATTTATTCAATTCTCGCTCCCCCATCCGGCTCAAATCACGCCCCTCAAAGCTTACAACGCCTTTCTCAGGCCTGTCCAAAGCGCCCAATATATGCAATAGTGTGCTTTTGCCGCTGCCCGAGGCTCCGACTATCGCGACAAACTCGCTTTTCTTTACAGCCAAATCCACCCCTCTGAGCACACTGACCTTTGCCTCGCCCATCCGATAAGATTTATAAATTCCTTCTGCCGTTAATGTAAATTTGTCTGTGCTCATATACTCAATGTTCAAAATACAGTTCGTGCATAAAAACCCATTAGCAGCCAACAAACATTTAACAATAGTAAATAGTAAATAGTAAATAGTAAATCATAATTGGCTCACCTGCAAAGTTTCTACAGGCTCTAATTTCGCCGCCTGCCAGCTCGGCAAAAACGCGCCAGCCAAACAGGCACCTATTGCCGAAACTATTATCACTGCCAGAACCTTCAAATCAACAGCGTTGGGAATATCGCCGATAGCATACATCGTCCTGTCCCACAACTGAAACCCAAAATGCGCAAACAGAAAATCTTCTATCCTGTTAATTTTGAGCAAAAATAACCAGCCGCCAAACACACCAGCGGCACTGCCCAAAAGGCCCATTAAAAAAGCAAAACACGAAAATAATTCAACAATATCCAACCTCGAAACACCTATACTTTTTAATATGCCGACATCTTTACTCTTATGGCTGACAATCATATAAAAAACAACAAAGACAATAAACACAGTTGTAACTCCCACAAGAGCAAACATAATCGTCAGCATTGTCTGCTCCTTCTCCATCGCGGCAATGAATTCACGCCTGTAATCTTTCCAGCTTTGCACCGTAACTGTATCCAATAATCCTGCTTGTTCTGCACCTTTTTTTTCTTCTACAAACCTCTTCCACAGTGCGGCGACTTTTTCACACCCATCTGCCAGTTTCACATTCGGCTTGAACTTTATATGTATTGCACTGATTCTTTTGACTGGCCCTGCCATACCACAAAGTAGCTGCGCCTCTTCAAACGGCAGGTAAACATAAGAACTATCAACCCCCGCCAATCCGCTGTGCGAAGTATCGCTGTAGTAAAAAGTTTTTGTATTTACCAGCTCCGTCCCGGCTTTTGCTAAAGCGCCTTTCGTAGTTAAAGGAAAGCAGCTCACCAAAAGAGCTGCCTCAACAGGACTGACTTCATAACTATATTTGCCCTTGTCATCACGTACCAGCCATCTGTCTATCCCTACCACACAGCCGGCAAGATTCGTGTCATAAGCCGGCTCAAATGCGCCAGATACATCGTTCTTACGGTGATACAGCGTTTCGCCAAAACTGGTAACTCTGCTGTGT
>Ga0315282_10004086_pt1 | contig 25641 bp, 24 predicted proteins | sample YL17G07_20_MG_FD_203693 | JGI IMG/M metagenome (GOLD analysis project Ga0315282, IMG submission 203693) | Sediment microbial communities from Yellowstone Lake, YNP, Wyoming, USA - YL17G07_20 | ecosystem: Environmental > Aquatic > Freshwater > Lake > Sediment | place: USA: Wyoming | collected... | reverse complement strand
AATCAGGTACGGCGGCGTAGCCAAGTGGTAAGGCAGGAGTCTGCAAAACTCCTATACACCGGTTCAATTCCGGTCGCCGCCTCCACACGTTGAGATCAATTGGGGCGCTTTCAGGCCCGCCTCGATGTGCCCCGTTCCTGGGCCCAAGTTCACGGTCGAAACGACCCATCGCAGTGGAGCCCGCTGCCCGCATCGGTCGCTTGCGAAAGAACCCCAGGGCGGGTTCTGCCCTTCCGCTGCACCGTCACCACGGGGTTTCGAGCGCGCCGCAGCCGCGCCAAACTGAACTCGCCATCAACAACCGGTCTTGCGCAGTCCGCAGGTTCCGTGGCAACACGCCGGACATCATCGTGCGCATGGCGGAGGGCGGCGAATGGCTTGGGGAGCCCGCAGGAAAGGGCTCCCCTACCACGTGATCACGGCGATGCGATTCGGCGAAGCTGCGCTAGAGACCGCGAGCCCGGCCGCCACCGAAGCCGCCGGCACCCCGCGTGCCGCCGCCCATCCCCATCCGGCGTCCAAAGGCTAGACCGTTGTCCAGGATCCCCAGCGCCGTGCACCGCACCTGGCTCCTGAGCGAGAGTTGCTTGACCAGCGCCGCGTCATCGGCAGCAACCTTCTTACGGTACTCTGCGAGAGCCCGACGATAGGCGGACAGCGCGTCCTGCAACTGCTTTTCGCTCGGCTTCGGGTTGGTCGCAACACCCTGCAGCTTCTGCAGCTCGGACGCAAGTCGGCTTCGCGCCTGTTCTTTGGCCGTCATCGCCTTCCGTACGGCCGCCTTCTCTTTGTCGGTCAATCCGGCCGTTTCGAGCGCGCGATCCAGCATCTGCTGCCGCATCTTCGCGCGTTCGGCGTCGCTCATCCCGCCGAAGCCCCCCGGCGGCCCGCCGCCTCCCGGCGCCTGCGCCATCTGAACCGGCCCGCCCGCCGCCGGCGTGCTCGCCGCGGTTGTGCCGGCCTGAACACACGTCAGCACAGAGGCCGCGAGCGCCAGCACGAAGACCATCACTACCATCCAACCAAGCTTTCTCATCCCTTAACCTCCTTTGATGTCAGCCGCTAATCTCCGCCACCTCTTGCCGGCAGCCACGCGTTCTGTCCGCCCGGCACCGACGCCGCAATCTTCCGCAGCTCCACGGGGCTAATGTCGCCGATGAGGGTGAACCGCATGTCGTCATGCTCCCAGCGCAGCGCCAGCGGGGACTCCCGCTGGCCGCGACCGTGACGCGGTTCCCCGCGAGAGCCCTTGCGATCTGGCTCCTCAGACGATGGGCCTCGCCGTCCCTCGAATAGGGAGATCGTCCCCAGGCCGTCCGAGTATTGCAGGTGGCCGCTGGCCCGCCCCCGGACCGACAAAGCCGTGCTCGCCACGAGCTCATAGCCGGGCGGCAGATACGCCGGCTTAACGGGCTCGAAACCGAGCGTTGGCTGGTGCTGGTCTGACTCAGCAACTTCCTTCGGTGCGCGCACGAGCGCTAACACTGACTTGGGAACGGCAAACTGAATATCAACGAACGTCGCTTCGCTGATCAGGTTTCCGTCTGCGCCAAAGAACTGCGTCTTCAGCGGCACGTTGGTTTCGGCATCGATCCACACTCGGCGCGAAGGATTGCCCGCCCGTTTGGGCTTGATTGTGACCACATGGCAGCGGCGGCCTGCCACCGCGTCGGTGGACTCTTCGGTCGCGGTGTAGTTTGCGAGCAACCGGTCCAGGCTTACCGCCGCCGGGCCGCGCGGGGCGCTCCGCCTCCACTCACCGTTCCTGGGGTCGAGGCGCCACGCTTCCCTGCCGATCTCGATGCGCACCCCGCCCTGCATACGCCCGGGGCCAAGGAATTCAGTGCGCGTTCGATCGGGTCGCACGTGGATCACACGCAACGTCATCTCTCGCGGCTGCTCCCCGCCGCGGAAGGCGACGCGCTTAGTGCCCCGGTAATCGCAGAGCGTGTCCGCTGCGGCGCTCCGCCGCAGCAATTGGGCCCCGGCCGCCTGCGTGCCCGCTCGACCGGCGGCGTTGCCACCGGACGCTGCGAGCGCGACCAGCACACTCGCGCCGATGACCTTGCCCCAGCTTCTCGTCAGCACCGGCTTCATCAGTCGCCACTGCCCGCCTGGACGACCAGGAGGGCCGCACTGTCGTCGCTCGCCAGCAGTCGTCCGTCGCGCGACGCTGCATACGCCTGCAGATACTCGCGCTCGACTCCCGTCTGCGAAGCCACCGGATGGGGTCGGGTCTGCGCGTTGGTCGGTCCGGTTGCCTGTTGCCCGGGGAACCGCAGCACGACTGCCGCGGCTATCGCTGCCGCCGCTGCCGCCCCGGTAAGTATGGTGCCCCATCGCTTGCGCACGGCGAGACCTCTGGCCACGAGGTCCCCAGCCATCAGCCGCTCCCTCACCGTGGGCCAACAGTCGCGCGGAACGGCGCGCTCACCCTGCGCTGCGGCAGCGCGGACGATTTGCTCGAGGTCGTCCAACTCGGCCGCGCAGCGCGAGCAGACGCGCACGTGCTCCTGCACGTGCTGCGTCTCCTCCGGCGCCGTGACGTGCGCCACATAATCAGATAGCAACCGCTTGATCTTGCTGCACTTCATCTCCTCACCAGCCTTCCCGTCCCCGCACCCGGTCGCGCACCTGAGCCCGCGCCCGAAATAGCCGCGTCCTGACCGTGGCCGGACGACAGCCCAGGATCCGCGACACCTCGTGCATGCTCAGGCCCTGCGCGTCGTGGAGCATCATCACGGTACGCAGCTTCGGCGACAGCCGCCCCATGGCTCGCTCCACTGCCTGCGCCAGTTCCTTCGTCTCCAGGATGCGCGCCGGGTCATCGAACTCGGGCACCAACGCGTGTTCCACCTCATCGTCCACCGTGGCCCGGCGCTCTCGCCTCGCCTTCCGCACCCGATCAATGCCCGTGTTGACGGCGATCCTGTAGAGCCATGTATAGAACGACGACTGGCCTCGAAACCTCGCCAGTTCGGCATAGGCCTTGACAAACACATCCTGCGTCACGTCGAGCGCATCGTCCCCCGGTCCCACAAAACCGCACGCGATGGAGTAAACCTTATCCTGATAGCGCCGCACCAGTTCGCCGTAAGCCTCGGTGTCGCCGCGCCTGATCCGCGTCAGGACCGCGTCATCCTCAGCCGCCATCGGGTGCCGATCTTCGGCGTTCCCGCTGCGCTGCGAAAGCAGCGCCGCCGGAACGCCGCGCCCACCGGCAACAGCGGCCGCGCCGAGGCGATCACCCAGCACCTCGCCGGCCGCGGCAGCTATCCGCTGTCCAGGTTCCCGCAACAGTCTCGAATCTCCAGGTGTTCCTCTAGCCCGGATTATTCATACTACGCTTGAAGAGCGTGCATCCTACGTGCGATGCGTGCGCGCATGAATAATGCGCGCTAGAGTGTTTGGCATAAGCGGAGGGCTGCTCATGCCAAACCCTCTTCCGGACGAGGTTCTTCGGTTGTGCAGCGAAGCCAACGAGACAGCCCGATCACATAAGAACCTCGATAGACGCCCATCAACACAGGTCCGGCGCGCTGGGCCCGACTTCTCAGCGCCTGGAACTACTCTCATAAGTTAGACGCCCCGGTTGCCGGCCTGTTTCCTCGAGTTTCATATGCAAACAAATTTACCGCCCCATCACCTATCCCTTACGCCTCGCGAGCGAGCGCGCCCTACCGCGCCTCCTTCGCACCCGTGCCCGGGGCCGGCGCTGCCGGCATCGGAGCGATAGACTTCGCCTGCTCGCTGCGGGTCAAGGCCGACGCTTCCTCCGGCGTGCGCACCACCTTCGGCGTCAGGAAGACCAGCAGCTCGCTCTTCTTCTTGCTGACGGTGGTGTGGCGGAAAAGGCTCCCGATCAGGGGCAAGTCGCCCAACACCGGCACCTTGTCAACGCTGCGAGTGGCGTTGTCGCTGATGATGCCGCCCAGGATAATGGTCTGCCCGTCCATCACCCGGATCGTCGCCTGCGCCGAGCGCGTCGCCACCGTCGGCGCTTGCACATTGTTGCCCAGATCCTGGAATCCCAGCAGCTCGTTCGCCTGCTGCGAGACCTGCATCGTGACCGTGCCGTCCGGGGAAATCTGCGGCGTGACATCCAGGATGACCCCGACATCAAGATACTGCACCGCGAAGTTCTGCGTCACGTCGGTGGTGACTATGTTCGAGACGTACGGCGTTGCGGTGCTGATGTTGATCTCCGCCGCGCGATTGTTCGAGGTGAAGATCCTCGGCGTGGACAGGATGGTGACGGTGTCGTCGGTCGCCAGAGCTTGCAGCATGGTATTCAGGTTGGCGCCGGCGATGGCGTAGCTCAAGCCCGTCGCCTGCGCCGCGAGCCCGAAGCTGCTGCCCAAATGCCCCGTCAGGTTGTTGTTGCCGAGGTGCGAATGGTCGGTCCAGTTCCACTCGAAGCCGAGCTTGCGTTCCGCATCGAGCGTCACTTCCGCGACGATTGCCTCGATCAGAACCTGCGGCGGCGCCTGGTCGAGCTGCGCGATTAGCTCCTTCATCAGCGCCGCCGACTCCGGCGTCCCAGTGATGATCAGCGAGTTCGTGTTCGGCTCCGCCACCACGGTCGCGTTGCCCCCCAGCTCGACCACGTTGGCGGGCTGAGGCTCGAGGCGGCTCACGCCGGCGGCGGCGACCGGCCCTGTACCCGTCGCGGGCGGATCCACGGTCACGGTGGGCGCAGCAGGTTCACCGGCGGCCGCGCGAGACGGTCCGGCGCCTGGATCGCCCGAGGTCGCCGCCCGCCCCGACCCGGAATTGCCGAGGAGATTGCTCAGGCTGGTGCCTGGAGATCTGGCCCGGTTCTGTGTCGAACCCGCGCGGTAGGTGCTCGTGGTGGTCTGCCTCGTCTGGCCAGTGACGCGCCCGCCAAGCGCCTGGTTGAGCGCGGTGGCCACATCCTGCGCGTTCGCCCGCTGCAGCGCGACAATGGTCATGTTCCCCTCGCGCGCGATTGGCCGGTCGAGGTCATTGATTACTTGCGCCAACCCCTCCATGCGCTCCCGCGTTGTGGTCACCAGGACCGAGTTGGTGCGGGCATCTGCGACCGCCTGCCCCAGAAATGCGGTCCCCGTAGCGGCCCGCCCGCCCAGCCCGCCTGCCCCGCCGGCCCCACCCCCCATCAGCCGCCGCAGGAAGCCCGGCACTTGCGCCCCCGATGTCGCCGTCCCTTGCGGCTGGGTGAAGAACACCTGGGTCAGCAACGGAACGACATCCGCTGCCTGCGCGTAGGTCAGCGGGAAGACCCGCACCTGGGTGGCATTGGTCGAATCCAGTTGATCGATGATCTTCAGCAGGCGCGCGACGTTGCTGGCGTAGTCCGTGACGGTAAGAGTGTTGCTGGCGCTGTTGGCGATCAGGCTCGCCCCCGCCGTGATGAGTGGCGTCAGCTCGCTCTGCAGTTGCACCGCGTCCGCGCTCTTCAGCGGGATCATCTGGGTGATGACGAGGTCCCCTTCCTGCGTGGGCGCGCGCCCCACCGACAGCCCGACGTCTGACTGCACCGCCTTGGTCACCGGCACGAGCTTCATCACGCTTCCGTTGAGTATGCTCGTGAACCCGCGCACCCCGAGCACCGAGTTGAGGGTGTCGAAAGCCTCCTGACGCGACACCGGCCGTGGACACATGATGGTGACAGGACCGGTCAGGTTGGGATCCTTGATAATCGTCAAGCCGAAGGTACGGCTGTAGAACTGCAGCAGGTTGTCGATGTCGAGGCCACGCACGTCCAAGGTGACTTTCTCGACCGGCGCAACGTTCTCGGCCGGCGCAGCGGTGCCAGCCGCAGCGGCGTTCCCCGCCGACGCTGGCTCTCCGGCGGGAGCAGCGTTCCCGGCCGGAGTGGAGCTGCCGACCGAGGCCGGGGTCGCCTGGTCGCTTGAGGTTGCGCTGTCGGCAGGCGCAGCCCATAGGCATGTGCCCGACAGCACGATCACGAGTGCAACCAGCGCCAACGCTGACGGCAGGCGCAGCATTCTCACGGTTGTCCTCCTTGCGGCCCACCCACACTTGCGGGCCCCGGCCTATCCCCGCTCCCGGCCTGATTGGTTTGCGCCAAGGTCTCCATGAAGCGCCGCGCTTGATCGGCCAGCTCCGGATTGTCGCGCAACGCGGGCATCATCCGTCGGAGGAAGCTGCCCCCTCCGCCGCCCGGAAAACCGCCCCGGCCCCGACGGTCCTGACCAGGAGCGGCCTGCGGCTTCGGCGGCTCGTTGAGCGGAGTTGCCGTGAATGCGTCGGAGATCTTCATCTCCGTGGTCTCGGCGCCGCGCGTGAGCTTGATCGCCTGCGGCGAGATGCCGCTCACGGTTGCTCCGTCCAATGTCTGGCCCAGGGTCAGGAACTCGCCTTGCTTGGTGTCCGATTTCTCCACAATCGCCATTGGGTTCCCGTTCACGGTCGCATAGCCCGCGTAGATCCATGCTGGCGGCGGAGGGGCGGTCGCGGTGGCCGCTCCATCAGCCGGAGCGATCTCGCGCAACTGGAATGCGTCAACGGGCATCGGACTCAGCGGCGGCAGCGCGCCTGGTTTCCCAGCAGCCTCGCTCGTCGCGAGCGGCATGAACAGATTGCGCCGCACCACAGCGTCATAGTGCCACCCGGCCGCGTCACCTGCCGCTGTCGCCCCCCGCCCGCTCTCGACTCTCGACGCGACCGAAGCGCGTGCTTTGAGCTCCGACGTCGACCGCCGGTTCGCGTCCCGTGTAGTGCTTGCTCCCGATGGGCCGGAACTTCGCAGAGCAGCAGCGCTGGCCACGACCAAGCACGCGACCCCCAGCAGGGCGCCGATTACCGCGACCGCGCGCGGCCTTGATTTCGGGGCTCGTTTCTTTGCCATTGCTTGATGACTCCTGGGCTATAGCCCGCAACCGTGATTGCGCAGTTGACCGTGTCCGACGCGGCGTCACCGGAGGTTATCGCGACGCGCGCGATGCGGAGATTAGCATTCTTGGCCTCGAGGTCGTACATGAACCGGGCGATGTTGGGGAACCGCCCGGTCGCCTGAATCTCGAGCGCCTGCTCCAGGCAGCCGGAAGACATCTTGGTCGCCGTCCGAGGACGCGCGGAGGCGACGGCGACGCCGGTCGCAGATCCGCTCGCCTGCGCCGCGCGCAGGATGTGAGCGGTCGCTTGCGGCGCCGGGATCGTGACCTGTCGCAGCCGCGCTTCAGCGTCATCGACGCGTTGGCGCAGCGCCTTCAACTGGCGGACATCGGTGGTCTGTCCCGCCCGCGCGGTGCCGCCGACGGTGCTCGATACCTGGATGCCCACCACCACCGCGACCGCGACGGCAGCGAACAGGAGTAGCATCTTCTCGCGACGCGAAAACACGCGGCTAACCTCCCCCGCCGTTTCGCGGCGTACCCGCGAGTCGAGGCGCGGCGCGGTCCTGAGCTTCCATGGTGACAGCGAAATCCACGTCCTTTTCGCCTTGGCTCATGTGCGCCAAGGCCGCGCGCGTCCCCAGAGCGTCAAGCAGGTCCGAGATCTGAGCCGCCGAAACCGCTCTTCCCTGCACCATTATCGGCCGCCCCGGCGAGTACGAGACCGAAGTCAGCCAGATGCCGGAGGGCGCTGCGACGCTCAGCTCCTGCAACGCATTCAACACTGTGTAACGCGCTTGCAGCCTGCTCTCCGCATCCCTGAATTGCGCCTCGAGCGCGCGTTGACGGGCCTGCAAAGCCTGCGCGTCTTCCTCGCGGCGCGCCGCCGCGGCCCGCTGCGGCTGGAGGGCAAGCGATTGCTGCTCCATGGCCCAATAGCGCCAGGTGCCGACTCCGACCAACGCCAGCAGGCCCACCAGCGCCACCACGGAGCCCGTCAAGCGACGGGCCTGCCTGCGTGTCCCCGCCGCGGCCGACGCTGTCAGATCGATGCCCCGCGCCAACCCCAGATCCTGAAGGGCAAGACCAATTGCGGCGCTGAACGCCGGCGTTACCGCGCCGGGCTCGCAGGGGAAAACCTCGATGGCGCCCCCGAGGATGCTCGAGACTGCCTCTGAAAGTCCCGGCGTCAGCCATCCGCCTCCGGTGACGACGATACGCTCCACCGCCAGGCTCGCCGTTTGCTCCGCCGCCGCGAGCAGCGACCGCTCGACCTCGGCGCGGAGCGCCTGAAGCCACTCAGACACCTGCGGCGCCGACGCAGGGAGAGCCGCAAAACCCTCGCTCTGCCGGACGCTCTCCGCGGATGCGGCATCGCACCCCAAGTCAGCAGCGAAGGCGGCGGTCAGGTCTTCGCCTCTGACCGGCAGCGAGCGGCTGAGCACCCACGCCCCTGCGCAGAAGACGTTGACCACGACAGGCCCGGCTCCCAGTTCGATGAGCACCGCGGTCCCGCCGTCACTCTCCGCGGCCTCGTCCTTGGCGCGCTGCAGATATGCAGTCGCCACCGCCGCCGAACTGACGGTCACCCCCGAAGCCCGCAGGCCGGCCTGCGCCAGTACGGCGCGCACGGCCTCGAGCGAGCTCCGCCGCACGGCGGCCAGCACCACACCGCCGTTCCCGTCCATCTCGAAATCCCATGCCATTTCCTCGAGCGGGAAAGGCACGTGCTGCTGGACCTCAAATTCGAGAACCTTGCGCGCGGTGTCCCGGTCCGTCGCCGGGATTCGTATGCGCTTCACCACCGCATCGCCGCGCGCGACGTCGCATACGACCCTGCGCCCGCGGATGCCTGCCGCGCGCATCGCCCGCGCGACGGCGTCCGCTTTTGCCGCATCGGACGAGTCCGCGATTTCCTGCACCGCACAGGCAACGACGCGCGCGTGCGTGCCTTCGCGAACCACCTCGGCCACCTTGACGTATCGGGAGCCAATATCAACGCCGACGGCTTTACGAGCCATTGTTCACCTGCCCGAGGGGCGTAGTCGACCCTACCAGCGGGCTTGTCCCGAGCGCGGCCGGGGGCGCGAAATCCTCCCGCCACGACAGGACCGTGGGGATCTGTCCGCTGCGGTCCAGCAGCGCAAACACCCCCGCGCGGATCGGGCGGTCCTCAGCCTGCCCCAAGACCCGCACGCCGAATATCGAGGACTTGGTAGCGATGCGGTCAACCACGGCAATCATAACCGCTTGCGTCACCCCGGTAACACTCGCCAACTGTCCCTTCGTCGTGAACGGTTGCGCCGTGCGCTGGCTGACCACCGCCTGCGCGACCGAGGCCGGCAGGCCGATCGCCTCCAGCACCGGCTCGCTCGCGGTGTTGAGGTTGACCGTCCCCTCTACGAAGCGCCCGCCAACCGCCGTCAACCCGTCCAGCGCCCGCGCCAACTTGAGCCAGGACACTCCGGTGATGGACATCCAATCGCGCAGCGACCGCAGCGGGCTCTGGCGCAGCCTGGCCCGGATCGCCGTGAAGTCGTTCGGTGCGAACAGGTTGGGGAACCTCGCCCGCAGCGCGAGTTCCGCTGTGTTCGCTGTCAGAGTGCTGAGATTCAGCCGAGCGGTGCCCCGGCGGTCCACATTGCCCTCGCCCGAGCGCACGGTCACCAGGTTGCGCAAGCCCGGGGCCGCGCTCGCGCTTGGCAGCGAGCTGTCGCCATTTCCCAGAGTAGCATCCGTCCCGTCGCCCTCCAGCAGCGCCGTGTCCATGCCGCGCACCAGCCGCAGTTCGTCAATCGTATCGAATGGATGATTGGCCGCCTCGTACGGCGTGGGCAAACTCAGATAGTAGTCGGACTCAGCGCCCATCGGGCGCGCTTGCTCATCGGCGTCCCGCCAGTCGAGGATCGACTCCGCTGCATCCTGGGTCATGCCGGGCAACGCCAGGAGCATGGATTCGGTCGCGGTGTTGATGTTGAGCCGGGCGCTCTCATCCTCGATCACCGCGCTCACGGTGAACCCCGGAATGTCCAGTTCCACCGACGGTGGGGAAGACACCGGGTACTGCCACTCGATGGCTCCCGTCTGGGCATCCTCAACCTGCACCCAGTCTGTCTGTGCCGCCAGGGAATCCACCGAGGGATCGTCGGCGGCGAGCACGGTGCGGCAGTAGTTGACGCCTGATTGGGCAGCGTAGAAGGCCTGGAGCATCGCGGCGCGATTGCCGGCCAGCAACACGTCGGTTCGCACCACCGAGGCAAAGGTGACCGCCAGCGCGGTAAGGATCATAACCGCGAACAGAGCCATTATCAGGGCCGCTCCTCGGCTGCGCCCCGCGCTCTGCGCTTGTCCGATCATGGTGTCGCGCCCTGCATGCTGACGTTGCCCAGGCCCATGGTGACGGGGACGCGCGCAACGGATACCCGATCCCGATTGGTGTCCCTCACTGTGAGCACGATCTCCGCCGCAGCCGGGAGCGTGCCTTGCGTGGTGCTGCCGCTGGTCGACCGCGAGTCCCACTCGGTAACCCAATCCAACGCGGTCTTCGCGTCATAGAAGCGCAGCATGAACGAGACCGCCTGGTCGCACAGCAACTGCGCCGCCTCCGGGTCCAGGTTCTGCTCGTCGAGGGCCTCGGGCTGCGGCGGGCAGATCTCTTCGCGGTACAGCGCAAAGGTTTCGCCGTCCTCCGCCGGTTCGGTGAAATACACGACCTGCGTCAGGTCCGAGATGTTCTCGCCCGGCGCTTGGCCGGCCTCCGCCAGGTAGTCGAGCCGCTGCGAGCGCCGCGAGAGCGTGGTCAGCTCGAGATAGCAGCGGCCGTCGCCGTCATCGCGAGATACGAAATACCCCTGTCGCCCCAGAAATGAGGCGCGCAGGTCCCGTCCCGCAGTGTCCAACACCGCCTCCGCCTGCTGCGCAAAGTTCGCACGCGCCTGCCCGGCCTGCCACGCGCTCAGGCACACTGACATCACCATCGCCACCCCCGCGCTCACCGCTGCCAGCAGCACCGCGCTCACCAGCAACTCGATCAGCGTGAAACCAGATTGTGCCCGGATCATGGGGACAGCGAATACCAGACCAGAGTGAATGGGTTTTGGTCGTTGTCTCGATACCATACCGATACCTGCACCCGCGCCAGCCCCTGAAAGTCGCCCGACGTGATCTCCCACTGGTAGTAGTAGTCGCCCAGCTCACTCGCCGTGGGCGCCTGCCCCGCCTGAGATCCGCCGAAGCTGCTCCCGCCGATGCCAAGAGCGGGCATCTGCCCCGTGTCGAGTTCGGCGAAGGTTCCTTCGCTCGCGCCGGAGGTGATGCCCATCGCCTGGATCTCGGTCAGCTTGACCTCCGCGAGCCGCGCCGCGGTGGTCCTCCTCAGGGCGGATGCCTGGGCCCTCGTCACCGCCGAGATGGCCGCCGCGGCGGCCGTCAGACCGGTCGCGAGCAGCACCGCCGCGACGAGCAACTCGACGAGCGTAAAGCCTCTATCACTGCTGAGATTGCGCATCGCCCTCCACGACCTTCGCCTGTCCCGTTAGCGGCACGATGTTGACCATCCAGGTGCCCTGCGAGCCCTCCAGAACGATCTCTGCCTCCAGCGCTTGCCCATCCGGAAAGAACACGAGCGGCATGTCGGGGCCCGCCGGGTACCCCTCAACCGACATGGTGACCTGCTCCACCGCGTCGGGGATGCTCACCGCCTGCGCTCCGGCGAGCGCCAGTGGCTGAAAGTCCCCGTGCACCTGTGCGGATTCGCTTTCGGCCGTCAGGCGGAACCGCCCTTCTGCCTCGCGGTACTCGACCGCGACGCGCACCGCGTGGCAGATCGCGTAGTCGCGCGCCCTGCGCGCGAGCGCAGCCAGCTGCCAGGCGCAGTTGCGCGCCTGGCTGGCCCGCCAGAAACCGGCAAACGACGGCACCGCCACCGCGGCAAGCACCACGATGAGCAGCGCCACCACCGTCAGCTCGACGAGGGTGAAGCCTCGCCGGTCGCCACCTCTACTCCTCCCAGTTCGTGAGGTCCGCATCCGGGCCCTCGCCCCCCGCGCGGCCGTCACGGCCGTAGGAGCTGATGTCGTAATCAAGGTTGTGCTCGCCGGGTGCCACGTACATGTACTCGCCGCCCCATGGATCCCTGGGGATCCCCTTCTTGAGGTACGGGCCGTTCCAGTTCTTGGCCTCGGGTTGCACGGTCGGCGGCTCGACCAAGGCCTGCAACCCCTGCTCCGTGGTGGGCGCATCGCCGTTGTCGGCCGAGTACATGTCGATCGCCGTCTCCAGGCTCTTGATGTCCGCGATGGCTTTCGCTCGCCGCCCCTGCTCGGCACGCGCGAACACGCGCGGCACGATCACCGCCGCCAGGGCGGCAATGATGATCATGACAACCAAGAGCTCGACCAGGGTGAACCCGTTCTTCCTCGTTGTGCGTCTCATTGTGCTCCTCACTTGGAAAGGTCGACCGCGGAATATATCTCGAATACCGGCAGCAGAACCGACAGCACGATGAATGCGACGATGCCACCCATGACCAGGATTATGGCAGGCTCGACCAGGCTCGTCAGCCGCCTCATCGCCTGATCGAACTGGAAGTCGGCCGCGTCCGCGTACCGGGTGAGCATGCCGGATAGATTGCCGGTTTCCTCCCCTACCGCGGCCATGTGTATCAGCGCGGGCGGGAAGGCGCTGCATTGAGCCATGGCGTGACTGAGGCTCTCTCCCTCCCTCGCGCGCTGCTGCACGCTCTCTGCCTGCGCGCCGACGACGCGATTCGCCGACGTCGCCGCCGCGATGTCCAGCGCGCTCAGCATGGGAACGCCTCCCGCCAGCAGCGTCCCAAGAGTGCGCGCAAAGCGCGCGACGGTCGCGTTCGTCACCAGGCGGCCCAGGAAAGGCAAGCGCAAGAGCGCGCCATCCACCAGCTCGCCGCCGGCCTGCGTCGATGCGGCCTTGCGCACCCCGAAGTACAGAAGCGCCAGCGCAACGGCGATCCACGGCCCGACGTGCGGGGCGTTATTCGCAATCGCCAGCAGCACCCGCGTCGGCGCCGGAAGCGCCTGCTTCAGGTCGGCAAAAACCACCGAAAGGCGCGGTACCAGGAACGTCACCATGAAGACGACCGCGCCCACCGCCACCATCACGATGACCGCAGGGTATGCAAGCGCCGAGATCAGTTGCGTTCGACGCGCCTCCCGGGTCTCGAGGTATTCGGCCAGGCGCATCAGCACGGCGTCGAGATGCCCGCTGCTTTCGCCGGCCCGAATCATCTCCACGTAGAGCGTCGAGAACGTCCGCGACAGCGGCCTCAGCACCTCGGACAACGGCGCCCCGCGCTGCACCTCCTCGCTCACCGCCTGGAGCAGCCGCTGTTGACGGCCCTGGGATTGCTCGCGCAGGATCGCGAGGCAGCGGTGAAGCGGCATGCCCGACGCCACGAGATCAGCCAGTTGGCGTGTCAGCACCGCGACCTGCCCGCGGCTCAACCGCGCGCTCTGCCGGCTTCGGCCGTTCGCTGACACGCCGGCACCGACGGGACCCTCGACGGCCGTCGGAAAGACCCCCGATACCCGCAGGCGCGACGCCGCGTCTCGCCGATCGCTCGCTTCGATCTCACCCGCGATAGCGCCCCCATGAGCATCCAGGGCTTGATATCGATACGTACCCATTGACGATACCACAGTCGCGCCTGCCCGCCGGCCGCCAACTCCGGCAACCGTGGGCAGAAGCGACCGCTACTCCTCTGGCGGAATTAGCGAACCACCTGCGGCATCCCCGTCGGGGGAGCAGGAGCGCCCGGACCTCTTGCGCCCCCGCGCATGCCGCCCGGCCCTTCGCCGCCTGCGCCACCCCTCGTCCGGCCGCCGAAGCGGCCGCCGCCGCGCCCGCCGAAGCCCAAGCCGTTGTCAATCACGCCGACGGACGTCAGCGCCACCCGCGCCCGCAGGGAAACCCCCTTGCTGAGCTGCGTGTCGATCGCCTTCACCTTCTTGCGATAAGCGGCCAGCGCCACGTCATACTTCTTCAGCGCCGCGGTCAGCTCCGCGTCGGTGGCCTTCTCATTGCGAGCCACTGTGCTCAGCGCCTCCAACTCACCCGAAAGGCCCATCGTCGCATCCATCTTTGCGCGCGCCGCCTTCTCGGTGATCGCCTTCTCCTCCGGCGTCAGGCCGATGCGCTGCGCCAGCATGTCGATCATCCGCCCGGCATCGAAGCCGGGACCCATGCGTCCTGGCCCCTGGCCCGGGCCGGGCGCCGAAGGCGCGGGGCCTGGTGCCGGCCCGGGCGCCGGCTGCGCGAATGCCGGCCACGCCAGCACCACCATCACTGCCACTGTTGCGAGTGCGATTAGTCTCATCGTTCGTCTCTCCTTGCTCTCATGAGATCCTACATCTCATCCCGCTGGCACGTCCGCAGCACTTCCTCCACCGTCGTCATCCCCTGCCGTACCTTCTCCCGCGCGTCCGCCAACAGCGTCTGCATCCCCGCCGCGACCGCCCGCTGCTTGATCTGGGACGCCGACGCCTTACTCAGCACCTGTGACCGCACCTCTTCGCTGATCGTAAGCAACTCGACTACCGCCGACCGCCCCCGATACCCGCTCGAGCGGCACCGGTCGCAGCCCAAACCGCGGCAGGCGGCGAAGGATGCGCGCTCCTCAGGTTCGACCCCCAGCTCCGCCAGCGCCTCGGCGTCGAGCGTAATCGGCTCTTTGCACTCCCGGCATATCAGACGCACCAGGCGCTGGGCCAGGACGGCGATGACGCTGGACGCCACCAGGTATGGTTCAATGCCCATATCGAGCAGCCGCGTCAGGGCGCCTGCGGCGTCGTTGGTGTGCAGAGTGCTGAAGACGAGATGGCCGGTGAGCGCGGCGTGGATGGCGATGTCCGCCGTTTCGTGGTCGCGGATCTCTCCCACCATGATGATGTCGGGGTCCTGGCGCACGATGTGGCGCAGCCCGCTGGCGAAGGTCAGCCCGATGTTGGGGCGCACGTTGATCTGGATGGCCCCGGGCAACTGGTATTCGACCGGATCCTCGATGGTGATGACCTTGCGCTCGGGCGAGGTGATGAGGCTGAGGCCCGCGTACAGAGTCGTCGTCTTGCCGCTGCCCGTGGGGCCGGTGGCGAGGATAATGCCGTGCGGTTTGTGGATGACGGATACGAACTTCGCCAGCGTCGCCGCGGGCATGCCCAGATCTTCAAGCTCCATCAAGCCCACGCTCTTGTCGAGCAGCCGGATGACCACCCCCTCCCCGAAAAGCGTGGGTACCGTGGACACGCGCATGTCGATCTGCCGGCCCGAGAAGCGCATCCGAATGCGCCCGTCCTGGGGCAGGCGGCGCTCGGCGATGTTCAGGTCGGCCAGGATCTTGATCCGCGACACGATCGCCGGGTGCAGGCGCTTGGGCGGCGCCGAGGCCTCATGCAGCACCCCGTCGATCCGGTAGCGGATGCGGGTGTGGCTCTCGAATGGCTCGACGTGGATGTCGCTCGCGCGGTCCTGGATCGCCTGGTGCAACATGAGGTTGACGAGCTTGATGACCAGGGTCTCGGACGCCATCTTCTGCAAGTCCGAAACCTCGAGCCCATCCGTGGCCAGCTCATCCACCTGCACTTCGTCCATATCACGGAACATGCGTTCCATATAGGACTGCTGGATGGCTTCCGCGATCTCCGACGCCGGCGCCAGCACCGGGCGGATTTCGCAGTCCACGAGCAGGCGCAGGTCGTCCAGCGCCGAGACGTTGAGCGGGTCGGCGGTGGCGACGACGAGGGCGCCGTTCTCTTGCTGCAGCGGCAGAACCTGGTGCCGCAGAGCAAACTCGCTGGGCACCTTGAGCAATACCGCCGGGTTCAGCAGGCGTTCGACGTCGCCGACATACTCCAAGCCGAGCCGCTCAGCGAGGTAGCGCAGCACCTGCTCCTCGGGCGCCAGGCCGAGGCGCACCACCACCGCCTGCAGCGGCTGCCCGGTGCGTTCGCACTCCCGCGAGGCCTGCTGCAGTTGCTCTGCCGTGAGCAGCCCGGAATCCGCGAGCAGATCCCGAAGTGATTGACCGAGAGGGATTCCCATCCTTTGATAGCCGTCCTTATGAGTAAGACGAACCCGGCGCCGAAATGTTACAAAATACCGCGGCGATTCTCCAGATATCCGGCCTCGGCCCCCCGCCGTCGGCTGCCTGCAGGAGGTCGCGCCCGAATCCCGAATGCGAAGGGCATGCGTTTCGCCGTACAAGGAGCCGCCTCATGACTGCAGCCACAGACTCCGACACCAAGCTGCGCTGGTACCAGGGCCTCCCCCGCTACGCCTGGCTCGTCCTCATCATCGCCGCCCTCGGCTGGCTGTTCGACACGATGGATCAGAACATCTTCACCATCATGCGCCAGCCTGCGGTCAGCGAACTCATCACGCCGCTGGTGCCGAAGGGCGACACCGCCGCGCTCCAGGGCGCCACCAACTTCTACGGCGGCGTCATCGTCGCCATCTTCCTCCTCGGCTGGGCCGTCGGCGGCGCGGTCTTCGGCATCCTCGGCGACCGCATCGGCCGCACCCGCACCATGGTCTTCACCATCCTCATCTACGCGACGTTCACGGGGCTTGGCGGCATCGCACAGACCTGGTGGCAGTTCGCCATCTTCCGCTTCCTGGCCGCGCTCGGCGTCGGCGGCGAATGGGCGGCGGGCGCCTCCATCGTCGCCGAAGTCTTCCCGCAGCGCTCGCGCGCCATGGCCCTGGGCACGCTCCAGGCGCTGTCGGCCGTCGGCAATATGACCGCGGCGACGATCTGCTATTTCCTCGCCGCGGTGAGTTGGCGCTGGGCATTCGCGGTCGGCATCATCCCCGCGCTGGTCGTGGTGTGGATCCGGCGCTCGCTCAAGGAGCCCGAGCGCTGGCAGCATGCGAAGGAAGTCGCGGCGACCGATGTAACCAAGGAACTCGGCGCCATCCGCCACCTCTTCACCGACCCGGTGCTGCGGCGCAACACCATCGGCGCGGTGCTGCTGGCGACGGCGGGCGTGGGGGGGCTGTGGGGCGTCGGGTTCTGGACGCCGGATCTGCTGACCATCGCGCTCAAGCCGCTCAACCTCGCGCCCGAGCAGGTGGGGCGCTATCGCAGCATGATGTTCTTCGTGCAGCAGGCGGGCGCGTTCTTCGGCATGTACGCCTACGCGGTGATCAGCGAGCGGACGGGCCGGCGCGGGGCGTTGCTCGCGTTCTTCATCCTGGCGTGGGCGGCCGTGGAGGGGATGTTCTGGACGGTACACACGTTCAAAGAGGCGATGATCTGGGCGCCGATTCTGGGCTTCTGCACGCTGGGGCCGTTCTCGGCGTACACCGTATACTTCCCCGAGCTCTACCCGACGCGGCTGCGGACGACCGGCTGCGGCTTCTGCTACAACTGCGCGCGGGTGCTGGCGGCGGGGGCGCCGTTCATCCTCGGAGGCTTGTCGCGGCACTTCGCGGTTGCGAACGGCCAGGAGATGGGCTTCCGCATCGCGGCCGGGATTGTCGCGTGCATCTACGTCGTGGGCATCGTCGGCCTCGCCATCGCCCCCGAAACCAAAGGATGCCCGTTGCCGGAGTAGACCCGTCCCAATCCCGCGCCCGCTCCCGTGGAGCGCCGAAACGCTGGCCGAAGGTCACTGCCGCTCGAGTCTGTCGGCGATGCGAGCAAGCTGTTTCGCGATGCGGCCAAGGCTCAGCGACATCTGCACCAAAGCGGCCAACCCTACCAGCCAGGCGGCCAGCGCTATGACCTGCCACACCATGAACATGACGCCCTCCAGGTTTACGCGGTTTCGCGCGGGGCCGGCGGGTGTCACCGCACAAGGTGCGGATCAAGTCACCGGAAGTGTGACTCCGACGTTTCGGAGCCAACCGGCGTCGCGCGCGGCGCCGGCACAGCCGAGGCGGCTGTGCCACATAGAGAAGCGCCCCCCGCCGCCCTACTTCGGCCCGGTCAGGATCGGGAAATCGTCGGTGCGGAATGGCGACGCGGGCAGGCCCTCATTGTTGAACAGGTTGACCTCAGGGTAGTTCGCCCAGCCCAGGCGCACCGCCACCGGATGCGCGACACTCACGCTCCAGACCATGATGCTGTCGCCCTGGATGCGCGCGCTGGCATTCACAAACTTGCGATCCTCGCCGGCAACCGCAAACCCCGTGAGACGGCCGCCTTTCGCCACCAGCCCGCCATCGACGTTGTTGAACCGCAGCGTGACGTAGCGGCCCTCAACACCCATCGACTTGTAGGTCGGCCCGCTGTCGATGACCGGTTTGCCATACACAATGCGCAGCGCCGCCAGCGCCAACCGCCCGCCCACCGGGTCCTTCTGTTTCGGGTGAATATCCGCCTCATCGCCGACATCCGTAATGACCGCCATCGCCGTCCGCGGCACGCGCTGGGCAGTCAGCAGTTGCGCCTCGCGCAGCTCCGCCCACGCGCTCTCCTTGGGCAGGAAGTCGCGGGCCTGGAACGGCGCGAGCTGGACGAAGAGAAACGCGAGGTCGCCCTCATTCCAGTCCTGGCGCCAGTTCTGAATCATCGCCGGGAAGAGCGTGCGGTACTGGTAGGCCGCGCCGGCGTTCGACTCGCCCTGGTACCAGATCGCGCCCCGCAAAGCATACGGGATCACCGGGGCGATCATGCCGTTGTAGAGGCCGCCGGTGTTGGGCGTGACCGCGCTCGTCAACTCGGGGATAGCCTCCAGGAACGACCGCCGCGTCCACTGCTGGGCCGCGGTGCCGCCGACGGAGGAATTGATGAGGCCGACGGGCACGTTGAGCGCCTTGCGCAGGTCGCGGCCGAAGAAGTAGGCGACCGCCGAGAACCCGCCGATGGTGGTCGGCCCGGCCTCGGACCAACTTCCTTCGACATCGGTCGCCGGCGCGGGCAGATCGGCGTGCGGCACGGTGAACAGGTGGAGCATCGGGTCGCTCGAGGCCGCCTTGACCGCGTCGGCGTCGGCGCTCAGGTCAACCGGCCACGCCATGTTGGACTGGCCGCTCGCGATCCACACCTCGCCGACCAGGATGTTCTTCAGTTCGATGGTGTTTTCGCCCGCGATGGTCATGGTGAACGGCCCGCCCGCTTGCAGCGAGTTCAGCCTGACCATCCACTTACCGTCCTTCGCGACCGCGGATGCCGTCTGATCCTGGAAGGTGACGGTCACCTTCTCCCCTTCGGCGGCCGAGCCCCAGATCGGCACCGGCATCCCCTGCTGCAGCACTGCCCCATCGGAGATGAGGCCGTTGGGCTTGACCGCGGCTTGAGCCGCCGCCATGGAGACGAACAGTAGAACCAACGATAGCCCTGTGACATGTACCGACGCGAGTCTTCTCACCACTCCTCCTCTTCGTCAACCGTGATCGGCTTGGGTCATCGGTCGGAAAACCGATGCAGCTCCATGCGGTCCGTAGACCCAGATTATGCGTAAGGGAGGGAGGATGTCATTCCGAGCGCCCTTCAGGACCCCTCTGGGGCCCTTTCAGGGTCCCAGAGGGGCAGCGAGAGCCTGCCCTGAGCGCAGCCGAAGGGAATCTCGATATCGAATGCGCAACCACGCGGCCGAGACCCCTCCTTTGGTCGCGCTCTGCGCGACTCCGGAGCCCCGACAAGTCGGGGCCAGCATTCGGGGTGACATCACCCTGTGGGTGAGCGGTTCACCCTCGTTGCGCAGAATGCCGCTCGCAGGAGGTCCCGCTTATCTGCGCATCCCTCGGGTCATTTCCGCCCCAGCCGCACGTGCACCCTCGTCCGGCCCGCCGGCACATCCAGCCGCGCGAAGAGCACCTTATCCTCGATCACCTTCCACTGCCCCGCGCCCCGCACCTCGCGCACGCGCCAGTTCGCGAAATCATACCAGAACGCGAGCCCGAATGGCAGCGGCTTGCGGCTCTCGATAGTGAATTCGAAGTCGCCCGATTCCACCATCTCCGAGCCATAGGGCACGCGGACCGTCGGGATGTCGCGCTCCGCGAAGTAGTACCGGTCATCTGGATCCTTCGCCCCGCGATAGTTGCGCAGCAGAATCGGTTCGAACTTGCCCTCGATGAACGCCATCTGGCACGCCGCATCATAGTAGAGGAACGTACGCGGCCACGGTCCGATGGGCGTGCCCTTCGCGTACCAGTACGCCATGGGGCCGGTCGGGATGTCGTCGAACAGCATGTGCGCCGGCGCGGTGCCCTGCGGATTCTGATGGCGATACGCGTCGGCCGCCTGGGGCAATGTCATCAGCTCCACGCCAGGCTTGGTCTGAATGTACTCGAAGAAGGCGTCCATCATCTCGGCGGAGTCGGCGATCTCCTCCGGCGTGTATGAATGGCACACCTCGCTGTGCTCCATCTCGTGGGCCTCCTGGTGCATCGAGAAGAACACGAGGTCATTGTGCGCGAGGTTGCGGTGGTACTGGTCGAACATCGCCGCCCAGTAGGCGATGTCGCGGCCGTGGACGAGGTCGGCGCGCGCCACGTCATTGGGATCGGACGAGAAGATGGTCGGGTTGCCGGAGTGGAGCGATTTGCAGAGGTCGCGCGCGGTCCACTCAAACGATACCAGCGGCGTGGCCGTGGCCGCCGGCGCCTTGAAGTTATCCATCGAGATGTAGTACGTGCCCCACGGCGCGCCGCGGTCGGTGATTTCGTCGATCTCGATCTGCTCCCAGCACGAGCCCCACAGCCCTTCGACTCCCAGACCCGCCAGTTCGCGCACCATCGCGTTCGATCGTTCTCCCGAGCCGACGATGCTCACCTTCGACCACGGGAAGAGCCGCCGCAGATGATCGAGATCGGCGCGCGCGCCCTCGCTCGCGCCGGGTGTTGCCGTGGACGACCCCCACATCAGGCCGACGTCATCGCCGAAGCGCTGATGGAAATCGTCCAGTTCGGGCTTGAAGGGTTCGGCCGATCTGGCGTTGACGAGCCAGGTCACCGGGACGCCGCGGCCGTGCGCGACCTCGGCCATGCCGTGGAAGCCCTCGCGCGGCAGGCCGTGCCCCCACGGCGCATCAACGTAGTAGGCGAGAGAAGTGAACGTGAAGATCAGTCGTGCCATCAGAGCTCCTCTGCGACGAGCGCGGCCTCAACCGTCAAGGGTGATTCCGCAAGGCTAAGAGTGGCTCGCCATCGACTGCAAGTCCTTGTACGCCCCCAAGTCGCGCACGGGCTGGTAATCCGAGTACTTCCTTATCGCCCGTTCGGCGATTCGATCCGCCTCGCCGAATTTCCAGCGGCTCCACACCAGCGTGCAATACAGGTAGTATTGGCTCAGAAAACCCATGAGTCGCTGCTCGGGGTAAAGAGCATGGATGCGCTCGAGTTCTCGTGTGTCTACCGCGTCCGTCGGGCACTCGTTCCCTTCGGTCAATGCAACGATAAGATGGGCTGCCGCCTTGGTCTCGGGCTTAACCGTCTTACTTGCCATCACCTGGCGCATGGCCTCGGCGACCTTGAGCAACGGCGCTCTTTGCTGCTTTGACAACGGGCCCACCTTGCCCCCCTCAAGAAAGTACAGGGGCACATCACGCGTGAAGACGTCGACGTTCTCGAAGAGCAGCTTCAAAGCGTCGCCGAATGTCAAGTTAGTCTGGCACGCCGCCGCCACAACCTTGAAATAGCTACGCAGTCCTTCGCTCAATGGGTGCACGTACCTAAGGTGTGACCCGCCGGGATTCGAGGACACCGACCATATGTCACCGGGGTCAACGAATGTCTGATAACAGAACCATCCAAACATGCTCCGGACCGGGTCCCACGGGCTGGCTTTGGCGCGCAAACCGTCTAGCGTGACCCGATAGGCGACCGGATTCCAGTGGTTCAGCGCCTCGACCTCCGGCCACGAATCCGGGTATGACCTGCCTGCGACGATCTCGCGGCCCTGCGCGTCCCGCGCTGGTTGCGCGGTCACCGGCGTCAACGCTATCAGCATCAGCCCAAGCGCAAAGACATATCTTGTCCTCAACATCGCGTTGCCTCCTCTACCGGCCTTGGTGGGCCTGCCCGGCAGATGCCGCTCCCCAATGGAGTGCAACGAAGTACTGCGCGTCTCGGTATGCCGGGAGGTTATCTACCGGGAGGCGGTCCGAGTACTGCTCGATCAGATGTCCGGCGATCCGCAGGGCCTCGCGTTCCATCCCCCGCTGGAGCAGCGTCCGATAAAGGTAGTACTCACTGAGGAAGCCCACGATCGGCTGACTGGGATACAGAGCCGATATGCGCCCGAGCTGGCGGGTGCTCACGGTGTCTCTGGGGAACTCATTGCCTTCGGTCAAGGCGACGATCAGATGGGCGGCGGCCCTGACTTCGGGCTTGGCCGTGCGGCTCGTCATCACCTCTCGCATCGCCCTGGCGACTTCCCGCAGGGTCGCCCGCTGCTCCGCTGACAACGGACCCAGCTTAGCTACGTCAAGCCCATAAAAGGGCACGCTGCGGCCAAACAAGTGAACGTGCTCAAACAGCAGCTTCAGACCGCTCCCGAAGGAGGGGTCAACCATGCACGCGCTCGCCAACGCACCGTAGTACTGGTGCAACGTTTCCCAGGGGCGGCTCCCCGCCACGACGTAGTAGGTTCCTCCGGGGTCAACAAACGTCTGGTAGCAGAACCACCCGAAATGGCTCGACCATTCGTCGCGCCCCGAAGCACGCGAACCGTCCGGCGCAGCCACAAAACGTGAAGGGTTCCATGCGTCCAGAGCTTCGATCTCGTCCCAGCCATCGTGCGGCCGCGGCGTTGTCATGTACCTGTATGCCGCCAAGTCCCGCAGCAAGGGGTAAGCGGAGTACTTCTTGACGGCATTTCGCGTGACGCGCTGCGCCTCCGACTGCTTATCGCGAGCGTCCAGCACATTCGCGAGATAATACTGACTGAGGAAGCCGACGATCGGCAGGTTCGAGTAGAGGTCGGGTATGCGCGCGAGTTGGCGTGTGCTTCTCGTGTCAACGGAGCACTCGTCGCCCTCAGTCAGGCCGACGATGAGATGGGCGGCCGCCTTGGTCTCGCGCCTGGCGGTCTTGCTCGCCATGACCTGGCGCATGGCCTTGGCGACCTCCAGCGAGCGCGCTCTTTGCTGCTGCAACAGCGCGCCCATTGGGGCTTCAGCAGGATATAGCTGCACCTTAAGGTTGAAGTCGTCAGTACTCTCGAACAGCAGCTTCAGAGCGCCCCCGAACGTTGGGTCATCTTGGCATGCTGCCGCCAGAACACTGAAATAGTCATGCAGTTCTTCGCTGAGCTGCTTCGAGTACAGGAGGACTGATATCGACCCCATGGTGGTATTGAGAGGCGCCCCCCATATCGGCCCGGGATCAACGAAAGTCTGGTAGCAGAACCAGCCGAAGCTCTTGCCTGTCGGGCGGAGCAGGGTGGTCCCGTCCGGCAGCGTGACCGTGAAAGGAACGGGGTTCCATTCATCCAATCGCTTGATCTCGGGCCAAGTGTCCGGGTAGGACCTGCCTGCGACCACCTCGCGGCCGTACACATCCAGCGCTGGTCGCGCTGTGATTGGTGCCAGCGCGATCGCCGCTAGGCCGAGCGCAACAACATATCGTCCTCTTCGCATCATGCTTTCCTCCCCCACTCGACGCATTGCCGCCGCGCGTCGCGCTTCCCGCTTGTCGCTCAGCCTGCCGATCCAAAACGGCGCTCGGTTCACGCTGTACGACGTTTTCGAACCGAGCGGAGTTCCGCCTACTTCGCCTTCGCCGGGTTGAGCTCATCGATGTTGAGCTCCTTGGCGGTGCCCTCGTAGTAGTCGATCCGCGGCGGGAACTTGGGCATGAATCCGCCCACCAGCGACGGCCAGGCGCTGCCGCGGTATTCGTTGTACAGACGAATGGTGTGGATCCAATCATCGAGGGCGGTCTTGATCTCGTTGACGCCCTCCTGCATGGTGCGCATCGCAACCTGGGTGGTCTCGGCGCCGCGCAGCGCCGGATAGGCTTCGACCTGGACGTTGACGGCCAGTGTCGCCTGTGACTGGAAGCGATCCAAAGCGGCTTCGACCATGCGCCCCGACTTCGTCAAGTCGCGGGGACCCGCGCCGGACTTCTCGAGTTCCTGGTAGGCTTTCAGCGCTCCCAGCAGCGTGTTCCTGGCGTCCGCGACGCTCTTGAAAGTCTTGGACTCATGGTCGAGGTACTGGCTGTTGAGGGTCCAGACGCCCTTGATCGTCTGCGGGCAGGTATTGAGCGCGGCGGAATAATGCGACTTCGCGCCGCCCACCGCCTGGTACCTGGCGTTCAGGCTGTTCCAGACGCTGGCCGCCGAGCCGAACACTACCAACGCGATGACCACCACGACCAACACGACCACCAGGCAGCCGACGAGTGTCTTGTTCATCGTCCAACACCTCCTCGCAAATTCTTTGGCTTTCTGCGCACGAATTCGCCTGGAACCACTATCGAGGTTCTTGCATTACCGGAAGGTCGCGCAGGCTTTGCTGCCCGCCCAAACGAACCTCGTCCGGAAGAGTGTTTTGCATCAGCGGTCCTCCGCTAATGCAAGACACTCCATAAGACACAAAGACACGAAGCGGGATGAGATCGGTGCATGCGATAGTAATCTGCGTCCACATGTCCCTCGAAGCCGGAACGGGCAACCACCCATTCGAGTGCCTCAGAGCCCGCCCTGAGTGGAGCGAAGGGGTAAACAAGGGTTGCCCCTACACATTGTCCGAGATTGCCTATCCGCTTACCGCCGAAGGCGGCCAGAATCTGCGTGAACTTGTCCTTCGAAGCTTCAGCGAAGGAGGATCTGCGTCCATCTGTGGATGCAAAGGTTCACCTCGATTCTCCGTAGAGTTCCCGCAGCCGCTTGTCGGTCTCGCGGACGATCTTCAGGACGCCGCCGTCGAAGTTGTTGAAGTTCAGATAGTCCTTGGCATCATCCATGATCGCGCCGTAGTCGGAGACCGTGAACTTCGGCAGCCCGCGGCCGACCGAGATCGTCTCCCGCAGGTCCGCGTCGGGGCGGATGAGCCAAACGACGCCGTTGTTTCCGCCTTCGGTGCTCAGCCCTTTTCGCCCCAGCCGCAGCCAGCGGCCGTAGTGAGTCGCCCATTCGTCGGGATGCTTGACCCCGCGCATGACGACGACCGCGACCTCGGCGATACCGTCGTCCTGGAGTTTCTGGCAGATGCGATCGCCTTCGCTCATAGTGGCGGGCGAAAGGACGCCGGCCTCATCGATGATCCAGGAAGTCGTCAGCGGCGGAAACTTGGGATCGCCTTTGGGGACTTCCGTGTTAGGGTCATAGGGCGCAGTCCCCTTTTGGCAACCCGCCAGAGCAAACGCCAGGAGGATAACCCACGCAGCCCTTTTCATGGGCCTGCCTTCCGGCGGCATGTGTAGCAGGTGTGCCTGGCTTTCCGGTCGCAGCCTGCGGCGCCGCCACCGGCACAGGCGCATGCGCACGCGCACGAGACGCACGCGCAGGCGCAACTGATGCCCGCGCCGCCGAAGCCGCCGCCGCCCCCCGACGCGCGCCCGCCCGCACCGCCGCCGCCGAGTCCGCCGAGCCCGCCGCCTCCGCCCCAGAAGACCCCGCCGCCGGTGTACCCGCCGCCGTGCATGGCGACCCACACCAGCCAGATGATGACGATCAGGGCAATGACGCCGACGATGAAGAGGGTCCCGAACGAGTCGCCCGGGACCGTGGGGGTTTCTTCTTCTCCTCCTTGCCCCCTGAGGTTGCCCTGGGGGATTGCCTGAGCCGAGGCGCTCTTCGGGAAGGCGATGGAGATCGAGAATCGTTCCCCTTCGCCGAGGCCGCTCTTGGCCCAGATCAACTCCTCTGCCGTGCGCG
>Ga0315282_10004085_pt1 | contig 25643 bp, 34 predicted proteins | sample YL17G07_20_MG_FD_203693 | JGI IMG/M metagenome (GOLD analysis project Ga0315282, IMG submission 203693) | Sediment microbial communities from Yellowstone Lake, YNP, Wyoming, USA - YL17G07_20 | ecosystem: Environmental > Aquatic > Freshwater > Lake > Sediment | place: USA: Wyoming | collected... | reverse complement strand
CCGATGCGGAAGGCTCACTACGCTAGGAGCGGAAGCTCGGCAATCAGGAAGATACTGCATCAGCTCGGAACGGCCGGACTCATCGCCTCTGAGAAAAAAGGAAGGGCCATAACCCCGAAGGGTCGCAGCATGCTGGACTCGGTCGCCAAGGAGATATTGAGGGGAGGTCCGAGCTAGGTTGCAGGCGGATCAGCCCAGTTCCGATGAGGACTTACAGGAGCTGCTGCGGCGGAGAGAACGGGAACTCACTCGTTCAAGCGCTCGCGAGGCAGAAGAGAGAGCCCGGCAAAACGCGCAGAGGAAGGCGCTTGCTAGGGTAGTGTTCACTCCCGAGGCAAGGCAGAGGTTGTCCAATCTGAAGCTGGTGAAACCCGAGCTGGCGTCTCAGGTAGAGGAATATCTGATGGTCTTAGCCCAGCAAGGGAAGATAGCCGTCCCGGTCGACGACGATACGTTGAAGAAAGTGCTGGAGAAAGCCCAGCCGAAGAGAGACATGAAGATCTGGAGGTTGTAGAGTTGACAAGCAAGAAATCAAGGTTCAGAAAGTCGAAGCTCGTGGTGATGGGCAAGAGGGCTTCCGCCATCCCCGCTTGGGTAGCGGTGAAGACCAAGGGAGCAGTGAGGCTCCCACGGAGGAGACGACAGTGGAGGCGCTCCAAGTCCAAGTTCTAGGTGATGTGTCATGCCGAAGAAGGAGGAAGAATCCGAGCCCATTACCCTAAACCTATCCGACGCGTTCAAGGCGCCCGTTCCGCAACGAGCTAGGAGTGCAGCGAGACTAATTCGGAGGGAGATACTGAGAAGGTTCGACGTCGAGAGCGTCAAGATAGACTCCAAGATCAACGAGTCCTTGTGGGATAGATCCCGCGCCAGACCTCCCAGGAAAATGAAGGTTCAAGTCCGGGTAGAAGATGACGTGGCGTATGTGGAGCCCCCCGCCAAGTGATGCGGAGCTCAGGATATACAGGGCATCCGTGAGGAAGAGCTCATTCATCGGAGTTTACTGCTCTGTCTTCGGGGACAAAGCCATAGCGTCGCCAGTGGTCCCGACCGGCTTCAAGATGAAGCTCAGGGATCTTCTGCGGGCCGAGGCAGCTATCACAACCGTGGGGTCGGTTTCATCTGTTGGGATGATGATAGCGATGAACAGCAGGGGGTTCGTTGTGCCGAAGACCGCGAACGACGACGAGCTCGCCGCACTTGAACAGCACTCCAAGGTTCTCGTCGTGGAAGACAAGATGTCCGCTTTGGGCAACCTCATCGTAGCTAACGACAAAGGGGCCGTAATATCAGATCTTATCTCGGAGCATGCAGCCTCACAGATCTCTGATTTCTTGGGAGTGGATCACATTCGGATGTCTGTTGGAAAGTACAGGACCATAGGTTCGCTCTTCGCTGTCTCCAACGAGGCAGGGATTGCCTCTCCGCTGGTGGATGAGAAGACACTGGCTCAGGTCTCGAGCGCTCTCCAGATCAAGATGGTTCCCACAACGGTGAACGACGGGGAGAGGCTGGTGAAGCTGGGAGTGCTGCTGAACGACAGGGCGATTGTTGTCGGCAAGAACACGAACGGCGTTGAGCTCATGTCTCTCCAAGCATTGTCCCGCTGAAAGCTCCAAAGAGATTTAACCTGTGCTGTCGGGCCTGTCCTCCCAATGTCTGAGGAGGAGTTCAGGCGCACCTACCTTGAGTCGAAAGCGATAGAGGAATACATCGAGGCGCTCAGGTCAAGATACCAGCTGGTGGATGCCTCCGAAATCACGCTGAACAACGCCAAGGACGCACTGAGGTCCGTCAGCGAATCAGGCCAAGGGCAGACGTTGATGGTTGATGTTGGTGGAGGAGTCTACGTGAGGGCTGCACTGGCGGACGCAACCCGCGTCTTGGTGGGAATAGGAGAAGGCGTGTATCTGGAGAAATCAAGGGAGGATGCTGAGAAAATACTGGATCAGAAGCTTGAGTCGCTCGGGAAGGCAAAGGACACCTTGGTTCAGGAGCTGAACCGGGCCCAGGTGCAATACGCGGACAGACAATCAAGGCTTTCGTCTCTAAGCCAGAGGATGTCTTCGGGCCAGAAATGACCTTCGGGGTCTCGTCTTCGGTCGGGTGGCTCGCGGAGAAGCTGACCAAACGCACGATATCCGACCGGGAGTTGTCCTCCTTGCTTGACGAGTTCAAGTTCGACTTGGCAGAGAATGACGTGTCGTGGGAACTCGCTGAGCAGTTGGCGGTCAGAATGAGAGAGGAGCTTGCGGCGCGGAAAGTCGAGAGGTTCGGGGCTGATGTCAGACAGCTCCTAGTCAACACGTTCAAGACCTATCTGACGGAGGCACTGCCGGCCCAAGAGGTGGAGCTTCTTGACTTGGCCAAGATCAAGTCGGAGGAGACTTTCGTCCTAATGTTCATCGGCGCCAACGGTAGCGGGAAGTCCACCACGTTGGCCAAGTTTGCGCATCGCTACAAGACAAGTTCGTACAAGCCAATGATGGTCTGTGCCGACACATTCAGGGCAGGAGCGATTGAGCAGCTCGGTTTCCATGCCTCGAAACTTGGGATAGACTACTTCCACGGGGAACAGGGAGCCGATCCTGCCGCGGTGGCCTATGATGCAGTCGAGAAGGCCAAAAGGGGTGGCTTTGACGTCGTGCTAATCGACACGGCAGGCAGGTTGCAGACCGATGTCGACCTGATGGACGAACTCTCCAAAGTGAAGAGGGTGGTTCAGCCATCCCACATTCTGCTGGTTGTAGACGCGCTCATCGGAAACGATTCATGGGAGCAAGCCAAGGTTTTCGGGGAGGCTGTTGGGTTTGACTCCGCGGTCGTAACGAAGTTCGACGCCGATCCGAAAGGTGGTGTGCCGATCTCGGTCTCCTTCGTCTCAAGAAAGCCGGTCTCCTACGTGGGCATCGGCCAAGGATACGAGGACCTGAAGCGGTTCTCGATGAAAGACTACCTTCAGGACTTGGTCGAAGCCCTACCTTAGGCAACACGTTTAAAAGAAGGAATCGGTTCGCTCACCGAAATGGGTGTTATGAGCTTCCTCACAAAGGTCAAGCGGACGCTGTCCATAGCCACGAAACCCGATCTTGATACGTTCATCGACTCCTTGAAAATAACACTGCTTGGCCTCGGGGTAGTGGGAATAATCACTTACTTGATCCACCTGCTATCGTTCGCCATCCAGCTCCGCCCCGGGTGATACGCTTGTATTTCATAGTAAAGACCACGCCGGGCAGGGAGCGCGCCGTCACCGAATCGTTGGCGTACAAGGTAATAGCCGAAAAGGCCAAGATCTTCTCCGTGATCGCCCCCGATGAACTGAGGGGTTACGTGATAGTAGAGGCTCAGACCTCTCACCCGATTGACATCCTGATCAGAGAGGTCAAGAACGCCCGCTCGCGCCTCCCAGGAGTCCTGCCGGAGGATGAGGTCACGAAGTACTTGGGCGAGAAACCTACGATCGAGTCCCTGTCCGTAGGAGATCTGATCGAGGTGAAGTCGGGCGTGTTCAAGAGAATGAAGGCAAAGATAGTCGAGATGGACGCGGATGCCAACGAGATTACAATAGAACTGCAGGAAGGAACGTCACCTTTCCCGATAACGCTGTCGGCTGACTTGGTGAAACTGCTGGAGAAGGGCAAAGAGGGCAAGTGAAATATCGAAACGTTTTAAACCCCTGAATCCGGGTGGACACATACAATGCCTGAGAAGATATCAGTCGAGGCCATGGTTGCAGGCGGGCAAGCCACAGCCGGGCCTCCGCTTGGCCCAAGCTTGGGACCGCTCGGGGTCAACGTGAGCGCAATCATCACCGAGATAAACAGTCTGACCAAGGACTTCTCGGGCATGAGGGTGCCAGTATCTGTCATCGTTGACACCGAGACGAAGCAGTTTGAGGTGAAAGTGGGAACGCCCACCACCGCTGCGCTGTTGGCAAAAGAGGCATCGGCTGAGAAGGGCTCGGCGGGGGGTTGGAAGCAACCGGTCGCCGACCTGTCGCTGGTGAAGGTAGTCTCCGTTTCCAAGGCCAAGATGGCCTCGTCTAAGAGGAAGGATCTCAAGGCTCACGTTCTCCAGACCCTAGGAACATGTGCCAGCATGGGAATAACCGTTGATGGGAAGAGCCCGAAGGAGGTCATTGGCATGATAAAGAGTGGGGCGTTGAGTATTCCGGAGGAATGATCGTGGACAATGCAGGATCTTCTCACCGAACTGATAACGAAGGCACTCAGCCAAGAGAGCAACGTCAAGCGAGGCTTTGCACAATCCGTCCAGGTGTACATAGGTCTGAAAGAGATCGACCTCAAGAAGCCTGAGAACCGATTCATCGCGCTCGTCGAGTTGCCTCACGTGCCACCCAAGATGGAGCAGAAAATAGGAGTCATCACCGAAGGGGGTATTCTCGCGGCGGCGAGGGAGCTTGGCATCAAGGTGCTGACCAGACAGCAGGTGGAGTCGGCATCAGGCGACAAGAAAGCCATCAGGAAGCTGCTCGATGGAGTCGATTTGTTGATAGCCGAGGCACCGCTGATGCCGCTGGTGGGTAAGGTGTTCGGACCGTTTCTGGGTCCTACGGACAGGATGCCCACGCCAGTACCACCCAACGCGGACATATCGCCTGTTGTTCAGAGGTTGAAGAGAAGTGTACTCATCAAAGTGAAGACCCAGAGCGCGCTCTCGGCGCCCATAGGCACAGAGGACATGGCACTGGATCAACTCAGGGAGAACGCAGCCAAGGTCGTGTCGGAGGTGGAAAGAAGGGTGCCCAATGGGCTCAAGTCTTTCGAGTCGTTGGCAATCAAGACGACGATGGGGAAGCTGACAGGTTCGAAAGTGAGGATGAGGTAAAAAATGGAAACCCTAAAGCCCGCGATCGCGAGAAAAAAAGAAGAGACTGAAAAGGTTTCCGAGCTGATCTCGGGTCGTCACACATTGATGCTCATCAGCGCTGAGAGGGTGAGGGCTAGCCTGCTCAACGAGATGAGGGACGAGTTCATTGGTCGGATGACCATAAGGTACACCAAGCCGTCGATCTTGAGAAGAGCCCTAGAATCCAAAGGCGATCAGTCACTGAAAGAACTCGCCGAGAAATACATCAAGGGTTCCACAATACTTGTGCTGTCTAACGAGGAGCCGTTCCGAATGGCCCGCGAGTTCAAGAGCAGGGCAGTTCAGCTCCCAGCGAAGGCCGGTGATGTGGCTCCAGACGAGATAGTGGTGGAGCCAGGAAACACGGGGCTACCCCCAGGGCCAGTCATATCCGAGCTGAACGAAGCGGGAATACCGACGAGGATAGAAACCGGAAGCGTTTGGGTGACCAAGAGGACCGTGGTAGCCAAACCAGGCGATGCCATACCAGCCAGGCTTGCATCAGCCCTATCCAAGTTGGGCATGAAGCCCATCAGATCCTATCTCAGACCCAAGTGCGCCTGGTACGACGGATCTATCTTGGAGGGGAGCATACTCGAGACGAGCCTCGACGAGATAGCAGCGCAGCTCACGTCTTCTTGGAACGCAGGGATCGCGCTGGCTGTTGCAGCGAAGATATTCATGAAGGATAGCGTGTCCGTGCTCTTGACCCGAGCGGGGGCCGAGGCAAGGGCTCTGGCAAAATCCACCTCGTTCACAACGCCAGAATCAATGACTTCCTCAATCGCGGCCGAGAAGAACGAGGCGTCTGCCCCGAAGTCCGGCTCGCAGACCAAGTGAAAATAGGGTTTAAATAGTGCGCACCCGATGCGCTTCGAACGAAATGTCCGAGTACATCCACGCCGCTCTGATTCTCCACGCGGCCAAGAAGGAGATAACTGAGGAAGGATTGGAGAAGATCATGAAGGCCGCCGGAGTTGAACCTGACGCACAGAGGATCAAGATGCTTGTTTCCACTTTGTCCGAGGTGAATATCGACCAGGCGCTCTCGGCTCAACTCGTCGCGGCGTCGGCCGCAGCTGCTCCTGCCCAGCCGTCCAAGCCAGGCGAGAAATCGAAGGAGGAGGCCAAGGCGGAAGAGAAAGAGGAAGTGGCCGGGCTGGGCGCTCTGTTCGAGTAGCCCCACTCAGATCTTGGCGCCGCAGTTGTAGCAGTAGAGACTATTGTCCGGATTCTCAGCACCGCATCTTGAACAGATTCTGACCTTGGCCGGCTGGGGCCCTTTTGGGGTCGCCGTAGCTGCCTTCTCCGGTGATGGCTTGATTTGAACAGGCCTGACGCTCGGGATGGGTGAGGAGGGTTTCTCCGCGGGTTCTAAGCTGCCCAAACTGGGGGTAGCACTTGGCTCAGCGGAAAGCTCCCTTGGGATGGTCTGTCTCACCTGCATCAGGGCTGAAGAGAGTTTGTTTGCGTCCTCGTTTATCGAGGTAAAAGAGGATGTCACCAGCTTGTCGAACTCCTCGATGTTCTGCAATCTCATCATGTAGCTGGCGCGATTGACTTTGTACTGATCCTCAGCAATGGATCCGATTGTGAACCTGACCTCAAGGCCCTCAAGGTTGCGCCTCAGCTCTCTGTCCTCCTCCTTCATTGTCTCAAGCTTTGCCTCTACGGCTTTCCTCAGGTCGTTGACCTTCGGCACAAAGGAATTGTACCTATTTGCGATCTCGTCAAGCACTTCCTTGAATATCGGATCACTGACTTTGCGCTCCTCTCTTAGCGAGAGAAGCCTCTCAAGTCGCTGTCTCAGTTTCTGAGTCTGCTTCGCGGTCGATTCGACCTCGATACGCAGCTCGTCCTCGCTGAAGAAATCAAAACTCAACTTTGACCTACTAAAGAGCCCCGCTTCGTATATAAGAATACGCTCACTGAACCGCATGAGGGCACCTGAGGCCAGACCTTTCTGAAGTAAGATATGGTGGGCCGGGCCGGAGTTGAACCGGCGACCTTCTGCGTGTCAGGCAGATATCCTAACCAACTAGACGACCGGCCCGCGTGAGCTCGGCACGCGTTTGCGCGTTACCGGTTTAAAAGTTAATCCGAGGTCAGGAGGAATCCCTGAGGAACTCAACGGTCTCTCTCGCCTCTTTGTCTCGGCTGAAGTATTCTCTGGCCGGGCGGAGCCTCTCGATCAAGAAGTCGGCCACAGCAACCTTGAGATCAGCGGGATGCAGTTGGCCAGCTGAATATGCGCTCTCGACTTCCTTGTACGAACCGTACGTGACGTCCCCGCCGAACTTCGATGATCTGGACACGGCGAGCTGGTCCCTCTCTCTGAACACTATGTACCTCACGATGTCCAACACAGGGTTGTACTCGATTTCCTTGGGCGGCGCAAAGGCCTTCCTGATCTTCTCACTTATCTCCTCGGGTGAGTCGAAGATGAAGATCGCACTTTCTGGGCGTGACTTGCTCATCTTCGCTCCGTGGATCATCCGGGTCTTCCTCTCTTCTCCAGCCGACGAATCCCAACCGGGCGGAGCGCTCAATCCCTGCAATATGTGATGATGGACGCAGACTGGCTTGTAGAACCCGAGCTTTGGGCCGATCTCCCTCGCAACAACGTTTGCCTTCCTTTGATCCATGCCGAGCTGGCATATATGGGCCTCTAGGTGGAATATGTCAGCTACCTGCATCGGGGTGTAGAACAAATCGGATACTCTCTTCGCTCCAATCTCGTCACGCCCCATTATCTCCATCGTCCTCCTTCCCCTGGCTATTGTCATCTCCTTCGAGACTCGTACGACCTTCTCCCAGTAGTGAATGTCGTCGTAGACCTCGTCGGGCCAAATGAACTCAACCTTGTCGACTGGGAATCCGAGAGCCTCCCACGACTTTACGAAATGCTCCGCTGATTTTCTGATGGCCACGAGATCTCCTCTGAGTTTGTTGTTGATGAACGCATGCCACGTCGCCAATAGCGCTTTGAACCTTACCCCCGCGTTCACGAAATCTTCTATCTTGTACCCGCATATCAGACCAGTTCCCAAATGGACCAAGCCTGACGGCTCCCATCCATCGTAGGCGACGGGTCTGTCGTTCGTCTCAAGCAGTTCCCTAAGTTCTTGTTCTGTCAGAACCTCTTCGGTCGGTTGTCTCGTGATGAGTTCGATTCTCGTATCTATGTCCATGACCTCATGAACCGGCTCGTTGCCTCATTATAAACGGTTCGGGTCAGGCCTCAAGGTCTTTGCCCATGGTCTCGCGCGCGGCGACGATTATGACCGCAGCTGAGATCAACTGGACTATGGAGAATGCCAGAAAAGCCGTCTCTTGATTCCCGTAGGCGAGCAACGCCCCCAAGAAGTATGGACCGACTATGCTCCCAATCCTTCCGACCGCGTTGGCCCAACCGGCCCCGGTAGCGCGTATTGCAGTCGGGTAGAGTTCGGGCGTGTAGGCGTAAGTCACTCCCCAAGCTCCCAGATTGAAGAACGAGAACAGGATCGCCCAAAGCATCGCATCCTGCTGAGTGACGGCATGTGCGAGCATGTAGCTGGCCAATCCGGCACCTCCCATGTACACTGACAGCGTGATCTTCCTGCCCGTCTTTTCGATCAACAAAGCTCCGGACACGTACCCTGGGATCTGAGCGAGCGTGATCAGGACGCTGTTGAACAGTGATGAGGTCAAGCTCAGCCCCTTGGTCTGAAGCAGTGTTGGAAGCCAGAGGAACGTCCCCCAGTAGGCGAGTGCAATGGCGAACCAATGCACCCATAGCATGGAGGTCGCTTTCCTGTACTTGCTGCCGAACAAGTCGGAGATCCCGACCTTCGTCGTCTGCTTCTTTTCTGTCTCTGTCAGGCCGTATTCATCCCTGAGCTTTCGAGACAGGTCGCCCTTCCCTTTTGAATCCAAGAACATCGCGGACTCAGGCACGAGGACAAGAGCTACCGGTATCGCCAAGAGAGTCGAGAAGCTTGATGCCATGCTTACCCTCCAGCCCATCTGCGGCACCACTAGGAATGACACCAGAGAGGCGATCACCCACCCGACGGACCAGGAGCTCTCGGCGATGGCGACTGCCCTCCCTCTCTGCTTGGCTGGCATGTATTCCGTGAGCAGGGTGCTGCCGACAGCCATGTACGCAGATGCGCCCATGCCACCAAGGAACCTTAGGACCAAGATCTCAGGTGTGCTTGACACAAACGCCGCCAAACCTCCGAACACTCCCATGAGTCCAAGTGCGCCAATGATGATCGGTCTCCTACCTAGGTAGTCAGCAAGGTACCCCAGCAGCAGCGCCCCCACCAACATGCCTGCGGGCCAGGCAACCAATATCGCACTCTTGTCAGCAGTCCCGAGACTGAGTTCGTTCGCCATCGGTGTGAGTGAGAACGATATCAGACCTGAGGCGTAGGCGTCAAGTGCCCAGCCAAAGAACACTGCCAAGAAAATGAACCATTGTTTCCTGTTCAGCTCGAGAAAACCCATGTGTTGCTCCACCGAGCGTGTGACGGCCGTTCTTAACCTTGACGATGAAAGGGACAGGCGAGGTGGACCGGGAGGGACTTTCGGTTCTGGGCTCTCGAACCCCCGACCTGCCACACGCCAAGCGGCTACTCTACCAACTGAGCTACCGGCCCACTCTCGATAGCGACCGCGCGTTCCCTGTGATAAGCTTTTATGCGAGTTGAAAAAGGAGGACTGCTCTGCATGGACGAGGACTCCGAGGTCGAACGCATCAAGGCGAAGAAAATCGAATCGCTCCTGAATCAGAAACCTACGAGTTCCGCAGAGGAAGGGCAGGACGGCGTGATAGATATCAGTGACACGGACTTCGCGCCGAAGATACTCCATGGAACTCTGCCGGCCATCGTTGACTTCTGGGCCGCTTCGTGTCCTCCTTGCACAGCGATGGAGCCTGTCTTTCGCAGGATCGCATGCAAGTACAAGGACAAGATGGTGTTCGCGCGCCTGAACACAGACGAGAACAAGTCAACCGCCCGCACCCACTTCGTGAAGAGCATACCCACAATGATGATCTTCAGCAGCGGGGAAGAGAAAGGACGAGTGGTGGGGTTAGTCAACGAACTGGAGCTGGAAACGGCGATAATCCCTTATATATCAGGCTAGCCGCAACCGGTCCGAGATTGCCCCAGAAGGCCAGACTGAAGATAATGAGCCCAAGCCTTGAAAGCCTGAAGGGCTTGGAGAAGAGCGTTCTAGAGGTACTGAAGGAGTCGAAGGTCAATTTCTCAGGCCCGATTCCGCTCCCGACCAAGGTGCTGAAGATCACAACCCAGAAGAACCCTAGTGGCCAAGGTACAATAACTTGGGACAAGTTCGAGATGAGAGTGCACAGGAGGGTGTTCTACTTGGACGCTGGCGACAAGGCGCTGAGGCTGCTACTCAGGGTCAACCTGCCAGAGGACGCCAAGGTTTCTCTCGATCTCTTCTGAGATTCAAGTGGCGGGCTCTGTAACTCGAACTCTTAAATGCCCGAAGGCCACAATTGATCATCACATGATAGACCCCTCCATCTTGAGGGCCATATTCCCCGTGGGTGGCGAGGCCAAGAGGCTGCGGCCGTTGACTCTGTCGGTCTCCAAGGCTTGTGTCCGCCTGCTCAACAGACCGATCATAGAGTTCTCGATGGAAAGCCTCTCAAGACAGGGGATCAGGAACTTCATATTCGGCGTGAAGGGTTACCTGAACTACAGGTCTCTGTTCGATTACTTCAGGGAGGGCATGGGTTTCTCCGCCTACTACGGCATCGAACCCCGGGTTCACATAAAGTATCAACCTAACATACCAGATGTGGGTAGCGCGGACAGCATCGGCATAAACTTGGAGTACTACGACATTCAAGGTCCTGTCCTCGGTGTCCAAGGGGACAGTCTTTTCGATGTCAATCTGCAGGACATGCTGTCCTTCCACGAGAAGAAGGACGCTGCCATGACAATAGTGCTCACGCCAGTCGAGAGGACGGAGGAGTACGGAGTGGCCGACCTCGAAACGGACATGAGGATTCGAAGGTTCGTGGAGAAACCATCGACTGATGAGGCCCCGAGCAAGGTCGCGAATACGGGTCTCTACCTTCTGTCCCCGAGAATAAGGGAAGTGTTCAAAGGAGAAGGGGTACGTCAGATCATCAAGAAGAGGAAGCGGCTTGATTTCGGCATGGACATGATTCCGTACTTGGTGGATGAGGGCTTTCCCGTGTACGGGTACGTCCTGAAGGGCGCTTGGTTCGATGTCGGAACACCTGAGAGATATCTTAACGCCATGGTGAGCGTCCTGAACGGTGGATTGACAATAGTGCCAGATCTTGGGAGCCGGATAGATCGAGAGAGGAGGGTCTACATCCAAGGGACGAGCAACGACTCCATCAGAAGAAGAGAGAAGATGATGGAAGATATCAACAGTGGAAGAATACAAGTCCAGGGCTGCGCCCTGATAGGCAGACATACTGCCCTTGGCAACGGCACCACGCTGATCAACAGCAACGTTGACAACTTCTGCATCCTCGGAGAAGGCATCTACGTTGAGCGTTCAGCGGTTCTGGACAGGTGCTTCATCGGAGATGGTGCCACTGTACAGGGCAGCATAGTCTCACGGCATTCATATGTCAATTCTTCAAAGGCCCACCCGACTGAGATCTCCTCACTATCGGTCATAGGTGATGATGTCACCGTGGGGGAAGGATCAAGGATCATATCGTCGAAGATCTGGCCCGGCATCGAGGTGCCTGCAGGTTCGGTTCTGATAAGCAAGGAGATCAAGAGCTCGGAAGAGCTGCAAGTTGCCTTGAAATCCAAAATGTGAGCAACACTAAATAGGCAGGGTGATGGGTGAGGACGGAATGCGCTGGCCGTGCTTGCTCTTGATGGTGTTGGTGCTTCTTGAGCTACCGTGTCTGGAAGCCTCCGCTCCCGCCGTTCTGGGTCCAGAGCTGAGATACGATTGCGTGGTGGGAAACGACGGTTCCGCAAGCCTATCAGCTGTATTCGGGGACGCGGGAGCCATCGGGCCCCAGACCTTCTGGATGCTTGTGCCCAAGAACGAGAGCGAATACGGGACGACTGTAATCTCAGGAGATGTCAACGGGATGCAGATCACTGGCGCCTACATGCCCGGCGGAGGCGAGTATGTCTTCTACTCAAACCTGTCCGTTCAATACGTGGGGCCTCTTGAGTTCAACGTCAAATGGAACGTCTCGTACGCCGCACTCATAGTTGAACCAGACGCACTGTTCTTCTCTCCCGCAATTGCCTCCTCGCCCGGCACACGAATGGAATTCCGAGTAGCGCTTCCGAGCACGATGACTCAGGTCACGCAGACATCGGACGCGCCGATCTCCAGGGAGAACACGACGCTTGTCTTCGCTCCCACAAACCACGACAGGATTGGCATCTCCTTCAAGGTTTCTGGTTCTTCTGAGAACAAGCTGGTTGAGTCATCACGCTTTCAGTTCGACGTGCCAGAGAGATACGAGAGCATAGCCAAACGGCTCCTGTCGTTCTACGAGAACGCGAGCAGGACCTTGGACTTGCTGTTCAACACGTCGCTGAGCTCAGTGAAGGTCGAGTTCTTCGTCCCAGAATCGCTTGAGGACATCTCAACCGCCGGCTTCACCCCGATAGAGTCGGCCTATCGCTTGGGGACTATCTTCCTCAACATATTCTACGTCAGGACTGAGAAGGGTTACATGGAGGCGATAGCAGCCCACGAGCTGGTCCATCACTACCTCGCTGTGTCCGGGGTATCCCCAGATGTTCTCTGGTTCCACGAAGGTATGGCCAACTACATCGGCATCAAGATCTCGGAGCTGAGTGGCTTAGGCGGAGCAAGCATGGTGGACAGCTTGACGCAGGCGGCTTCCAGTATCATCGGTGGCAATCACACTTTCATTTTCTCTTGGACGACTGCACACTCCGACCAGAGATACACTCTCTATCAGCACTATGCCGTGGCCTATTGGTTGACCTCCACTCTAGCGCATGAGTTCTCCACGTCGAGCGACAGGTTCGTACAGGGACAGGTCTTCTTCACGTCACTCTTCACCAACATGAGGCGCCTTTCGATGAAGATCTCGGACAATGACGAGTTGGCTAGGATGATGTACGCTTCCGCGAACTTCTCGAAGGCCGCCTTCTCAACTCTGGTGTCTTTGGGTTTCAACGTCAAGCCTGTCTTCGTCCTGACAGGTGGGTCAACGTCTCAATCGGGTTCCGTGACCGTGTATCTGCTGGCCCTTATTCTGGAAAAGCCCATCAACTCTGCCATCGAGATCGCCGCGTCCAGCGACACATCGACCGCGCTGACGATGATGAACGAGACGAGCGACTTCGCCGCCAACTTCGACACTTCACTCTTGGTTCTTCTCCTGCTGATGGGAACCGCCGTGATTATGATGCTTCAAAAGGACGGTGGGCATCCCATCCCGCCGCCGATCTAGACCTACCCTTTGACAACTCCTATTGGTCTGAGCCTCGCCACCTTGGTCGCCAGCCCCAAGCGGTCGGACACATCCACCACGGCATCGACCGACTTGTAGGCGTCCGGTGCCTCTTCTGCGACCACGCCAATATCCGCTGCCACCAGCATGATGCCTTTGCTCTCGAGTTCTCTCTTCACTTCACTGCCTCTGTGTCTCCTCAGGGCTTCCGCTCTGCTCAGAAAGCGGCCCGCTCCATGGGCTGTGGATCCGAAGCTCAGCTCCATTGCCTTCTCGTTGCCCCTCAGCACCCAGCTCGCGGTTCCCATCGAGCCCGGTATGAGGACCGGTTGCCCGACCGCCCTGTACTTGCTGGGGATCATCGCGCTTCCGGGCGGAAAGGCCCTAGTGGCGCCCTTCCTGTGTACTACTACCTTCATGTTCTTCCCGTTGATCACGTGCTCCTCAACCTTGGCTATGTTGTGCGCCACGTCATACGTGACGTTGAGTCCCAGTTTAGCCGGGTCGGTCCCGAAGATGGCGCCGAAGCTCTCCCTTGTCCAATGCGATATCATCTGCCTGTTCAGGAACGCATAGTTGACGGCCGTCGCCATGGCACCCATGTAGTCCTCTGCCTCTCTGCTCTTGTTGGGGACCGCTGCAAGTTCCCTGTCAGGTAGGTTGATCCCATATCTGTGAGAGGCTCTCTCCATGACCAGCAGGTAGTCGGTGCAGACTTGGTGGCCATATCCGCGGCTCCCGGTGTGAATCAAGACCACGACCTGTCCCTTGTTCGATATGCCGAACGTCTTCGCCGTGCTCTCGTCCACGATGTCGTCAACTACGTCAACCTCGAGGAAGTGATTCCCGCTTCCCAATGATCCGAGCTGTGGCCTTCCTCTGGTCTTAGCGCGCTCGCTCACCTTCGAGGGGTCAGCTCCCCCCATCCTTCCGTTCTCCTCTATGAATTCGCTATCCTCGGCCCAACCGTAGCCACGTTTGATCGCCCATTCAACCCCTTCGACCACGGCCCCGTTCAGCTCATCCGCGGTGAGGTGTACCTCGCCTTTGGACCCTAGCCCAGACGGAATCCTGTTGTACAGCATCCGCAGCAGGTCGGCGAGCTTGGGTCTCATGTCCTTCTCCTCCAAGCTCGTGGTCAGCAGCCTGACGCCACAGTTGATGTCGAATCCCACCCCGCCCGGACTCACCACTCCATCCTCATACGATGTTGCGGCGACTCCTCCGATCGGGAATCCGTACCCCTCATGTCCATCGGGGAGCGCGATGCTGTACTTCTGCACGCCCGGGAGAAAGCTCACATTGACGGTCTGCTCCATCGTCTTGTCCTGTTTCATTTTCTGAAGCAGTTCAGCGTCCGCGTAAACCCTAGCGTTCACCCTCATGCCTTTCTTGTAGCTCTGAGGTATCTCCCAGATGCAGTCGGAGACCTTGGTAATCGGACCAGAAAACATCGCAAGGCAAACTTCGATGCTCTCTATTTAAGGATAAGAAGGGCACATTCGAGGCAAAAAAGGGTAATATATCGAGAAAGGGACCCATACAGCCGCAGAAACAGGAGAGGTGTTCGAATGTCTGAAGAATTTCCCTTTTCGGCCATGCACAGACTGCTGAAGCGAGCAGGGGCCGAGAGAGTAGGTGAGGACGCCGCCACTGAGCTATCTAGGACCTTGGACAACATCGGTCTGAAGATCTCGAAACAGGCGGTCGAGCTGGCCGCCCACGCTGGCCGCAAGACCGTCAAGGCCTCAGATATCCAGATTGCGGCGAAGCCCTACACTGAGTGACAACTCACTAGATGTCCAGAAGGACCGTTACGGTAGCTCTATCCTTGCGGACACGGACCTCCATGTTGTGGTAGGTGACCGCTTTCACATGCGTCCCTGATCTGTGTCTTGAGGGATCGTAGAGGTCTCCCTTGGCGGCGCCACGGAGGCGCAGTTTGCCGCGCCTCATCTCTATCTTCCCGTCGAACTCTTTGAACAGGAAGGATTCCGCGTCAAAGAGGTAGATCAGTTCCCCGAGCCAGAGGTAGACCAACTCTTCAACGTCTACTGCTTCGACCGAGATCTTCCTACGCTCCTCGGCCTCTATGGCCTCCGGGTTCCTCACGAGAACCGATGCCAGCCCCATGCCCAAGCCTATGAGCGCGTCCAGCAGATCCTTGCCGCTGGCCTTGACGTACACGTCCGACACATGGTCCAACAGCTCGTACTTGGGCAACTGAACGCTTCATCCCGTACCCAGAGACTTATTGGTCTTCCAGTGAACGAGGACGTGGCGCTTCGGAGCGTTTGTGAGATCGGTGTCATTGATGGCGCCGGGAGGAGGACTCGAACCCCCACGACCCGCAAGGGGTCACGGGCTCTTTCGACAACTCAAGGCCCGCGCATTATCCATTCTGCCATCCCGGCGCGATAGTTCCACATCGGTTGAGTCAGACCAATAAAGGATTTTAGGGGCGTGTCCCTCGCTAGATGCCAATGGCCGAGGACCGGGAGCTGGAGCGGATCAAGAGGGAGAAGATGCAGAGGTACGCGGAGAAGGCCAAGCACGCGCAGCGGGAGGCCACCAAGCCTCAGACCGAGGAGAACATTGACGACGTTGTGTACTCCTTCTTCTACGACAGGGCCTCTGAGGTCATGAGGGCCGCGGAACTCCAGTATCCGCCCCAGGCGGAGGCGGTCAAGACCGGACTCTACAAGATGATCAAGAGCGGAAGATTGGCGGACAAGGTAGATGGCGGAACCCTGCTGACCCTGTTCAGGACCCTGGGTATCCCGGTCCATGTGGACACCTCGGTCAAGTTCGTGGAACACGGAAAGGTCAAATCGCTAGCCGACAAGCTGTCTGAGTCTTGGTCAGACTAGCGTCGCTCGTCTCACTTGCTTGTCGTCTCTGACATCAGGATCGTTCCGCGCGGTCCCGACTCCAGAACCTCGACGGCAGTCTTCTCGGTTTTCTTCGGAGAACGCAACACTGGGATCACGATAGCTACGCTCACCAAGTGTGCGATGGCAGCGATTGCGAAGATCCACACACTGCCCGCCACATCTGCAATCACACCGCCGATCAAGGGTGCCAGAGAAGCAGGGAAGGCCCTCAGGACTCCAGCCAGTGCCAGATAGGTGGGCCTCTTTTCTTCGGTAGCAAGTTCCATGATGGCGGGAGCCCAGGAGACCATGAGTCCGCTCATGAACGCTCCGGTCAACGCGAAGGCCACGCAGAAGCCGATCACGCTGTTGGAGAATATCGTGACCATCGAGGAGAGCGCTCCAAGCAGGCCCCCCACCGCTATCACGGAGACGTGCCCCTTCGTGTCCCCCAGGTGCGCCCAGATGATGTTGCTCAGGACCTGCGATGCGAAGTACACCGCAGTGTATATCCCCAACACTTCCCCTCCGCTCTCAACTGCTTTCAGCGCATGAGCCGTCAGAAAGGCCGGACCCATCGTCGTTATCCCTGCTACAACAGTGGCCAAGAGAAACTTGGTAAATACGCTGTCAGAACGGAGCACGTCCGGGAGAGATTGTAGATACTGAGAGAGGTTTCTTTCCTCATTGTTGACTGTTGACTCGGGTTCCTCCACTATCCACAGCGCAACGTACGAGATCATGGTCAACAGGAATGTCGCAAAGAAGCAAGCAGCATAGCCCAAGGGAAAGGCAAGGGTGTCTATCAGCAGACCGGCGGCCGCCCCTCCAACCACGCCCAACATCGTGGCTATGAAGTTCCCGGTCCCAAAATACAGGCCTCTCTTGCCCTCGGGCACGGCCTTCGCCACCAAATCGTACCAGGCTGGAGCGGTCACACCAGCCGATATGTTCACCGCGGCGTATGCGAGAAAGAACACAAACAGAAGCGCCGGGCTGCCAACGCCAGACATCAGGGCGGTGAAGAATCCCAAGAGCAGCCAAGGGATTCGCTCTCCCAGCGTGTACAACAAGATGAACCTCTTTCTCGTCCTCATTTTCTCGACGTAATGAGTGACGAATATCTGAGGAATGTTGAAGCCAAGCACTGCGACCGTGGTCAGCAGGCCTATCAGAAGGTTCGAGCCGGACAATCTCGCGACAAACGCTGGAAGTATTGTAACGCTTGAGACGAAGCTCAGTCCGAAGCCATACGCTCCGAAATCCGCAACTAGGGCTAGGAAGCTTCGCCTCGAATACTGCTTGGCTGGCTGAGTCATGTCCATCTCGCCCTTGGTCCGCTTGGTCAGAGTCCTCCATTTAGATGTTGGGTGGGTTCATCACATAAAAGCCCAGACATATACAATACCGCATTGCGTTACAAGGAAGACTGGAACGAGTCCAAGGAGCGCATGGCCGCGTGGTGGGAGGGAGAAACAACTGACAGACCTCTCATTCAGGTTCTGACTCCAAGGGATCCTGAAGAGGGCTCGGAGCAGCATCCTTGGATTGGTTTTGACAATTGGGAGTTGGCCAGGCATCCAGACGAGCCGGATTCAGCAATAGACGCATTCGAGAGTTGGTGCTCACAGACTCACTTCGGAGGGGAAGCATTCCCGAACTTCTGGATCAACCTCGGTGCAGGTATCATGGGCGCCTATCTGGGCGCCGAGGTGAAGTTCGAGACCGACACGGTCTGGTTCGGGGCACAGTGGGATGAGAGGCTCGTCAGGGACTTGGAGTATCTGGCGCGTGTCGAGTTCGACGAGAATGACGTCTGGTGGAGAAGAACGGTTTCCGCAACCAAGAAGGCGACCGAAAGGAGCAAGGGAAACTTCATAGTCGGAATCACCGACATAGGGGGGATAGGAGATGTCATCGCCTCGCTCAGGGGCGCTAAGAACCTGTTGATCGACTGTCACATCAGGCCTGGTGATGTCAAGAACCTGAGCGAGAAGCTGGTCGGGATCTGGCAGGTCTGCTATGACAGGCTTTTCGACATCATAGGCCATTCAAACCCAGGTTCTTCGGCTTGGATGGGCATATGGTCCCCACTCAAGTGGTATCCGCTTCAATGCGACCTCGCGGCCATGCTCTCTCCTGGGAAGTTCGACGACCTAGTGTTGCCTTACCTCAAGGAACAATGTCAATGGCTGGATCATGCACTCTACCACTTGGACGGTCCCGGTCAGCTCTGCCATCTGAACTCGTTGCTCGCCGTTGATGAGCTGAGGGCCATCCAGTGGGTGCCTGGGGCTGGTGAGGAACTCCAAGGAAATCATTGTGGGTCCGAAAAGTGGTTCTCGCTTTACGAGAAGATTCTCGGGGCGGGAAAGGGACTGGTTCTGTCATTGCCTCCCGCGTTCGTGGAACCGGTGACCAGGAAGCTGCGTTCCAGCAAGGTACTGTTTCAAACGATCGCTTCAGGCCAGACCGAGGCCGATGCCCTGCTCGAACGAGCTGCCGAACTGATGCGCCACTGAAATCCTTCCGCTGGGCCCGTAGGAAAGATCTGCTGACGACTCAGAAGATCTTGCCGGCTGCCTCGATCCTGAGCAGCCTTTCCCAGTTCTCGTTGGTGTTCTTCTGAATCAGTTCTATCAGGTTCTTGTTCTCCGGCTTGAACAAATGGGCGAACCTCCTCTGGGTCTTCAGGTACTCCTCGACGGGCTTGGGGTTTGGAACCTTGAAGTTGAACTTCAGCGCCCCGTTCTCGATCTCGAAGACCGGGAATATCCTGGTTTCGACTATCAGCTTCCCCATCTGTATTGTCTGAGAGGTGTCGAACCTCCAGCCGAACGTGCACGGAGCGAACACGTGTATGAACGACGGACCGTCCTGGCTGAGCGCCTTGCGAACCTTGTTGATGAAATCCCTGTAATACGCTATCGAGGACGTGGCCGCATACGGTATGTGGTGCGCTGCGACGATCCCGACGAGATCCTTCTTCCATTCCTGCTTTCCGGGGATGACCCTACCGGCCGGAGTAGTTGTGGTCGCAGCGCCGAACGGCGTCGCACCGGAACGCTGCACCCCAGTGTTGGCGTATGTCTCATTATCATAGCAGATGTAGAGGAACCTGTGCCCTCTCTCCAAGGCGCCCGACAACGCCTGCAGCCCTATGTCAAAAGTGCCTCCATCTCCGCCGAAGGCAATCACGGGGGCATCCTTGGCCCTGCCCTCCTTGCTCAGCTTGTCCAGCGTTTCAACCACTCCGCTTGCGACCGCGGCCGCGTTCTCGAACGTGACGTGCGCCCAAGGTACGCTCCAAGAAGTGTACGGGTAGAACGTTGTGCCCACCTCAAGGCATCCGGTCGCGTTGATCACGATCGGTGTATCCGGTACTGCCAACGTCGCGAGCCGGGCCACTATGGCCGGTCCGCAGCCTGCACAGAGCCTGTGGCCGGATACGAGCCTGTTCTCCTCCGGCAGGTCGGACAGTTTCGTGATCGGCTTGTAGTCTCTTTTTGCCATCTTACTCTCTCACCCCTAGGAATCGAGTTTCGTTGGGCCTCTTGTGTTCCGCGTCGGACAGGGCGGTCTTCGCGGTCTGCGCGATGGTGGTCCAGTCGATATCCCTGCCTCCAAGGCCATAGATGAAGTCGTACATCCTGAGGTCCAGCTGTGGGTAAACCGCCGAAGCCAAGTCCATGTAGTGCGGTCCGGCTGGTGAACCGAGGCTTGCCATCCTCTCCAAGACGGCAACCGCCTTGACGTTGCTGAAAGTCTCCATCACTTCAGGAACAGGGAACGGCCTCAACAACGTGACTCCGGAGACCCCTGCTTTGACTCCCTCCTCCCTGAGCTTTCTCACTGCCAGCCTCGCCGTGCCGACGGTGCTGGCAGCCGCGAATATCAAAACCTCAGCATCATCAGTCATGTAGTTCTTCAAGGGGGTATACTTCCTGCCGGACATCTGTTCGTAGCTTCCGAAGACCTCCTTGGTGACCTCGTATGCGTTCATCATCGCGTCATGCTGTTGTCTCCTGAACTCGAAGTACGTGTCGTAAAGTGCGAGTGGGCCGAAGGTCATCGGATTGTCCGGATCAAGCCTGTACAGAGGCTTCCTCACGCCCAGATACTCGGACACCATCTCGTCGGGAAGCGTGTACACGTTCTCCATGTTATGCGTTGTTATGAAGCCGTCAATCCCATACATCGCCGGCAGTTGAACTGATGGATCTTCCGCGATCTTGAACGACATTATGGTCTGGTCGTACGCTTCCTGCGCGTTCTCGGCGATCATCATCACCCATCCCTGATCCCTGACGGATAGCATGTCAGAGTGATCGCAGTGTATGTTGATCGGTGCGGAAAGAGCCCTCATGGCTACAGCCATCACCAGAGGCATCCTCATGCCCGATGCCACCGGAAGCTCCTCGAACATCAGCGCCAGTCCTTGGCTCGATGTCGCTGTGAAGCCCCTTGCGCCCGCCAGCTCAGCTCCTATTACTGCCGAAATGGCCGAATGTTCCGATTCCATGTTGATGTACTTGGCGTTCATCATGCCGTCGGCCAGATACTCGCTGAGCTTCTCGACGATCACCGTCTGAGGCGTGATCGGGTATGCTGCCACGAAGTCTATGCCAGCCTGTTTTGCTCCGTAGGCGATTGCATGATCGCCAGTGAACTCCATCATCTTCTGCTTTGTTTCCTGTAAAGTCGCCATCCTCCTACACCTCCTCCCTCTCCATCCTTATCGCCTTGACCGGGCACTCCACTGAGCATATACCGCAGCCCTTGCAGTAGTCGTAGTTTATCTCGACCTTTGTGCCCTTCCTCTTGATCGCAGAGTCAGGACAGAGCGACCAACATATGAGACATTCGATGCACTTCTGGTAGTCTATGATCGGCCTCTCCGTCCTCCAATCGCCTGTCTTGAACTGAAGGCCAGTTGCCGCTGGCAGGACCGCTCCGATCTCCATCTCCTTGTACTTCTTGTTGAAACTCAAGCCAGTTTCACCTCCTCGTTGCCTGCTTTCACTGCAGTCCCGTTCAGTTCACCGACCCTTCCCGGAAACCTCTCCATCAGAACCTGATTGATGACCTCGATTTTCGGGAAGCCCAGCACCTTGATCAGGGCCCCGATCATCGGCGTGTTGAATATCGCGTTTCCACTGAACACCTTGTCGGACACAGCCCAAGCGTTCAACGTATACAGCCTTCTTCCGGCCAAGGTCTTGAACTTCTTGACCGCGTCAACTCTTTCGGGCTTCAGGTTCGCGATCGCGAATCCGCCCTCCTCCAAGCCCGCGTACGACTTCTCAGACACGGCGAAGTAAGGATCGATCACAACCAATGCGTCTGGGCTGTAGACCAGCGAGTGAACGTCTATGGGTTCGTCTGAAACCCTTGTGAACCCGAGCACCGGCCCGCCAGTCCTTTCGGGTCCGAACTGCGGGAAGGCCTGAACGTGTTTGCCTTCTCTGATCGAAGCAGTGCCAAACACAGTGTTAGCAAGAACAACGCCTTGCCCGCCTCTGCCGTGCCACTTCACTTCTAGCAACATCTTGTGCGGTTCCGCCCTTTTATCAGCATCTAATATATCTATCTCGCAGTTCTCTGGCCGGAAAATCGATGGTTCAGCCCGTAGGCAAGAGGAAAATGCACTTGGCCGTCGCCTTCCCATCGTCAGTGCTCTCCCAGGTCAGGAACGATCTGGTCGCGACGCTCAGACTCGCTGAGATCGCCAGAGCTGCGGCAATCTTCAGGGTCGACGAGCTGCTAGTCTACTTGGAGCGAGACAAGCCTGCTGATCGATCGCTGCAGAGATTCGCCTCCCTAATCCTGGACTACCTGGCCACACCTCAGTACATCAGAAAGCGCGCCTTCGCCCTGTCGCGCGATCTCAGGTACGCAGGTGCGCTCCCTCCCCTCAGGACTCCCAACCAACTCGTGCCGGCATCGGAAGCGCAGGTCAGCGTCGGCGACATCAGGGAGGGGCTTGTGACCAAGGTCAGTCCTAAGCCGTCAGTAGACATCGGGCTGGAGTCAGAGTTCTCGCTCGATCTGCCTCCAGAGTCCGTGAAGGTCGGGACCCGGGGCTTCTTCATGGTGGTGAATAAAGGGGCAAAGCGCGTCCAAGGGGCGGACTGGAACGACTTGGAGGACTACTGGCGCTACACGGCCTCGGCGCCCGCTTCCACATTGGGAGGCCTTCTGAAGTCGCACGACGGTTGGCTGAAGATCGGCACGTCGAGATACGGCGAACCGGTATCCGGAACCCTGTCGGTGCTGCAGAAGCTCGTACCCGAGAGGAAGAAGGCCATTGTAGTCTTTGGCTCGCCCTCCCATGGCCTCAGCGAAATCCTAGCTCAGGAAAAGATTAATGTAAGGGCTACCTTTGACCTCACGCTCAACACGGCGATCAATCAGGGTGTCGCCACTGTAAGGACAGAGGAGGCCATCCTGATCTCGCTCTCCGTGCTGAACGAAATCTTGGACTAAGGTGATGAAGGTTGGGTCATAGGAAGCAGTCGGCTCCGAGACACGGCTCACTTGCCTTCTTGCCCCGCAAGAGGGCCGGGTCTATGTCAGCCAGGATCAGGTACTGGCCTCAGCTTGAGCTGGACAAGCCTACCCCGCTGGCTTTCGCGGGCTACAAGGTCGCAATGACCCAGACTATGTTGGTGGATGACAGGGACGGCTCGCCCACCAAGGGCAAGGAGATAGCGGTCCCGATTACGATTGTGGAGGCGCCGCCGCTCGTGGCGGTCGGAGCCCGTGTCTACGCCAACGGCACCAGCGAGAAGCGTGTGGCCAAGGAGGTCTGGTCTCCGAAGCTCCCCACGGACCTGTTCAGGAGGCTCGTCACGATGAAGAATGCTCACGAGAGGGGCGAGGCGAAGATCGGCGCGCAAGAAGTCCCGGAGGGTGGAGAGGTCAGGTTGATCGTCTGTACCCAGCCCGGTCTTACGGGTTCCAAGAAGAAGAAACCAGAGGTTTTTGAGGTGAAGGTCGACGGCGGTTCGCAAGAAGACGTGATCAACTACGTCAACTCGTCGCTCGGCAAGGAGATCAAGGCCGCGGACGTCCTGAAACCGGGCTCGTTCATTGATGTCTTCGGGATAACCAAAGGCCAGGGATGGCAGGGCGTTGTGAAGCGTTACGGCGTCAAGCTCTTGGACAGGAAGAGCAACAAGACCAGGAGGGGGATTGGCACCCAGGGACCTAAGAGTCCCAACAACGTGATGTACTACGTTCCGCGTGGGGGGCAGATGGGCTATCACCAGCGCCCCATACGCAACATCAGGATACTGAACATCGGACCGGCCGCGGAGTCTCCGAAGATGAAGGGCGGTTTCCTCAGGTACGGGAACATCAAGTCCGATTACCTGCTGCTGGAAGGCTCCGTACAAGGGCCGACCAGAAGGTTCCTCAAGCTCAGGTACTCCGCGAGGAGAGGGGATGTCGCGAAGGAGCCACCGAAGCTGACGCACGTGAGCCTAGTGAGCCAACAAGGTGTATGACGAGATGACAAAGGATTCAGTCCCAATCCTCGACTCGGAAGCGAAGAAGGGCAAGTCCGTTGACGTTCCTTGGTTCATGAAGGTGGACGTTGACCCAGAAATAGTGAAGAGGGTCTATTACCTGATGTTCGCAGGTTGGCACCAGCCCCAGAGCAGAGACCCAATGGCTGGCAAGAGAACCACAGCCGAGTCTTGGGGAGTTGACCGTGGCATGGCTAGGACTCCGAGGATCGAGTCCGGAAGGGGGAAGTTCGCGCCGAACACCGTGAAGGGAAGGCTCGCTCATCCGCCTCTCCCGAACAGGGTCATCAAGAAGAGTGTCAACAAGAAGGAGAGATTGCTGGCAACCCTGTACGCTGTCTCGGCCTCGGCTAACGCGGACATGATTAAGTCCAGAGGACACGTGTTGCCAGCTGACGTGGAGTTTCCGATCATATTCGACGATTCAGTGGCCTCACTCGCAAAGACATCAGAGGTCGAGGGCTTCCTCAAGAAGCTGGGACTGGGAGACGAGCTTGAGAGGTCGGCGAAATTCAGGAGGATGTCCGGCATCCCCGCGTCAAGGGGCAGAGTGAAGCGAAGAAGGATCGGCCCCCTCTTCGTACTGGAGAACGGCAAGCCGCTCAACAAGGCAGTGAGGAACATACCGGGGTCGGATGTGATGAGCCCGACCGAACTCTCCGTCAGGGAGCTGGCGCCGAACGGAAGGCCGGGCAGACTGGTGCTCTGGTCACAGAGTTCGCTTGAGGTATTGGACAAGAGGTTGAACAAAGTTGGAGAAAAAACCCGTGTTGCTGTACCCTAGGGTCACAGAGAAGACGAGCCGCGTCATAGAGACGGAGAACAAGATAGTGTTCGTGGTCAGTCCCAACTCCACCAAGGAGGAGATCAGGAGGGAGTTCGAACGGACCTACGGCCAGAAGGTCTCCAAGGTCAACGTGGTGAGAACCATGAAGGGTTTGAAGGTTGCATACATCAAGCTGACCGAGGCGGGCAAGGCCGCTGATTTGGCAATGAGGTTGAAGTTGCTGTAGGTGATGTGAATGGGAAGACGTCCGATAGTGAGGAGGCGTGGATCCTCGCCGAACTTCATGGCGCCGAACCTGAAGAGACCCGGTCCGGCCAAGTACGACGTCGCCCTGAAGGGAGACGGCTCGCCAACCAAGCTTACCGTAGCGAAGCTGCTTCACGACCCGGGTAGGGGCGCACCGCTCGCGCTGCTGAAGGCAGACGGCAGGAGCTTCATGACGATCCCGGCCGAGGGGACCTTCGTGGGCCAACAGCTCGAGATGGGGCAGGGTGCGAGCCCGACCATTGGCAACATACTGCCGATAGGCGAAGCTCCCGAGAGCAGCATGATTTTCAACGTCGAGAGGAACCCGGGCGACGGCGGCGCCCTGTTCAGGGCGTCCGGCAACTTCGCGGTAGTGGTCGGCAAGAACCCTGACGCAACCATTGTGCTCAAGGGCGCCAAGGGCAGGCTGTTCAATCTGGACGGCAGGAACCTCGCGACCGTGGGGATCTCCGCCGGAGGCGGCAGGACCGAGAAGCCGTTCCTCAACGCGGGCGTCAAGTGGAAGCTGATGATGAGCAGGGGCCGGCTCTGGCCAAGGGTCAGGGGCGTGGCCATGGGCTCGCCGTACCATCCGCACGGAGGAGGAAGGCACCAGCACGCAGGCCATCCAACTTCTGTCTCGAGGAATAAGCCACCGGGCGCGAAGGTCGGCCTGATCGCACCGAGGCAGACCGGAAGGTCGAGGGGCAGGTCAGAGCGCGCGGCCAAGAGAGAATACTGAGCCCGGCACAACGTTAATTAGAGCCAGGTCGGGCGCCCAAGCGATGTCACAGGTCAGGACCTACAGGGGCATGACAGCGGAGCAGCTGAACTCCAAGTCCATAGATGAGATAATCGAACTGCTCCCTTCAAGG